>Ga0070690_100001261_pt1 | contig 13135 bp, 13 predicted proteins | sample KBSS33HmetaG_FD_64671 | JGI IMG/M metagenome (GOLD analysis project Ga0070690, IMG submission 64671) | Switchgrass rhizosphere microbial communities from Kellogg Biological Station, Michigan, USA - KBS S3-3H metaG | ecosystem: Host-associated > Plants > Roots > Rhizosphere ... | reverse complement strand
GATCTGCGCCGGCAGGTTGTTGCCGGTGTTCTTCTCCTCGAACATGTCGAGCGGCGCGACCTGCGAGTAGCGCAGGTTGGCCTCGGCGTAGGTGTCGAACACGCCGCGCGCGATCGCGGCCTCGTCGTCGCCACGGGTCAGCACGAGCTGGCCGCGCTTGCCCATGACGATCGCGGTGCCGGTGTCCTGGCAGCCGGGGAGCACGCCGCCGGCGGCGATGTTGGCGTTCTTGAGCAGCTCGAGCGCGACGAAGTGATCGTTGGGCGATGCGTCCTTGTCGTCGAGGATCGCGCGCAGCTGCGCGAGGTGGCCGGGCCGGAGCAGGTGCGCGATGTCGCGCATCGCCGTCTTGGTGAGCAGGGTCAGCGCCTCGGGCGCGACCTCGAGGAACCGGCGGCCTCCGGCCTCGAGCGGGTGCACGAGGTCAGAGGTCAGCTTGCGATACGGCGTGGCGGTGTGGTGCCCCGCCTCGAAGATCTCCTGGAACGAAAACGTCGACATGCGCCCGCAGCATAAGCCAATCAACTCGCCGGCCGGCGATCACCGGCTGCCACCCCGGTGCGCCGCGGTTTCTGCGCCCAATGCCGGGACGTGCCAGGACATGCCGAAACGTGCCAGGACGTGCCCCCCCAGCGGTGCGAGAGCCCCCCACACGGGAACCCAGCGCTGGCTATCCCATCGTGCGCTCTTCCCGCTCCTGATCTTCCTTGCACTTGATACAGAGCGTCGTTTCGGGGCGGGCCTCCAGGCGCTTCTTGCCGATCGGCTCCTCGCAGATCTCGCAGATCCCGAACGTGCCGTCGGTGATTTTCTTGAGGGCCAGGTCAAGCTTCGAGAGCAGGCTCTTCTCGCGTCCACGTAGGCGAAATTCGAAGGATTGGAGGTACTCGCTCGATGCGAGGTCCATCTCATCCGGAAGATCGTTGGTATCGAGGGCCATGTTCTCGACCGAAAGCATCTGGCGCGCGCGATCGAGCACCGCCTTGCGCTTCTCTTCGAGGAGCTCCTGAAACTTCTTCAGCTCCTTCTTGGTGAGCTGCTTTGATTGCGTGGCGGTCGTGGTGGTCATGGATTCTCCCCCCATCTACAGCCAAATGCCGAAAGGGTTGTTGAAAAAGCGGGGTAGAATAGTAACGGGAGAGGCACCTGGCAACCCCTAAGGTTGCCAACGAAGCATCTCACGAAGCGGATGAGGTGATCCCGCCCGTGAGATCTCGAGGATCTAGCTCGTGGGTGCTGGCCCCTAATTTGGAAAGATCCGCACCCATACACCGACGGATGTCTTGACACCGTGTAGGCGGTCCTCGAAACTAGCTCGCGTATGGCCGGCTCGGATAAACGCAAGCAGTCCCTGTACTTTCCCGAAGACATGCTCAAAGAAATCCAAGACGAAGCGACGCGGCAGGATCGGTCTTTGTCGTGGATCGTTCAGAAAGCTTGGAAGATCGCCCGGAAGGAAATCATGAAATACCCGTCGGTCAACGAGTTCCCGGGCGAGGAAGACGAGAAAGAGATCGCGTAGGAAACGAACGGATGTCGACGGCGTGGGGGTACGCCGTCGCTCCCGGCGATGGTAGTCCTGTGTTTTACGAGTCGTGGGGGGAGCGAGGCCATGCGACGCCGGTGCTCCTGTGCGACGGCATCGGGTGCGATGGTTATGTCTGGCGTCATCTGCGCCATGACCTAGGTGACCGCTACGGTGTCCATCCTCATTACCGTGGACACGGACGTACGGCACCACCGCGCGATCCCGCGCGCGTGACGATCGAAGACCTTGCCGACGATCTCGCGTGCGTGCTCGATGACGCGCTCATCGAGCGAGCCGTGCTGATCGGTCACTCCATGGGCGTTCAGGTCGCACTCGAGACGTATCGCCGTCACGTCGAGCGGGTCGCCGGGCTCGTGCTCGTGTGCGGCGCTGCGTCGCATCCCCTCCGGACATTTCGCGGCTCGGCGGCCCTCGAGGAGTGGCTCCCGACGATCCAGAAGTGGATTCATCGGGTCCCCGGCGTGATCAACCGGGTCACGCGCGCGATCCTGCCCACGCGGCTCGCCTACGAGGTCGCCAGCCGCCTCGAAATTCGCCGTGAGCTCATCGAGCCGAGCGATTTCATGCCCTACCTGGAGGGAATGGCGCGGGTCGATGCGCGGCTGTTTGTCGCGATGCTGTCCTCGGCCGGGAGCCACAGCGCGGAGGACCTGCTCCCGCGAGTGATGGTCCCCACCCTCGTCGTGGCCGCTGGTCGTGATGGCTTCACGCCGCCCGAACGATCGCGTGCGATCGCCGCGGCGATCCCGCATGCCGAGCTCCTGGAAATCCCCGACGCATCCCACACCGCGCCAATCGAGCACCCGGACCTCGTGAACCTTGCGGTTCGCGACTTCCTCGCGCGCAGGATCGACGGCCTGCGCGATCCCCCTACAACATGCATCAGATCACAGTGAGGCGCACGGTCCTCTGGGAATCGACACGCTCGGAACACCACTGAGGTGGGTTCGGTGGTGACCTCCACCGGGCGATTTTTGTCGGGATTCGCGCGGAATTTCATCGCATTTGTGCACGTGATCAGGCAAGGTCGCGGTCCATCGCACGGCTACTCTTTGGCGGGGAACCAGGGGTTCCGTTGCGGTATTAGGACGAAAAAATCCATGGAAACCGACAAGTCAATGACACGCCCTGTCCTACGACGGCCGGACGACGACAACGATGGTCTGGTTGCCTTGCCCCCGGTGCCACTGGTTCGCCAGCGGCTCCGGAGCTCGGTGAAAGAGTTTGCTATCTCGCAACCCGGTCGCCGTGCTGCTGCGCTTGCCGCCGTCTGGATCGCTGCCACCGGTTGTGAAGCGGATCTCGGGCACTATGATCCGGAGGAGGCCCTGCGCACCTATCGCTTGATCGAATCGGAGCTCCGCGCGGAGCTTCGAATCAGCCTCGGTCGAGCGATCACGAACGAGCCGCACGCCGCGACTCGCAACACGATGATCAGCATGCTCGAGCACCTCGAAGAGCTCGAGGCCGCCGCGGTGGCACCGCGCCCGGCACGCCGCCGTCGTCGTCGCTAGCAGCACCTCGCTGACTCCCGGTTGGGGTCACCACGAAGCGCGACCGCTCGACCGCGCAAGAACACGAGCCCGGTGTTGCCGGGCTCGTTTCGTTTTCGGGTAACGCGTCCATCGGGCGTCGCCGACCATGATCCGGGCAGGAGCGGTGCGGAACGTAAAAACGCGTCCTCGGAGGTCGGCGGCTGGCCAAGGGTCATGCCCGGGCATCAGATCAAGCGCCGCAACGAACTGAGCGCGGGCGCGCGGGCGCGCGGCCTGAGTTGCTTTGTGTGCTGGCTTTTTTCCCACCCGTTACGAGCCGGAAACCTGAGCCCGGTAGGGTTCTCCTGTCAGGACGCTCATCTTCACGAGACAGGAGAACCATGCGGGTCACTCGAATGCCGGGTATTGGGATCGTCGGTCTGATCGCGGTCCTCACGATGGCGGTGCACGCGCGAGCTGCGTACGCCGAGACGGCTGAACCGGCGAAGCCGCCGGCGCCCACGATCGAGCAGCGGCTTACCAACCTCGAGGCTTACGTCACGAACAGCACGCCGGATGCAACCGGCGGCCCGCTCGCGGCGACGCCGGGTCCCGGCCACAACGGCTGGATGATGATCTCGACGGCCCTGGTGCTGCTGATGACGCTGCCCGGCCTCGCCCTGTTCTACGGCGGCCTCGTGCGGCGCAAGAACGTGCTCTCGGTGCTCGCCCAGTGTTTCGGCTGCGCCGGGCTCGTCACCCTGATGTGGTGGGCCGTGGGATACAGCTTCGCGTTCGCGAGGGGCAATGCGGTACTCGGCGGCTTCGGCTTCGCCTTGTTCCATGGCGTCACCGCGACGCCGAACGGCGACTACTCGGCGTGGGTATCGCAGAACGTGTTCGCGATGTTCCAGATGATGTTCGCGATCATCACGCCGGCCTTGATCGTCGGTGCCATCGCCGAGCGCATGAAGTACTCCGCGGTGATCCTGTTCATCGCCGTCTGGATGCTGGCGGTGTACTTCCCGCTCGCGCACATGGTGTGGGGCATCGACGGCCTCATGAACGGCGTGTGGAACCCGACCGCGGCGATCAAGGCGATCGACTTCGCAGGCGGCACCGTGGTCCACATGTCCTCGGGCTGGTCGGCGCTGGTGTTGTGCTTGATCCTCGGCAAGCGCACCGGGTTCGGCAAGCGCGCGTTCATGCCGCACAGCCTCGTGCTGACCGTTGTCGGTACGGGCCTCTTGTGGGTCGGCTGGTACGGGTTCAACGCCGGTAGCGCCGTCGCCGCGGATGGGATCGCTGCCAACGCGTTCGTCGCGACCACGCTCGCTGCCGCCGTGGCCGCGTCCGTGTGGCCGGCCCTCGAATGGATCACGCGCGGCAAGCCGAGCGTGCTCGGGTTCTGCTCCGGTGCCGTGGCCGGTCTCGTCGTGATCACGCCGGCGGCGGGCTTCGTCACCGCGAGCAGTGCGGTGTTGCTCGGCATCCTCGCGGGAGTGGTGCCGTTCCTCGCGTGTACCAAGCTCAAGGCATACTTCAAGTACGACGACGCGCTCGACACGTTCGGCGTCCACGGCGTCGGCGGCACGCTCGGTGCGATCCTTGCCGGGGTGCTTGCCGATCCCGCGGTCAACGCGAACCTCAAGACCAATCTCGGCTCCCTCGTCGGTCACGGCCTGTGGATCGAGCAACTGAAGGCGGTCGGCGTCACGTTCGCGCTCTCGATCGGCGGGACCGCGGTGATCGCCTGTGCGATCAAGCGCGTGCTCGGCTTGCGCCCGAGCGTGGAAGCCGAGGAAGCGGGCCTCGATGACACCTACCACGGCGAGGCCGGCTATCACGGCGATGAGGCCGGCCATGGTGGGCTCGACGGGCTCACCGCCCCGGCCGCACTCGCACCGGCCATCGCCGTTCTGGACACCGCGCGGTCCACGACCTGAGGCGCGCCGGCTACCGGCTACCGGCTGTCCGATGTCCGGCCGGATTTCGGACGCTCGTCCGGTGGCCGGACACTTTGGCCGCGCAACCGCATTGAATCACACGCGCCGCCCGTCGGCCCGCTGCTTGCTGTGGTCGCGACGCGATGTCAACCACAGACCGACCAGCCGCAATGCCGGCACAAACGACACCCACTCTGAACCACCAACCCGGCGCCGCACTCGGGGCATCTCGGCGAGGCCTCGAGCATCGTGCGGACGGCGCCGGTAACGAGCACCTGGCCCTCGCGGCTGCCATCCCGATAGACGGTGATCCCCTTGCAACCCAGCTCGTACGCGAGCTGGTACGCGGCTTTCACGTCGAGCGCCGTCGCGCCCTGCCGGAGGTTGATGGTCTTGCTGACCGCGGCGTGCACGTGGCGCTGAAACGCGGCCTGCATGCCGACGTGCGCCGCGACGTCGATCTCGTGCGCGGTGGGGAACACCCGCTGAACGTCGTCGGGGACGTCGCCGCGCCCGCGGACCCCACCGTGCAGGGCGACCGCGGCGAACAACGCCTCGGAGCCGAACCCGCGTTCGGCGGCGACCTGCCGGAACCGCGGATTGATCTCGGTGAGCTCGGCACCATCGAGCACGTTGCGCCGGTAGGCAAGGGCGTACAGCGGCTCGATCCCGCTCGCACAGCCGGCGATGATGCTGATCGTTCCGGTGGGAGCGATCGTCGTGGTGGTCGCGTTGCGCAGCGCGCCGTGCCCGGCATCCTGCCACCGCGAACCGGCAAAGGCCGGGAAGGAGCCGCGCCGCTCGGCGAGCGCGACCGAGGCTGCCAGCGACTCGCGTTCGAGGAACGTCGCGACCTGATCGGCGAGCGCGAGCGCAGCCTCGGAGTCGTACGCGATCCCGAGCGCGGCGAGCGCGTCGGCCCAGCCCATGATCCCCAGGCCGATCTTCCGGGTCGCCCTGGTCGCCCGCTCGATCTCGGGGAGCGGGTAACGATTGGCATCGATGACATCGTCGAGGAACCGGACCGCATCGCGGATGGTGGTCCCGAGGCGCGCCCAGTCGAGCTCGCCGGCGGCGACAAACCGTCCGACGTCGATCGACCCGAGCGTGCACGACTCGAACGGCAAGAGCGGCTGTTCACCGCAAGGATTCGTCGCCTCGATCTGCCCGAGCTCGGGTGTTGGATGGACGTCGTTGATCCGGTCGATGAACACCATGCCGGGGTCGCCGCACGCCCACGCCGCGTTGGCGATCGCGTCGAGCACGCGCCGGGCATCGAGCGACCCGGTCGCCTGGCCGGTCCGGGGATTTTTCAGCTCGTAGGCGCTGCCGGTCTTGACCGCGGTCATGAACGCGTCGGTCACCGCGACCGACAGGTTGAAGTTGCGCATCCGCGACGGATCGAGCTTGACCGCAATGAACTCGAGGATGTCCGGGTGGTCGACGCGCAGCATGCCCATGTTGGCGCCGCGCCGGGTGCCGCCTTGCTTGATCGCCTCGGTCGCCACGTCGAACACCTGCATGAGCGACACGGGGCCCGACGCGGTCCCGCCCGTCGAGGCGACCAGATCGCCGGCCGGGCGCAGGCGGGAGAACGAGAAGCCGGTGCCCCCGCCGGTCTTCTGGATCTCGGCGGCCCACCGCACGGCCTCGAACACGCCGGTCGTGGAGTCCTCGACGGGGACCACGAAGCACGCCGCCAGCTGGCCGAGCGGGCGGCCGGCGTTCATGAGGGTCGGCGAGTTGGGGAGGAACTCGAGCGCCGACATCATCCGCTCGAAGGTGCGCCGGGCCGCAGCGACTTCGTCGGGGCTGTACCCCATCCGGGCCTCGGCGGCGCTGACATGCGCCGCGACCCGCTGGAACAGCTGATCTGGGGTCTCCACGACGTCCCCGTGGTCGCGCACCAGATAGCGAGCGCGGAGCACCGCCAGGGCATTGTCGGTGAGCGTCGCCAACACGTTCGCACCGTACGATCCGCCGCTTGGTCACGCAACCGCCCCCGACGGCGGCTCGCCTGGTTCCTCCTGATGATCCTGCTCGTGCTCGTCGCCCTCGTCGCGCGGGTCGACGCCGCGCCCGGCGAGGCGGACGCCGCGCCGCCGGTTCGCGACGCCAAGCTCCTGACCGGCACCGATGCCGCCAACGACCGCCGGGCCGGCCAAGCCGATGATGCGAACCTGGCCGACGAAGTCGGTGAGGCCGATGATGCCGACGTAGCCGACGAGCTTGACGACGCCGATGACGCCGACGTGGCCGACGACGCCGATGATGCCCGGGAAGACAACCCCGAGGCCGTAAGCGAAGACGATCCGGGAGCCGAAGGTCCCGGAAATCCTGATCCCCGCGACCTCGACCCGAGCGCCCCCCGAGCTCTCGAACGGCTGGTCTTGGGCGCCGATGGCGATGATCCGGCCGACGGCGATGGCGCCACCGATGACGCTGCCGGCCAGCTCGCGATGCGCGAGGCCGAGCAGGCACCCGCCGGCACCTCCCCGGACGATGACGCGAACGCGGCGGCTTCGCCGGCCGGCGCGCTGGAGACCTACGAAGCGTGGATCCGCCACCCCCGGCTATCGCGCCTGGGGCGCCTGGACGTCAGCCTGGCATGGCGCCAGCTCTGGAGCGAGCCGATGCATACGATGCCGCATCGCGCCGATTCCGTCTGGCTCGTCGCGACGTGGAGGCGATGATGCGCACCCTGGCGATCTTCATGATCCTCGCCACGCTGCGTTCGCCCGGCGCCGCAGCGCCTGCAACCACCCGCGCGGCGGCCAGCAACGCCGGTGACCGCGGTCCCGGTCGCACCAGCCCGGCCGATGGCGCCGGCACGGACCCGGAAGCAGACGAGCTCGCCGGCTATCGCATCCCGGTCGCTGGCCCGACGGTCGATGCCGTGCTGTCCGCGGCCTACGCCGCCGCCGGGCTCGATCACGATCCCGCGGACAGCTGGATCCGGCGCGCGCGGCTCGCGGGCCTGGTTCCGTGGGTCACGGTGCGCACCGCGAGCGATACGAGCTGGCAGGACGATCACTCCGAGGTCGGCCACGGCACCACCCTCGAGGTCCGCGCCACCTGGCGGCTCGACCGCTTGCTGTTCGACAACCACGAGCTGCAGGTCGCCGGGATCGAAGCCGCGCGGCGGCGCGAACGCCGTCGCCTGGCGGCGCGGGTCATCCGCGCGTACTTCACTTGGCGGCGCGCCGCGGGGGTCGCGTTTTCGGCCGGCGACGATCGCGTGGCGATCCGCGTCGCCGAAACGACCGCCGAGTTAGACTCCCTCACGGACGGTTGGTTCTCCGAGGCCGTTGCGCGGGGAGAGCGCGGCACCTCCGAAACGCGGCCACGGCGCACGCCGTCCCCGTGAACGGGCTCGGCGGGTGCCCCTTGCGTCTTCCCCCCGACGACGCCAAGATCGCCCCCACGTGAGCCGGCCGGAGCGCGAAGATCCACGTTACGCACACGAGGCGGTGATCACGTTGAACACCCCGAGCCATGCGATCTCCGGGCGCACCAGCAATGTCTCGCGCGGGGGGCTGTGCGCGACCCTGTCCGAGTCGATCGAGGTCGGGACCGCGATCGAGGTCGATATCCAGCTCGTGTTCGAGGACGACCTCCAGTCCGAGCCCCTGCGCGTCCCGGCACGCATCGTCTGGTGCACGTCACTCGACGATGGCCACCAGGTCGGGGTCCGGTTCCTGCCGCTGGGCAGCGAACAGGCCGAATACCTGACGATGTTCCTGCGCTACCTCGGTGACGACCGCGGCGCCGAGGCCCCGAAGGCCACGACCTCGGTCGACGACCGGTTCGACTGAGCGCGCTCGCCGGTCATCGCCGGTCATCGCCAGTCAGGGCGCGGCCGGTTTGACTCCTCGCTGCGAGAAGATGAACTCCGCGAGCGCCTTGATCTCCTCGGGCTTGAGCTTGTCCGCGAACTTCGGCATCTCGGCCGTATCGCCGAACAGGTCCTCCTCCGACGAGTTGCGGATGATCCGGGTGATCCACGCCACGGTGCCGCGACCCGCGAGCGTCGGCCCCGTGTCCGACTTCCCGGCCTCGACCTCGTGGCAGCTGGTGCACTCGACCGTGCCGTTCCACAGCGCCTTGCCCTTGGCCACCATCGCGGCGTCCGTGGGTCCCGCGTCGGGCCCCTCGAGGCTCAGGACGTACTCGACCACCGCGCGCAGCTGATCGTCGGGGACCGCGGCCCCGGCGGTCGCCTCGGTCACAGCTGACGCCACGGCCGGCACCGCCTTCATGTCCTTGTGCCCCTTGGTCCCGCCAAAGAACCGCTTCGAATGCGGGTCCCGGATCAGCGCGAACAGCCAGTCGCGGCTGTTGTAGTCGTCGAAGCTCGGGGCCTCCTGGCCGCCGCGGCCCTCGATGGTGTGGCAGGTCGAGCAGTGCTCCTTGAACAGCTTGCGGGCCTTCTCCTTGGGGTCGTTGTCGAACACCGCGATGCCGCCGGCCGGCGGAACGCCCTCGAGCGCGAGCTTGCGGGCGCGGGTCGACTCTTCCTCGGCGAGCTTCAGGCCCTTCTGGTAGCTCTCGTTGTGCGCATCCTCGACGAGCGCCAGGGCGGTCAGCGCGGTCACCGCGGCCATCAGCCCGCCGACCACCATCAGCGCCGGCCAGCGGGCGCTGGGGCGGCGGCTGGTCGCGCGGTCGACCCACGGGAACGCGAACAGCGTCACCGCCACCGCGCCGGGCAACAGCACCGTCGCCACGATCTGCAGCGGCCCCTCGAAGTACTTGAGCAGCTGATACAGGAACAGGAAGTACCACTCGGGGCGAGCCACGAAGTTGCTCGCCGGATCGGCGGGCGCGAACAACTCGGCCCCGTGGGTACGGAAGGTCATGACGATCATCACCGCAGCGCAGATCGCCATCGCCGCGACGTCGAGGAACAGCTGGTTCGGCCAGAACGGCTGGGTCTTGCGCTTCAGCTCCGCATCGTTGAGGTTGGCCGGCGGCGTCACCCCGTGACGGCGGAACAGCGCGATGTGGGCAGCCAGGAGGCCCCCGAGCACGAGCGGCAGCACGAACACGTGAAGCGAGAAGAACCGGGTGATCGTCAGGCTGCCGTACTCCGGCCCGCCCTGGATCACCTGCTTCAAGGGATCGCCGCCAGGCAGCGAGCCCATGATCCCGGTCGCGACCTGGGTCGCCCAGTAACCCTTCTGGTCCCAGGGCAGGAGGTAGCCGGTCAGCGCGAAGGCGAGCACCAGACCGCCCATCGCCAGGCCCGTCCACCAGTTGACCTCGCGCGGCGCGCGATACGCCCCGGCCCACACCACCTGCAAGAGGTGGAGGACCACGACGATCACCATCGCCGAAGATCCGTTATGATGCAGCCCGCGCAAGAACCAGCCCGCCGCCACCTGGTCGTTCATGTACGCCGTGCTGGCCCACGCCTGCGAGGCCGAGGGGCTGTAGTAGAATGCCAGCAGGATCCCGAGCACCACCTGCTGCATGAACAGGAAGGTCAGGACCGAGCCGAACACGTACTGCCAGCGCGCCCCGCCGGGCACCGGCTCGGTGAGCGCCGAGGAGATCGCCACGTCCAGCCCCGTACGCCCCGTGAGCCATGTGATGATCTTCTTCATACCGGCTCCTTCCCCGGCACGCCTTGGCGAAACCGCTGGTAGCGGATCGTCACCAGGCCGTTAGCCTCCTTGAGCTCCAGGGTGTCCATCGACCGCGGCGCGGGCCCTTCTTGCCTCTTACCCGTGAGATCGAACGCCGAGCGGTGGCACGGACACTTGAACGCGTTCTCCTTGGCGTCGAAGTCAACCGAGCAGCCCAGATGCGGACACCGGGTCGACAGCGCCTGCAGCTTGCCGTCCTGTTCATGCACCCAGCACGAGCCCACCTTCACGTTGGACTCGCGGCTCCACGCGTCACGCTGGTCCGCGTAGAGGTCGACTCGCACCGGCACCTTCCCGAAGGCCGAACGCCTGCCGGCCGCCAGCATCGCCCCGGCCTCACCCGCCTGCAAACGCAGTGGATGCACCAGGTAGCCGAGCGCCGGCACGATGGGCACCAGCCCCAGCCCACCGCCGAGCACCCCGACCCCGATCTTGAGCAGTTTGCGCCTGGATACTGCCTCGGGGGACATATCCTCGGGTTCCATCGCGTGCGGGTCGGCCTCGGGATCTCGTTCGCGGCTCATACGTACTCCTGGATGAGGCGCCAGCATACTCGCGAGCCGGCCGCGTGTGCAGTCTTGGAGCTTTGGATCTCATCCTGCGCAACCGCCGCGGCTCTCTCGACGAGAAAAACCGGCGCGCTGAGTGGACGAAGCCGCGTCAGATGATGTAAACAATCGAAATTGCCGCGGAGCTCGCTAATTTGATCAAGATAGGCGCCACACTCGCCTTGAGCCCGACATACCGCCGCGCCAAGCCCCGCGCCCGATTCGCGCATGCGTTGAAGCAATAGAGTGTTGCGGCTGGCCTCGGCGAGACTGATACGCCGGTGAGCCCGCCTACAATCGCGAGCATGACAGTACGATTGGCTACGTGACAGCAGAATACCCGGACGCCACTCCCGCGGCACCATCGGCGGCCGACTTCCTGTCCCGCGACAATCCGTCGCACGGCGTTCGAAGTAGGGATCGTACCATTGTGCCCCAAAAAACAGAGTGCGCGCGGCGCCGTTCGCGCGCGAGACGTATCACGATGCGCGCCACGGGATCGCGCCACTGAATAGCCGCCGGGGCTGACCGTCGAACCAAGCACTACCAACAAGGACCCCTGCCACCATGTCGAAGCTCGGATTCTTCGCCGCCGTCACCTCCATCATCGCCGGCCTCACGTTCGCGACGTTCTCGTCGCCGGCAAGCGCCGACGATGCCGCCGCCGGCCCGTGCGTCCGCACCGAGTTCAAGACCGAGCTCGTCAAGCAGGCGTGCGCGAAGGGCGGCCAGAAGGAAGCCAAGGAGGTGATGAAGCAGTTCGCCAAGGACAACAAGATCAAGAGCTGCAACCAGTGCCACGCCAAGCTGGCGCCCAAGTACGAGCTCAAGGACGACGCGCTCGCGCAATTTCAGAAGCTCGGCGGCAAGTGATTCACGACCCGGCCCGACGCGTTCGACCGGCCGACCAAGGGCGCACGCCGGCGCGCCTGGCGGTCGCCGTGTCCGGCAGGGCTCACCCCGGGAATGCGAGATCAGTTGGCCGGAGCGCCGGCCATGATCCAGCGCTCGACCGCCTCGAGCTTCTGGCAGCACAGCTCCGGCAAACCCAGCGGCATGTAGCCGATGCCCGGCGCCGTTCCCGGTGGGGTGGCCATCGCCGGGGCGAAGTCGTGGAGCATCAACATCAGGTAGCTCGAATGGATGTCGTTCAGCACGACGAGCTTGCGCGTCGTCTCGAGCTGCGACGCGATCCCGACGAGGGCGTCATGGCTCTTCCCGGCACGGAGATCGAGCTTGCCTACGTCGGTCGGGCTGCTGTGACATCCCGGGATCGCGCAGGACGGCGTGAAGATGTTCTGCTCGATCCACGCCAGATCGGAGTGCGTCGTGGCCGCCATGCAGGCGGCCGTGGTGTCGACTTTGCAGCCGGTGCCGACGGAGGCGTCGGGGGCGTTCTCGAGAGAGGTGCGGCAGCCAATGAGGAGGCTTGCGACAAGTACGAAGCGAATCATGGCGAGGACCCTAACACGTGTTGTGCTCGGTCGGGTATGGGCGGCACAATCACATTGACATCGATCACAACGACGCCCATTTTGGGGTTACAAGCAAAATACTATAGCACATTGGGTATGGCCAGGACCTGCGACGGAAGGTCGCAGACAGAATGTCGCGGCTTGGCTCCGATGAAGCCGAGCCAGCTTGGCACAGCGGCGCCACACCGGTGAACTTCTCGCCGAATCGGCCGTCGCGATAGTTTGCGAGATTCCAGTCTTGTTCGACGAAGTAAGCATCATCACAACATCGCGGGTGTGGAGTATTCAGATCGCCATCCGGAACGATTCACAATAAGTGGCCGCAGAAATACGCAATTCTCACAATGCTGGGGTATCGTGCGCGCCATGTATCTCCTTGTCCTTGTAGGGGCCATCGCCCTCGCGGCCTGCACCCAATCCGACAACGATCGGCCAGCGACGCTCGAGTACGTCACGGAGGCCATCCTCCAGCCGAGCTGTGCGCAGGCCGACTG
>Ga0070690_100001252_pt1 | contig 13196 bp, 13 predicted proteins | sample KBSS33HmetaG_FD_64671 | JGI IMG/M metagenome (GOLD analysis project Ga0070690, IMG submission 64671) | Switchgrass rhizosphere microbial communities from Kellogg Biological Station, Michigan, USA - KBS S3-3H metaG | ecosystem: Host-associated > Plants > Roots > Rhizosphere ... | reverse complement strand
AGCATGAGGTCCGGCACCTCATGGTCCAGTGCCTGTAAGAGCGCCTCCCCGGATTCGAAGGCAGCCACTCGGTGCTGGCGGCGAGAGAGGCGTTTCACAAGGGCAGACCGAATGGCCGGCTCATCGTCGGTCACAAAGATCGTGGCGTTCATATGGCCATTCCTGCCGGCTCCGGGGTCGGCTCAAGCGGCAACCAGAGCCGGGCTTTCGTACCCCGCCCTGGTTCGCTGGTTAATGTGATGTCGCCTCCATGGGCCTCGGTGATGTTGCGGCAAATGGCCAACCCCAACCCGGTTCCATGGTGTTTTCCGGTTGTGAAGAACGGCTGAAAGACCTGAGCCAGATCCTTTTTCGCGATGCCGGAGCCGGTGTCGGAGACTTCAATGAAGATGCCGTTGTGGGCGGCCAGCGTCGAGTGTCCTGCGCTGATCCCCAATTCGCCTCCGGAGGTCATGGCGTCCAGGGAATTGTGACACAAGTTGAGCAGCACCTGCTTGATCTGGTCACGGTCGGCATAGACCACGAGACCAGGCTCGCAGTGGCGAACGATGTCGATCCTCTGGCTCTCCAAACGCGTATCCAGCAGCTTCAAGACGTCATCGACGATTCTGTCCACCGGCCATGTGGTCGGTACCAGGTCGCGCGGACGTGCATAATCGATAATCTGGTTGACGATGCGGTCCAACCGGCGCGTCTCATTCAAGATGATGTCGAGGTCCGCACGCTTTTCGTCGGACGCATCGATCTCGTCTCGAAGCAGCGAGGCGGTTGATCCGATGCCGACGAGCGGATTGCGGATTTCGTGGGCGATGCCCGCCGCCACTTGCCCTAGCGTCGCCAAGCGCTCGGTCCGGCTCAATTGCTGCTGCATGGCGTCAAGCGCGGTAATGTCGATATTGAAGCCCTGGTACATCGTGGTCTGACCTTCTTTGTTGCGGATGGGAATACGGCGGCTCAGCACTTTCCGGACCGATCCGTCGCCATGAACAAACCGAAGCACCGTCTCATAGGGACGGTCCTCGGCGATGGCCTGTGCGTATTCCCGCAAGACCCGATCGCGATCATCCTGATGGATCCATTGCCGGAAGGCCTCCGGCTCGCCCGTCTCGTCGGGGTTCAAGCCGGCGAGGAGCTGGTTATACCGATTGCTGAACGTGACGGTCATGCCCGAGGTGGAGAAAATTCCAAAGGGCGCATGGTCGACGATACTGCGATACTTTTCCTCGGACGCGGCGAGGTTCTCGTTCAATGCGCGAAGCTCTGCCTCGCTGGCTTGTACGCTCGCGAGGTGGTCCCGAACTTGCTGGCTCATCGCGCCCATGACCCGGGTGAGTTCTCCCAGCTCGTCCTGCCGCGACAGGACCGGCACATTGGCCGGCACAAGGCCATCGGACGAACGAACGGATTTGGCCAGACCGATCAACGGCCCTGTAATTGAACGGGCAATGAGCTGCAATGCAAGCACCATGAGGACGAACACCAGGGCGAGGCCCCAGAGCACACTGGCGACCAGTGATTTTCTCGAGCGGGCCATATTGGCGAGTGCATCGTTGAGCGCTTCCTGCTCCAGCCTGTCGAACCGTGCCATGTGTTCGCGCACGGTTTGCATCAGGGCTTGGCCACGGCCTTGCTCGATATAGCGAACGGCCTCCGCGGTTTCTCCTTTCTTGACGGATCGGATCAGGTTTTCCTTTTCCTCCATCAACCGCGTGACGAGTCGTTGCACGGCCTGCACGGTTTCATACTGTGCGCGATGGGGACGGACAAGACCCAGAAGTATCTGTTCGACGGAGGGGAGATGTTGATGGGCATTCCGCGAGGGAATGAGATAGGCGTCTTGCCGGGTCATCACATAGCCCCGGAAACCGGTTTCGTAATCGACGACCAGCCGCATGTATTCTGCTGCCGCACGTTGCGCGACATACACGCGATCCAGTTGCTCTTCATGCTCGGTCAGCGTTTCGAGGCTGCGGTAGGTTTCGATGCCGAGGATCAGAAAGGCGGCCAGGGGGATCAGCGCCGTGAGCAATAGCTTTCTGGCAATGGGCAGGTTGTTGAAAAACCGAACCAATGGTCCCTTCATTGGGCCGTCTCGCTCCTTGCGCCTCATCGTAAGAAGAGTGGAGAAGCCATGTCAAATCAGCGGAAGGAAGCGGCTTCATCGATCGACGCCGCTCATTCCACCCCTATCCCTGCGATCCAATGGATCGCGCTTGGACGCCGGAGGTCCGGCCTCAGGCCCCAGACCATGGGAGCCGGGTCCAATGGCGGGAGCAAGGGGAAAATAGGTGGACCCAAGATCCGGGCTCCGCGGTGGAACATGCGATTCGGATTCCACGGGACGTTCGAGACGACGCGGTCCGCCGGACAGGTCATCGCTCGAGCGGCTGAATTCCGAAACGGACGAAGCAGGATCCGGCCGTGTGTCATGCCTTGCCGGTCGATCCGTGTCCGTGGAGTGCTGGGTCAGATGCAGGCCATATCCATTGCCGCGCACGTTGCCGGCGATGACGCCATGGGCCATCGATTCTGCGCGGATCAATTCGTCGCCATACACATCGGTCTGGTATTCCTCCGTATCGGCTTTCGCGAGCGATGACCAGACCAAATGGCCCTGCTCACCCACCCGGATTTTCGTGACAGTCGAGAGTCCTGGCCGAATGGGATAGTCGCGAATTTCATCCGGCGCCAGGGCAATGCGAATAAAGCTTCTTCTTTCCCCGTCGGGGCCGGCCGGATAAGGGAGGATCGACGAATCAGTTTCTCGGAAGAAAGACAGGCTTAGTGAGATCGTTATGGATCGAGTTGTTGTCGGCGTTCACGTCGATTCCCTTGAGAGGCGCCGGTTTGTTGAGATTGACGTATTGGAACGTCCCGAAGGGCTGGATCTGGTCGTCCTTGGGCAATTGGTTCCGGTTCCACCCGCCGCCGAGCGCACGGACAAGCGCCACGGAGCTTTGCAGTAGTTCGGATTTAATCTGCACAGACTCGATGCGCGCAGTCAGGGTGGCGACCTGGGCATAGATGAGCTCGAGGCTCGATGCCAAACCACCCTGATAGAGCTCTGTGGTGAGGTTTTGCGCCTTGAACGTGGCTCCGACGGCGGCATCCTGCCGGTTCGCAGCGAGCGTCAACTGGCCGGTCAGACTCAGGTTATTTTCGACCTCCCGAAAGGCGTTGAGCACCGTCGAACGATATCGGTCCTCCGTCTCGCGGTAGGCTGACCAGGATTGTTGCAACTGGGCGCGGCGGAATCCAGCTTGAAACAACGGCATGGAGATGGTCGCTCCGTAGGACCAGAAGCTATTGGCAAGGGAGATCAGATTAAAGCCCACGTCCTCGAAGCCTCCGCCGGCCCGGAATGACACATTGGGAAAGAACGCAGCACGGGCAATGCCGATGGCCCGGCTCGCTTGCGCCATCTGTCGTTCCATCTTGGCGATATCAGGGCGACGTTCGAGCAAGGTCGAGGGGAGCGTCCGCGGAAGCGTAAAACTCACGACGCGAATCTCATTGACCGGTTTGACCGTAAAATTGGTCGGCGCCATATTGACCAGGATGGCGATTGCTTGTTCGGTGACCTGTCGTTGCCCTTGCACCCTCGCTAATTGTGTTTCGGTGCTGAAGAGCAGCGATTCAACGCGCGCCACGTCGAGCGCCGATGCGATCGCACCGGCAAATTGAGCCTTGACGATGTTGAGCGACCGTCGATAGAGATCGATCGATTGCGTGTAGATAGCGATCTGCGCATCGTAGCCGCGCAATAAGAAATAATTGGTTCCGATCTCCGCCTGCAGACTCAGCCGTGCGAGGCCATATTCGGCCGCGCGCTCCTCGGCCCGATAGGTTTCAATGCGGGTCGCGTTGCGCAGGGCCGACCAGAAGTCCGGTTCCCAGGAGGCCAGCCCGCCCAGGGACACGCTCGAGGCCTGTTGCGCGATATCACGGGGGAAAAACAGCGCATTGACCGAGGCGCGATTGTCCGAAGCGCCGAATCCCAGCCCGAGTCGCGGAAGGTACTGAGACCGCGCCTTCATCATCATGTCCCGGGCCTGCACAAAGCGCTCGGCGGCGGCTTCGAGGTCAGGATTGGCCGCCATCGCTTGCTCGATCAGGGTGGTCAGGACCGGATCGTCGAACAGCTGCCACCAATCCGGCCGCAATTCGGTGTCCGAGGGGTTTGCCTCGACAAAAGGACTCGCCCCATGCCAGGTGGCCGGTACCACATATTCGGGCGGCTGATAGGTCGGGGCTAGGTCGGCAGCCGGAAACAAATCGCTGCAGGCCGCCAGACTCAGCAGAAGGAGGAGCGCCCAACCCGGTCCCAAGCCGGCGCGTACGGCATGCCACATGTCCGGCCTGGTGTGCATGGCGAAATGGCTCACTGCGCTGCTGACGTTGATAAAGCGGAGTGTTTGTTCTGCGCCTGTTTATGCGACGGGTCTTCCGAAGAAGAGGGTTCTGTCTGCTCGAGGTCGTAACCTGGCGCCGGTGTGACAATGCGGACTTTATCGCCTTCGAGCAACGCCGCACTCGGGTTGTTCACAATCCGGTCGCTCTGGGAGATCCCCTCTGACACTTCCACGGCATTGTCGAGGAGCCGGCTCACGACAATATTTTGCAGATGGACACGGTCGTCTTCTGTCACAATGGCCACCTGTGTGCCGTGCTCCTGAAACACCAACGCGGTGGACGGAATCATAAACACTTTCCTGTCCACGGGGGCGGTGATCAGGACTTTGCCGTACGAGCCCGGCCATAAGGCTCGGTCATCGTTATCGATTGTGAAGACGGTGACCGCGGTGCGGGTGCTGACGTCGAAACCCTTGGCGACGGTCAGGAATTTGCCGGTGAAATGACGATCGGGTAATTGGGGCACGGTCACGTCGGCCGTCAGGCCTGGATGAAGGAACGGCCCGAACGACTCAGGGACATTGACAAAGAGACGCATCATGCTGACGTCGGCGACGGTAAACAGATTGCTGATTGAGCCGGGCGTGCTGATCGTGCCTTCTTTGTTGACGTAGTCGCCGACGTTGATGTTGCGCACGGTCACGACACCGTCATACGGCGCGACGATGGTTTTGAACCGGATCAGCGCCTCGTAGTTCCGGACGTTCTGCTCCGCAGCCTTGACCTTCGCCGCCTCGGCTTTCGCTTCCGCGACCTTCACCGAAATGGATTGCTCAGAGACCGCTTGATTGGGGCGGAGTGCGACCCAGCGTTTGGCGGTAATATCCGCGAGGGCATACTTGGCGCGCTCGGACTCCAAGTCGGCCTTGGCCTGCGCATATTGGGCATCGAGCGCGGGGGCGTTGATTTCGGCGAGAATGTCCCCCTTCTTCACCAGCGCACCATAGTCCTTGTACCACATCTTGACGTAGCCGGAGACCTGCGCGTAGATCGGTGCTTCGAACCAGGCGGTAATATTTCCGGGGAGGGTGATGGTCTCGCTGGCGTCCGCCAGTTTTGGATTGACGATGGCAACCGTCGGCACGGCGCCTTCCAGCGTTTTGACCTGCAACGCGGCGGCGTCACTCTTGGTCTCATAGACGCGGTAGCCGACGTAGAACAGGAAGACGGCGAGGGCCGCGACTGCCACGAATTTCCCCTGGAGACGTTGCATCATGAGGCACGCTCCTTCTGGCGAGTCACTCGCCCGCTGTAAACCAACGCGTACACACAGGGCACGAAAAAGAGAGTGAATAGCGTGGCGACGAACAATCCGCCGATGACGGCCCGGCCCAGCGGCGCATTCTGAGAATAGCCGGTCGCCATCGGGACCATCCCGAAGATCATCGCCGAGGCGGTCATCAGCACGGGACGGAAGCGGGTCTTTCCGGCTTCAATTGCGGCCATCACGGCGTCACCATGTTCCTCAATCCGCTCGCGTGCATAGGACACGACCAAGATCGAGTTTGCGGTGGCGGTTCCCATCGTCATGATGGCGCCCGTCAGGGCCGGCTCCGAGAGGCGTGTATGGGTCAAGAACAGCGCCCACGCGATCCCCGCCAGCGCCCCGGGCAAGGCGGTGATGATGATAAAGGGGTCGAGCCAGGATTGAAAGTTCACCACGATCAAGAGATACACCAGCGCAATCGCGGCAAGCAGCCCAAAGATCAGCTCATAGTACGCATCGTGCATCAGCGAGGCCTGACCATGAATTTCGAGCTCGGCGCTGCGGGGTTTCTCGTGCTCCATGCTCTTGGCGATCCTTTCCACGTCCGTCAGCACGCCGCCCAGATCCCGCCCTTCGACAGAGACATAGATATCAAACAGGGGCATGATGTTTCCATGTGTGACGACGCCCGGCGTGCCCTCTGCTGAGAGATCGGCCAGATTGCCGAGCAGCTGTACGTCTTCATCCTTCGGCGATTTGACGGAAGAGTCGATCGGGACCGTCCTCAGACTATTCAGACTGTTGATCTGCGCCTGCGGCGTATATACGTTGATCAGGTACGACATGCCGGTGCTCGGATCGAGCCAATAAATCTGGTCGACCTGTTGGCTGCCGGCAGTCGTCATGAGCAGGTTGTCGGCCATGTTTTTCAGGGTCCTGTTGACCCCGAGGCCAAAGGTGCGGTTGCCCTCCACCATGAGGGTTGGGGTGCGCATGGTCTGCTGGATCACCACATCCACGGCACCCGGAATGTCGCGAAATTTGCCCACCAATTTACGGGCGAACTCGTAGTTGGCATACATGTCCGGGCCGTTGACCTGTACGTCGATCGGCGCGGGCGCACCGAAATTGAGAATTTTTGCCGTAAGATCCGATGGCTGAAACGTGAACTCGGTGCCCGGATAGCGCTCCGTCAGCCCCTTTCGGAGTATGCGGCGAAAGTCCCATACCGGCGATTTCTCGTTCTCCAAGAGGATCGTCAAATCACAATCTTGGGAGCCGATCGTCGGTGTCGGGATGAAGGCGAGGTTGTGCGGACCGACCGGCAGCCCGCAATTACTGACAATGTTTCTGATCTGGCCCGGCAGCAACTCCTCGATGCTATTGGAGATGAGTGTGGCCAGACGCCCGGACACCTCAATGCGCGTTCCGAGCGGCGCCCGCATGTGCATCTGAATCACGCCGGACCTGATCTCGGGGAAGTAGTCACGCCCCAGAAAGAAGAAGAGTGACGTTGAGGACACGGCGATGATCAGCGAGACCTTGATGAAGGTGTTGCGGCGAGCAATCGCCCGTTCGAGGAGGTGACCGTAGCTTTCCCGGAATTGATCGAAACGACGTTCGAATCCCTTCTGAAAGCGGACAAAGATATTCCGCGATGGTTCGGCGGCGGACTGTGCATGAGGATCAGGCGGCTTCGGCATGGTGACTCTTCATGAGATATTTGGCCATGGTCGGCACCAGGGTGCGCGACAGAATGAAGGAAGCGAGCATCGCAATGATGACGGCCTCCGCCATGGGCTTGAACAGGTAGCCGGCGACGCCGCCGAGTTCGAACAGCGGAATCCAGACGATCGCGATGCAGAGGGTGGCGACGAGGGTCGGAACGACGATCTGATTGGCGGCGTCGATGATGGCCTGCTCCAAGGGTTTGCCCATTTCGATATGGCGATCGATGTTCTCGATCATCACGGTCGCATCATCCACTAGAATCCCGACGGCAAGCGCCAACCCGCCAAGTGTCATGACATTGATCGTTTCCTCCAGCCAATCGAGCCCGATGATGGCGGTGAGGATTGAGAGCGGAATCGAGGTCCACACGATCACCGTCGCCCTCCAGGACCCGAGCAGCAGCAGCACAATCAGGCCGACCAGCCCACCAGCCATCGCCATTTCATGCACGACGTCCGAGATCGAATCCTTCACAAAGGTCGAGGCATCGTCGAGGAGCTTGATTTCTACGCCCGGTGGCGACACCTGCTCTGCGCGGGGAATCATCTTCTTGATCCCCTCGACCACATCCAGCGTGGAGGCCTCGGTACTCTTCATGGCGACGATGATGACGGTCTGTTTGCCCTTGACCAGCACCGCATTCTGCTGCACCCGGCCCATGAGCTGCACCGTCGCGACGTCCCGCAGGTAAACAAAGGCGTTGCCTTCCCGCTTGATCGGGATTTCTCCGAAGTCATCGATCTTCAACGGTGAGGCGTTGGTCAACACGATCCAGTCGGTCGATTTGATCTTGATGTCGCCGGACGGCAGCACGAGGTATTGCTGCATGAGGACATTGTGAATGTCCGTCGGTGTGAGGTGACGGGCGAGTAATTTCTGCTGGTCGAGGTTGACCATCACCTGCATGTCTTGGCCCCCGTACGGGTGCGGCAGGACAATCCCCGGCACCGTCACGAGCAGGGGACGGATACGCATATAGGCGAGGTTATAGAGCTCAGCGGGCGTCAGACTCTCGGAGCTGATCTGGAGCATCGCCACCGGGATGGAGGATGGCGCCAGACGCATGACCATCGGGGGCGAGATATCCGGTGGCAGGGCTTTCACAACGTTCTGCGCAATGCCGACGATATCCGCTTCGGCCCTGCCGACATCGACTCCGTCCTGGAGAAAAATATTCGTGATGCTGCTGCCATAGTACGAGTGGCTATGAATATATTTGATCCCCTCGACCGTGGAGGTCAGGAAGCGCTCAAACAAATACGTGATGCGTCCTTCCACCTGCTGCGGCAGCAGGCCGGTGTAAATCCAGACCACTGAGGTCACGGGGATCGTGATATTCGGAAACACATCGGTGGGCATTTTGAGGATCGTCTTAGTGCCCATCAGAATGATCAGGATGGACATGACGACGAAGGTGTATGGTCGGCGCAGAGCGATCAGTACGATTTGGTTCATAGGATTACTGAACTCCAGCCAGAGAATCTCTAGTGTAGTGCAACCTGCTTCAGCGTAGCAAACGGCTTACCAGGCGCGTAGGGTTCTGCTTTTGCTCGGAAGTAACTGCCCGGATAGGCCTCATATATCCACTGGATATCGTCGCGCGCTCACGCGAAATCTTGCGCAGACCAATTTAAAGAGAGCAGCCCTATAGCGATTTCGCACAGTACGTACTGTGCGAAATCTCACAGATGCGCTGTCCCAGGACAGTCGCATAATCGAGAATCCTTCCGAATCTCATGATTCTGGACCTTTCTCCGAACCATTGAGCGGCAGATTTTGTGGTATCGATTTTGCGAACTACGCCGTGGGGCTGTGCCTGTTCCGGCCAATGTCTTTCACAAAGAGGATCACGATGGTGCGAATGCAAAAACTCGGAGTGACGATGATACTTGTGGTGGGGCTGGCGAGTCTGGGGGTAGGAGCTTCTGCGGGAGCTGAGACCTTGACGGTCGCCGCTGCTCCGAGCCTACGGGCGCCATTCCAAGAGATTCTTCGGATATTTGAGCAGGAGTATGGGGTTCCAGTAGAGGTGCGATACGACGCGTCACATGCGCTCCGCCGTCAGATTGAGCAGGGAGCTCCCATCGATGTGTTTCTCTCCGAATCCTTGCAGGATGTTGAGATGCTCCATCACAAAGGACTGACGCTGCTGGGCGGCCCACGTCAATATGCGCAGACTTCCATGGTGCTGGTGATGTCCTCGGCATCGCAGGCCACGGCGGTCTCATTCGGCGAGGCGTCGACCAACGGGTTGCGTGTGGCGCTTATCGATCCGAAAGCATCGAGCCTGGGCGCGATATCCGTGAAAGCCCTCAAGCAAATGACTCCTTTGTCACCGCATCATGCACGGCTGGTTCTCGTCCAGCATACCGACGAGGTCGTCCGTCTCGTCAGCGGAGGCGAGGCCGACGTGGGCATCGTCTACCGCGCGGATGCCATCAACAGCGGACAGGTCCGCATCATCGATGAAGTACCGGTCGAACGCTCAATCCCGGTGGTGTTCGGACAAGCAGTGGTCTCAACCTGTCGGAAGGACTTACTGCAGGCTGCTGATCAATTCCTCAATTTCATGATGAGTCCTCGCATCCAGAAGCTGTTGCTCAAGTACGGCTTTGATCCGATATCAACGAAGGCCACCGTGGGGTAACCTCCCGCAGCACTGCTAGAAACGGTCGAATACTCGGCCGGACCGTGCTTCCCGCCATGATGCTTGGTTTCTTGGCTGGGTGCAGTACACCGGACCGGGAGTTCGATCTGGTCTCATTCAACCCCTCGATCGATCAGCGCTCCATCGCCCGCTATTACCACGAAGAAGCGTTCCGCTACCGACAACAAGCCGATGAAGCCGACATCCGCGCGGAGATGTACGAACGGATGTTCGGTTCTGGGTCGGATTGGGTGTCAGGTGCGCGGCTCCTGGCGCAATCGTATCGTCTCGCCGCCGACGATCGTGAGCGATTGGCGAATGAACATCTACATGCGGGGGGAATTGCCAAACCTTCTGCGATGTCGCTGCGACCGCAAGCGGCGGAAAGGACGCCATGACTCGTCATAACTGCCTTGCGTTAGTTGCGGGTCTTCTCCTTGTTCTCCAAGTCGGGTGCGGAACCACGGTCAATCCCGGCCAGCGAGGCTTACGGTGGTATCCCTTTACGGAAGGGCTGAGGACCGAAACATTGAAGAGCGGCTTTTATTGGCGTGCCCCCTGGAACGACGTCTTTCTCTACGACATCCGCTGGCAAAGTTATGCGGAAAGCGTCGATGCGCTGAGCTCCGACGATCTGCTCGTCAAGCTGAGAGCCGCCATCATCATGCGGCCGCTGCCCGAAGAGGTATACTTTCTGGCCCAGGAAATCGGGGCGGATTTCTATCCCCGCGTCGTGAAACCCGAGCTGCTCGCCGCGGTGCGAAGCGTGGTGTCCAATTATCCGATGGTGACCGTGCCCGAGCAGAGCGCCGAAATTGCCGCCAAGGTTCAAGCGGTCGTTGTGGAAAAGCTCAAAGGCCGTCATCTCGAGGTTGCCAGCGTGGCGTTGGCCGATATCGAACTCGCCAAGATCGTGCTGGAAGCGGTGGAACGCAAGCAGGCCAAAGAACAGGAAAAGGAGCAGAAGGAGTTTGAGCTGGTGATTGCAGACCGGGATGCCGAAATCATGCGCCGGCGGGCCAAGGGTGAAGGCGATGCCATCCGGATTCGCGCAGACGGGGAGGCCGAAGGCCTTCGCATTCGCTCGACCGGGCAGGCGAAGGCCCAGGAAACCATCGCGAAGACGCTGACGCCGGACTACCTCCGCTTCAAGCTCTACGACAGTCAAAACTCGAAATTCGTGCTGCTTCCCGACAACCTGAATGTGCCGATTCTCATTAGCCCTGGATCCGATAAGCCCACGCAGATGATGACGCAAGAGCCTGCATCGCGTTCCGAGGAGGATCGATCGGGTCGATAGCCTGACTGAGAGGATGTCTTCATCCCGACTGCCGTCCGTTTGCCTGCATTCGAAAACCCTACGAAGAAGCGGGACTCTTAAGGGCAGTGCTGTGCTCGGACACTGATCACACCGTTGTGACATTGCACGAACGAGAAAGTCCCGCTCCTCCTCGTTCCTTCCCAACGGCACTTGACGGCTGCGAGGCTCAAAGAACGTTCCTGGTCCTAGGGGAACTCCCAGGTAAATGGATCACCATCCAGAGGGGGTGTAGTGACCCCTATGGATTGCACGATGTGACCAAAGGAGTCACGGCCGATATCGTGGAGACTAGGAGACATGTTTGTGCTCATGTGGGCAACGAGAAATCCCTGCATGATCAACCTCCGGTCATCACGTTGCGGAGGTCCCGTCGTGCTGACCGTGCCGGGATTGAAGTGGGAACGACCTTGTCAGCGTTTCTGGATGAGGATGAGAAGGGAGGTCTGTCATGGCTTTTCTACCGTTCCGTGAGCGGGCGAGGATCGTGTTGTTCCGTTGGCCGGCCATCATTGCCGGACTCTTTGTGGCCCTCGGGATCCATATCGTCCTCACAGCGTTCGGACTTGGTGTGGTGTTTCTTCAACCCCAGCCGGCGGAAGGTGGCGGCATAGCTGCGGCGGGATTGCTGGTGTGGAGCGGTCTGGCATGGATCACGGCCGCGTTTATCGGCGGCTATGTCACTGCATGGGTCGCTGACGCGTCCCGCTATGTGGAAAGTCTCTTTCACGGACTGGTGCTCTGGGGCGCCTTAACCTTTATATTAATGTTCCTTCCACCAAGCACCATGGGTCTTGGAATGGATACCGACTCGCTGCCGGCTCTGAGCATCATCTCATCGGTGGCCTGGTTCGTCGCCATCGGCGGGTTGCTCTCGCTCTGCACCACCGTCTGGGGCGCCATCATCGGCTCGCGGGTCGTGGCTGAGGTGGAAACGAAAGAAGCCGGTACGTACCGTGCGGCATAAGGGAGAGACGTATGATCCATCAGGGGAAGAACAACAAGCAGAAGGCGGCGACCATCAGGGAGTGGATCGATCCTGAGGAGCGTATTACCGTCCAGTTCGAAGATCAGCGAGACCTCAACGCCGAGGTGACCGCTTGCACCGATCAACTGGTATCTCTATCCCTGGACACGGCGGTTCCGCACATGCGGCAGGAGATCTCGCTGCCGCTGAGTGCGGTTGAGATCTCGGAGGATCATTCCCACTACACGCGCGATCCCGATCGTCCGCTCCAGCGAAAACGCATGATGCTTATCGCGCAGGGAAAGCGCCCGGCGGTCGTGCTGTGAGCGCTAGCGGGCAGGTGAAGGAACCACACGGCTTTCGATGCCGGCGGTGATGCAGGACTGCATCACCGCTGCACGACAGTCGTCTGCGGCAGAAAGTTCATTGACGATGTCTGCCAGCGCTTCTCCCTTGAGACGCCCGCCATCGTAATCAATCAGCACATGGTCGGGAATCACGTCAGTTTCGACTCGAGCGATGCCGTCGAGTCCCATGAAGGCTTCGACGATCGCCTGCTGCGACGGACGACAACCGGCGCCTGTTAGCAAAAGCGCGGCACGTTCAAGCGGAAGAGCCGTGTCGCTCCACAGCATAAAGGAGACTGCAGCCAGGCATGCGGCAAGGCCTGGCTGCGCTCGGATGACCCATCGTGAAGTCCGGTGCTTAATGGGCAGGCACCGGGGTGATTTCAGTCTGCGGCACGGTGACTGTCCACGGCACCATCGGCATAAGCGGTGCCGGCTTGGCGTCTGGTGACACCAGAAGCACGGCGATCGCGCCGCGCAACGCAGCGGTCAATGAGTGCGTGACCAGAGGATAGGCGCCCGCTGACTCGGCAACGACGTCAAAGGTCGCCGCGCTTCCCGGTCCC
>Ga0070690_100001251_pt1 | contig 13202 bp, 11 predicted proteins | sample KBSS33HmetaG_FD_64671 | JGI IMG/M metagenome (GOLD analysis project Ga0070690, IMG submission 64671) | Switchgrass rhizosphere microbial communities from Kellogg Biological Station, Michigan, USA - KBS S3-3H metaG | ecosystem: Host-associated > Plants > Roots > Rhizosphere ... | reverse complement strand
CGAAGGAGGTCCAGGCCGACGACGTGCCGATCCTCGATCCCGACGACTTCAGGGTGAAGGCGCCCCGGGACGCGGCCGAATCGAGCCGCGACCTCTTCGACCTGCGCGAGCCGACTCGCAAGCCGCCGCCGACGCCTGTTCCGCCGCCGCCCCCTCCGGGGGACACCCGGTTCATCGGCCCGCTTCCCGCGCCCGGCCCGACGCCGACGCCGAAGCCTCCCGAGGTCACGTTCAAGTTCGTGGGGACGTTCGGCCCCAAGGGCCACCCGATCGCCGTGATCCAGGAGGGGGACAAGGTCTACAACGTGCGGGCGGGCGACATCCTGTTCGACAAGTTCGTACTCCGTAACGTGGGATACGAGTCGATCGACATCGGATTCGTGGGATACCCCGATACCGAGAGCCGCCGCATCGGGATTACGCCCAATTGAAGATCGCGACAGATCCGCCTGGAGGAGGGAGAAACCGCCGATGAAATCCTGGAGGAGAGGTTGGACCGCGGCCGTGACCGCCGCGCTGACGGTTCTCGTCGCGCTGACGGCGGCCTGCGCCGGCTCCGGCGAGTTTCGAAGCGCCCGCGACGAGGAGGAGCTGGGACACTGGGACCTCGCGGTCATGAAGTACGCGCAGGCCGTCGAGCTCAACCCCAGCAGCGCTGGCTATCGGGCGGCGCTCGAGCGCGCCAAGATCAAGGCCTCCGAGTTCCACTTCGAGAAGGGCAAGATGTACCGCGCGTCGGGCCGCCCCGAGCTCGCGGCCGTCGAGCTCGAGCAGACCGTGCTGCTCGACCCCACCAACGACTACGCGCAGGTCGAGCTCCGCAAGGCGCGCGACGAGATGGCCAAGCAGGAGGCCGACCGCAGCGCCGACTCCCACATGGAGAAGATCAAGAAGAAGGCGCGGGGCGCCCGCGCGGTGACGCCGATGCTCGAGCCGTCGAGCGATCGGCCGATCAACCTGAACTTCCCCACCCCCAAGCCGATCAAGCAGATCTACCGGGCCCTGGCGGACGCGGCCGGCATCAACATCATCTTCGACCCGCAGCTCAAGGACGACAACGTCTCGATCGTCCTGACCAACATCGAGTTCCAGAAGGCGCTCGAGACGCTGATCCGGCAGGAGAACCACTTCTACAAGATCATCGACGAGCGGACGATCCTGATCGCCTCTGACACTCCGGCGAACCGCAAGACCTACGAGGACCTGGTCATCCGCACGTTCTTCCTCTCGAACGGCGACGTGACCGAGGTCGCGAACTCGCTGCGCGCGCTCCTCCAGACGACGCGCATCTCCGTCAACAAGGCGGAGAACTCGATCACGCTGCGCGACACCGCCGACAAGGTATCGGTCGCCGAGCGGATCGTCGAGCAGAACGACAAGCAGCTCTCCGAGGTCGTCATCGACGTCGAGCTGCTGCAGATCAACACGAGCAAGGCCGACACGCTCGGGCTGCTCCTGAAGCCGTATTCCATCGGCGCCCAGATTCCGGCGCCGGGCGGGGTCACGAACCTCGGCGGGGCCGCGACGTTGGCGGCCGGCGCCTTCAGCTGGGGGCAGGTGAAACAGATCAACATCAATTCTTTCGGTTTCACGCTTCCGACGGCGCAGCTCGACTTCATCAAGAACAACGGGGCCGCGGAGCTGCTCGCGAAGCCGCAGCTGCGGGTGTCCGAGGGACAGAAGGCTCAGCTCCTGATCGGCGACAAGGTCCCGATCCCGGTCACGACGTTCCCCGTCGTCAACAGCGGCGGCGGCGCGAACCTCGCCACCAACGTGACGTCGTTCCAGTACCAGGACGTCGGCATCAAGATCGAGGTGGAGCCCCGCGTGCACCACAACAAGGAGGTCACGCTCAAGCTCCAGCTCGAGGTCTCGCAGATCACCTCGACCAACTCGGCGGGCCAGCCCACCATCGGCACGCGCACGGTAGCCGCGAACATCCGTCTGAAGGACGGCGAGACGAATTTCCTCGCTGGCCTCTTCCGGACCGACAAGAGCATGGGACGGGACACGATCCCCTGGATCGGCGATCTCCCGGTGATCGGCCGGCTCGTCTCGCACACGACGACCAGCACCGCGACGACCGACGTCGTGCTCACGCTGACGCCGCACATCATCCGCATCCCCGACGTGACCGAGGAGGACGTGACGCCGGTCTACGTCGGCACGGATGCCAACATCTCCTACCAGGGCACGCCGCGGGTCGAGAACCCGACCGGCGGACCCGGACCGTTCGAGCAGCAGCCGCAGAATCCGCCGCGGCCGGGAACAGCGCGGCAGCCGCAGGCCCAGCCGGCGCCGCCGATCAACATGGCGCCGTCGGGCGGACCGAGCGACATCTTCAAGAATCCCCCGAACAGCTCGACGCCGCCGAACCCGCAGTCGGTCGTGCCGCCGCAGCCCCGGAGCTCGACCTCGACCTCGGGCTCGGTCTCGGAGAAGTCGGCCTCGGCTCCGGCGGACGGGACCGCCTCGACGGCCGCGGACGCGACGACCTCGACGGCCGCCGTCGCGGACGCCGTCCCCGTGGCGCCCGCCGTCCTGCTCGACTTCGACCCGGCCTACCTGTCGCTCGCGAACGGCCAGACGCAGTCGATCCTGCTGCGGGCGACCGCGACCGGCCCGACCGGATTTCCCGGCGCGAACCTGATCGTCCACTTCGACCCCAAGGTCGTGGCGGCGCTCGTGGCGCGGCCCATTCTCGCGAGCGACGGGGGCATCGCCGATGCAACGATCGACGACGCGGGCCGCATCCTCTTCGCCATCCCGCCGATCCCGGACATCTCGGGCACGCGCGTGATCGCACAGGTCACCTTCCGCGGCGTGGGTCCCGGGCGCGCCGCGTTCTCCTTCGAGCCCGTCCAGTTCGACGGCGTCTCCGCGACGGTCTCGCAGGCGGTGGTGGACGTGCGATGAAGAGAGCTGTGAGTCGTGAGTCATGAGTTGTGAGTTGTCCGTGAGTTCGGCGGTCGTGCCCGACCCACGACTCTCGACTCACAACTCACCACGGCGCGCGAAGCGTGGCTCTGCGGGCTTCACCCGCCAGTCTCAGCTCGGCTTTACCATGGTCGAGCTGGCCGTCGTCGCGGCGATGATCGCGATCCTCGCGGCCATGGCGATCCCGGTCGCCCGCTACTCCCTGCGGCGGCAGAAGGAGCTCGAGCTCCGGCACGAGCTGCGGACCATGCGCGACGCGATCGACTCCTACAAGAAGCTGGCCGACTCCGGGATGATCCCCATCAAACTCGGAGGCGAGGGCTATCCGCCGGACCTCGAGACGCTCGTCAAGGGTGTCGATCTCGTCGGCCGGATCGACAAGAAGGAGAAGTTTCTCCGCCGCATCCCGATCGACCCCATGACCGGCAAGTCGGAGTGGGGGCTGCGCTCCTATCAGGACGAGCACGACTCCTTCGCGTGGGGCGGCGAGAACGTGTACGACGTCTACTCGCTTTCCGAGGGCCACGCGATGGACGGCTCCGCCTACAAGGACTGGTGATGCGGAGCCGAACGAATCCCGTGACGAGCCGCGGCCAGCAGGGCTTCACCCTGCTCGAGCTGCTCGTGGTCATGACCATCATCGGCATCCTCGCCGCGATCGCCGTCCCGGCGCTGCGCGACTCGCCCAAGCGCGCCCGCGAGGCGACTCTCCGCGCGGACCTCTTCACCTTCCGCAGCGTCATCGACCAGTACAAGGGCGACAAGGGGGAGTACCCGCCGTCGTTCGAGGTCCTGGTCAAGGACGGGTACATGCGGAAGATCCCGATCGACCCGACCACCAAGGCCGCGGACTGGGTCCTCGTCATGGAGGAGGACCCCAACCCGCCGGAGGATCCGACGCAGGTCCCGGTCCCGGGGATCATCGACGTCCACAGCAACTCCAAGGAGAAGGCGCTCGACGGGACCAACTATGCGGACTGGTGAACGGCTGCGGCCTGCGCCGCGCCGCTCCACCCGCCGGCGCACAGCCGGCTTTACACTGGTCGGGGTCGTCGTCTTCATCGCCGTCCTCACGATCCTCGTCGCGGCCATCGGCCCGTCGGTCTACGCCGTCCAGCAGCGCGACAAGGAGGAGGAGCTGATCTTCCGCGGACGGCAGTACGCGCGCGCGATCGGCCTCTTCCAGCGCCGCTTCGGGCGCCTCCCGACGTCCATCAAGGAGCTCGAGCAGAGCCGCCCGCACACGCTCCGCAAACGCTACAAGGAGCCGATGTGCAACTGCGACGAGTGGCACCTGATCTTCGCGGGAACGCCCGAGGCGACGCCTCCGGGGTCCGGCTCGCCGCTCCTGAGCCTCACCCCGCGCCTGAACCTGACGCCGGGATTCGGGTCGTCGCCTTTCGGGACGACGCCAAACGCCCCGCCGTCCACGTACACCGGCCTCTTCTCCACGACGCCGCCTCCGGGCGCGGGCGGGGGAGCCCAGCAGCCCACCCCCGAGTTCCCCTCGCTCTTCGGCACGCCGACCACGCAGACGGTCGGCCCGATCATCGGCGTCCGCACGAGCGTCCACAAGAAGGGCTTCCGCCAGTGGCGCGGGCTCGACTACTACGACGAGTGGCGCTTCATCTCGGGGGACGCCGACAAGGACTTCGGCAAGAACCAGGGGGTCATCCCGGGCGCGCCGCCGCCGCCGGGTTCGCCCGCGGGCCAGCCCCCGACCCGGCGCTGAGTCCCTCGTAAACCGGCGAGGCCTCCCGGTCTAGAATCCGGCCTCCCTTGAGCGCCCGAGACCCCAGGCCCCGATCCCGCCGAGAACCCGGAGTGATCCGGCACGTCTTCGACGGCGGTCTCACCGTCCTCGTCGACGCGATGCGGGACGTGCGCTCGCTGGCGCTCGGCGTCTACGTCGAGGCGGGGTCCGAGAGCGAGCCGCCTTCCCGCGGCGGCCTCTCGCACTTCCTCGAGCACGTCCTCTTCAAGCGCACGCGCCGGCGCACGAACGTCGAGATCGCCCGAGCCGTCGACCTGCTCGGCGGCGACGTCGACGCCTTCACGACCAAGGAATACACGGGCTTCTACGCGCACACGCTCGACGCCCGGTTTCCCGAGGCCGTCGATCTCCTGAGCGACGTCGTGCTGGCGCCGGCCTTCGGCGTGTCGGACGTCGAGAAGGAGCGCGGGGTGATCCTCGAGGAGATCGGCGAGGCCAACGACAATCCCGAGGACCTCGTCCACGAGACCTTCGTGCGGGAGCTGTGGCGCGACCAGCCGCTGGGCGCGCCGATCCTCGGAACCGAGAAGAGCATCCGCGCGATCTCGCGGCGCGATCTTCGCGCCTTCCATCGCGCGCGGTACGGCACGGGGCGGCTGATCGTCGCCGTCGCGGGGCGCGTCGACGCGCGCGACGCGGTCGAGCGGATCGCGCGGGCCTTCGGGAGGAGCCGCGCGCGCGCCGGCCGGAGGCCCGCGGTGCGCGCGGAGCCGCCGCGGGCGCCACGGGCGCCACGAGCGAAGCCCCACGTCACGCTCCTGCGCCGGCGTGGCCTCGAGCAGGCGCACGTCTGCCTGGGCATGCCGGCGCCGGCCTTTACCAGTCCCCGCCGCTTCGCGTCGAGCGTCCTCGACGTCGTGCTCGGCGGCGGCATGTCGTCGCGGCTCTTCCAGCAGGTCCGCGAGAAGCGCGGCCTCGCCTACTCGATCGGCTCGTCGCTCCACGCGTACCGCCACGGCGGCTACCAGACGATCTCGGCGGCCTGCGCCACCCGGAACCTGGAGCGCTTGCTGGAGGTGACCCTCGCCGAGCTCGAGGGACTGCGGCGCGGCGGCGTCCGGCCGCGCGAGCTGCGCTGGGCCAAGGAGAACCTGAAGGGGGGGCTGCTGCTGGCGTTCGAGTCGACGGTCTCGCGGATGTCGGCGGCGGCGCGCGAGGAGATCTACTTCGAGAGGACGCCCCGGCCGGAGCGATGGATCGCGCGGCTCGAGGCCGTGACCGCCGAGGAGGTGGACGCGGAGGCCCGGCGGCTCCTGGGCGGCCGCGGGCTCTCGCTCGCGGTCGTCGGCAACGTCTCGCGCCTTCCGTTCACCGCCGAGGATCTTCGCGCGCGCGTGGTATGAAATCGCCGTGAGCGAGCTCCCTCCGCGCGACCTTCTCGTCCCCGTCCAGCGGCTCCCGCACGGTGAGGGCATCGAGCTGCCCTCGTACGCGACCGCGGGGTCGGCCGGCTGCGACCTGCGGGCCGCGATCGCGGAATCGCTGACGCTCCTTCCGGGAGGCCGCACGCGGATTCCGACGGGCCTCGCGGTCGCCATCCCGGCCGGTTACGAGGGGCAGGTGCGGATGCGCAGCGGCCTCGCGATCCGGCACGGTCTCACGCTGCTGAACGGGCCGGGCACGATCGACAGCGACTACCGCGGCGAGATCCAGATCATCCTCGCGAATCTGGGCTCCGAGCCCGTGACGATAACGCGCGGCGAACGGATCGCTCAGCTCGTCATCGCGCCGGTCGCGCGCGCGCGCTGGGAGCCGACGGAGGAGCTTCCCGCGTCCCCGCGCGACGTCGGCGGATTCGGATCGACCGGGAAGGAATGACACGGCGCGCGCGCGCCGCGACGCGCCGGTCAGACGTCCCGAGGAGCGAAGCGACGAGGGAACCCGCTTGATCAGAAGGCGCCGACTGCACGCTCGCTCAGACGCCATTTGACCGACCACCCGACGATATAATCCCGCCGTGCTCGTCACCGTCCTGGCTTCCGGCTCCGGCGGCAACGCTTGTGTCGTCGAGTCGGGCCGGACTCGGGTGCTGGTGGACGCCGGCCTCTCGGCCCGCGAGATCGAGCGGCGCATGGCGGCGCGGGGAATCGCCCCGGAATCGATCGTCGGGCTCCTCCTGACGCACGAGCACAACGACCATTCGAGCGGCGCGCTCGTGTTCGCCGCGCGCTGGGACTGCCCGGTCTACACGACCGTCGGCACGGCGTCCGCGATCGGCCTGGAGGGCGACCTGTTCACGCCTTTCGTGCGCGTCCTGCCGGGCCGGGACGAGCGGATTGGCGACCTCGGCGTCCGGGCGTTTGCGACGCCGCACGACGCGCTCGAGTCGGTCGCCTACTCCTTCGAGGACGGCGGCGCGCGGATGGTCATCGCGTCCGACCTCGGCCGCGCGGAGGAGTCCTTCGTCGACTTCCTCCGCCAGGCGACGACCGTGCTCCTCGAGTTCAACCACGACGAGGACATGCTCCGTGACGGGCCGTACACCTGGCCGCTCAAGAGGCGGATCTCGGGCGGCCTCGGCCACCTGTCGAACTCGCAGTCGGCCGAGGCGATCCGCCGGAGCGCGGGCGCGCGGCTGCGCCGGGTCGTCGCAACGCACCTCTCGCGGACCAACAACACCGTCGAGCTCGCGCGCGCGGTGCTCGCGCGGGCGATCGAGCGCTCGGGGTGGAGCGTCCCGTTCGGCATCGCGGACCAGATTCTGGGATTGGAGGCGTTCGAGGCATGAAGCGGCGAGATCAACGAGCATGAAAGTCGAAGTCCGGGTCTACCCCAAGGCCGGCGTGCTCGACCCGCAGGGCAAGGCGATCGCGTCGGCGCTCTCCCGCCTCGGGCACCGCGCCGTCCGCGACGTGCGCGCGGGCAAGGTCTTCTTCATCGAGGTCGACGGCAGCGATCCGCGGGCGGTCGAGGCGGACGCGCGGAAGATGGCGGAGGAACTCCTCGCCAACACGGTCATCGAGGGCTTCGACGTGAGGGTCACGGGGTAGCGCCATGAAGTTCGGAATCGTCGTCTTCCCCGGATCCAACTGCGACGCCGACTGCTACCACGTCGCGACCGATCTCCTGGGATGCGAGGCGGACTACATCTGGCACCAGGAGACCGACCTGAAGGGCGCCGACGCGGTGATCCTGCCGGGAGGCTTCGCGTACGGCGACTACCTGCGCGCCGGCGCGCTGGCGCGGTTCTCGCCCGTCATGGAGAGCGTCGCCGCGTTCGCCCGCGAGGGCGGCGCCGTGCTCGGCATCTGCAACGGGTTCCAGGTCCTGCTCGAGGCCGGGCTGCTGCCCGGCGCGATGCAGATCAACCGCGGACTGCGCTACGTCTGCGCCGACGTGCACATGCGCGTCGAGAACGACGGGACGCCGTTCACGGCGCTCTACCCGAAGGGAAGCGTCGTCACGATGCCGGTCGGGCACATGGAGGGCAACTACACCGCGCCGCCGGAGGTTCTCGACGCACTCGAGCGCGAGGGCCGCGTCGTGTTCCGCTACTGCGACCGCGACGGGAAGGTCGTCGACTCCGCCAATCCGAACGGCGCCGCGCGCGGGATCGCCGGCATCTGCAACGCGCAGGGCAACGTCGTGGGCCTCATGCCCCACCCGGACCGATGCTCCGAGGGGATCCTCGGCAACGCGGCCGGCATCAAGATGTTCGAGTCGGCGGTCTCCGCTCTCGCGACGAGATGACGAGAACCGTGTAGGGGCGGCCCTTGCGGCCGCTCGAGGCAATACGGGCGGGGACAGGCCCCGCCCCTACGAAGACGCAACCATGATCACCGAAGACATCATCGCCGAGCACAACCTCTCCGACGAGGAGTACGCGCGGATCCTCGAGATCCTGGGCCGCGAGCCAAACCTCGTCGAGCTCGGCATCTTCTCCGCCATGTGGAGCGAGCACTGCTCGTACAAGTCCTCCCGCGTCCACCTCAAGAAGTTTCCGACGACGGGACCGCGCGTGCTGCAGGGGCCGGGGGAGAACGCCGGCGTCGTCGACATCGGCGACGGCCTCGCGGTGGCGTTCAAGATGGAGTCGCACAACCATCCGTCCTTCATCGAGCCGTACCAGGGCGCGGCGACCGGAGTCGGCGGGATTCTGCGGGACATCTTCACGATGGGCGCCCGTCCGATGGCGTCGCTCAACTCGCTGCGCTTCGGCCGGATCGACGCGCCGCGGATGAAGCACCTCGTCGACGGCGTCGTCCGCGGGATCGCGGGCTACGGCAACTGCATCGGCATCCCCACGCTCGGCGGCGAGACGACGTTTCACCGCGGCTACGACGAGAACATCCTCGTCAACGTCATGAACCTGGGGATCGTGCGCTCGGACCGGATCTTCCTGGGCCGCGCGGAGGGCGTCGGCAACCCGATCGTGTACGTCGGCTCGAAGACCGGGCGCGACGGCATCCACGGCGCGACGATGGCGTCGGAGGAGTTCGCGGCGGACGAGGCGAACCAGAAGCGGCCGACCGTGCAGGTCGGCGATCCCTTCACCGAGAAGCTGCTCATGGAGGCGTGCCTCGAGCTGTTCGAGACGGACGCCGTCGTCGGGATCCAGGACATGGGCGCCGCGGGGCTGACCTCGTCCTCCTTCGAGATGGCGGGCCGCGCGGGCAGCGGAGTCGAGATCGACCTTTCGAAGGTGCCGGTCCGCGAGACCGGCATGACCCCCTACGAGATCATGCTCTCCGAGTCGCAGGAGCGCATGCTGCTCGTCGCGCGCCGCGACCGCCTCGAGAAGGTCTTCTCGATCTTCCACAAGTGGGAGCTCGACGCCGTCGAGATCGGCCGCGTCACGGACTCCGGACGCGTCGTCCTCTTCTTCGAGGGGCGGATCGTGGCCGACCTGCCGGCCGCTCCGCTCTCGGACCGCGCGCCCGTCTACGACCGACCCCGCGCCGCGCCGCCGGCGGCGCCGTCCCCGAAGTGGCGCGACGAGCCGGAGCCTTCCGACTACGGAAGCGCGCTGAAGCAGCTGCTCGCGAGCCCCAACGTCGCCGAGAAGCGCTGGATCTGGCGGCAGTACGACCACATGGTGCAGACGAACACGGTCGAGCGCCCCGGGGGAGACGCGGCGGTGATCCGCGTCAAGGGCACGAAGAAGGGTGTCGCGATGAAGAGCGACGTCAACCCGTTCTTCTGCCAGACCGACCCGTACCGCGGCGGCGCCATCGCCGTGGCGGAGGCCGCCCGCTCGGTCGCGTGCGTCGGCGCGCGCCCACTCGCGATCACCGACTGCCTCAACTTCGGCAACCCCGAGAAGCCGGAGGTCATGGCGCAGTTCGAGGCCGCGGTGCGCGGGATCACGGACGCCTGCCGCGCGCTCGAGATCCCCGTCGTTTCGGGGAACGTCTCCTTCTACAACGAGACGGCCGGCCGCGCGATTCCGCCGACGCCGACGGTGGGGATGGTCGGCCTGCTCGACGACGTCTCGCGCCACGTGCGCCTGCCGTTCCGGAAGGCCGGCGACAAGATCGCGCTGTTCGGCACGACGCGCGACGAGCTGGGCGCGTCGGAGTTCCTCCGGACGATCCGGGGGCGGGACGAGGGCCCCTGCCCCGACGTGGATCTCGCGGCCGAGAGGCGGCTCGTCGAGCTCCTCGTGGCGCTCGCGGAGTCGAGCCGGCTCGCGTCGGCCCACGACGTCTCCGACGGCGGTCTCGCGGTCGCGCTCGCCGAGTCCGCGATGCAGGGCGGCGTCGGCGCGGAGATCGCGCTCGATTCCGACGTCCGTCCGTCCTCGCTCCTCTTCGGGGAGTCGACCGGCCGCGCGCTCGTCAGCTTCGCGCCGGAGAACGAGGCCGCGGTCCGCGCGGCGGCCGAGAAGGGCGGCGTGCCCTGCGCCGTCATCGGCACGGTCGGCGGCGCCCGCCTGAAGATGGCGCTCCGGGGCCGCGTGCTCGTCGACGAGGACCTCCCGGCGCTCACCGAGCTCTGGCGCGGCGCCTTCGTCCACGCCATCGAATCCGCCGACGTCCTGTAGCGGCCTCCCTCCTCAACGGGAGAGCTCGAACCTCAGGCTGTCGCGCAACAGCACGCCCCCGTCGGCGAGAGGGTGCTGGAACGCAGATGTCGTCGCGGACATTCGCCTGCTCGAGCCGCCTTCGAGCGCGGCGTTCAACACGGCCTGATACGTGACTCCGTTGACGTCGTACGTCACCATGCCATTCAGGGTCTGATTCGCAGGTGCGACGAACTGCCCGTTGAAGTTCGCCGTGACACAGTTGGCCTGAATCGAGGCGTGGAAGAATCGGCTATTCGGGCCGCTCGTGCGTTCGATTTCCACGCTCACGGGTTCGGCGGGGCACAGGGCCCCGTTGTCTCCGTCTCCGAGTACCTCCAGGGTCTTGACCGTTCCCGTCCATGCTCCGGCCACGTCGGGAATGGGTGCCGACTGTAGGACGGGCGACGTGGGACTCGAGTCGTGACAGGCCAGCGCCGAGAGAATCAGGGCGAGGAGCCAGTCGCGTCGTCTCATCTTGGAACTCCTTTCTCAAACCGTTTTCCCGATTCGACCGCTCCGAAGGCGGCGGAGAGATCGATCCGGAAGCCGAGGTGATCGCCCCTCAACGTGACAGGTCGAGCTGCATCGTGTGGTCGCTTCCATAGCCCCAGTAGTCGCAGTTCTTCTCGACGTGGATCGCCGTCGAGGTCACGGAGCCCATGAACCGGCCGTTGCCGGAATTGAAGTCGATGGTCAGCTGGTCGCCGTCGAGCGTGCCGAACAGCTCGCGGTCCCCCAGGCACTCGGTCGAAAAATGTCCGGTTACCGTCTTCCCGACTTGCGAGAGCGTTACCCGGGTCGTCTCCGGCGAACGGCACGTGTAGCAGTCCGACGGAAAGGTGACCGACCCCGTCCAGTAGCCATTGAGATCGACCCGCGATGTGTTCGGAGACGTATCCGTGAACGCATCGGTATCGGCGGTGCCGCAGAAGGGCGTCGCGCCCACGTAGGTGCGCACCGCGCCGGTCACGGAGTCCGTGACCGTGAGGGTGTAGTCCGCGCTCGTCAGCCCGGTCTGGAAGAACCAGAAGCGGCCGGAGAAGGAGCGGGCGTCGATCATCTTGACGACGACCTCCGGAAATTGCGGGTCGCCGGTGATCCCGGGCAGGCTGAAGACGCCGAACGAGTCGCCCGACAGGATGACCTGGCCGCCGGCACTCGCTCCGGAACGGGGATGGCGCGCCTCGAGCGTGATCGAGAAGCGGCCGTCCAGGAGCCTCAGGGGTTCGCCGCCGCCATCGCCGGCCGCGTCGGCGGGCTCCGAGGTCCCCGCGAGCGCGTCGCGAAAGAGGAGTTGAGTGCCGCCGCAGAACGGCCGGTCCGCGTCGCCGGCGAAGGTCCTGGTCTCGCCCGTGACCGTGTCGGTCACCGTCAGCTCGAAGGGAAGCGTCGTCAGGCTCGAATAGAAGACCGGGGCGCCGCTCGCGCCGAACGATCCGTCGGCCAGCATCTTGACCGCGACCTCCGGAAGATCCGGATCTCCGGTGACGAACGGAAGGCTGAAGTATCCGGCCCGGTCACCGAGCGGACGGGCGGTTCCCGGCGTCCATGCCATTTCCCCGCGCCGCGCGTCGAGCTCGACGGCGTAGCGGCCGCCGACCAGGCACAGGCGCACCGCCGAAGGCGTACACGGGTAGGTGCTCGCCAGGTCGAGCTCGAACACGCCCTCGTAGGTCGCGACGTGAAGGCGGCGGCCATCCGGCGAGACGGCGAGCGCCTTGGCCTCCCCGACGGGCAGGCCCCTCGAGAAGGGGAGCCAGGATCGGCCGCCGTCGGGGGAGCTGACCACGCCATAGCTCGTCGACGCGTAGAGCCGGTTGCGCCGGACCGGATCGGGGACGATCGAAAAAAACCAGTACCCCTCGTCCGCCGGTCCCGTCGGGTTCGCCGCGAACAGGGTGTCCCAGGATGCTCCGGAGTTCGTGCTGCGCAGGAAGGCGCCGAGCGTTCCGGCGTAGACCGTCCCGGCCTGGAACGGATCGAGCGCGAAGCTCAACACGGGATAGGGGAGGTCGGCGGACTGCACCCAGCTCTCGCCGCCGTCGGTGCTCACGTAGATGGGGCCTCCGCCGCGGGTCAGATACGGCTGGGGGTAATAGGGCGAGTCCGTCAGGTACTCGCGGTCGTAGGAGCTCGCGTACAGGGTTCCGAGCCGTTGGTCGATGAGCAGTTTGTAGACCTCCTTCGCCAGGCCTCCGGCGTCCGACCAGCTCTGTCCGCGGTCGTCGCTGCGGGAGACGCCTTCGCTGGTGGCCGCCCAGAGCCTCCCCGATCCGTTCGGATCGACGGCCAGGGCGTTGACCTTCGCGAAGCTGAACCAGCCCTCGTCCCGGCCCGGACCGGGGAAGATCGTCCAGTGCTGGCCCCCGTCGTCGGAACGAAAGATGGCGTCGAGTGCCGCGTACACCGTTCCGCCGTGCGCCGAGTCGATGGCGATTTCGCCGACTCCTCCGGGCGCGTCGGGGCCGTCGACGGCCAGCCAGGAGC
>Ga0070690_100001250_pt1 | contig 13207 bp, 5 predicted proteins | sample KBSS33HmetaG_FD_64671 | JGI IMG/M metagenome (GOLD analysis project Ga0070690, IMG submission 64671) | Switchgrass rhizosphere microbial communities from Kellogg Biological Station, Michigan, USA - KBS S3-3H metaG | ecosystem: Host-associated > Plants > Roots > Rhizosphere ... | reverse complement strand
CCGTGGATGTCGGACTGCACCGGGCCGCGGCCCCACGATTTGCCGCTGGTCGTCAGCTCGATGTAGACGCAGCCTTCCGATCCGCCGCCGACGCTGCCGCCGCCGCTCGGCGACTGCTGGCCCGACTCGCCGATCAGCGCGTCGACGTTCTTGAACAGCTCGGGATGATCCTTCACGAACTTGCGGACGCCGACGTCCATGCGCTCTTCATCGCCTTCCGCGACGAACACCACGTTCACCGGCAGCTTGCCAGTGACCGCCTTGATCGCCATCAGCGCGTTGAACTGCGCCATCTCGGGTCCCTTGGAATTGGTCGCGCCGCGGCCGATCAGCACCTTCTTGTAAGGCGGCTGCTCGACGATGCGCCCTTCGAACGGCGGCGCTTTCCAGACGTCGGGCTGGGTGATCGGCATCGTGTCGTACTGCCAGTAGATCGCCACGGTTCTCGGCGCGCCCTCGTCGCAGCGCGCGTAGACCACCGGGTTGCCGGGCGCGCCCCACTCGGTGATGCCGACGTCGTAAACGCGCGACTCCTGGCAGCCCAGCTGCTCGAAGAAGCCCTTCACCATCTCGGCGCTCTCGGGGATGCCCTCGCCGCTGTTCGAGATGCTCGGCTGCCGGATCCACTTCTGCAGGTTGACGACGTGATCGTCGATGTGCTCGTCGATGTAGGCGAAGACCTTCTTGAGGTCCTCGGATTGGATTTTGCCGAGATCCGGCTGAATTTCCGTGTCGCCAGCCGGGCGGATGCCGAGCTTCGGCTGGGCAGGTGCCGGCGCCGCGGCGGCTGTCGTGGAAGCCCCGCGCGAACACCCGGTGCAAATCACCGCGAGCGTCAAAGCCGCGATCCAGCAGCGCATCTGTTGTGCTCCTTCAAGTTCGGACTCGTGGGAGCCCGGCCGATGCCGGCGATCAGGTAAGCGGCCTCTCACACCCGCCACGAAGCCACGAAGGCGCGAAGAACATCTTTTACAAAGCCGTTTTCGTGTCTTCGTGTCTTCGTGGCGGCTCCCTGTGCGCCGGACGTGTGGAAGAACTCTAGGTGGGCTGGCGGCGCGCGTCAACCCGGGAAGCGTCCGGGTGACAAAGGATTACCTCGGCGGCGGCAGCCGCTGCGCCGGATCGGTGACCGCGCGGCGGTAGACGGCCCAATCGTGGTCGACTACGCGCTCGAGGCGATCGCGGCCGAGCGTGTAGGTGGCCGCGTAGCTGCGGAACTGGTTCAGGAACTTCAGCGTCGCCTCGGCGGACGGCATCAGCGCGTCGCGCTCGAGAGCCGCCGCTGCGCGCGGAAAGTCAAGGTCGTCGTCCAGGTATTTGCGCGCAATGTCTGCCTCGATTGTGTGCAGCCGATCGACCAGCCGGCCGGCCGCCACGTGCCGCGCCGCCTGCCCAGAATCAAGGCCGGCCAGCGGAAACAGCTCGTCGCGTTCGAAGGCCGTCCGCGCCGCGTCCGAAAACGCCAACGCCGGCGCCAGCGACGCGGCCGCTTCGTGCAGCGCCGACTGCATGCTGAACAGCGGCTGCACGAAGAATTCGGGTCGCGAGTCGCCGAACCGCCCGTCGACCAGCACCGCGATCGTGTGATGGCCGGGATACGTTTCGTGGCACGCAAGGTCGAGGGCCCGATCGACGGTCAGCGGCATCGCCGCGTTCACCTGCACGCGGCTGATCGACCGGCCCTCGTAGCGCGTGAACGCGCTCCACGGCAGATCGTGGACGTATTCGACCGCGACCCGCTCGCCGGCCGGCAACTCCAGGTGGGCGCGCGTCGCTGCGCGGCAACCCTCGATCGCCCGCGACAGCACCGCAGGCAGCCGATCGGCGCCGACCAAAAACTGCCGATCGAACGCCGCGTAGCGGACCGCGAGATCGCCGCCTCCGGGCAGCAGCCGATCGAGCTCGGCGCGCACGGCATCAGCCGATCGTTCCGGCTGGCGCGCGCCGCTATCGGTGGCAGGCGCCGCATCGCCCGCGTCGAGGCCGAACAACATCCGTGTCTCGTCGGCGAACGACGGACGCGCGCCTTGCAGGATGTCGATTCGCGAGGTGATCGCCGAGAGTTGCGCGAGGAGGAACGCCCGCCGCGTCGCACGGTCCGCCGTGTCGCCGGCGCGCCCCGCCTTCAACGTGTTCGCGAGCGCGACGGCGCGGCGGCGAATCTCCGCGAGCGTCGCGTGCTCGCGGCGCGCCGCCTCCTGCCACGCCGGCGGTCCGTGGTAGCTGTCCAGCGAATCGGCATCGCGGTCGCCGAGCGCCAGCGCCAGCCCTACGTAGGTGCGCGCGGCGTCGTCAATCGACGGCCCGCCGGACGCTGGACGGCACGCCAGGCATCCAACGGCGACCGCCGCCGACACACCCGCGGCGATCGCGCGTCGAAGCCGTCGGACATCGCGGCAACGCAAGTCAGCGGTTCGGCACGTGATAGAGCGCGAAGTCGTCGGCGACCTGCTGCAGCAGCCGCGGATCGACGACGCGCGTGTCGGCTTTCTCCGGCTCCTTCTCGGCATACAGCACGAGCTTCACGGTTGCGCACTGCGAACCAAAGGCGCCGGGATCGAAGGCGTAGAGCCCCTCGTAGACGGTGTCGGTCGCCGACACACGATGTTCGATCTTGAGCGGGTGGACCGGCGTCACCTCCGCGTCGCCGCAGAGCGCGCGCATCCGCAGGAAGCCCGACCCGAAATGCTTCATCGCCGGGATCGCGACGCCCTGTGTCTGCGCCGCGCCGCGCGCCATGGTCGTCCAGAATCCTTCGACCATCTTCGGCGTGATGCGGACCAGCAGCACCGGCGGATAATCGTCGACGTACTCCGACCAGTTGCCGAAGTCCATGGCCGGCCGGACGAGGATCTGCTGCGGCGCGTTGCGCGTTCCGCCACCGCTCCGCGCCCGTCCGGTGACCTCCGCCTGATAGCGCGTGCCGTAGGTCATCACCGGCGTGACGAACGAGACGTCGAAGCTGGCCGACGTCATCTGGTATGGTCCGAGGCCGCCGGCGCGGCGCTGCGCCGCTTCTTTGAACGCGTCCTCCGGCAGCGGCCACGCCGGCTCGACCGGCAGATGCGTCGCGCTCGGCCGCGCGGCGCCGTCCATCTTCTTTTCCGCCGCGGCAACGACGCTGCAGACGTCGGCAACGCGGACGATCGGCGACCCGGTGCGGCTGCGCTCGTCCGTCTCGGTGAACAGCGACGTGATCCCGATGACGACGCCGCCAGGCGTGAACACCGGTCCGCCGGCGCTGCCGTGCGAGAGCCGCATGTCGGCAACGATCCCCTTCGCGTCGACGCTCGCGAGCGTTCCCGGCGACACCCCTTTCAGCTGCCGCATCGGCGCGCCGATGGTGAAGATGTCGTCGCCGCTCGCGATCGCCGGCGCCGGCTGCGCGCACGCGAGCGGGATCGGGCGGATCGAGGCAACCGCCGCCGGATCGATCCACAGAACGGCGACATCGCGCGCCGCATCTGCGGCCAGAACGTTGGCCGTCACCTTGACCGTCGGCGTGATCTGCACCTCGATCGCGGTCGCCGCGCCGACCGCACGCTGGCTGGTCGCGATCAGCCCCTTCGCGTCGATGACGAATCCCGACGCTCGGGTGAGTGGAGTCCAGAGTGCGAAGACGCTGGGCTCCCACTGCGGGAGCACCACCCACGGATCGGTCTCGACGGCGGCCGTCGTCGCGACGCTCTCGATTTCGGCGTTCTTGGCCGTCAACTCGAGCACGGCGTCGCGGCCGGCGGCGATGTCGAGCGTCCGCGTCCACTGGTACGACTTGCCCTGGAACACCACCGGGTGGTCGGATTCGACGGTGTAGTTCCCGGCCCGCAGCCGAACCTCCACCGTCCCGTCAGGACCGGTGACGATCTGCCGCGGCGTGATGGTCGCCGGGTTGTCGCTGATCAACAGCGCGTGGCGCGGAATCGGCGTCGACTTCCCGTCGGCGTCGGTGAGCACCACCGTGATGTGAAGGACGCTCAGCGGCTGAGCGCAGACGACGCCCGGGATGGCAAAGGCGAGCAGGGCGAGAAGGAAGGCGCGCATCAGACGGGTTCGGGGTTCGGCGTTCGCGGTTCGGCGTTCTAGGTTCTAAAGGTTCTAAGGTTCTAAGGTTCTAAGGTTCTAAGGTTCTAACGTTCTCGGTTCTCGAATCCGAGGTTCGCTCAAGAACGATCCTACCGGAACTCAGGAACCGAGAACCCAGAACCCAGAACCGAGAACCCCGAACCCCGAACCCGACGGGGATCACCGCGTGGCGTCCATCAAGATCGCCAGCGCCTTGCGGAACGATTGCGTGCCCGGCCGTTCGCCCTTGTAGTGACCGATCCGCACGACGACGAGCTGGTGCGACGGGATGATCAGAACCGTCTGACCGCCGGCGCCCGCCATGTAGTACGCCTCGCGCGGCACCGGAAACGCGTTGTCGCCGTTGATCCAGAAGAAGCCGCCGTAGACCGGACGTCCGTCCGCCGCCCACGCCGGCGCGACGGTACTGACGAACCTGGCAAACCCTTCGGGAAGAATCCGCTCGCCGTTCCAGACGCCGTCCTGCAGATACAGATTGCCGAGGCGCGCCCAGTCGCGTCCCGACATCAGCTCGTAGCCCTGCGTCAGGAAGTTGCCGTACGGATCGGTCTCCATCACCATCGATCGCACGCCGATCTTGTCGAACAGCGCGCGCTGCGGGAACGACAGGTACTCCTCGCCGCGTTTCTCGACCGCCAGACGCACCAGGTAGTTGACGAGCACCGGATCGCTGTTGCGATAGCGGCCGACCGTGTTCGGCGGCCACTGCGGCGGACGGGTGGCCGCGTACTTGAACGAGTTGACGCGGCCGGTGTAGAGGAACAGGTGATCGGGATAGGTGTTCGGATCGTACTCGGGCTCGTCTGGCGCCTTGATGCGGATTCCGCTCGACATGTGCAGCAGATCCTCGATCCGGATTTTCTGACGTCGATCGCCAGCCTGCTGCCACTCGGGAATCGGCGCCGGCTGATCGAGCGCGTAGACGCCCTGCTTGATCAGCACGCCCATCAGCGTCGCGGTGACGCTCTTGCCCATCGACCAGCTCTCGAGCGGCGTCGTCATCGAGATGCCGGGCATGTAGCGCTCGCCGATCAGGCGGCCGCGGTAGGTCACGACGAGTGCTGAGGTGAGCGCTTCAGGCGGATCGAACGCCGCATCGATCGCGCGTTTCACCTTGTCGCCGTCGATGCCGGCGGGCAGCGGCTCGGACGGCAGCATGTCGCCCATCGGCCACGGCGTGGTCGTCGCGTCGGGAAGGTGGCGCGCCACGTCCACCGGCTTGAAGAACGGGTCGTCGCGGCCACGCGGAAGCGCGATGCAGCCCTGCGATCCGAAATGGCGGGCGACCACGACGACACCGTTCGGCAGCGCGATGCGTACTTCCTTTTTCTCGCGATCGACCACCGGCTTGCCGACTTTCTTCCGCTCCGCGTACGGACCGGTGAAGTAGCCGACGCTTTCCGCGGCGACCTCCGGATCGAGGCCGGTGATGAAGACCGCCGAGCACATCGTCTTGGCGTAGCCGGAGGTGTTGTGCTCGAGCGGATCGCCGGGCGGCGGCTCGTACGGCGTGTCGAGCTCGAACTGCCTGGCGCGCGCGAGCAGCGCTTCGTTCGACGGCGGCGGCGTCCGCGGCGGCGGGTTCGGCGTCGCCGCCGCAGCCGGCGCCTTCGCGTCGACGCGGGCGGCGTCCGGCTCGCCGCACGACCACGCGAACGACAGGGAGATCAGCGTCGCAACTGCAGCGACCGGGATTCGCACGGCTCTGGACGTCATCAGCGGTGAGGATAGCGCAACTTCGAGACTGCTTCTCGCAGGATCAGAGCGGGAACGCAGAGACCGCAAAGAACGCAAAGAAACGCAGAAAACATCGTGTCATGCCGACGCGACGCGCGCTCCGTTCTGCGTATCTCTGCGATCTTTGCGGTCTCTGCGTTCGAGCTTTGGTCTCACAACCGCCGTCATGTGGCGACGACGCCCATATGCCGACGCGCCCTGCTTGACCTCACGCTCGGCGGCCCCTATAGTCCGCGCCATGCCTCGCACTTGTTTCCGTCTGCTCGCGTCGATCTGCCTCTTCGTGCTGGCGGCCGCGTCCAGCGCCCGCGCCGACGTGACGCGATTCGACCTGTCCGGCACCGTCGTCGACGGAACCGGCGGCGTGCTGCCGGGGGTCACCGTCACGCTGAAGAACGTCGACACCGGGTTCGTCCGATCCGCGGTCACCGACGGACAGGGACGCTACACGTTCACGGCGCTCAACCCGACCGGGAGATGGACGCTGTCGGTGGAACTGCAGGGTTTCGCGCCGCAGAATCGCGAGGGTCTCGAGTTCCAGGCCAACACGAAACCCGAGATCGATTTCCGGATGGGCGTCGGCACGCTGCAGGAAGCGGTGACGGTGCAGGCCTCGGCGCCGCTGATCAGGACGCGCGAGAGCGAGCTGTCGGCGATTCTCGACACCAAGCAGGTCGAGAACCTGCCCACCAATGGCCGCAACTTCCTGTCGCTGCTGCAGACCTCCGGCAGCGTCGTGCCGACCAGCGCCAGCATCAGCAGCAGCAACATCTCGGTGAACGGCCAGGGGACGCGGATGGTGAACTTCGTCGCCGACGGCGTCTCGATGACCGGCCGCGAGATCCGCACCGTCAACGGCGAGTTCGGCGGCGGCAACGGCCTCTCGATCGACGCGATCAAGGAACTCCAGGTGATCACCAACGGCTTCAAGGCCGAGACCGGCCAGACCGGCGCCGGCACGATCAGCGTCGTCACCAAGTCGGGCACGAATACGCTGTCGGGGAGCGCCTACGGGTTCTGGCGGCCGAGCGATCTGGTGGCCGCCAACCTGCTCACCGGGTTGAAGACATCGCAGAAGCGGCAGCAGTACGGCGGCACGCTCGGCGGTCCGATCAAACGCGACCGGACGCACTACTTCGTCAACTACGAGGACACGACCCTCGACGATGTGTCGGTGGTGACGTCGTCGCTGGCGGCGGGGACGTTTCCGGCGCCGCAGACGCAGCGGCAGGGCTTCGCGAAACTGAATCACCGCTTCGACGATCGCAACGCCTTCGACGCGCGCTACAGCTTCAATCGCAACAAGCAGGAGGGGCAGAGCGTCGGTGGCCTGAACAGCTACGACCGCCGCACCAACACCGAGGGACGCACCGACGCGTTCATCGCCTCGCTGGTCAGCAACTTCGGTTCGAACAAGGTCAACGAGGCCCGCTTCCGCTTCACCTACGACGTCGTCGACTTCTATTCACCGCTCGTCTCGTCGAGCGGCGCCGAATCGCGCACGCCCGACTTCAGCAGCGCGCCGGTGTCGGTCGTCTACACCGGAACCGGAAACCTCGGCACCAATCCCGGCTTCCCGCAGAACCTGGTGGAGAAGCGGGCGCAGTGGGTCGATCACTTTTCGTTGGTCCGCGGCGCCCATCAACTGAAAGCGGGCGCCGACGTGACCGGATCGTGGCGGTTCGTGACGTTGTTCAACAACTTCACCGGCACCTACACATTCGCGCAGGGCACGAAGTTTCCCTTCAACGCCAGCGATCCGGCGACCTTCCCGATCCAGTTCACGCAGACGTTCGGCACCTCCGGCCTGAACTTCAAGGACTACATGGCGGGCGCGTTCGCGCAGGACGACTGGACGGTGAGGCGAGGCCTCACCGTGAACGCCGGCGTGCGCTGGGACAAGGACTCGCTGTTCCAGGGGGACAACAACAACTTCGCGCCGCGCGTGGGGTTCGCCTGGAACGTCGGCGACAGCACCCGCACGGTGGTGCGTGGCAACAGCGGCATCTTCTACGACACGCTCGAGTCGTCGCTCATCAACCGCGAGTCGAACCTGGGGCCGGTCGGGCAGACGACGATCGATCTGCGCGCGGGCGATCCGCTGTTCCCGACGTTTCCCAACCGGCTGAGCGCGTTTCCATCGGGCGCCAACACGGTGGCGCGCGCGACCGTCTACGTGCCGGTGTTCCAGGGATCGGACTTTCCGCTCGGGATCGGCAACGACTTCCAGCGCAGCGCGCCGTACTTCTTCAACACCAACCTCGGCGTGCAGCACGAGCTGGCACAGGACTGGGCGGTGTCGGCGGACTACACGCGCGTCTACGGCTACAACATGCTGGTGACCTGGGACACCAACGCGCCGCCGTATTTCGCGCTCGGGCCCGGCCAGACGCGGACGCTCGCCCAGGGCAACGCGCTGCGGCCGCTCGGCGTCCCGAACACCACCGGCGGCGCCTACGGCATCGACTTCACCGGCTTCCGCAGCCTGTATCTGCAGTTCAACGGCGGCCACACCGAGTACAACGCGATCAAACTGGGCCTGACCAAGCGGCTGTCGCACCACTACGACCTGCAGGCGAACTACACGTTCGGCCGCGCCCGCGGCGACGTCGACAATTTCCGCCTCGCCAACTCGTTCGTGCCGGGGCTGACCGCAATCGACGGCGACCGCAGTTATCAATGGGGACCGAGCGACACCGACGTGCCGCACGTCTTCGTGCTGAGCGGGATGTACGAGGCGCCGCTCGGGCTGCGTGCCAGCGCGATCGTGTTCGCGCGAACCGGGTTTCCGTACACCGGCGTGGTCGGCGTCGACTCCGATGGCGACGGCTTCCAGGGCACGTCCAGCTTCAGCGATCGTCCCGCCAGCCTCAGTCGCAATTCGTTCCGCTACCCGGCCACGGTGACGCTCGACACCAGCGTCGCCTACGACCTGAAGATCGCCGGGTCGAACCGCGTCGAGCTGCGCTTCGACGTGTTCAACCTGCTCAACCGCACCAACGTCTCAGGGCTGAACAACGTCATCGGGTTGAATCCACAAGCGCCGCCAGCGTCGTTCGGCACGATCACCGCCGTCCGCGATCAGCGTCAAGCGCAGGTGGCTGTCAGGTACCGGTTCTAAGGGCTGCATCACGTAGCGCAGGCCTTCAGGCCTGCCACCCGATCGCGTCGCGGGCAGCCCTGAAGGGCTGCGCTACGGTTGTTTGAACGCCAGCAGGCGCTTGATCTCCTCCTGCGCGGCGGCAATCTGCTGACCGTATTCTTTCGGCGCGACCTGCACGAAATGCTCGTAATCGCGCCGCGCGTCGGCTGACTTGCCGAGATCGCGCTCGGCTCGCGCGGCGCCGAACAGCGCTTCGGGATAATCCGGGCGAATGGCGAGCGCGGCGTGATACTCCTCGAGCGCGCGCCCCGGTTGCCTCGCCATGAGGTATCCCGTCCCAAGCTCGTAGTGCGCCTCCGGGTACTTCGGATTGCGCGCGATCGCATCCTGCAGCCGCGATTGCGCCGCCGCTTCATTCCCGGCCCGGCGCTCGACGACGCCGAGGTTGTAGTACGGCTCGGCACGATCGGGCGACGCCGCGATCGCCCGGCTGAACGCGCGCCGCGCCGCTTCGAGATCGTTGCGCCGCGCCTCGACGAGCCCCAGCCGGTTCCACGCGTCCGCGTCCGAGGCGTCGAGGCGGACGGCGCTGGCCAGCACATCGCGCGCTTCGTCGAGACGGCCGTCGTGCTCCGCAATCGATGCAAGGTTCACGTAGACATCGGCGTGCCGGAAACCAGCGTCGATCGCGCGTCGATACAGATCGCGCGCATCGCGCACGCGGCCGGCGCGAAAGCGCAGATCGCCGAGATATTTCAGGGCCAGGCCGTTGCCGGGGTCGAGCTGCAGCGCCCGCGTGAACTGCTGTTCGGCCGACGCCGCGTCGCGCCGCGTGAGATCGATGCCGTCCTCGATCGCCGCCCAGACGGCGACGCGATCCTTCGGATCGATGGCGCCGCTCGCGGCAGCCGGGACCGTGGATCCGGAGGCGTAGCCGAGGCTGCGCAGCCGCTCGGCCGATTCGCGTGCCGCGGCGGTGGGCGGCGCGGCGGCCGCGCCGCCGTTCGAGTCGATCGCCTGCAGCGCCCGCTGCAAGCCGCTGGCGAGCGCGGCGCGCTCCTCGACCCGGTTCTGCAGCTCGCCCGGATCGTGTTCGAGATCGTAGAGCTCGGACCGCGGCGCTTCGACCAGCTTCCATCGCGCGGTGCGCACCGCGCGGAGCGGGCTCCAGCCGAGCAGGACATTCTGGTAGTACGACTCCGCATACGCGGGCCGATCCGGGTCGCCTGCCGCGCCGTCGATCAGCGGCAGCACGCTGCGGCCGTCTGCGCGATCGAGGGTCGCGCCGGCGAGCGCGGCGATCGTCGGCGCCAGATCGGCGGTCTCGACGGGCACATCGATGGTTCCCGTAGTGTCCGGCTTCAGCCGGACCGTGGACCGGCGCGCGGACATCTTGATCAGCATCGGCACGCGGATCGTGGAATCGTAGAGGAACGTGCCGTGCGTCCGTTCTCCGTGCTCGCCGAGCGACTCGCCGTGGTCGGCGACGACAACGATTGCGGCCGATGCGAAGAGCGTGCGCTGGCGAAGATGATCGAGAAACCGGCCGATTGCGGCGTCGGTGTAGGCGACTTCCCCGTCGTACGGGCTGTCGCGGTGCTCGGCCGCGAACGGCGGCGGCGGCGTGTACGGCGAGTGCGGATCGAACAGGTGAATCCACGCGAAGAACGGCTGCGCGGCGTTCGCGTCAACCCACGCCTGGGCCGACTGCATCACGGCGTCGGCCGAACGCTCGATCGCGTCAGACGCTGCCAGGAACTCGTCGTCGTAGCGGTCGAAGCCGCGGGAGAGGCCGGACGATCGGCGCAGTGGATAGCCGCCGATGAACGCGCCGGTCGTGTAGCCGGCCGACTTCAGCGATTCGGCGAGCGTCGGCACGGCCGGTGACAACCGAAAACCGTCGTTGGTACGAACGCCGTGACGCGCCGGGTGCAGGCCGGTGAGGATGGTCGCATGCGACGGCAGCGTCAACGGCACCTGGCTGACCGCCGCCGTGAACCGCGTCGCCTCGCGTGCGAAGGCGTCGAGCGATGGCGTGAGGCCGCGCGTCGATCCGTACGAACCGAGGCGGTCGGCCCTCAGCGTGTCGATCGTGATCAAGACGATCGGCGGCCGCGCGCCGCGGCCACTGCCGGCCGGCGAAGTGCCGCCGCTCGAGCACGCCGCGCACGCGAATACCAGAGCAGAAAAGAGCGCGACCGCGCGCATCCCGGTTAGTGTACAACTCCGTTGTTGACCGACATCCGTCGTCTGATCGGGAACCTTATGCATCGACGCCTTGCATCGCTCGCGATCGTGATCGCGCTTTCGTCGCCGGCGGCTGCGCGCGCGCAGTCGAGCCCGGTATTCACCACCGAAGACATGCTCGCCGTCCGCACGTTCGCCGGCGGACAACCGCTCGCGGTGTCGTCCGACGGGCGGTGGGTCGCGTACGTCCTCACCGATGGCGCTGACGAGTGGAACATCCAGGAACCGCGGCCGACCGGCCACGTCGTCGTGCAGTCGATCGGCAGCGACCGCGCCGGCATGCCGCGGGCGCTGACCAGCGGGACGACGCACAGCGCCTTTCCGGTGTGGTCGCCGGATGGCCACCGGCTCGCGTTCGTCCGCGAGGAACCATCGGGCGGACGCGTGGTTGTCTGGGACGCCGACCGCGACGTCATCACGCCCGTAGGTGACGCGTTCACGGCGCGCGCCTACCTCGCGCCGCAGTGGCACCCGTCAGGCACGTCCCTGATTGTCGCCGCGCCACTGCCCGACCGTCAGCCGCAACCGTATCGCGTCCGCGTCGTCAAGAACACCGACGCGCGCATTCCCGGCGATCAGTTCTTCACCGACGAACGGCGGGCGCTGTTGACGGCGATCGATGCGGCCAGCGGCAAGGCGACGCCGCTCGCCGGCGACGCGGTCGTCCTGCGATCGTTCCGGCTCTCGCCGACCGGTCGTGACGTGTTGTTCATGTCGCCCGACCCGGCCACGCTCGGCGTGATCGGCAAAGAGCAGAACGACGCGTTCGTCCTGCCGATCGCCGGCGCCCGCCCGGCGACGCCGCGCAAGCTCGCCGACCGCGGCCGCTTCACGTGGGCGCCCGACGGCGCGCACCTGCTGTTCGCGAAAGGCGGGCGGCTGATGAGCGTTGCGGTCGACGGCGGGCCCGCCACACCGTGGCGCGACGCGTTCACGCTGTCGACGAGCGAGCCGATCTGGTCGCCCGACGGCACGCGCTTCGCGGCGCTGGTCGCCGATGCTACGGTGACCGACCCGGAAGTCGAACCGGTGCGGCCGGGCATGTACACCATCGCGCAGCCATTCATGGATCTGTACGTCGTCTCGGCCGACGGCGTGTCGCGCAACGTCACCAGCGGCTTCGACGACCAGATCAGCGACGTGGTATGGGCGGCCGACGGATCGGCCGTCTACTTCCGCGCGGTGAACAATACGACCTACGACGAGACGCTCTACAGGTACACGCCCGCCGATCAGAAGCTGCAGCGCGTCGCGCAAGGGCAGGTTTCTTACGGCCGTTTCGCCGCGACCAGCCGCGGGGTTGTCGTCCCAATCGAGGATGCGACGCACCCGGACGATCTCTGGTTCGTCGACGCCGCCGGCAGCCGTACGCGGATCACCGACCTGAACCCGCAGCTGGCGCGGTTCGCGTTCAGCACGCCGGAGATGTTCTGGTATTACAACGCCGACGGCGACCGTCTCGGGGCGCTGCTCTACAAGCCGGCCGCGCTGCGCGCCGGCGACAAGGTGCCGGTGATCACCTGGGTCTACGAGAAGATGACGCCGGCGATCCATCGCTTCAACCCGCGCGATCAGATGTTCATCAGCCACGGCTACGCGATGCTGATGCCGAACGTGAAGATCAAGGTCGGTCAGACCGCCGACTCGTACGAGAAGTGCGTGATTCCGGCGGTGAACGCGGTGCGCGCGATGGGCTTCAGCAACGGCCGGTTCGGGCTGTGGGGCCATAGCTTCGGCGCCTACGCCACGTCGAACCTGATCACCCGCACGAACATCTTCGCCGCCGCCGTGTCAGGGGCGACGCCGCCGGAACTGTTCCGCAACTGGGCCAGCGGCCGCGACCGCGATTCACGGAACATCGAGACCGGCCAGGCGCGGATGGGCGGCAGCCCGTTCGAGTATCCCGAGCGCTACCTGTCGCAGTCGGCGTTCTTCCACCTCGACAAGGTCAACACGCCGGTGCTGATCCTGCACGGCGAAAAGGATCTGACGATCCTCTTCGGCGAGGGGGAGATGATGTTCTACGCGCTGCGCCAG
>Ga0070690_100001249_pt1 | contig 13211 bp, 12 predicted proteins | sample KBSS33HmetaG_FD_64671 | JGI IMG/M metagenome (GOLD analysis project Ga0070690, IMG submission 64671) | Switchgrass rhizosphere microbial communities from Kellogg Biological Station, Michigan, USA - KBS S3-3H metaG | ecosystem: Host-associated > Plants > Roots > Rhizosphere ... | reverse complement strand
GGGGTCGTTATTGAAAGTAAAACGTGTTCGCCTTCCCGATTCGCTTAGCGTAAAACTCGGAGTCAGCTCAAGCTGACGTGTTGTCTCAATTCCGTCAAGACTGGTGATATGCCCCGCCTGTACCAGATTGCCGGAAGCACTTCGATCGTTCCGCATCCACGAATCAAGCTCGTTGTTGTTGTATTTAACTCGACGAAACAAATGGAGTCCCCATTCCTTGTTCTTGCCGGCTTCATAACGCAGCGACTTGAAGGGTATGGCGATCTCTATTGTGTAACCGTCCGGCATCAGAACGCCCTTCGACTCCATCACGATATCGACACTGTAATCCTCGCCCCTTTGCTCGGTAAACGTTCCATCAGCCTGTACGCCGAGGGGATTGAAAAACAGACAATATGCCTGGCGGCGATCATTGAACGTGTCGAGATAAACTCCGACGTAGTCGTCATTGAAAATGTTGTCACGGCGAGCAACCGTTGCCCTGACTTTGTCCCCGTCCTCTTTGATTCGAAATGCGATATAGAGATTCTTCGCGTCGTAACCCATCATCACCTCGGTCGGTGAAACAGGAGCAACGTTGTCTCCCGGATCCGTTTGAAGAAAATCGCCGAAGACTGCCGCGCTTTTCCAAATCGGATCGTTCAATTGTCCGTCGATAGTGGGAGCCGATTCGAAGCGGGGAATACGGGCTGCGATATCCTTACGCACATAACCCGATCCGATAGAAGCAGGGTCGTCAGCTGTTTTCCTAGCCGTTACTTCTGTGTCGTCAAACTTCGCAGGCGAAGGCGACCCCTTCGGCAGGATCTTGATCTCGCTTGCTGAATCTGTTGGCTCGGGCGTTGAAGTTTGTCCAAAAACATTGAGCGCAAATATAAGAAGAACAATAAAAAGGCGCGCAACATACCTCATAAAACATATGAATCCTTAAATTAAAATTCGATTATCTGCCTGCCTTTGATATAAGCGGATAAAATTCGCAGGCTCTGAAGAAGAGACACCACACTACGGCATTTTGTGACAGTTCGCGTTTATTTTAATGGATTTTACGCACAAAATAAAAGGGCCTGAAAAAAACGAATGGCCATTAGAGGTGTGTCAGCCGAAAGATCGGACGAGCAAGTGGCAACACCGAAAGGTGCTGCAACGCCTAAAAGATAGCCGCTTGCTAGGAAGGACAAGGAGCTATGTTCAACCTGGCCCGGGAAGCGATTGGAGAGACAGAAGTTGAGAGTTACTGGGCCGTTTCAGCTCGACCACGTTCCTCATTCCACTGAAAAGCCTTTTTCGCGGCCTCCGTAAACGCATTCATCGTTGTTCTGTAAGATCCGCCGCCATAACTGATTCTTGCGACACCCAGCTCGGCCAGTTGTTTCGTCGATGGAACTCCAGGCCAGACCAAAATATTTAGCGGGAGCGATGACGCCTTGCATAGCCGCCCGATGAAATCGGGATTGACGAGCCCGGGTGCAAAAAATCCGCTTCCGCCGGCCTCCGCATACGCATGAGCCCGCGCTATCGCTTCTTCGAGATGGGATTCTGTATGTGTCGCGGGATCAAGCGGAAGAAACACGTCGGTTCTCGCATTGATGAAGATAGGAACAGAAAGATCGTCCGCTGCTTTGCGGATCGCTCGGATGCGTTCTGACTGCTCGTCTATTGAATAAAGCCCCTCACCGCCTACGACACGGTCTTCGAAATTTATGCCGATCGCCCCCGCTTCGATCGCCTTAGCAACATTTGCTCCGACTCGCTTGGGGTCTCTGGCATAGCCGCCTTCAAAATCCAAGCTAACTGGCAGATCCACGCTCGAGGTTATACGGAACAGATTCGCGAGAACAAGGTCAAACGGGATTTTTTCGCCATCGTCGAATCCATTGGCAACGGCCACAGCCCAGCTGCCTGTTGCGATCGCCTTCGCTCCAGCCTCGGCCGCAGCCTTTGCCGAGCCGGCATCCCAAACATTGAATAATACGAGCGGCTCGCCCGCGACATGAAACCCACTGAAAGCATTCGCCAGCTCTGCTTGTTTGCTCATTTACCTCTCCCGAAAGAATTAAGTTTATATGGGCCATTCTAGTTCTTCACGGCATGTTTGGCTATCAAATTCTTGCTGATTTCCGAAATCAGAGGCCAACATCGAATGCTCTTGAGAGGTAGTGAGCTATACTGCCTTGTCAAAAGATCGGCTTGGCAGATATCCCGGCGATCGCAAGGGTAATAAAGGACGACAATGGATCGTAAGAACAACCCGCTCACCCGTTTTCTCGATCGTCTCGGACCAGGATTGATAACTGGCGCATCGGACGATGATCCGTCGGGGATCGGAACGTATACGCAGGCGGGAGCGGCCCTTGGGTATGCAACTCTCTGGACTGCGATCGTGACACTTCCGCTAATGATCGTTGTACAGCACGTCTGTGCCAAGATCGGGATGTGCAGCGGACGGGGGCTGGCAGCGGTTCTGCGAAGATATTATCCTCGGTGGCTTCTGTATCCAACTGTTGCCGGGCTGGTCGTAGCTAACACGATAAATGCCGGTGCTGACATTTCCGCCATTTCCGCGGCGATAAACATGTTCGTGCCGATCCCGATCACGGCTATGGTAATTCCGATAGCGGTCGCTATCGTCGTGCTGCAAGTCTGGGGCTCGTATAGGTTGATAATAAAGGTCTTTAAGTGGCTTACTCTATCGCTATTCGCCTATGTTATTGCGGCTTTCTTGGCAAAGCCGGATTGGACCGCGGTCGCTTGGGCGACCTTTGATCCGCAAATAAGCCTTTCGGGCCAATACATAACCACGATCGTTGCCATCCTCGGCACGACCATCTCGCCGTACCTGTTCTTTTGGGAAGCGAGCGAGGAGGTCGAAGAAGAGAAAAAGGAGGGACGAACGACCATAGCCTCACGCAGAGGAGCAACTGACAAAGAGATCAAAAAAGAGAAGATCGACACGATCATCGGCATGCTCTTTTGCAACGTAGTCTTCTATTTTGTGATCCTAGCCGCCGGTGCAACGCTGCATGCGACAGGCCAGACAAGCGTTCAATCGGCAACCGAAGCGGCTCAGGCCCTTCGGCCCCTGGCGGGAAATTTGGCGACCGTCCTCTTCGCCATCGGATTGATCGGGGCGGGTTTGCTCGCCGTTCCAGTGCTGACCGGATCCGCCGCCTATGCGGTAGCCGAAGCTTTCGGATGGCGCGCTGGCCTCGATGAAAAGCCGAGGCATGCCAAGAAATTCTACGCTGTGATAGCGGGTGCGACTCTTGTCGGAGTGGGAATGGATTTCGCAGGAATTAATCCCATCAGCGCTCTCTTTTGGACTGCAGTAATTAACGGCGTTACAGCTCCGCCGCTTCTTGTAGTAGTAATGCTCGTCTCGAACAACAAGCGTGTGATGGGCCGCCGGAAGAACGGCCTTGGCACGAACATCCTTGGTTGGCTGGCCACGGCGATAATGTTCGTTGCGGCGATCGGGATGTTTGTGACGTGGAACAATTGATGACAAAGGCTCGCTAGTCTTTGACACTCGACTGCCCAACGGCCTCAAGGCAAGCCCGGCAGAGGCAATTCTTAAATTTCGATTTTAGGTTCTGGCGATCTTCGTCGGATAGCTTTATCTCCGTGCACCAGCATCCTCGAATGGTCGCACCGCAGATAAACTCGTTGCCGCATGATTCGCATACGGACGGGTCCTTATACTTCAACGAAACAAAACCGAGTGCGTCTTTGATCTTCATAGGTACGAAAACTTATTTCAGAAACTGACCAGAGTCAATAAAGCGAGGGCTCGTCGGGCGGCCGTGTGTTCCAGCGTTTATGTATCCACAACCATTGCTCGGGATTGGCTCGAACAAATTCTTCCATTGCGGCAGTCATCGCGGCGGTAGTTTTGACTACGTCCTGATGGCGGTCGCCGGTCGACGCTGGTTCGATGATCTTTCCGTGTTTGACCCGATATTTTCTCGACGCGGCATCCCACACAGTGCACATCGGAACGATCATGGCGTTCGTTCGTTTCGCAAGGAGAGCCACTCCACCGGTAGTACAAGCCGGGATACCGAAAAAAGGGACAAATACGCCGTCCTTTTCCTGAACGTTTACATCCGGCAGTACGCCGAGGATCCCACCTGATCTTAAGATCTCCATCGCAAGATGGACAGAGTTTGTTTTGTTTATGGCGCGGTTTCCGAACTTAGACCGGATACCGGCAACCAGATCTTCGATGTTCGGATTATCTATCGGGCGAGCAAGATAATTAAGAGGTTCGTGAACCGCGGAATAGGCAAAAACACCGATCTCCCAATTGCCAAGGTGCGGTCCCGCGAGGATCACGCCGCGGCCTTTCCCTTTCTCCGCTTCAAAATAGGCAAGATCATCGGGATCGAAATCAAACTCAACCAGCAGCTCGAGTTTTTTCGGCGTGGCCCGCGGGAATTGACTTACCTCTCCAAGCATCCGGCCCAGGCTGTCAAAACAACTCTTAACAAGGTGTGTGCGGCGGTTGTCGTCCATTTCTGGAAAAGCGAGCTCCAGATTTCGCATGGCGACTTTTCGGAGGCGACTGAGAAAAAGATAGCCGACGCGCGCGACTAAGATGCCCAGACCGATCGCGAAGCTTCGCGGCAGAATTCCAAAAAACCCGAGAAGAAAGCGCGCGGTAAAATATTCGAGGCTGGTTTGAAACGAGCTCTTCTTCGCCATCGGGAATTAGTTTCGTACGCGGCGAAATGCAAGAACAGCATTAAGGCCGCCGAAAGCAAATGAATTCGAAACAGCGGCTTCTACCTCGGCCGGCCGGGCTTCGTTCGCGATCACATCTACATTGCATTCCGGATCTGGCTCGTTGAAATTCGCGTTAGGAGGCAGGAGGTTGTTATGCAAGGCGAGAACTGTTGCTGCGGCCTCGATAGCACCGGCCGCTCCGAGCGTGTGGCCATGCATGGACTTGGTCGAGCTTACGCCGATGTTGTCCGTGTGGCTGCCGAAGACCTTACGGATGGCCTGCGATTCCATCGGGTCATTCGCGGGCGTCGCTGTTCCGTGGGCATTGATATATCCGACTTGTTGCGGCTCAAGGTTAGCGTCCTCCAAAGCCAGTCGCATCCCTTTGGCGGCACCATCTGACAACGGCATCGTCAGATGGTGCGCATCCGCCGACATGCCGAAACCGGCGATCTCTGCGTATATTTTTGCGCCGCGTGCGTGGGCCGACTCCTCGGTTTCCATCACGAACATTGCACCGCCTTCACCAAGGATCATACCCGTGCGATCTTTCGAGAACGGACGGCAGGTATCAGGCGAGACGACACGCATCGTTTCCCATGCTTTCAAGTTCCCAAAACAGATCGGAGCCTCGCTCCCGCCGGTGATCGCCATATCGAGCGTTCCCTGGCGGATCAACCAGAACGCCTGGCCGATGGCGTGATTCGCGGATGAGCAGGCCGTCGACGTCGTAAAAGTAGCCCCAGTCAATCCGAATTCCATCGACACGTGGCTGGCGACCGCGTTGCTCATCGCCCGCGGTATTGCGATCGGTTGGTGACGCTGCTTTCCTTCAGCATAAAGCTTGTAATAAAGCTCGTCCTCGGTCATCTTGCCGCCTAGACACGAACCAGTGATCACGCCCGACTTGTCACGAAGTTCATCATTGAATTCGATGCCTGAATCGGCGATCGCTTCGCGCGCCGCAACTATTCCGTAGTGTGAGAACGGGTCAAGCCAGAGAAGGTTTTTTTCATCAAAATGCTCCGCTGGGTCAAAGTTTTTTATCTCGGCGGCGTTCTGAAAACGCATCGTTGAGACGTCAACCTTGGTGATCGGCCCAATACCCGAGCGGCCCGCGACGAGCGACGCCCAAAAATCAGCGGCGTTGTTGCCAATAGCGGAAACAACGCCGATGCCTGTGATCACAACTTTCCTCATTTTTTCACGGATCGCTTATGCAGATGGGCGGGCTGCGTTCGTAGGCTGCTCTTCCGGATGGGCGAGCAGATATTCAACGCCTTCGACGACCTCGTGCACACTTTTCATGGATTGAACCTTATCGTCCGGCACCATGATGTCGAACTCCTCTTCTAATTCGAAGATAAGATTCAGGCCATCGAGCGAATCAAGACCAAGTTCGTCAAATGAGGTATCCATCTTGATATCCTCGGGATTCATCTTCTTAAACTTTGCAAAGACGTTGATTACCCTAGTGGCGACGGATTCATCGGACATCGTTTCTGCCTCGCTTCTTGGTGTTAACTGCCTAATAACAAACGTTATTACAGACGGCAGTATTAGTCAAAAACTGCTGCAGCTAGGGAATTCTTACATAACTCTTACAATTATTGTCACCCAAACCTGTTACCTTAAATGTGGGCAGGCAGCCCGGCTTGCCCGCTGTATCTTTTAACCAACCGAGGATGTTTTTAGTGCAAAACTCAACCGAATTCGAAACTTTCGTACCTGAAAAGGTCAACTGGCATACACTTTTCTTTGTTGCAATCTTCCATATCATGGCCGTTGTCGCCCTTTTCACTTTTAGCTGGCAAAATCTTGCGGCGGCGGCAATTACGTGGTGGATAGCGGGCAGCTGGGGGATTGGGCTGGGTTATCACCGGCTGCTCACTCACCGCGGATTTAGAGCTCCAAAATGGTTTGAACGCTTTCTGGCATTATGCGGCACCCTCGCTCTTCAGTCCGGTCCGCTTGCGTGGGTGACGACGCACCGCGTTCATCACGCTTTTACCGAAACCGAAAAGGATCCGCATAGCCCACGAAATGGCACCTATTGGGCACATATAGGATGGATAATGCGGGGAACGGCACAGAATCAATCACAGGCAACAGTTCAGCGCTACTCGCCCGACCTGCTTCGTGATCCGGTTCTCGTATTTCTTGAAAAGTATTATTACCTGACGAGTATCGTCGCCGGAGCTGTACTGCTTGCGATCGGAGGCTGGACAATGGTCGTTTGGGCGGTGTTCTTCAGGACCGTGGTCGGCTGGCACTTTACCTGGTTGGTGAATTCGGCGACACATTTGTGGGGCAGCAGGCGATTCGAGACTCGCGACGATTCGCGTAATAATGGACTGATCGCCGCGGTCACCTTTGGGGAAGGCTGGCATAACAATCACCATGCTTTTCCGCGTTCAGCACGTCACGGCCTGACCTGGAAAGAGTTTGACATCAACTGGGTCCAGATCCGATTGCTGGAAAAACTCGGCCTAATCAAGGACGTTTACGCATATTCTCTGGTAGAAGAAGAGACCTCGACCGCGATTGAGGCCGAAGCTCTGCACCAAACAGCCTAGATCAAACGACGAACGTAGAACGGAAAATGAATAATTGAAGACCCCGGTTTTCAATTATCCGTTTTCCGTTTTACATTTTGAGAAGCAATGCGTCGACGAAAAACAGCGATATTCTTTCTCATTCTCGGCATCTGCCTGATCGCTCTGGCCGTTGCCCTTAACGTTGGCTGGATATTGCTGAACCTGCGCGAGGTTGCGCTGATGATCTTCGGGATCGTCTTTTTCGTTGCGATAATTATCGGTCTCGTCTTAAATATGATCTTCCTGATCCGCGAGATCCGACGGAACGAGCAGCACGACGCTTTTCTTAATTCGGTCACTCATGAACTTAAAACGCCCATAGCGTCGATCAAACTGTACCTTGAAACCCTGCAGACCCGTGACGTACCGGAAGAAAAGCGGAGGGAATTTTATGATGTTATGTTGTCGGACAGCGATCGGCTTCTAGGGACGGTCGAACAAGTGCTTCAAGCGAGCCGGACGCGCGAAAAGCAGCGCGAGCTGAATTTGTCGGAGCTCGATCTCGGCGACTTGCTGAATGAGGCCGTTGCGACAATTCGATCCAGTCATCATCTTGACGACTCTGCGATCCGGTTTCCCGAGCCGCCTGACGGCGTAAAGATAGTTGGCGACCGGGCGGAGCTGAGCACGGTATTCACGAATCTTCTTGAAAACGCGATCAAATATTCGACTGAAGAACCAAAGATCTCAATCCGTTTGAAAAACTCTTCTCAAACAAAGGCCGAGGTTTTCATCAAAGACAACGGTATTGGGATTCTTCCCGGTGACCTCAAACGCGTTTTCAAGCGCTTCTACCGGGTCCCGAATGCTTCGACAAAAGAGAAGAAAGGCACGGGCCTGGGTTTGGCAATCGTTAAAGCTATAGTTGAAAAACACGGCGGACGCGTCCGGGCGGAAAGCAAGGGACTCGGCCGAGGCTGCACCTTCTTTGTGCAGCTGCCAAAATCCTAGACAGGGCAGGGAAGCCGTTCCTTTTTTCGCCAAGCGACTTCCCAATCCATCAATTAACGTTTCTCCGGCGGTTCGTCGGACGATGGCTCTGTCGTTCCTTTTTCTACCAAGGGCTCAACTTGGAAATTCGCCGTTGCCACGGCACTTCCCCACTCCTTCAATTGCATTACAGCCGGTTTCTTCGGGTCGTAATAGTATGGAGTGTCCTGATGGGCGATCTCCATTTGGATCTCATTCGCTTCGGCGATAGGAAGAACCTCCGCTAAAGGTCCGTTACCCCTCTCGGCGGCAGGCCGAAGCCGGTTGATCACCTTGGGCAGGTCCAGCTTGATCTCCGTTTCCGTATTGCCTTCCAGCATTACGACCCGGGGGCGGCTAATATCACGAATGAATCCAGCATCGTTTTCCAAGTGTTGATCATGGAGAGCGAGGGTCAATTTCCCGGTCGTCTTGTCATACAAGATTCGCCGCGGACTCGCGTAAGCATACAAGGTCCGATCCAGAGGATTCTTGACCATTACATTTACCGTCATTCGATCATCTATCAACTGTGTTGTAAGTTGCGTCAATTGAATCTCTTGTTTGCTAAGCATCTTTACCTCCTTTGCTCTCAGCCCAGCGGCGAATGGTCGCGCTGTACTTCGGATGCTCATCGATCAAGCGCTCAGAAAACACTTCCTTGGATCTCGAGTCAAATATGAAATCCTCCAGGCTCTGAAGCTCAACCTCTGTTTGAATTCTCGACATATTGTCCCAAACATTTGAAACAGGTAGATAAGCGATCCACTTAACGATCTTTTCATAGACGTAAAAATCGATCTCATCATCCGACTTGGTCGAATAGAGAAGCAACGCACTTTCAACCCATATCTCAACGACGGATACGAGAGCCCAACCTATGTATTCGTTTTTTACGGTTTCAGTATTTATATGTCGCAGCAGTTTGTTGAACCCGGAAAATTCTTTTCCTTTTGCCTTGAGTACGCGGGAGATCGTCTTCCCGTCAAAGTGTCTGGCGATCTTAAGGAATGCTTGAAGCTCATCCAGGAAATGTTTCTGGTTATAACGATCCATTCCCTCACGACGCGATTGGCGACGAAGGAATTCGGCAAATCCGGTGCCTTTTGATTCGGCATAGTGAATAAGAAGTTCCGAGCCGGCAAGAAGCGGCACTACAAACTTGTCCTTTATCAAAGGCGTCAAATTGGGTTGATGTCCCATGAGACGACAAACTTCCGGACTGAACTCATAGTAGCGATGGAAGAATTCCTTAAAGAAATCCTCGCCAACCGCGCTATACCGAAGCGAATGCTCACGTATATGCCGGAACCGATTTATCTCCGTCGAATACGGAGAACCGGTCGATAGGCTCGCAACAATGCAGCATGGATCAACACCGCCGCCGCATCCGCCGTCGTGACTATTTACATCACGATGCGGAATGCCTCGTACATCACGCATATCATTCTCATCGATCTCAGCATTCACTTCCTCCTGAGCCCCGGCCGCCGCCGTTCCGGTTACAAAATGGAAGCAATGCGAAAGCTCGTGATAAAGCATCGTTTCGGTTGTGATCATTACGCGTCCGCCGCCTTCCTGATCACACCACATGCCGTCACCGCCGCAAAGCGTTATGTCATAAAGCGTACACACGTTGCTTGTAAATGGGCTGTCGGCGTTCCCTACCGGAAACGCAAAACCATTGCCCTTTAGCGGTGTGCCGTCGCTCAGAGTAAAGGCGTCCGGATTTTGGACCGGAAAGATCACGATCTGGGGCGGCGATGTATACGATACTTCATTGACCAGATCGTTCAGGCGATCGGACGTCGGGCCCGTCTCGTTTTGTGTATACGAGACCGGTATGCAGGTCACGCCTTCGATGTCCGTGGTATTCGTTTCGTCAAAACCCACACCCGAATCGATCTGCGAGATAGCAATTACATCGAGTTCGCCCTGTCCGACGTTCATATTAACCGGACCGCCGGATTGTGCAATAAACAGTGCCATAAAACCTCCTTTTGCTCCTGCTGGAAGCGGCCTGATCCTACCGAATCTCGCGGCCGCTTCCGCTTTTTCTCTAAGGAGCGTTTAGATCTGAAAACCACGACCCTTTTGGGCCGCGCAAACTAACGGCGAATCTCAGCCAATCGGCTTCGAATCATTGAATTTAATCGGTTTCCAGTCGGATTTTATTGGTTCGAATTGTCCACGCTTTGGTGACTCGCATTTCTCGAAGCAAGGCACTTCCGGTTCCTCTTTCGGAGGGCAGCACTTATCCATTCGAGCCTCGAGCTCATATCGGTTGGCGACTTCCATTGCCTCACGGCCATTGACCAACTCACCGATATCGTCGATATGATGCAGCGTTGCCGAAAGGTCTTTCTGCAGCTTCACTTCTTTGTCCGTATTGCGTTTTATTTCGCAGAGTGTGTTTGCAATATTCGTCAACCAGCAGATGATCGTTTCGTTTTGTTTGTTATTTTCTGCAAGCAGTTGATTCGCTTGGAGACCAAGAGTTATCAGTACCTGTAAGCCTTGCGACAGGTTGAGAAACCCGGCTTTTAGGTCATTATCAAGCTGATTTATTTCGTTAATGATCGTAGCGGTGTTGGTTTTGATCGCACCTGCGTCTGACTTGATCGAATTTGTGTTGGTTTTGATCTGCGAGGTATCGGCTTTAATGTCGGTAACTATGCCTTTTACTTCGTTGGCGATCGTTTCTAGACTTGGCATTTCAATGATCCTCCTTAGGGGTTGTGAGTCTGAGGCCTAATTGGGATGAACAGTTTTGGGGGTGGATTGAAGCTTTCGCACACTAATGCGTGAAACAACTTCGGGAGTCCCGCCGCTGTCCGTTTCTTTTTCAAACGATAACAAGCAGACGCCTGCAAGGTTCATTTTTGCCAAAAAAAGGAAGAAAAAACTTTCGGGGGTCATCGCAACGGGGCAGGAAAGCCGACTAACTGACCCGCCTGTCGCGATTTCGGGCCGATTCAACTACAATTTTTGCGTGAGTATGAAAATTCTCGTTGTCGAGGATGAAAAGCATCTGGCTGAAGGGCTCCGGTTTAATCTTGAAGCCGAGGGCTATGAAGCCGAATTGTCCGAATCAGGCGAAAGTGCACTTGAGAAACTCAACAACCAGGCTTTCGACGCAGTTGTCCTGGACATAATGCTGCCGGGCATCGATGGTTTTGAGGTAGCCACGCGCATGCGTTCGACCGAGAATTTCACGCCGATTCTGATGCTTACCGCCCGTGATCGCCCGGAGGATGTGCTTCGAGGGTTTGAATCCGGCACCGACGATTATCTGCCAAAGCCTTTCGATCTGAATATTTTTATTGCCCGGATAAACGGTCTTCTTCGACGTCGCCAGTGGTTTCAAAAGGAAGCCGATTCGGCGAAGTCGGGCGAGATGTACACGGTTAACGGAAAGACGATCGATCTCACCAATCTCGAGCTGCATGATGGTAAAGACGTGATCCGTCTGACACTGATGGAAGCAAAGCTTCTTCAGTTTCTGATCGCGAACGAAGGAAAAGCCGTGTCGCGAAGTACTATCCTCGAGGACGTTTGGGGCTTGCAGGAAGACACCGACACCCGCGCTATAGATAATTTTATTGTTCGTCTTCGAAAACATATCGAGGACGAACCGAACGATCCAAAGATCCTAACGACCGTCCGCGGCGTCGGATATAGATTTCAGCGGCCTGATTCGGAATAGTTCACGCGAGCGATCACCTTCACCTCATGTCGCCAGTTCTCATGCAGCTCAAAACGCCAGAGCTCTATCTCTTTGGACAGCATCCGGGCATAGAATTCGAAATCGCGATGAAAGCTCCATGCTGGGGCAGCAAGGTATATGATCGCGGGCCTATCCGCGATCTCGCGTCCGTCAAATAGATCTGCCGCCGCCAGTTGTCCCCGCCGCCGCTGCAGCTCGATCTTTCGCCAGTAGTCGGCTGCCTGAAAGATCACTTCGCGATCCGGTGCCGTCTTCAGTTCTATTATCACCAATCTCCCGTCGCGCCTGAGGGCAAGCAGATCGATCTTGTCATTTGACGCGCGAAACTGGTTGTAGATCGGCGACAGGATCAGGTTTGCATCCAGCAGTTTGATATTTCGAAGGAGGATCGATTCGAGCCATGCCTCGGGAGCAGCCCGATAAAGCTCATGGTGTTTATTAGGTGTGTCAGCTCGGCGATAGTTTCGAAGATCCGCGATGAGATCCGCCAAGGCAGTCCATGAATCCGCAGTTAAAGGGCTTCGGTCCTTATTAACACCAAACCAAGCTCTTTCATGTCCCAACATTGTTCGGACTCGGGCAAAGGGAAGACCCGAGAATCGAACCGTTTCACCTTGGTTGGAATAGATCAGATCTGTATGATCCGGGGCGAGATCCATCATGCCGTGTGCTATCTCCGCTGGCCGAGGACTGGCTGGCAACGAGAGTTTTTTGGATCTTTCCCTCCAGAGGCTGCTCATCGGCCGGGACGGTAGAGCCCGCACCAAAGTTTCCCCGCCTTTGTCTAGGATCTCCGTGATTACTATCGACTCACGAGCGGGCGCCTTTAGGAGCGAAAGCAGTTTTTGTAAATTGCGTGCCGTTCGGGTCGCCGCAGCGATCCATATTTTATCGACACGGTTCTTCTTTCTGAGATCGAGTTTCTCTTGCCATGACAAAGCCGACGCCAGCAGGCTCTCGCAAGTCGAGCCTCCTGTGACGTCCGCCATCAGTGCGTTCAGCCCGCCCACGCCGTTTTTAAAGAAAATATGGGCTATGCGTCCGTTCTCTTTGGCGAGAGCGACCCGGCTGAGGGTTATTTTCACTTCGTCCGCACATAACGCTTCCGCGATCTCATTTGCCCGTTTCAACCGGGCAATCTCTATCTCAAGAGCCAGAGTTTGCGCCGATGTCCGTGGAACAAGACGCATTTG
>Ga0070690_100001244_pt1 | contig 13230 bp, 15 predicted proteins | sample KBSS33HmetaG_FD_64671 | JGI IMG/M metagenome (GOLD analysis project Ga0070690, IMG submission 64671) | Switchgrass rhizosphere microbial communities from Kellogg Biological Station, Michigan, USA - KBS S3-3H metaG | ecosystem: Host-associated > Plants > Roots > Rhizosphere ... | reverse complement strand
CGCTTTGAACCGAAACCCCAGGCGCGAGACCCGGGCCCCAACTTTGACGATGGTCCCCGCCGTTTCGTGGCCGAAAATCCGCGGGGGCGGCACGGTGCCATAATGGATCTTCTTGATATCGGTTGGACAAACGCCGCAGACGGCGACTTTGACGAGCAGTTCCGTCGGCCCGATCTCCGGCACCGGCACGGTTTCGACCCGAAGATCGTTCACGCCGCGATAGACGACGGCGCGCATGGTTTTGGGGATGACGAACACGCGAACGCTTTTACACGAATTTCACGAATTATCACGAAGATTCTTTCTCGATCCGATAGAACGGTTACACGGATCTCGCGAAATCATCACAGGTAAGAAGCTTTCGCCGTCCCCGGAGTGCGCCTGTCCCGGGCGCAGCAATGGAAATCGCGCGAACACCGTGGAAAACGGAAAAGCGTTCTATCGACGACATTGCGGTATCCGAAGACGAACACACTCCAAAATCCAAAGTAGCCGCTATCAAAGGAAGAAAAAGCATTCCCCGTGAATCAGCGTAAATCAGCGCCCGTATCAAAGAATGTTTTAAACTCATTTTCGGGTTCACAGGAAAACTCCGCTGATTTTCCGCGCCAGGGAAACCGGATTTTCTGTGCGTGCAATGCGTGATTTTCGAGGATCAGCTTTGCGCGCTGGGCATCGGTCAAGCGGTCCTGCGCCAATGCCAGATAACAATCCTCATCGCCGCCATATAATTTGTCCCCGACGATCGGATGCCCGATATAGGCCAGGTGGATGCGGATCTGGTGCTTGCGACCGGTATGCGGGATCACGCGCAACAATGAAAACGGTTGTGAATGAGTTTCAGGTCCGACGTTCAACGTCCCAGGTCCTGAAATCACGCGGCCAAATCGTTTTTCCACGAAATATTCCGTTCGCGCCGCCGCGCCATCTGGTCGAACACAATCTTTCACGGCGACGATACTGCATTCGTCTTTTCCCAACGCGGCGTCGATCGTACCGTGATCTTCTTTGACGTGTCCGTGGACGATCGCCAGGTATTCTTTTTCGACCAGGCGGTTCTCGAGAGCTTTGCCCAGTTCACCGGCAACGGCGGAACTTTTTGCGATCAAAACGATGCCGCTCGTTTCGCGGTCCAGGCGGTTGATGAGATAGGGCCGGGGCATGTCGGGTCTGGGGTCCGGGGTCTCGGAGTTGGAGGTTGGCGTCGGGGGATTGGCGCCCAGATAAAGCCTGGCGCGGCCGACCAGGCTGGACATCTCGCCGTTCTTGGTGGGATGACATACAAGTCCCGCCGGCTTATTGACCACCATCAGATCATCATCTTCGTGAATGATTGCAAGCACGCCGGATTCTAACCATGGACAAACGTGGATGGACATGGATTTCTGGATTGTCCTGACGAATTGATTCTTAACGATCGCTGCGTCATTCTGTTTTGGACATGCGGCTGAAAATCCTCTTTTGCCTCCTGCTCGCCGTCATCACGACGGCGATTTACCTGCCGGCAGGACATTTCGGGATCATTTATTTCGACGATCCTCAATTCGTCATTGAAAACCCGGAAATCAATTCCGGACTGACATGGCACAGCCTGAAATGGGTGTTTTCTAGCGTCCTCGTCGCCAACTGGCATCCCATCACCAGCTTGTCTTTTGTGCTGACGCACCAATTTTTCGGACAAAATCCGGCGGCCGAACATTGGGTCAACATCCTTTTTCACGCCGCCAATTCCGCCCTGCTCTTTCTGGCGCTCGATGCCATGACCCGCTCGCCGTGGCGCAGCGCCGTCGTCGCCGCCCTCTTCGCCTGGCATCCCCTGCGCGTCGAATCGGTCGCATGGATTTCAGAGCGTAAGGACGTCCTGTGCGGGTTTTTCTTCTTATTAACGCTGTTGGCCTATGCCCAATATGTGTCCGTCGCCATTTCAACACAGGATTCGTCTCGCTTTCGGAAACGGTTCTATTGGCTGACCTTCGTTTGTTTTGCCCTCGCGCTGATGAGTAAACCGATGGCGGTTTCGACGCCATTACTCATGCTGCTTCTCGACATCTGGCCGTTTCAACGTCTTGGGCGCATGCCCGTTCGCCACTTGTTGATTGAAAAAATCCCGTTTTTTATCCTGGCCGCTGTTTTCTGCCTGCTCACATTCCAGATCCAGGAAAGTCATGCCGCCGTAGTATCGTTCGATCGCCTGGGCGCCGGTCAACGACTCGACCACGTCATCCTGAATTACGCCGGCTATCTCAAAAAGTTTTTCTGGCCAATAGATCTGGCCGCGATTTATCCCTACGAAAAAATAACGGATCAAATGGAAGTTTGGATCGCGGGAACCGGTTTAGTCGGATTTTCTCTATTTTGCATCTGGTCACGGTCGCGGTGGCCGGCTCTTTTTGTCGGCTGGATATGGTTTATTGTCGCGTCCATTCCAATTATCGGGCTCGTTCAGGTCGGCCGCGCCGCCATGGCCGACCACTACACGTACATTCCCCTTATCGGTCCGGCCATCACGCTGGTGTGGCTGGTCTCCGACACGATCAGTGAACATCGTCCACCAAAACCTCTGATCGTGCCTGTGATCCTGGGATTGTTGTCGATCGCCGCGATCCTCACGCGTCATCAGGTTGAATTGTGGCGGGACACGGTGACGCTCTTTCAACACAGCGCCGCCGTTACTACGGCCAACGCCGCCACCCACTTCACCTTGGGCGTGGGTTACCAGAACATCGGACAGACCAACGCCGCTATCGAACATTATCGCCTTGCCACGCGACTGAACCGCGCCGATCCGCAGCCTCATCGTGCACTCGCAGAACTGCTCTCCGCCACGGATCAGCTTGATGACGCAATCGCCGAATGCCGTGCGGCACTGCAGATCAATTCCAACGACTGGGTGGCACGGACCGACCTTGCCGAAATCTTAATGCGGACCGGCAAAAATGCTGACGCCATCGCGCAACTGGAAGCCGCTTTGCAAATCGATGACAATTCTCCTGAAGCTCTGAACAATCTGGCGTGGCTGCTCGCCACTGACTCGCACCCTCAAGCCAGGAACGGGCTCCGCGCCATGCAGTTGGCCCAACGCGCGTGCGAACTGACGCACTTTAAAAAAACGATTTATATCGGCACCCTCGCAGCTTCTCAGGCCGAAGCAGGCCGGTTCGACGACGCCGTTGCGACCGCACAAATAGCGATCGACCTGGCTAACCAAAATGGCGACCGCGAGTTGGCGCGGCGAAATCATGAACTTCAGGATTCCTATCGTCGACATGAAGCATATCACGAACCATGAGCGAGCGTGTCGAAAAACTTGTCGTCGTGGCGAACTGATTTTATCTTGTCGGCGGTGAAGGAAAAATTACATCGGTTGCTGCCGGTGATGTTCGTCGTCACACTGGCATTGTCGCGCATCCCGCACGTGTTGCCATGGGATTTCAGCGTCGTCTATGCCTTCATCTTTTGTTCCGGGGTTTATTTTCGCGGCCTGATGAAATGGTGGCTGCCGCTGGGAACGGTGCTGGTGACCGACCTCGGCTTGTATTTCTTCTATTTTTATCCCAAAACCCACACGCCGTTCCTGTCGTTCCTGGTCCAGATGCTCCCGAACTACGGCGCGTACGTCATGATGATCTGGCTGGGCGGAAAGCTCGGTGCACGGGCATCGTTCTGGAAACTGGTCGGCGGCAGCTTCGTCGGCGCGGCCATCTTTTACCTCGTCACCAACACGGTGGCGTGGCTACAGATCCCCGACTATGCCAGGACGTTCGCCGGCTGGATGCAGGCGCTCTGGACCGGGCTGCCGGGATATCCGCCCACGTGGGAATTTTTTCGCAATGCCTTCCTGAGCACCGGGCTGTTCACGGCGTTTTTTGTCGCCGCCGAAAAATTGACCGTCACCGCCGAATCGCCCGCCGATAAAACAGCCGGGGCGCGCGAACCGGAACCCGAAGCCGAGCCGGAGGAAGCCGGCGCCTGAGCCTTTAAACCCGGTAGGGCAAAGCTGCCGCTTTGCCCATTATTTTGATCAGGGCGCCGCGGCAGCATCGCCCTACCATAATCTTTATATCGGCTATTAGATGAAACTGGGAATCATTTCAGACACACACGGGCATCTGGATCCGAAAATCTTCAAGTTGTTCGCCGGCGTCGACCACATCCTGCACGCGGGCGACATCGGCTACGCATCGATCATCCTGGAACTCGAAGAGATCGCGCCGGTCACCGCGGTCTACGGGAACACCGACGTGGACCTGCCGTTCAAGGAAACGGAGATCATCCAGGTCGAACGCCAAAAATTCCTCGTCCATCATATCGTCGACCCGCGTTCTCCCGGCGACCGCGTCCGCGAACGCATCGCGCGCGCGCGACCGACCGTCGTGGTCTTCGGCCATACGCACAAACGGTTTTCGGAAACTCTCGGCGGGATCCTGTTCTTCAACCCCGGCTATTCCGGCAAACCCAAACACGGCACGGAACGAAGCGTCGCCCTCCTGCATCTTGACGGCAAAGAGATGCGACCGGAATTCCTGCCGCTGTGACCGGGGCGGGCGGGCTTCCAGCCGCCCGAAAAAGCGCTGACAAGCCAATCCTTTCCCGGTTCCCGATGTGGACGATGTCTTACGAACACTCGTCCCACCGGGCTGGAAGCCCGGTTTTACGTCAGCCAGGATGGCCGACACCACATCCACGGTCCGGCCAACAGTCAAAGAATCCGGCCATCATTTCTGTTCAAGCAACGCCTTCACCGCCGCGCGCACTTCGTCGGGCGTCGCCGTCGACGGGAGGTTTTTCCCGAACCGGATCGTGACGTGATATGGGAATTGTTTCGGCCATTTCCAGAAGAACCGGCCGCCTTCAAAGCTGAAGATACTGCCCCAGATGCCCACCAGCGCGATCGGCACGATCGGTACGTCCGTGCCTTTCACGATGCGTTCGAAGCCGCGATGAAATTCCTCGAGCTCGCCGGTGCGCGTCAGGTGCCCCTCGGCAAAGATGCACACGACATCGCCGTTCCGCACTGCCTCGGCCGCCGTGCGCAGCGACTCGACCATCTCCCGCGGCCCCTGGTCGGCGGCGATCGGGATGAGCCCAAGCATGCCGGTGAACGGCCGGGCCCACCAGCGGTTGTAATAGTCCCGATGCATCATGAAACGGACCTTGCGGTCGGTCGACGCCATCAACAGCGGCGGGTCCACATAGGTGACGTGATTGGCGACGAACAACGCGCCACCGCGTTCGGGGATGTTGTCGCGACCTTCGATCTTGATGCGATAGATCGTCATCGTCGCCAGCCACAACAAAAAGCGGACCAACGAATCCGGGATCAATCGCAGGCAATAAACCGTGCCGCCGAGCGACAGGATGGCGCCGGCCAGGAACATCTGCGGCGACGTCAACCGCAACACGCCGGCCAGGACATAATAAAAACCGGAAGCCAGGAGGATACCGATCCATGTCAGGAGCGTTGAAGCCGCAATCACGCTGCCTTTGCTGCGCGCCTCCGGTCGGTGCTGGATGATGGCATTGAGCGGCACGCTGTAAAATCCACCGAAGAAACCCAGCAGGCTGAGGTTCCCGGCCACACCCGCAAAGCCCAGTTTCAATTGTGAGATCAACGCCGCGAAAAGCGTCAGGCCCGCCATCCCGAGCGGCACCAGGCCGTATTCGATCTTGCCGCCCGATAAAAACCCGGCCGCCAGGCTGCCGACACCGATGCCCAGCGCGAGCGCGGCCTGCAACCAACCGATATGCGTGTCATCCAATTGCAGCACGTCTTTGCCATAGAAAATGATGGTCGGTTGCAACAACGCGCCCAGGAACCACAGGAAAGAATTACCGACGACGCCGAGGAACAGGACGCGATCAGAGCGGATCCGTCGTATTTCAGAAAAGAAATCCCCGAAGACATTGATATGGAATTCCTTTTGCGGGTTGGCCGGACGCAACCGCGCGATCATCAAACAGAGCGACAGGCCGATGAAACCCAACGCGATGAGGATGCCGCCGGAGAAGACCTGTTTTCGTCCGAAAACATCCGACAGGAAACCTGCGAAGATGGTGCCGGTGATCACCGCGCCGAACGTTCCCAATCCAAAGATGCCATTCCCCCACGACAGCTTTTTTTCCGGCAACAATTCGGGCAACATCCCGTACTTCGTCGGCCCAAAGATCGCGCTGTGCGTGCTCATCAAAAAAATGGCCACGAACATCAGCGGAACACTTTCCAGCCAGAAGCCGAGGGCGGCGACCGACATGATGCCGAGTTCCGCGCATTTGACGCCCACCGCGACATCGCGTTTGCTGAAGCGATCGGCAAAAAATCCTCCCAACATCGAGAACAGCACGAAGGGCACCGCGAACACCGCGCCGACCAGGGGCACGAGGGAATCGCGTTTTTCCTTTGAAAAACCCATCCCGACAATGAAGAACGTGACCAGAAACTTGAGGACGTTGTCGCTGAACGCGTTCTGGAATTCGACCACGAACATCAGCCAGAAGCTGCGAAGGTTGGAAGACGGAGGGTGAAGGGCAGAGATCGGACTCCCGCTTCCCGGCATTTGCCCTTTGTCTTCTGGTTTCTGGTCCCTGGTCACGGGGCAAAGTTAACCATCGCGCCGCCCAGGTGTGAATTGAAAAACTTTATCGACCATCACTTTAACCGATGACGGCCGCCACGACGACCGCGACTGTCCCGGCCATGACGGATCCAAAAATCATTGCGCCCGGGCCGACGTGCGCGCCGCCATCCATTCCCAGTCCTGTTTATCTTTTGGATCGGTGATGTCGCTGCGGTCCTTGACTCCTTTGAACACCCAGGAATGCGTCTCGGAATGGCCGTCGGCGAAGGCAAAACCACACCCGCGATTATGGTACGTCCCCGGCACATCCACCCACGCCGGGTTTTCCATGCCGAAACCGAACGCGGCGTCGTTGAGATATTCCGCGTCCTCATCCACGAATACCCAGAGCATGGACGGACCGGGCGCGGCGATGTTCGACGCCTTGCCGTAGGTGTTCCACGGATCATTCCGGCGATTGCTATGACTGCTGTTCAGCCAGGGACCATTGACCGGGAGATTCGGGATGCCGCTGTGTCCGCCGCCGTAACCTTCCTGGTCATATTGCGGATCGACCGTGCCCACCGCCTGGCTCATCGAAAACGTCCGCGCGGCCGGAACGGTTTTGCCGATCGATGCCGGGTTGGTGCCTGAATAAATACCTTCGCGCTTGTCCGCGGGGCATTTGAAGATCGCGGCGTTATGAGTGAGATAACCGATCAACAACGACCGGGTCGAGTCCAGCAAGACGTCCGGGTTGAATTCGTTGATCTGCCCGATGCCGGCATTGCCCGGACACCAGTTATATCCGGGCATCGTGTTGCCATCGTCCGGATTCGGCGGGAAAAGGTCGTTGCTATCGGCCGTGTACAGGTGCAAGGCCGTCATCAACTGTTTGCCGTTGGCCAGGCACAACGCCCCCTGCGCCCGTTGTTTGGCGCGCGAGAGGACGGGCAGGAGCATCGCCGCCAGGATACCGATGATGGCGATGACCACCAATAACTCGATCAACGTGAACGCCCGCCGGCTGTCCCTGCGTTTTGATGTCGTGATCACCATGGTATTAACAAATCAAACACGAAATAGTTACGGCCTGATCGCTCCTTCTATAGATGGCCGCTCACCCCAAAAAGGTGACACTTTTTTTAACCGGACCGCGTCCCGCTCCCTGCTGCCTGGAGTTTCCGGCGTCGCCGGTAACCCACAAACCCCAGGATCGCCACGGCCAGAGCCGCGACCTGATAACCCGAGATCGGCCCCAGGACCGGCGGTGTGTCACGCAAAAATTCGTGAAAAAAGCGAAAGACGCCATAGGCGATCAGGTAAATATGGAACAACTGGCCGGCCGCGATCTTTCTCCAATACAACAGCAGGATCATCACGAGCATCACGCCGTTAAAAAAGAATTCCACCTGCGACGCCGGCCAGCGCGGGACACCGTGGAGATCGTTGAGCGTGTACCATCCCGCGTCGCATTCACGTCCCAGGCAACAGCCGTTGATCATGCAACCGATCCGGCCCAGCATGATGCCGGCCGGCACGATCACCGCGAACCAATCGCCCGTGACCTGGTCGTAACGCAGCCATCGTTTGGCGATCTCGACGCCGAGATACCCGCCGAGCAACGCCCCGATCACCGATTTGCCCGTCGCCAGGATGATCCATCGGTTCGGATCGCGCCAATGCAACCAGCCTTCGGCGGCCAGGTAGACCAGTTTGGCGCCGATGAACGCCGAAACCAACGCCGCCACGTAGATCAATACCAGCCGTTCGTCGCGACGCGCCACCCGCGACCAGAACAGGATGCTCACAAAAATCCCCGCCAGCATCATCCAGCCGTACGCCGGCGATCCCTGCCCCGGAATGATGGAAACCACGGTCATGGTCGGTCACACGTTTCGTAACGCATAAAGGCATCCATAGAACAGGCCGATCGCACCATCGATGAACAGGAATGCCAGCGCCAGCAAAATCCAGGACACCATTGCGACCCAACGCTTGCGCACCAGCGCCCGCACAAAAAGATAACTGCCGGCCAAAGTGACGACGAAAATCGAGATGACCAGGCCGATGGCGTTGGTTCGCCAGAGATCGATGACCCGTTGCGACTCGAACAGCATGACCGGCGCGGGCGCCAGCGCGATCACCAAGCCCACAAGCGACAATGGTACGCGCAACCGGGCGTTGTAAGGTTTTCCCGGCAGATCCCCCGGCAACAGCGGTACCGGCGGAGGAACGGGAGGAGGCATCGTCGTCATCGTTTAAAATCTCATCCCGCTTAACAGGGCGACACAACCCAGGAAGATGGAAATGCCCGCATTCAACACGACAAAGATGATTCCGCACAGGATGGCCAGGGTTGTATTACGACGGAACAACAGCGCCGACGAGACGAAACAACAAACGACACTGACCCCGCAGACCAGGAACAACAACGGCGCCGACGGCGCCGCCACCGCGCTTGAAAAAGACAACACGGCCAGCAACAGGACCGATGGCACGAAAGCCAGAATCATCGCGGGCGCCGGCGATTTTTTCTTCGGCAATGGCGGTGGCTGGCCCTTTTCCGTTTCGTCATCCATGATCTAATGTCCGTTCGAACAACATCCTTGATAGATGGCGACAGCGAAATTGACCAGCATCAAACCCACCACCACGGCCACGAACACCATGTAATTGATCGCCAACAGCAAACCCCCGGTCATCACGCCGGCGATCCCCCGGACGATCGTTTTCCATCTCATGCTTCGCCAGAGCCCGAATCCTGCGACCAGGCTGCAAACGCCGTTCAGGATCCAGAACCATTTTTCCGGCATCACATCGCCGTCGCGTTTGTAGAGGCACAAGGCGAACACCGCCGGCAGCAGCCCCGGCAACAGCCACCAAAGGTTCATCACCCAATTCGATGGCCTGGGCTCTTCTTCCGGTCTGGGCGCGAGGTCTTCCATGTCACGACGGCTTGCAATCGCTGAACCCGGAATAATACCGGCAGAACGAATCCAATTTTCCATCCGGCCGGATCACGTGCGTGCAACAACGGTCGATCCGGTCCTGGTCCCAGGTCGCCGCATCCATGAACGGCTTGATGAACAACCGGAACGTGTGCGATTCGTCCAACTCAAATCGCTTGAGCAGTTCACCGAGCGGTTCCGATTCACAACCGCATTTCATCAGGTCTTCCAGTTTGTAACGGACCTTTGTGCCGAGGAAATCCTGCACGTTCTTGAAATCGATGAATTCGCTGACCGATCGCACCTGCCCGCCAAGTTTGAGCAGATATCCGATCGTCGCGCAGTTGGGATCGCCGCACGGCAACGGCGTGAAATCGTCGAAACGCAACTTGCCCGCGGATTGTCCCACCGCCGCGAGGATGATATCGGCGGTGTTTAATCGGCTCTCGCGGCCGGGCTCTTGCGTCTTGGACAAAGTCCCGGACCCTGGACCCAAAACCCGAGACCCAATTCCCGGCACCCGCCCGCTGCCGAACATCGGCTGAAAACTAATGCCACGCACATTCGGCCAGCGCAGCCCGAACTCGATCGTCTCCCAAAGGAACGGTAAATTCTCCGGCGTCACCGTCATCGCCAGGGTCACCGGGAGTTTCATGTCGCGACAACGTTCCAGACAGCGTTCGCGTGTCGCGCGCAGGTCCGCCCCGCGCAACGTCTTCTGTCCCGGCTCCTGCACACCGTCGAATTGGAGATACAATTGGAATTTCCCGTACCGGAACGTCGTCGCCAATCTCTCCGCGAACGCCTCGTCGTTGGCGATGCGGACACCGTTGGTGTTGAGTAATACGTAATCGATGCCGGGATTGCCATGCAGCCATCTTAACAATTCAAAAAATTGGGGATGCAGTGTCGGTTCACCGCCGGATAGCTGGAGGATCTCGATCTTCCCTTTCCGATCGATCACGCCCTGGATCCGGCGCTGCAGATCGGCCAGCGAAACCGCATCGACGAGGGCGCCGGTCCCGACCGGTGAATCGGCGTAACAGGTCGGGCAACTCAGGTTGCAGGAATCCACGATCTCGATGAGCGCCAGGCACGTCGACAACTTTTCCACGATGCCCAGCGCCTCGCCCGGATCGGCGTTGCGCCCGAGCGTGCCCGCATTATTACCGTCGGCGGAACAACATGTATTCTGGTGGGGCGAGCGCGAGCCGCTGTCACCGCTATCGTCCGTTCCACGCGCAAGGGTCCCGCCACAACACGCATTTTCCGGACGGCCTTTGGCCAGCCAATAAAACCGCGCATCGGACGAGATGCACACGCTGGTTTCGCCATGTTCGGGGCATGTGCGTTTGAGAAAGACCTTCGACGGAAACCCCGTGCGCCAGACTTCCGCCGGCACGGGCGCATGGCAGATCGTGCACCGCGATGTCGTGCGCTTGAGCAGTTCGTCAGTCAGTTTGAACGATGTGGACGATGTATTCATCGATGGTCATGCCCGGTAAAAAAGACCCTGCAGGGCGCAACCCAACCAACACAGGAAGAAGCTGACGATCGCCATCAATATAGAATATCCCGCCGCCTGGAGGATGACTAATGTCACATCGCCCGAACCTTTGTGTCGCGCCAAAATGATCCCGCAAACAATTCCCGACACGGCGCTGCCGGCGAAAGTGACCAACAGGACCGGCCCCAGCCGGCTCGATGAGGTGGATGGGACCATCACCAGCAGCAGGTCAACCATTGCCGGCGCAGCCATCACCAGATAAAACAGCAGCCACGGAAATTTGCGCGCCACCCCCGACCCCGGCGCCGTCTCCCAATCCTTCCCGCAAGATGGGCACCACGGGGAATTGTTATCCTCCGGCAACGGTTCATGGCAGTGCGGACAGTTCATGGTCTGATGATGCGACAATAATGATTTGGCCACCGCCCGCAAGGATTGTTATGCCGGCTGCCCGCGATATTCCGCAAGCCACGCCGGGCCGGGACCGTGGCCGCGCACCGAGGTGTCGTCGCGGCGTTTCAAGCCGGTCGTCATCGCCAGCAACCATTCCAGTCCCGCCCAGAAACGGATGCTGTCCAGGACCGGATTCAACACGTTCGTCGTCGTGCAATAATGGCTTTCCTTCGGGTCGGTGTGATGCCGCGCATGATGCCGCGCGGTCTGTAACAGCCGGATATCCTGCAGGAAGGAGATGATCTTCCCGTTCTCCTTGCGCGTGCGATGTTCCCATTTGTGGAACTCGTTGGCGTTCGCCGCCAGGATCGCGAACAACCACACCTGCCATGTCAACCATCCCAGGCACCATGCCCCCGCCACCAGCGCCGCGGACAGGATGACCAGGTCGCGCGATGTGTACCACCAGTTGAACCGCGTCATGTATCGCGGCAGATGATGATGGATGGTGTTGGGCCGGCCGATGAGGTTGCCGACCAGCGGCGTGTCCTCGCGAACGTAGGCGTCTTCAACCCAATGAACGAAGCCGCCGGCAAAATCCGCGGCGAGGACGACCAGCACGATTTGAAGCAGGAGGAGAGCGAGCATTTTCATATGGTTCCTTTTCCCGAAGCGCAGACCGTAACGACTGTCCCGGGCCGGATCGAAAGACCGTCTTCCGTTGTTTTCACAGGTGCTGGCGCCATCACGTTTTGCATATCGCCGTTGTAACCCGCCTTGCGCGGGAAGCGTGAATCGATAAAACTGGAAGGAACATCGGTTGGCTCAATGAACGTCCATCATCTCGAATTGTTCTACTATGTCGCCAAACACGGCGGCATCATGCCTGCCGTCCGCAACATCCCTTACGGCATCCAGCAACCCGCCGTCAGCGCCCAGGTCGCTGAACTGGAAACCCACCTCGGGGTCACGCTCTTCCAGCGGCGCCCGTTCTCGCTCACGCCGGCGGGAAAAAAACTGTTCGATTTCATCCAGCCGTTCTTCTCCCGGCTCGATGCCGTGGAATCGGAGCTGCAGGGCGGTGAAGCCCGGCATATCCGCATCGGCGCCTCGATCATCGTCCTGCGCGATCATCTGCCCGGGCTTCTCCAGAAGGTCCGCAAACAATTCCCGAACGTGAAGTTCGGCCTGCGCGAAGGCCACCAGCCGGAACTGGAACAATTGTTGTTGAAGGAAGAGATCGACCTCGCCGTGACGATCGTGGAGAAAAAATCCGCGCCCGGCATCCATTCACTGCCGCTCATCGAACTGCCCCTCGTGCTGCTCGTGGATAAAAAAAGCCGGTTCACCAGCGCCGAACAATTCTGGCAGCTCGACAAGATCACCGAACCCCTCGTCTGCCTGCCCGCCGCCGAGATCGTCTGTAAACAGTTCCAGCAGGGCCTGGCAAAACGGGAAGTGGACTGGTTCCCCGATATCGAAGTCAGTTCGTTCGACCTTATCGAAACCTGCGTGGCCGGCGGCCTCGGCGTCGGCCTGGCTGTCGCCATCCCGAAACCCGATCTCTCGCCCGAAGTGCGCGCCATTCCGCTGCCCGATTTTCCGCCGATCGTCATCGGCGCGCTCTGGCGCGGCAAGACCACGCCGCTCGTGCAGGCATTGGTGGAAGAATTGAAAACCCGCGCGAAACAGCTCGCGTGACGGTCACCTCAATCGCACGACATGCCACGGCCGCGGTCCTTCAGAGACTTTCAATGTGATGTTCGTGCTGCCGATGACTTCGGCGTTCATCGTCTTCAACCAGTCGTCCAGCGCCACCTGCCGG
>Ga0070690_100001243_pt1 | contig 13230 bp, 23 predicted proteins | sample KBSS33HmetaG_FD_64671 | JGI IMG/M metagenome (GOLD analysis project Ga0070690, IMG submission 64671) | Switchgrass rhizosphere microbial communities from Kellogg Biological Station, Michigan, USA - KBS S3-3H metaG | ecosystem: Host-associated > Plants > Roots > Rhizosphere ... | reverse complement strand
AGCGGCGTCGGCGGCGTCGGCGGCGGCGTAGGCGGCGGCGGCGGCGTAGGCGTCGGCGGCGTCGGCGGCATCGGCGGCGGCGGCGGCGGCGGCGTAGGCGGCGTAGGCGTCGGCGGCGTCGGCGGCGGCGGCGTCGGCGGCGGCGGCGTCGGCGGCGTCGGCGGCGTCGGAACGCGCATCTTCCCAAGTCTGTATTTCGACTTGCTCTCCCGCGATCACCTTTGAATACAATTCGGCAACGCGAGTAATTGCTTTAATGGATTTATCTGACTTCGCGTATTGTAGTACGCCATCTTTCTTATCAACCAGTAACCAGACAGCGAATTTAGGCCAGACGAGAGAAAGGTCAGCGCCTGGTTTTATTGCGGCAGCGAACTGAGCAGGGAATTTCTTTGCTTCCTTGACGTCTAATCCCTCAAATATTCTATCCTCAAGACGAGCGATTACCCTTGGTATCCCCAGCTTTGTCTCGTAATCGGCATGTTGGTTGTACTCGGTCACTAATGGTTCTTTATTGAGTATTGCCAACGATCGCAACGAACAAGCAACGGCACAGCCTTTCCATTTGCCGTTTTCTCGACCGTAGGTTCCTTGAAGGATAGCGTCAGCTTTCTCGTGTTTCTTTATCTCTTTGAGAAGAGCAGTTTTAAGCTTTCTATCTCCTTTATAAGCGATCAATTCCATACTAGTTATTTTTGTTCGGCTAAATTAGTAATCAAAAGAAAGTTTTAATGCTATCGAGTACAGCACGAAGTTGAAGAAATCAACGAAAAACCAATAGTCATGCGCATGAAGCGTAAACATCATTAATGGCGAGTACAGGATAAAGAAAACACACCAAATCCTCCAGAAGAAAGTCATACGGGCTTCTTTCTATTACTCGCATTCTTATAGCACTGTAACACTCGTTTTTGAATAGGGTGCATAGTCTCCCATACATCAGGGCTATTCGGGATGCCATTGAGCGCGTTGTAGATATAGTCAGTTAGGTCTTTGTCACTCATTACATTCTCCGGTTTCTCAGCGAAAGCTGAGAGAAGTTCTTCGTGTTCTTCCCGGTATAGCTTTGGGTCAAATGCACCAGCGACTTCTTTCTCTATCTCCACATACCCATATTGGGTCGTAGGTATTCGGTGAATGATCTTCATAGATTCTCACTAACCTTTTCCTCTAATTCTTGGATGAGCAGATCAATGGTCGGCACCATGCCTTTCTCTTCATAAGCCTGTTTCTTGGACTTTAAGAAAGGAATTAGTTTCGTCATGATAAAGTGCTGTTCGTCTCTCATAATTCTGAGCGCATATTTAGCGCTTCTTTAAGACTCTTGGCATCGTCAACGCTCAGTTCAAACATATACGCATCACCTAAATGCTCCGTGGTCTTACGGACTTCGTAACCGATTTCCTGATTCGTCTCTTCACCCCGAGTAACTTTTAAGATTTTAAGCATGGTCGTTTTGTTTGGCGGTTAACTCTCTCTCTAAGACTTCGGCTGAATCGGGATTGATATCCCGCACATCTTCGATGATCGAGCGGGCAAGCGCCCAGTTCTCTGTTTCCACTGCCTCTTCAAACCACTCCTTGGCTCTCTCAAGCCATTCGGTATTGAATCTATTAGACATATGAGGTGAAAATGACTATGCCCAGTAAGGCGACCAAGAGTCCGAGGATGAAGGCGGGGGCAAGTTGTTTGCGTGCTTGCTCTGCTTTTGCTTTCCACTCACTCGCATCCATTTGCCATGCTGTTGCCGCTATGATTGCGTCTTCGAGGAGTCTCTCTTCGGTACTCTTTTTCATAGGTGCGCCAGGTAGATTAATGCTACTAAAATAGCAGTCATGGCAAAGAATAAACAGAGAGCTTGGCTCAGTGCCATCCCTTCTTTTGGTTCCTTCTTCCAGCCCGTGTATTTGACTTGAGGTTCCATACTTGTGGTTACATTGATAAATGCTTTCCCTCTAGCCGCTACTCGACGACGCGTAGGCATCGAGAAGCAGCGGCTAAAAGGCGCGTTGACGTGATTTTGTCCAGCTAAACCACTAACTCTACTAGGTCACGTACTGGCACGCATCTCTCTGCCTGTGGTCTTACGAGTGCCTAACCAGCCGTCCCTTTTGAGCTGTGTATAGCATATACCCTCTCTGTCGCACTGTCAAGCTTGACACAAGTGGATAAGTCGTTTACACTAGCTCAATGGACAAAAATAAGCTAACCAAGCAGGTACGGATTTCCGTGTCAGCTTACGAGCTTCTCCGGCGAGAAGCCTTTAATAGGCGTGTATCAATGACTGACTTGATATCAGATTTAACGGAAAACTACTTTGCCGTAAAGGAGGTATGAGCATCGTCCCCGCTTTGGAGAGTCCTTACATTGAACTCACCTGGATCTCAACTGGCTTTAGCCAGTTAAATAAACTGATGGGTGGCGGCGTTCCTACTCGTCGAATCACCGAAGTCAGTGGCAACTATTCAGTTGGGAAGAGCACCCTCGCTCTCCAAGTGGTCTCCAAAGCGCAGGAAATGGGCATGGACGTGCTTTGGGCTGATACTGAGTACCAATTCACCACTCCTTACGCAGAATCGCTTGGCGTTGATTGTAGTGCGTTACAGCTCTTGCAAACCCGCTTTGCTGAAGATGTCTTGGATGAGATCGAGAAGTGGGCAACGGAGCACCGAGACGCCCTTATTATTTTAGACTCAGTGGGAAACCTAGTGGTTCGGGAAGAAGCGGAGAAGACCGCCGAGGGCCGTACCATTGGAGGTCTTGCACGGGCTATTGCTAAGTTCTGCCGAAAGATGACCCCTATTCTTGCTGAGAACAATCTTGCGCTTTTGGTTCTAAACCACCAGGTAATAGATATTATGAGCGGCCGTATCAAGACTTCTGGTGGCACTAAACTCGAGTACGCAAAGAGTATCTGGATCAAGCTTCGTTGGACGAACCAGAATATCATGAAAGGCGATGAGCAAGTCGGGAAGGTCATTGAGGCTGAAATCGGTAAGAACAAGTTGGTTGGCACCCTCAAACAATCTTGTGAACTCTCTATGATCTACGGACAGGGGTTTAATGCGGAACAAGACAAATTACAGGAAATGATGGCAGCAGGCACCATCACCAAACAAGGAAGAAATTTCTTCTATCAAGGAGAAAAGGTCGCTTCTTCTATGGCTGATGCAAGGGAATGGATTAAGAGTTTAGCTGATTCAAAATGATTTCCTACCTTGATAGAGCTTTTTGCGGGAGCAACGTTAAGAAGCATACGTGCGGTCGCGAGTTCACCAAAGAACACGCCAAAAGCGCAGAGAAGTGGTGGGGAGGTCAAGACTACCCTGTAGCTTACGGGAACTTCTGTGATGAGATTAGAAGTTAAGGCGTAAAAGACTGTTTTTGCGACATGTAACCATGACCAAGAAAGAAATATACAAGAAAGTAATAAGCGAACTTCAAAAACACGAAATGATGAGCGTGATTGGGTATGCGAGTGGCTTGAAATATTATCGGGTGGTCGAGATGAAGCGAGTACGAGAAGCTTTAAAGGCGTTATGAAGAAGCTGTCTTACTCAAAGTTGCTAGCAGAGAACAGGTTGCTTAGAAAGCAGATGGATTTTGTTGACCGAGTGTACGGGTACGAGGGGCCGAGTGAGGCGTTCAAAATAATGGCAGACCTCGCATACAATAACAAGATTGACTGGAAAGAACTGGCGGGGGCGATGCGGTTTGTAGAGTTCTTTGATGACCTGATTAGTAAGAGAAACGAATGGTCTTATGCGAAAGAAATCGGAATTGAGATGCATCCATGGGCCAAGTCAATGCGATTTATGACGCCAACAACTAAACTGGATTAGTCGCACAATCTGTGATGTGCGACATGAAATATGGAAACAATTAAACTGAACGAAAAGGAAAAGAAGATACTCGCCGCTCTTGTAGAGGAGTGGGATAGCTGGGGCGAAAGCGGATATTTTCCTTTCAAGAGCATAGCCAATATCTCAGGCGTCGACTTAAAAGATGTGCGCCGAAACGTGCGGTCTCTCGCACGGAAGGGGCTTGCGGAATTTATGAAGGGGTTGGTAGACCAAGACGGAATTCCGGCCGGGGCTGGATACGCGGCGACGAAGAAGGGTGTGCTGCTACTGAAAGCGTGCATAGAATGCAAAGCCGAGGTTATGTGCTTTGACGATGGTCGCTGTGATGATTGTTGGCATGGACGTAAATGTTTAAAATGCGGCAAGCCCTACAGGGAGCATGAATTGAAGAACGGCTATATGCAGGAATTTGAATATCCTGAGGCAGGGCCGGTGTTAAAACAGGAGCCGATTACATTCTGAGCGTCGCACAATGTTTACCTGACGACATGAAAAACACGAAACACACTAAATATTATGAGTGGCAACTAAAGATAAAATCAGGCACTGAAAAATGCGTTAAATGCGGCGACACGAGGCGACTCTCGTTGGAGCATATCGTGCCAACTCACTTCCTTATAGGACTAGGGCTCGACGAGAATGAAATCAGATACAATTTTGAAGAGAATTTCGAGATACTATGCGGGTACTGTAACCAAGAGAAAGCAGGGCGACTTGAACCTCGACACCCAAAGACTTATACGCTTCTGCGTCATTTTATTGATATAGCCCAAAATCAGGCCTTCCCTTCAAATGAAACCAAAGAAACAACCCCGTAGTTGGACTCATTGCTCAGTGGACGATGAGCCTTATTCTTTTATGAATTGCCGAGTTACTTTCAGTGATCGAAAAGATTATTGCTTAAAACATGCGATACAAGTGATGTCTACGCCCCACCGTACGTCCCCTGATCCTACGCAGGAGCAACTGAAGCTCTTGTGAAGTTATCCACCTATCCACAGGATATCCCCAACATTTCTTAATTTAGTCAACTAAAAGTATGTGGTAGTGTATTTACATGTTCTCGCCGGACTACACGAACTTAATCACGGCCACCGCTCCGGCGAGAGGTGGCCTTTATTGCGTTTGATATATGGCACTCCTTAATTACACGACGAGAATTGACCCTGACAAAACTGCGGCTGAAATTGCGAAGATTCTTTCTATGCATGGCGCTACCGCAGTGATGACCGAATATGACAAGGAGGACGGTGCGGTCACCGCACTTTCGTTCAAAGTTCAGCTTAATGACAAACAGTTGGGATTTCGGCTTCCCTGCTCTTGGGAACCAGTACTGAGAGTGCTTACAGAACAATGGCGGGCAGGGAAACTGAAACAAAACGGCAGCAAGGCACCAGACCGACTACAGGCAGTCCGTGTAGCGTGGCGCATAGTTAAAGACTGGGTTGAAGCACAAATGGCGCTCGTGGAGACGCAGATGGTGGAAACCCACGATGTTTTCCTGCCTTACTTGGTACTCCCCAACGACAAGACGCTGGCTGAGAACCTCAAGACTAATCCGAACTTCTTACTCGGTGACGGGAAATAGATATGGCACAACGAAGAATGTTTAGCCCAGAGATAGTCGAAAGCGAGGAATTCCTATCTATGCCCGTTTCTTCTCAGGCATTGTATTTCCACCTTGGCATGAACGCCGACGATGACGGATTTATCCAACCACAGAAGACCATGCGTCTCGTGGGTTCAAACCAAGATGACCTGAAAGTGCTTCTTACCAAGCGCTTTATCTTACCCTTTGATAGTGGAGTCGTCGTCATTAAGCACTGGCTTATCCACAATATGATTCGCCTCGATAGGTACAAGCCGACTCGATTCCAAGAGGAGAAAAAACGGCTTGGAATAAAGGAAAATAAGGCATACACAGACAATCTTCATGTTGGTTTACAGTCTGGCAACCAACCGGCACCACAGGTTAGGTTAGGTAAGGATAATAAATACACCGCTGACGCGGACTTTTTCTACGAAGAAGAAAATCCTCGCAAGAAGCCAGATAAGGCTGCTACTTCAGAGTATGAGGAGATGTGCCGGTGGGCCGAGAAGCGTAGAGGCTTCCCATTTGTGCGTAAGCTGAAGCAGTATTCTTCTTTGAAGGTGGCAAAAGAGAACAATATCTCCAAATCCCGCCTCAAGGAGCGTTGGATAAAGCAGGAAGGTGAATCTTGGCGAGAAGGTAAGGTTGATTGGACTACCGTCATTAGTAGTTTTGACAAAGAGGCATGAATACCAAAGAACTCCTCAATTCCCTAGAGAAGGAAATCAAGCGGGAAAGTGACTCTCTCGAGAAAGACCAGCAGTTGTTGCGTTTACAGGAGATAGCCAAAGTTTATGAAGGAGATGACCGGGTTATTTCATCAGACGAACTGCTTGAAGAGGTTAAAAACCTACCAGTAAAGCCAAAATTCAAGTCTGGATTTTCTTTATTGGACTCCAAGATGGAGGGGTTTACCACCGGAGAAATGATTTTCCTTACCGGGATCACCAAACACGGCAAGACCAGCTTCTGCATGGAACTGTCCGTTCGATTCAAAGACCAAGCTCCTCTGTGGCTTTCTTTCGAAGAAAGGGCTATTGACCTCATGCGGAAGTTTATTGATAAGACTCACCAGATGCCCCACTTCTTTACTCCGAGACAGAACGAACAGCCGACTCTTGAATGGGTTGAGAAGAAGATAGTGGAGGCAAAAGCCAAGTACGACTCCAAAGTGGTCTTCATTGACCATATTGGGTTCATCTCCGACGCCGAGAAGGGCCGTGACGATACCGAGGCATCAAGACTTGAGCGGATCTCTCGTGCCATACACTCACTGGCGGTGAAATGGGATGTGCTCATTGTCCTCATGGGGCATCTCACGAAAGTACGCACTGACCAAAATCCTGACATCGAAAACATAAAAGGATCGAGTGCAATGGCGCAGGAGGCAGATCTGACCATTCTGGTATGGCGAAAGACCCAAAGGATTGGAGGACGAGTTGAGATAGGCAGTGAGACCAACATCTCACTGCAAGCTAACCGCAGAGGCCAGACCGGGAATATTGGCTATAGCTACCGAGAGGGGAGGTTTCTTGAAGAGGCATGGGACTTATCAGATAACCAAGAAGAGGTATGGCGATCGTAGATGAAGAAAAAGTATTTATACGGGGAGTACGCACTTCAACCATGAAGATCATGCAGAGTGCACTCAAGATGTACGAGAAGACAGGCGATGAGAAGTTTCTAAGTTACGCGAACCATTTTGCCGAGTTCAGCAAAAAGCTAAAAGCACGCCTATGACTATCCTCGAACAGTGCAAGGAAGTATTCCAGAACGCCCGTAAGAGTGTCTTCGAGGGGGTGGCGCTTCTCTACGAGATCTCAGAGAAAAGGCTTTGGGAAGGGACTTATTCTGGCTTTGGGGAGTATGTCGAGGCTGAGTTACAGCTCCACCCTACCCAAGCATCTCGCTACCTGAAAGCCTACGAACACTTTGTCTTGAAAGGGAAGCAGGATTTAGCCCAACTAAATCAGATAAACCCTGAGAGGCTCTACACCGCGATGGCCCTTTCAATGCCCGTCGAGCAGCAGCTAACCCGTGCCGCAATGTGGAGCGTACGCCAGATCAAAGATGAACTCGCCTCAAACGAACATGGCGACTGCCAGCATCTCGAAACTATCCACCTGTGTGTTAAATGTCATAAACGCCTATGACCCAGCAATTTCTCAAAATTATCGAAGGTAATATCAAAAATATCGAAACTCGCATGAACACCTGGTTTGAAGAGATGTACAGAGAGAGATTCAAGATCGCCAAGACCAACTACGTCATCAAAGATGATAAAGTCACTGCCTTTATCCAGTACTATGCTACCCATGAGTGACCTCGTTGTCGTCGAAACACCGCGCAGGAAGCGTAAAAAGGCACCTAGGACGAAAGGAAAGTTGAAATCCATCTCCAGACTCATTCGTGAGTGCGACGACGCCATGAGCCGCAATGTACGCATGATAGGTGCATGGGAAGTGGACGGGGTTTGGTACAACAAGTGCTACACCCACGATGTCGAACAGTACCGAGTGATGCCCATTAAAAAACTCCAGTGCGGTCACTACCTCACGCGCTGGTATAAGGCGGCGCGATGGGATTACGATAACTGCCGTCCTCAGTGTTACGTGTGCAACATGCGTAAAAAGGGAATGTCCGTTGAGTTTAGAGCAAACCTCATCAAAGAAATTGGCGTTGAGCGAGTTGAAGCAGTTGAGGCTAAACGTCGGATCTCCGTTACCTTGACCAGGGAATACCTCGAGAACTTACTCGTAAAGTTATCCACAGATTCTTAATCAAGGCTTCACAAAGCCATCTTTTTATCATGAAAATAGGTATCATCCAGATATGTCTTAATGAGATCTTCTGGCCTTACGCACAGGACATGCTTGTTGACGCTCGTAAGCGCCTTTTCCCCGGAGAAGACGTCGAGTTCATGATGTGGACCGACATTCCCCAGAAAGGCTCAGAGCGAGAGAAAGAGTCCCTTGCTAAGTGCCAGCCAGAAGCAACCTTGAAGCAGCTTGCCTCGAAGCCCCTCAGTGACCAGGAGTTCAGTGCCCTCGTTAGTATCCCTACCTTAGAGAAGACCCAGGCAGCTATTGACTACTTTGATCTAAACCCGATCACCATTTTCCCCATTGACGCAACTCCATGGCCCTACCCGACCCTCTTGCGCTACCATCTCTTTCTACAGCAAGAAGAATACCTCCAGAAGTTCGACAAGTTGCTCTACATTGATGCTGACATGCGGGTGATGCAGGATATTAAGACCGACATCTTCGGGGAATGGCTCACCTGTGCCAAGCACCCCATGTACGCGCTCGATAGGCGTTTTATTCCTCCGTATGAACCTAACCCCAATTCTTCTGCTTTTATCCCCCGATTCGGTCAGATCCTCACTGACCACAAAAAGCTCTGGTTTGATCCCGTCTATGCCGCAGGAGGCGTACAAGGAGGAGCGACGAAGCCTTTCCTTGAAGCCATGTGGTGGATGAAACGCAGCATTGACCGGGATTTGCAGAACAACTACATCGCTATCTGGAATGACGAGAGTCACTGGAATGCTTACCTCTCTTCACACCCCAACGACCAGCTCGTTGTCTTAGGACCTGACTACGTCTACCCCGATTCCTTGGTCAAGGAGTACTACGAGCCCATCTGGGGAAGGACTCACGAGCCCAAGATCGTAACCATTACCAAAAGACATTCTCTCTCTCGAGAGGCAGGCAGAGAGTTAGCGAAGTACTCTGGGAAACACGTCATGGAGCCTCTGCCACCGATTGTCTGCCCTACCTGCCACGACATCCTCCAGCATCCTCCGGGGCAGCAAATTGGAAAACTAACCAAGTGTAACGGAGCTGGTAAAAGCCACGACTGTGAATTACTCGTTATCGCTACGCCATCAAATACGTGCCCTACCTGCGGGGATTACCTACCCGCTCCTAATATCACCAAGGTAACTTCCTGTGGCGGCGTTGGTGGTTTACACCACATTGAAACTGCGGTATGAAGGCAACGATAAAGAAAAAGAAGCGCTGTACCCGCTGTGGCAGAGGTTTCTGGGCACGAGGAGCGCACCGTGTTTGTTATGGACTTACCTGTAGGAGACAAAAGATATGACCTCCTTTTCCATTATCATTCCTTCGTACAACCAGCAGGAGTTTCTTCCAGATTCCATTGAGAGCGCTCTTGAACAGACTTTTGAAGCAAACGAGGTGATCGTCATTGATGACGGGAGCACCGACCAGTCTCTCCAGGTTGCTCTGACGTATGCGAAAGCACACCCAAAACTCAAGGTCATTTCACAAGTCAATAAGGGGCTCGCTAGTGCCAGGAACACAGGGATCTTGAACAGCTCCTGTGACTACGTCCTTCCGTTGGATGCAGATGACCAGCTAATGCCACACTGCCTAGAGAAAATGACTGCCGTCGCCGAAGAAACAAAGGCAGACATCATTGCCCCTTCTTTCAAGAACTTTGGCGTCATCAACTTTCCCGTTATTCTTGAGAGTCCCCCTTCACTCGAAGACTTTAAGACCGCTAATCGTATTCCCTACTTTAGTGCGATCAGACGAGAGGCCTTACTCGAGTGTGGTGGCTACTCCCCCCGAATGACGTGGGGGTACGAAGATTACGCGCTGTGGTTTGACCTTCTCTCTCGGGGAAAGACCCTCGCGGTTATTAAAGATGTACTAGTACTTTATCGGACTAAAACAGAGAGTATGCTCACCAAAGCAGTGCAGCACCACGACGAACTCATGACACAGATCGTTAAAGATTTCCCCGAAATCTTCACTCTATGAAAGTCTCGATCGTGATCCCGTTTACCTTCAGTGCTCAGTGGTCACCGCTTCTTGCACGGTGCCTGCACAGTATCGAAAAACAAGTCTTTACTGACTACGAGATCATTCTCCTCAAATACGGTCGTGCTGCTGAGACGCAGAACCGCCTCTTTGAAATGGCAGAAGGTGAACTCATCAAAATCCTCCACGCTGATGACTACTTCTCCGACCAGTATTCTTTAGGGGAAATAGTCTCCAACTTTAGTACACTCGACTACTGGCAGGTCAGTGGTTGTATGCATAGCGAAAACTTCAATGAGCCAAAATACCCACATTTGGCGCGGTATTCTAGCGATATCCACACAGGCAACAACACAATAGGGGCTCCGAGCGTGCTAACGTTCAGAAATGACCTCGGAGTCACTTTTGATGCAGACTTGGACTGGCTCTATGATGTGTCCCTCTACAAAAAGCTTTTCGACCAGTATGGACCCCCTGCCATCTTGGACAAGTTCCCAGTCACCATTGGCTTACACGCAGGGCAACTTACCCATCGCGTCCCTGACGAGCGAAAATTATCAGAGATTCAGCTAATGAGAAAGAGATATGCATAAGCGAGTTTTACTCAGTGGAATAGGAGGAAGTATTGCTTCCCACTTCCTTGCTCATTTCATGACGAATACGGACTGGGAGGTAGTGGGGATTGACTCCTTCAGGCACAAAGGCTGGACCGACCGGGTCAAAGTAATGCTCGACGCTCATCCTGACTGGCTCCCGAGAACACATATCATCACCCACGACCTCAATGCGCCGATTAGCCCCATTATGGCAGAAAAGATCGGTCACATTGACTACATCATCGCGATGGCTTCTCTTTCTGATGTTGAAGCCTCGATACAAAATCCAGTTCCCTTTATCCAAAACAATATAAACCTAACCCTGAATCTACTTGAGTATGCCCGAGTCGCTAAACCATCAACCTTCATCCAGATCTCTACCGACGAGGTCTATGGTGCAGTGTCTTCAAAGCATGATGACCTTAGAGTCGAATGGGATGCGATTATCCCATCAAACCCGTATGCGGCTTCTAAAGCGTGCCAAGAAGCTATCGCTATCTCCTACTGGCGTACCTATGGAGTTCCCGTTATCATTACCAACACAATGAACAATTTTGGGGAGATGCAGCAATCAAGCAAATACCCCGCAATGATTCAGAAGTGGATTTCCCAAGGTAAGAAAATAACAATACATGGTAAACCTGGTCACATTGGGTCTCGCAGTTATATACATTCTCGTAACTTTGCTGATGCTATTCTTTTTCTTCTCAAAAATACCAAGCCTTATTTGCACACGCCAAACACCGCTGATAGGCCCGACAGGTACAATATCGCAGGAGACAAGCAACTCGACAACCTCGAACTAGCGCAAGAAATTAGCCGACTAATGGGGCAGGAGAGTCTCGATTACGAACTCGTGGACACGCATACGCAGCGTCCAGGTCACGACCCGCACTATGGCCTCGATAACACAAAGATTACAAAGCTTGGGTGGAGGCCACCAAAAACCTTCGAGGAGAGCATGAAGTCAACCATTGAATGGCAGGCTGAGAACCCTGAATGGATGAGAAATTAGTATGCAAGCAGCACGGAACAGAATTGGAGGACTCGGGAACTTGATGTTCAAAGAAGCATTTCTCATTGGACAGGTACTGGATGGCGTTCTTCCTGATACTTATTTACAGCAATACAGCCGTTGGTGGACGCATTCTCCTGAGATTCGTGCTACCTTTATGGAGGGCATAACTCCAGGAAGTATTGATAAAGTTTCCCTTCATATACGTCGAGGGGATTACCTAAAAGCCAAACACTTTTACGTTGATTTGACCGAGACTGACTACTACCAGAAAGCGGTCAACTGTTTCGATAAAGATGAGCAGTTCCTGGTCTTTTGCAAAGACAACCAGGGCTGGGAACAAGATAAAGCAGACCGCCAGTGGTGCCGTGACTTCTTGGACACCTTTATTCCTGGTAGGTACGAACTAGTGAACAAAGACAACAAAGAAGAGGAAGATTTGAATTTGATGGCTTCGTGTAAGGCTCACATTGGTGCCAATAGCTCCTTCTCCTGGTGGGCCGCGTTTCTTGGTGGTGGAAAAACAATCATGCCTAAACAGTGGTTCCACGAAGGTGTTCTTGCTCGAGAAGTCGAACTACTCCCTGAATGGGTGAAGCTATGAAGATACTTATTACTGGGGTGAATGGTTTGGTTGGCTCTGCCTGTAGAGAACTATTTGACGCCAGAGGCTGGGAAGTAACGGGGATTGACAACAACCAGCGCAGTAAGATGTTCGGAAGTGAAGACAAGTCCGGGCATGGAGAGTACCTCTACGACATCAGAGACCAAGACGGTATAGGAGCACTATTCCGGGGCACCGGGCCCTTTGACGCAGTCATTCACGCGGCTGCTCAGCCATCACACGACTACGCAACGGAACATATTATGGAGGATTTTGATATCAATGCCCGTGGCACAGTCATTCTTTTAGAAGCAACCAGAAAATACTCCCCTAAAGCAGTCTTCGTCCATGTCTCTACGGATAAGGTGTATGGGGAGAATATGTATCCTAAAGAATATGGTTTTCAGGAAGAAGAAACTCGATATATTCCACATCTATACCATACGAAATACTATAAAGGATTTGATGAGTCCCTTGGGCTCGATTTCGCGGGAGACCGTTCCTTCTTCGGTTGCTCAAAAGCAGCCGCAGATATGTACGCCCAACAGTATGCAGCCAGAGGCCTTACCGTAGGCATATTTCGACCCGGCTGCATAACAGGCAAGAACCATGCTGGCTCCCGCTGGCATGGTTTCTTGGCCTACTTAGCACAGTGCATTAAAGAGGGAAAGCCCTACACCATTCATGGCAACGGAAAACAAGTCAGAGACCAGATACATGCTAGTGACCTTGCTGCCGCGTTCTACAGTTTCATTCAGTCGCCGAAAGCGG
>Ga0070690_100001242_pt1 | contig 13231 bp, 6 predicted proteins | sample KBSS33HmetaG_FD_64671 | JGI IMG/M metagenome (GOLD analysis project Ga0070690, IMG submission 64671) | Switchgrass rhizosphere microbial communities from Kellogg Biological Station, Michigan, USA - KBS S3-3H metaG | ecosystem: Host-associated > Plants > Roots > Rhizosphere ... | reverse complement strand
GGTAAGATGTCGGCCGCCCTCACGGATGGGTTCACCCAGATCAGCCCCGGTTACAACGTGCAGTCTCCCTACGACCTGCCTGAATCCGCCCGCTTCACCGCCAACAACGGCACCTATACCTGCTGGGTGTATGACACCGATAAACCGTTTTCCACGGGCACGACCACGGGACCGCGCACGGAAATGCGCTGGGACACCTGGGCCGACCAGAATACCGGCAACCAGTTTGAAGCCGACGCCATGTTCGATGCCGGCACGTCTCACACGTGCATCCACCAGATCAAAAGCAACACCGCCGGCGAAGCGCTCTACCTGCAGGTGAACGAACCCGGCACGCTGCGCAACGGCACCGGCGCGGACTTCGCCTCCGGCATGGCCGGCACCTGGTTCCATCTCAACAGCATGTTCAACCCGGCCGGCGGCCTGAAACGCCTGTACATCAACGGTTCGTTGAAAGCCAGCGGCAGCGGTGGTTCCACCGCGCGCGACTGGTATTTCAAGAACGGCGTCTATGACAACGGCATGCCGAGCACGGCGCGCGCCTGGTCGCAATGGAAAAACGTCAAGCATTGGGTGCAACACTTCGATGACACCTACCAGCTCCAGAACGTCGCCAGCGGCCTGGTCCTGAACAACCAGGGTTCCCTCGTCAACGGCGGCAAGATCACCCAATGGTCCTCCTCCTCCACCAGCGACAACCTGAAATGGACTTTCATCGCCACCGATAGCGGTTATTACCAGGTCCGCAGCGTCAAGAGCGGCCTCGATGCCGTCGTCCAAAGCGCTTCGACCGCCGCCGGCGCCGGCATCGTCCAATGGTCCTTCGGATCCGCCCAGAACGACCAATGGAAGCCGAACATGAACACCGACGGCACCTACACGCTCGTCAACCGTCACAGCGGCCTCGTGCTCGCCGACCCGGGCAGCAGCACGTCGACCAGCACGCAGATGGACCAGGAAACATCCAATGGCGGCAGCAACCAGAAGTGGCGGCTGATCAAGCAATAACGCATTCCAAAAGCAAAACGCGGCTGCTCCGGCAGCCGCGTTTTGTTTTTTCCAGGAACCATTGGAAAGTGTCTCAATTTTGTATAGGCCGTTCGGCCGATTCCTGTTTGCAGCGACTTTTGTCACAGTGCCGCCGGGTCTCCCAGGCCCACGGGTAAAATCGTGCACCAACCATCAAAGGCCTCTCCCTATCCAATGAAAATCCACGTCCTCGTCGCGCTCATCAGCACCCTGTCGTTGATCCAACTCCGCGCCGCCGATAATTTGTCGCACCCGATCCTGACGATCAGCGGCAGCGGCAGCGGCGCCAACACGGTGACGAACATCGCGGAATCCGCCTACACCAACAATTTCATCCCCCACACGCCCCCGCGCAACGATGACGATGGATTCGCACCGGCGGTGGTCGCCGGCGACACCGGCTGGTCCTGGAGTTCCTCGGCGCCCAACCAGCTCAAGAGCACGCCCAGCGGCACGATCTTCCCCAATACCAACACCGCCCAGTACCCCGTGCGCACCCAGGCGGTCAATGTGTTCCTCACCACCGCCACCAACAACGATATCCAGACGGTCAACGCCGTTTATTACAACCGGGCGGGGAGCACGACGGCGAAATCCATGGTGTTCAACGTCATCGACATGCACAAACGCGACCAGCTCCGCGGCGATTTCAACAAGCTCGCGCCCGCCTACCTGCTCAGCGGAAGTTCGCCCAACGCCCGCAATGATAACTACGCCCGGCGCATCGGCGTCTCCCTGCTCGACTGGGCGCGCTGGTACCCGAAGTATTACCTCTCGCCTATCAACAGCGCCGGTTACATCGATGTCACGACCAATTATTCCGCCTCCACCGGCGGGTTCGGTCCCCAGCGCGCCAGCGATCACAACGGCCTCGCCCACGAATGGGACGACGACGAGTTGAAGGCGTTCGACGCGGTCTATAGCAGCGGGGCGCTCACCAACCTCAGCGCCGAGATGGGTTTCGACGTCCGCCAGTACATCTGCGACAACCTGTTCTTCAACGAAGGCGATTTCCTCGTCAACCATATCCCCGTCGACATCGCCATCCAAAGCAACCTGTCGGGCCCCTACGCCGTCCTCCCCGAGGTCGCCCGGGTGCTCGACCGGCCCGATTATATTCTCTGGATGGATTCGTACCTGGATGCCACCGTCCGGAAAAAGATCCGCCGCGACGGGACGCTGGAGGAGGGTGAGGGCTATTCCATCGGTTACTTGAATTCCAACCAGGACGCGGCGCAGAACACGAGCGATTATTTTTTGACCCGCGCCGCGACCAACAGCGTGCTGTTCGCCATCAGCAACCGCGCCAAGATCTATAACACCTCGCTCAAATACGGCCAGGCGCAATGGGCGACGATCGCCCTGCCCAACGGCCAGTTGCCGTCCTTCGGCGACACGCCGTTCAACACCTATTTCAGCGCGCGCAACAAAGGGAATTCCGCCGTCCTGCCCGCGTACGGCGCGCTCTCCCTCGGCGCCGGCACCAGCAGCACCACCGCCGTCCAGGTGAACCAGAGTTTCCCCGGCAACAACAACCATATGCGCGCGGACATGGCGGCGTTCTCCCTGTGGGCTTTCGGCAACGAATATCTCGGTAATATCCGTTATTACAACGGCGCCGTCGGCCGCGATTTCGGCGAGCAGATCCTCGAAAAGAACGACGTCACCATCGACCGCGGCAATCTCAGCCCCTACCCCGACGCCGACACCTACGGCAACGGGAATCTCGACATCTACGAAGACGGCGTCAACGGCCTGGCCATGACCGAGATCGACGGCTACCGCGCCTATTCCAGCAAAGCCTCGCGGTTCCAACGCCTCCTGCTGCTCAATACCGTCGACCTCAACAAACCCTACGTCGTCGACGTCTTCCGGGTCACCGGCGGCACGACGCACGACTATACGTTCCACGGTTCCGTGCGCTGGACCCAGACCGGCCAATGCAGCTTCCCGCTCGTCACCAATAATAACCTCTATCCCATGCTCGAAGGCTCCGAGACCTGGAGCCTCGCCACCGACACACCGTTCTACGGTTTCTTCCGCGGGATGAACAGCAACGCCGTCCCCGGCACGTTCTTTCTCACCTACACCGATACCAACCGCACCACCGCCCGCGATACCCGCCTTTGGATGACCGCTGATCCGGGACAATACAACGTTTACCTGGGTTGGAGCCCGGTGCCCGACCGTGACGACAATGTTCCGACCAATTTCTTCAACAGCCAGGGCCTTACCCGGCCGTCCGCCATCATCCGGCACCGCGTCAGCAGCGGCCCGTTGCAGGACCTCTTCGTCAGTGTCGTCGAACCGTTCAAGACCGGCGTCAGCAATATCGTTTCCGTCGAGCGCCTCGCGATGAGCAACAACCTCGAATCGTGCGGGCTCAAGATCACGTTCAAAGACGGACGCGTGGACACTTACGTCGTGAACCTCCGTAATCCCAAAGTCGCCGGCGCCGCGGGCGGCACGGCGATCGTCGGGACGACCGACGGCCAATATAGTTTGAACGGCCGCGTCGCCCTGCACGTCGACCAGCCGACCGGGTCCGATTCGCGCGTCTGGACCGTCAATGCGACCGATTTCAAATATCCCGGCCGCGAACTGGTGACGCCCGCCGATACCTATTATGCCGGTTGGATCGCCGGCGAAACCCGCAAGCTCACCGGCGGCGCGTATGACGCGTTCACCACCGCCACGCCGCTGCCCACCGGCACAGCCCTGCGCGGCGCGTTCCTCAATTTCACGCACGGCAACCTGTCCAGCGGCACGACCAATATCAGCGAGATGTTCAAGATCGACCAGATCGTCCTGACCAACGGCCTCTATCACATCTGCTTCACCAACGATCATCTGCTCGAGATCACCAACGGCGTGACCAGCCGCGAACAGGTCGCGCCGCTCCGCACGTTCACCACGAGCAACGCCTTCGAGATCGTGATGACCGCCTTCGCCGGCCAGATCTCGCCCATCGCCGACCAGACCGTCGCCTCCGGCAACGCCAGCGCCCCGCTCAATTTCAGCTTCGGCACCGTCGGCACCACCCCCGGCTCCGCGGTCCAGGTGCGGGCGACCTCGTCGAACCAGGCCCTGGTCCCGGATTCCAACCTCACCCTCACCACCGGCGGCACCAACGGCACGCTCACCGTCGCCACCGCCGACGGCCAGACCGGCTCGGCCGTGATCACGGTCTCGACCACCGACGGCGCCTGGACGAACAGCGAGACGTTCGATGTCGTCGTTCCCGATTTCACGGTCGCTGCGTCGCCGCCGGCACAAACCAACACGGTCGGCAACAGCGTCAGTTACACCATCAACACCGGCAGCATCGACGGGTTCAATGATCCGGTTTCGTTCGCTGTCAGCGGCCTGCCCAACGGCGCGAACGCCACCTTCAACCCGGCAACCGTGAATGGCGCGGGTTCGACGACATTGACCGTCACCAGCTCCGGCTCGACCCCCGCCGGCGCGTATCCGTTGACCATCACCGCCACCAGCGGCAACCTCACGCGCACCAGCGGCGTGACATTCAGCGTGACGGATTTCACCGTCGCCGCATCACCCCTCTCCCAAACCGTCGCCGTCGGCGGCACCGCCACTTACACCGCCAGCGCGACGGCATTGAACGGCTTTGCCGACACGATCGCCTGGACGGTTTCCGGATTGCCCTCCGGCACCACCGCCGCGTTCAGCCCCGCCTCGGTGGACGGCTCGGGTGATTCCGTCCTCAGTCTTTCCACCTCCGGCACGACCCCCGCGGGCACCTACGCTTTGACCGTCACCGGCTCGGACGGCGCCCTGGTCCACAGCGCCAATATCACGCTGGTCGTTTCCGACTTCTCGATCGCCGCCACCCCGGCATCACAAACCGTCATCGTCGGTAATAATACGTCATACACAGTGAACCTGGGTTCGATCAATGGCTTCAACAGCGCCGTCGCCCTCGCGATCACCGGCCTGCCGGCGGGCGCGACCGCGACCTTCAATCCCGCGTCCGTGACGCCCAACGGATCGGCGACCCTCACCGTGACGACGTCGGCAGCCACGCCGGCCGGCACGAATACCCTGACCATCACCGGCACCAGCGGCGGTCTCGCCCATTCCACCACCGTGACCCTGGCTGTCGTGCCGCCACCGGATTTCACGGTCTCGGCCGCCCCGTCGTCGCAAACCGTTTCCGCGGGCAGCGCCACGACCTTTTCCGCTACTCTGGCCGCCTTGAACGGATTCAACGGCACGAGCACCCTCTCGGTCAGCGGCCTGCCGGCGAATGTTGCCGCCAACTTCAGTCCCGCCTCCGTCACCGGCTCCGGCTCATCGACGTTGACCATCGCCACGACCACATCGACGCCCGTCGGCACCAATGTCCTGACGATCACCGCCACCAGCGGCAGCCTCGTGCATACCGTCACCGTCACCCTGGCCGTCACCGCCGCACCGGACTTCACGCTCACCGCGACGCCGGCATCGCGCACGGTGGTCGCCGGCAGCAACACGACCTACACTGCCACCGTCAGCCCGTTGAACAGCTTCAGCGGCACGGTCGCCCTCGGCATCAGCGGCTTGCCGGCCGGCGCGACCGCGGCCTTCAGCCCGGCTTCCATCGCCGGCTCCGGTTCGTCCACCCTCACCATCACCACCACGGGCGCCGCCATCCCGGGCACCAACACCCTGACGATCACCGGCACCAGCGGCAGCCTGGTCCATAGCACGACCGTCACCTTCATCGTCAACGCCGCGGCGAGCGGGGCGTTGCCGGCCGGCTGGACCAACGTCAACATCGGCGCCGTCGGGATCGCCGGCAGCGCGAGTTACAACGCCGGGACCTTCACCACCCGCGGCAGCGGCTCCGACATCTGGACCGCCGGCGACCAGTTCAATTACACGTATCAATCGGCCAACGGCGATGAGACGATCGTCGCCCGGGTCGTTTCGGAAAATGGTGCCAACTCGTTCGCCAAAGCCGGGATCATGATCCGCGAAACGCTGGCGACCAATTCGATCGAAGTCTCCGTACTGCTCACCCCGACCAATGGCGTCGCGCTGGAAGTACGGCCCGCGACCGGCGCCACCACGATCAACGTCACCGGTTGGATCCGTGCCGCCACCCCGCCGCAATGGTTGAAGCTTGTCCGCGCCGGCAATACGTTCACCGCCTCGTATTCCACCAACGGGATCGCCTGGACCCCGCTCGCCGGCACGAACGTGACCATGGCGATCGGCGCCACGGCCGGCCTGGCCGTCACCGCGCATGACAACGCATCGCTCAACACCGCGACGTTCGACAATGTCAGCGTCACCGGCGCCGACCTCACGGGGACCATCTACGAACTGCAAAACCTCGCCAGCAGCCTGGTTCTCAACAACCAGGGATTCCTCACCAACGGCTCGGCCATCACGCAATGGACGTTCAAGACGAATGTGAACCTGGAATGGACATTCATCGCCACGAGCAATGGGTATTACCAGATCAACAGCTCGAAGAGCGGGCTCGACGCCGTCGTCCTGGGCGGGTCCACCGCCGCCGGCGCCGGCATCGTCCAATGGTCGTTCGGCTCCACCGGCAACGACCAATGGCGGCCGGTGCAGAACAGCGACGGCAGCTACACGTTCTTCAATCTCAAGAGCGGCCTGGTGCTCGGCGATCCGGGCTCCAGCACCTCGACCAGCACGCAGATGGACCAGGAGACGTCCAACGGCGGCAGCAACCAGAAGTGGAAGCTGATCAAACCATAGAGGAGCGCAACTCCAACCCGAAACGACGCGCGGTCATCCAACGGCCGCGCGTCTTTATTTCAACTCATGCCGCTTGAAGAATTCGATGATCGCTTCGCTGGCATTGAAATCCCGGCAGGTTTTGCCGATCAAACTTTCCGGCGCGTATTGCATCCCGCCCGGCCAGGTGTGACCGCCGCCTTTGACCACCGAGACGACGACTTCCGCCCCGTCTTTGCCGCCGCCATAAATGCTTTTGTTCACGGTGGCGCCATCTTTGGGGTCCGCATCCGGTAGGTCCATCTCCATCATCGGGGTACATTGGTTGTGTTTGATCCAAAAACTCGCGGCGTTTGACACCGACAATGCCCGCCCGCCATACCCGGTCATCCCGTCGCCATGACCGGCCAGGGCGCCACCGTTGAACGGCACGAAGGGATCATCCGTCCCGTGGATCATCATCACGGAGATCGGATGGGCCGGATGACAGTCGTACCCTTCCGGAAGGGTTGCTGCCACCGCCGCAATCGCCGCGAACCGGTCCGGCAATTCGCAGGCGAGGCGTTGCGTAAAAAATCCGCCGTTGGAGATCCCCGTCGCATAGACGCGTTTGCGGTCGACGTGATATTCCGTTTCCATCCGGTCCAACATCGCTTTGACGAACGCAACATCATCGCCCATGCCTTTCAATGTGTCGCGGCCGTCGTTCCAGTGCCGGTCGATCCCTTCGGGATACACGACGATCATCTGCTCGCGGTCGGCAACCCGGCTTAAACCGGTCAGCAGGTTCATCCCGGATCCCTGCCCGGTCCCGCCGTGGAACGCGACCACCAGCGGTAACGGGTTGGTCGGGCTGAATCCCGGCGGCAGATGGACGTGATAGGTCCGGGTATTGGTGTTGACGACGATGTTGGTGGTAAGATCGGCCCGCGCAGAGCGACGGTCTTCGAGGCGCTCACGGAGCCGTTCCAACGGCGTGTCCGCCGGCGCGCCGCGGCCGGCGGCGGCAAGCAGGCAAAACAGCCCGGCACAAAGGGTCATTTTCATAGGCACAAAAAAACGCAATCACTTTTGGCGATTGCGTTTTTATTGGCAACAACTTTTCCCTGGCGTCTGAAAAATCTTAAGCGGTCGGGATCTTCAGCTTCGTCCCGACGGCGATATGGTCGTTGTCGATGCTGTTGGCTGCTTTGAGGGCTTTGAGGGAGACGCCGTGAGTTTTGGCGATGCGGGAAAGCGTATCACCGGATTTGACCACATAAACCGTCTCACTGTGATTAATCGCCGGCGTCATGCTCGCTTTGGGGACGTTGGACACAGGCTGCGGCATGACGCCGGCGCTCGGACTGGACACCGGAATCGGGGAGGTTTTCGGGGCGGCAGCCACCTGGGCGGCCGGCATCGCGTTGGCCCGCTCGCTCTTACAACCCTGGATCAGCAGGCCGACCAATAAAAGGACGATGGCGGCGATGGCGGCGATGACGCCTTTCTTAAAACGTTCCCGTTTACGCTGTTCATCCACGTTCTGGAAGCAGGTCGGGATTTGAAATGGATTCGCACTGTTCATGGCGTAGCCCAAGAAAGCACGGCCGATGCCAAGGTTGGGGTGAGTACCCCACTCCCTCATGAGATTTTTTACCGGGTGAACAAACTGTGAATAACTCGTTAATAATACGTTCCGCTCCGGGACAACGTTGTCCCAAGTCGCGACAATCCGCATAAATACTTGCCATTATTCGCTTTTCTTACTTATCGAAGGCCGTCACCTGCCCGTCAAACAGGCTGGGGATAAGGCGCCTTATCCACCGATAAACCCCTGCGTTTTCAGCCAGCGCAAACACTCGTCCGCCCATGGCAATGGATGGGGAAACGGAGGCTTGTCGCCCAGCCCCTGCCCATGCTTTCCCTGCTGGTAAATATGCAGGTCGAACGGCGCTCCCGCCTTCCGCAGCGCCTCGGCGAACATCAGGCTGTTTTCCACTGATACCGTCCGGTCCTCGAACGTCTGCCAGATGAAACACGGCGGGGTGTTGCTCTTCACCTGCGATTCGGCCGAGAATCGGGCCACGACCTCCGGCGGCGGATTGGTCCCCAACAGATATTTTCTCGATCCTTTATGCGCGAATTCTTCGCTCATCGTGATCACCGGATAACACAGGATCGCCACATCCGGCCGGGAACTTTGCCGCTCCACGGGATCCATCGCGTTGGTGTCGCCGGAATCAAAATGCGTGATCACCGTCGAAGTCACATGTCCACCCGCCGACGATCCCATCAGCCCGACCCGATGGGCATCGATCCCGTACTCCGGTGCATGTGCCCTGACCCAGCGGACCGCCCTTGAACCGTCGGCCAGCACCGCCGCCGGCCCATAACCGTTCGTGCCCAGCCGGTATTTCAGGACAAAACAGGTGATGCCATGCTGGTTCAGCCACAACGCATAATCGTTCCCTTCATGCGGCGCGAGCTTCGTGTAACCTCCCCCCGGACAGATGATCATCGCTGCCGGCCCTTCGCTTTGGCGCGGCGCGGCGTTATTGGTGGCGTCGGAAATGTACGGCGTGAGCGTGGGGATATCCCAGTCGTTGGTTCCCAGGGCGCCGGGCGCACCATCCGGCCACAAAGGGATCGGCGGTTGCATCCCGGCCATCGCAACGAACAATGAGCTCCCGAAAAAAACCGTCGCGAAGATCATCTTCATCTCAGAACCACTTCCGTTTTTTGAAATAAAGATAGGTGGCAAGCGTCGAGACGAGCGTCGCGATGGTCGCGATGACGTAACCATGCCTGGAATGCAGCTCGTGCATGTTGTCGAAGTTCATCCCATACCATGTCCCGATCATCATCAACGGCGTGGTGATGACGGTGATCATCGTCAATAGCTTCACCACTTCGCCGGTCTGGTTCGACGACATGTTCAGGTACACCTGCAGGATGCCGGTCAGCGAATCGGTGTAGTTCTGCGCCAGTTCGCCGATGCGACGCAACGAGTCGTAGACGTCGCGGAAATAGGGGACGATGTGCGGACGGATCAGTTTGAATTCCCCGGCCGCGAACCGCGACAACACTTCGCTCTGCGGGATGATGATCTGGCGCAGGCGCAGCACTTTTTTCTTCAGTTGCAGGATGTGGTTGAGCGTGTCGCGGCTGGGATGTTGCAGGACGTTCTGCTCCACTTCCGCGATCTCCAGCGCCAGCGCATCCAGCGCCGGCTTGTAACTGTCCACCAACGCGTCGAGCAACGAATGGGCGACGCGATCGGGCGCCCGCGCGATCTGCACCGCCCCTTTCATGCAACGTTCCTCGATGAACGACACCGCGCGGAGGGGCGCCTGGTGATAGGTGACGACAAAATTCCGGCCCAGGAAGAAATCGAGTTCGCTGGTGACGAATTTCCCGTCCGCATGGAATTGGTCCATCGAATGGATCACCATGAACAGGTAGGGCGTGAACAGATCGCCTTCCTTGGGCGTGTATTCCTCGACCTTGGGCGAGGAACTGACGTTGACGCAATCTTCGATCGACAGCGGATGGAAATGGAACACGCCGGCCAGCACCGTTTGCACCTCTTCCGGGGTCGGATCCTCGAAATCCACCCACAGGAACAGGTTCGTGTCCGCCAGGAGCGTCGGCATCAGGAACAGGTCAATGTTCTCCATATGCAGCTTCCCCTGCGTCGTGAATGCGAATGAACGGATCATAATTACTACCGACGCCAAATTTTCCGTGACCGCGGATGATTCCGCAAGTTTCATCTGCATCCGTTGACTGTTCGTCCAACCGGTCTAAACTGTTTTGATGTTCAAATTGGAGGCGCCATACGAGCCGGCCGGCGACCAGCCGCAGGCGATCGCGAAACTGACGGAAAGCGTCCGGTCCGGCGTCCCGCACCAGGTGCTGCTCGGCGTCACCGGCTCCGGCAAGACGTTCACCGTCGCCAACGTCATCAAAAACGTCGAACGCCCCACCCTCGTCATCTCCCATAATAAAACGCTGGCCGCGCAGCTTTACGCCGAGTTCAAAAGCTTTTTCCCCCACAACGCCGTCGAATATTTCGTCAGTTACTTCGATTATTACCAGCCCGAAGCCTACATCCCGCGCACCGACACGTTCATCGAAAAGGATTCCAGCCGGAACGAAGAGATCGAACGCCTCCGCCTCTCAGCCATGAGCTCGCTCTTTTCGCGGCGCGATGTCATCGTCGTCGCCAGCGTCTCCTGCATCTATGGCATCGGCAGCAAGGAGGATTACGAAGAGATGATCGTCCCCCTCCGCACCGGCAACACGATCTCGCGCGAACAATTTCTCTCCCGCCTCGTCGCCCTCCAGTACGATCGCAACGATATCGCGTTCGAACGCGGCCAGTTCCGCGTCCGCGGCGACACGGTCGAAGTCCGGCCCGCCGGGCGTGAAGACGGCCTGCGCATCGAATTTTTTGGCGAAGAGATCGAACGGATCACCCGCTTCGAACCGTTGACCGGTAAAAAGACGGAACAACTCGACGCCGTGGTCGTCTTCCCGGCCAAACAATTCGTCACCACGAACGAAAAGATGAAGCGGGCGATCCTCACGATCCGCGAGGAACTCGGCGACCGCATCGCCTGGTTCGAACGCAACGGCAAATTGCTCGAGGCCCAGCGCATCAAACAACGCACCGAATTCGACCTCGAGATGATGGAGGAGATGGGCATCTGTTCCGGTATCGAAAATTATTCGCGCCACATCTCAGGCCGCCCGTCCGGATCGCGACCCAACACGCTGTTCGATTTTTTCCCGAACGATTACCTGCTGGTCATCGATGAGTCGCACGCCACCGTCCCGCAGATCGGCGCCATGTATGAAGGCGATCGTTCGCGCAAAACGGTCCTGGTCGACCACGGCTTCCGCCTGCCGAGCGCCCTCGACAACCGTCCGTTGAATTTTCTGGAATTCCAGGGGATGCAGAACCAGACGATCTATGTCAGTGCCACGCCCGCGAAGAGAGAAATTGAATGGGCCCGCGCAGCGGCGGGCGTCTCGCCTGTCGTAGTGCCAGGCTTCCAGCCTGGTGATACAACCGCCGATACGGCCGGCAAGATGCCGGCGGCTACGGCAGGCTGGAAGCCCGCCGCCACAATGCCGGGTGTCGTCGAACTCGTCGTCCGCCCCACCGGCCTCATCGACCCGAAAGTCACGATCAAACCGTTGCCGGGCCAGATCGACGACCTGATCGAGGAAGCCCGCAAACGCTCCGACCGGAAAGAGCGCGTGCTCGTCACCACCTTGACCAAGCGCACCGCTGAAGAATTGACCGATTACCTGCGCGGCATCGGTGTGAACGTGCAGTATCTGCACAGCGAGATCGACGCCATCGAGCGCGTCGAAGTCCTGCGCGCGTTGCGCAAGGGCGAATTCGACGTGCTGGTCGGCATCAACCTGCTGCGCGAAGGCCTGGACCTGCCGGAGGTTTCGCTGGTCGCCATCCTGGATGCCGACAAGGAAGGTTTTTTGCGCAGCGAGACCAGCTTGATCCAGACCGCCGGCCGCGCCGCGCGCCATCTCAACGGCGAAGTCATCCTGTATGCCGACGTGATGACCGACAGCATCAAGAAATTCCTCGCCGTGACGGAATATCGCCGGCAACGGCAACTGGCCTACAACCAGGAGCACAACATCACGCCGCGCAGCGTGAGCCGCGCCGTTGAAGAAAGTCTCGCCGTGTACGAATCCAACCGTGAAGAAGCCCATGGCATCTTGCGGGAAGGCGGCGGCGACATCGACCTGACCCAAACGATCGGCGAGCTCGAAAACGAGATGTTGAAAGCCGCCGAAGACCTGCAGTTCGAGAAAGCCGCCCTGCTCCGCGACCAGATCAAGGAGTTGAAACGCATGGTCAACGGTGAAACAGCGGCGCCCGCGAAACCGACGAGTTACAAGAAATTGAAGCGGGCGAGGAAATGAACGATTGAATCGGGACGGGACACTGCGGCGGCCGCGCCCGGATTTGGACGGCACATTCCCCAAAAAATATCGGCCCGCGCGTACGCCCTGCCTTTTAAAAATCCTTTGCGTGCTTTGTGTGAAGGAAAATCAATGTACAATGATCAGATGAGCACGGAAGAAATCGTCGGTCTCAGTCTCGCCCTCGCCGTCATGCTGGCGGGATTGATCGGCAGTATCGTGCCGGCGCTGCCGGGGACGCCGCTGATCCTCGTCGCCGCCGTCGGCCATCGCCTTTACTTCGGCGCCACCAGCGTCAGCAACCTCATGCTGGTCGTCCTCGTCATCCTCACCCTGCTCTCGGTCGCGCTCGATTTCCTGGCGGGGATGCTCGGCGCGAAAAAATTCGGCGCCACCTGGCGCGGCGCCCTCGGCGCCGTCATCGGCGGGATCATCGGACTGTTCTTCAGCCTGCCGGGGATCATCATCGGGCCGTTCCTCGGCGCGATGCTGTTCGAGATGATGGGCGGCCAGGATTACCATAAAGCCGCCAATGCCGGTCTCGGCGCCA
>Ga0070690_100001236_pt1 | contig 13240 bp, 11 predicted proteins | sample KBSS33HmetaG_FD_64671 | JGI IMG/M metagenome (GOLD analysis project Ga0070690, IMG submission 64671) | Switchgrass rhizosphere microbial communities from Kellogg Biological Station, Michigan, USA - KBS S3-3H metaG | ecosystem: Host-associated > Plants > Roots > Rhizosphere ... | reverse complement strand
CGACACGCTGCTCGTCACCGGATACAGCTACAAGGAAGACGCGTCGAACATCGCGCTGTTTCGCATCGACAAGGACGGCGTTTTCAGATTCCTCGCCCGGTACTTCATCGAATCGGAAGACTATTACTCGTGGGAGAACTACGCGACCCGCATCGTCGATGGCAAGTTGATCATCTACACGCCGTTCGATCTTTCGCAGTACGGCCGCGAGCAGGAATTTCCGCTGCCGCGTATCCGGCGCTGGACCGAGCAGGGCGGATACACGCCCTGGCAACCGCTGTTCAGTATCACCGACGTGTACAAGCCCATCCAGCCCGCGTTCACGCCGGCCATGCACGTGGTGTCGGCCTGCTCGATCAATCTCGCCGAGGCGCTCGAGTGCCGTTCGAGAGGCATCGTGGGTCCGTGGGAACACGAGATGTACGTATCGGCGGATCACGTCTACCTGTGGTTGGCGCCGGACTCGGACGACCTCGGCCGCGGCCGACACGTCGAGGCCTGCGCCGCGGGCGAGGATGTTTTCAAGAAGCCCGGCTGGCCGTCGGCGGCCTATCGCATGACCATTTCCTCGGGCGTGATGGGCGCCGTGCACACCGAGGGCTTTCCGCCCGATCAATTCGCGCTCGCCGAGCAACGCGGCGCGTTATGGGCGCTGGTACGCCGGCCGCCGCTCGAGTGCGACTTGCCGGACGTCGACGACGGGGACAACCAGCCGCTGGCGCTGGCGAACATACCGCTCGACGCGTTCAGCATTTTTCCGCCGCACGTCGAGAGCAGCGATCATTTCCGTGTCCCGGCCGCGAGCGGTTGGGACCTGCAGAGCCGTTTCTCCGACGGCTATCTACTATATGGATCGGCGCAGGGGAGGGCGCGTGCGGTCTGGCGCGGTGAGTGGGGCAGCGAGCCATATAAAAACGGCAATCTAGCCGTGATCCGGCTCGCTGCGCCGCGCCAGGCCGCCGTGCTGGAGATGCCGCACAGCGTGGATCGCATCGAGCTGTTCGGCCGCAATGCCGTGGCATTCGGTTATCAGCCGAACGACGACTACGCGGTCTCGAGTGTTGCGCTCGGCCGGCATTCGCGCCGCTCCGATACACAGGCCATGCCGGGAGTGTTCGAGTCGGAAGGCCGCTCGCACGCCTTCAATGCGCTGGCGGAAGCGGACGGCTCGGGCATCTTCGGCATTCCGACCATGGATTCCGAGACCTACCGGAACGAGCGGTACGGCGACACGCCCGTGGACGTGCAATTCATCGTCGCGAGCAACACGCTCGACCTCGACGCGGCCAACAAGATCGCCGGCACACCCGAGAGCCAGCTCCGCGCTACCGGCTACACCTGCGAGGTGTCCTGCGTCGACTGGTACGGAAATGCGCGTCCGATCTTCTACCGCGGCCGCATCTTCGCGCTCATCGGTCTGGACTTCGTCGAGGGCGCGCTCAGCGACCGCCGCGTGGTCGAAGTGACGCGCCTGAATCTCGCCGCGACGCCGGAGCACGTGCGGCCCATGGCCGCAAACTAGGCGGCCCGGCTCGCGAGCGCCGCCTCGCGCATGGTTTGTGACAACACGCCGTAGGTCTTGATCCACGCGGATTTGACCTCCGGCGTGAAGTCGGCACGCAACAGGCGCTCGAGCGTCCAGAGCAGCGCGCTCGCCACCGTGCCGTAGTGCGGGTCCTGGACACCGCGAACCGCGTGGCGCGCCCCGAGCTCGCGAATCACCGGCAGCAGCGCGTCCAGCCGGTCGAGTGCGCGCACCGACGCATTGATCATCTGCACGAGCAATGTGCCCTGTTGCTCCAGGTCGCCGGTGAACAATGGCCGCAGCGCGGGATCCAGCTCGAACAGCTTGAGATAGAACAGCTCCGCGAAGGTCGCTTTCATCGGCAGCACTTTGCGCCAGCTGAGCTGGACCAACAGGATGTCTTGACTGGTCATCGAACCTCCATGTCCCCCACAAGCCAGTGGAGCAAACGCTGTGCCAGGCAAAAGCGGGGAAAATCCGCACGCTCGCGCAGGGTTCGCACCGGGACCGCACCTTGTGCATTGCCGTTCGCTCACAGGTGGGGCAAATGCGGATGCTTACCGCATAATGCGCCGCAACCAGGAACACGAATGCGGACCCTGAGAATAAGAGTGAAGCCGGGCTCGCGGCGCGAGGAACTGCTGGAACAGCCCGACGGCAGCTGGCTGGCGCACGTCAAGGCGCCGCCGGTCGACGGCAAGGCGAATGCCGCGCTGGTCGCGCTGCTGGCGGAGCATTTCGGTTTGCGCAAGGCGCAGGTCAACATTCGCAGCGGCTCGGGCGGCCGCCTGAAACTGGTACAGCTGGAGGACTAACAAGGATGATCACGCTCTACACGTTCGGCCCGTACTTCGGATTGCCGGACCCGAGCCCGTTCGTGATGAAGGCGGAAATGCTGCTCAAGCTCGCCGGGCTGCCGTACCAGACCGACACGCGCGGCTTCGGCAAGGCGCCCAAGGGCAAACTACCCTACGTACGCGACGGCGAGACGCTGGTGGCGGACTCCACGCTGATTCGCCTGTACCTCGAGAAGAAATACTCCGTCGATTTCGACCGAGGTTATGGATCGCGGGAACGCGGTGTCGGCTGGTCGGCGGACAAGATGCTCGAGGAGCACCTGTACTGGGTCATGGTCTACTGGCGCTGGCTCAATCGCGAGAACTTCGAGCGCGGGCCGAAAGCATTCTTCAGGCGCGCGCCCGCGCTGATCCGGCCACTGGTGGAGAAGATCGTGCTCCGCAAGATCCGCAAGAACCTGCACAGCCACGGCATCGGCCGGCACAGCGAGACGGAGATGACGGAGATGGCCTGTCGCAGCATCGAGGCGCTGGCGCAGATCCTCGGCGACAACCGTTACTTCCTCGGCCCCCAGGCGAGCGGCGTCGATGCCACGGTGTTCGCCTTCGTCGCCTGCACGCTCACACCGCATTTTTCTTCGCCGGTGCGTGACAAGATGGCGGGCATGAACAATCTCGTGGCCTATCACGACCGGATGATGGCGGAGTTCTTCCCAGATTTCGTGAAACGGTGATGCACATGAAACTTCCACGGATGGATGTTGTTCGTCTGCTCGCCGCTGCGCTGCTGTGGTCATTGGCAGCCGCGATCCGCGCGGACGGATCGTCCGACACCCGCGCCGCGTATCTCAAGCTCATCGACCGGCCGCTCGTGGCGGCGAAGGCCGAGCTCGACGACATGCCCGCCGTGTCGGGTCTGCGCAAGTACCACCTGTGGTTCTGGTCGGACGCCAGCGAGCGCGTGCCGGGCTATGTGCTGCTGCCGGATGCGGCGCAGTTCAAGGGTCGGCGCCCGGTGGTCATCGCGCTGCATGGCACGGGCGGCAACAAGGACAACGGACAGATCGCCGAAATCGTGCTCAAGGCGGCGCGCGCGGGCTTCATCGGCGTCGCCATCGACGGCCGCTTCCACGGCGAGCGCACGCGCGCCGGGCAGGGCTCCGAGGAGTACAACACCGCGATCGCGCAGGCATTCCGCAGCGGGCAGGGGCACCCGCTGTACTACGACACCACCTGGGATGTGATGCGCCTGATCGACTACCTGGTTGCGCGCAAGGACGTCGACCCGGCGCGCATCGGGCTGACCGGCATCTCCAAGGGCGGCATCGAAACCTGGCTCACCTCTGCGGTAGATAGTCGCGTGGCGGCGGCGGTGCCGTACATCGGCGTGCAGAGCTTCCGCTGGGGCCTCGACAACGGGCAGTGGCGCGCGCGTGTCGCGACCTTCGAGACGGCGTTCGAAGCCGCGGCGAAGGAGTCCGGCGGATCGCCGCGCAGCGTGGAATTCGCGCGGCAGTTCTATACGCGCGTGATGCCCGGCATCGACGCGCAGTTCGACGGGCCTTCCATGCTGCCGTTGATCGCGCCGCGGCCGCTGCTGGTGGTGAACGCGGACTCCGACGCGAACAATCCGATCGCCGGCACTCGCCTGGCGGTGGAGAGCGCGAAGCCGGCGTATGCCGCGGCGGGTGCGGGTGATCGGTTGCAACTGGTCATCGAGGAGAACACGCCGCATCGCGTGAATCCCGAGGCGATCGATGCGGGCATCGCGTGGTTCGTGCGCTGGCTGAAGCCCTAACAATCCTGACAGTTCGATGGCGCTCGAGAAATTTCCGCTGCACGAGGCGGCCGCCGCCGGAAACCTGGCGCAGCTGGAGAAGTTGCTCGCCCGTCCTCGGCGCGACGCGGCAGCGGAAATCGAGCGCGTGACGCCCGACGGATTAACCGCGCTGATGCTGGCACTCCTGAGCCCGAAAGCCGATGTGACTCTCGTTGAAAAGCTCATCGCTGCCGGTGCCGACATCCATCGTCGCGGTGAGGGTGCGCAGGGCACCCGCGACCGTCCAGTGACCGTGGCATTGCGTGCGGGCGACGTGCGAAAAGTGGATGCACTCGTGCGAGCCGGTGCGGACATCCACTACTCGCGCGACGGCTACACCGCCTTGCTCGATGGAATCCATGGAAGAAGCGTGTCCTCGGACCAGGGGTTGCTGGATCTCATCCGCTATCTCATCGGCAAGGGCGTCGATCTCGATTCGGAGACGAAATATTCCGAGACGGCGCTGCGAGTGCTGTCGCGCCTCGGCAGATTCGACGCCATCCGACTACTGCTGGAGGCGGGTGCGAACGAAGAACAGCTCGCGTGGACGCCGTTGATCCGGGCCGTGGCCTTTGGCGAGGCGCGCGAAGTCGAGGCGCTGCTGAAATCCGGCGCCGACCTCGAGGCGCGTGATTACTGGCAACGCACGGCCTGGCTGGTCGCCATTGCCGCGGGCAGGATCGACATCGCGGACTCGCTGCACAGGGCCGGGGTCGACATCCAGGCCGCAGGGCGATGTGCCAAGCCGCCGCTGTTCTACGCGATCGAAGCCGGCAACTTGCGCATGCTCGAATGGCTGCTCGAGATCGGTTGCGACGCGCAGGCGATAGATCAGTTCGGGAACAACGCGCTCATGACAGCCGCCGACGAAGGCTTCACTCAGGCAATCGACCCGCTATTGAGATCCGGCATCGACGTGAACGCAACCAGCCAGACTTACACGGCGCTCGGTTCGGCGACGCGTGCGGACGTGGCGCGCAAGCTGCTCGACGCCGGAGCCGACCCCGCCGAGATCACTTCCGAAGCCCGACGTTCGTTCTTGGGATTGAGCCCGAACCCCAGCGTTCACTTCCTGGACATTCGCGATGACGAATTCAGGCGAGGTGCCGCGCGCCGGTTCGGAAAGGCGAATCCTGAAGAGATCGAAGAGCCGTTCTGGACCGCGATGATTCGCGCCGGCGTCAACGCATATCAGGCGGCGAGCACCTTCGCGTCCGTCAAGGTCCGCCACCCGGTCTGGTGCGCGCAAAGATTTGGCCAGTCGATCAGCTTTCTCCCGGATGGCCGAATCGTGCAGATCGGCGGCGAACACGAGGATTACTACGACGAGGATTTCTGCATCTACAACGACGTCTTCGTACACGAGCCGGACGGGCGCGTCCGCGTGTTCGGTTACCCCGAGAAAGTGTTCCCGCCGACGGACTTCCACACCGCGACGCTGTTGGGCCGCAAACTGATCCTGATCGGATCACTGGGTTATCCCGGCGCGCGAAAGCCGGGCGCGACGCCCGTGTACTCTCTGGACACCGACAATTACCGCATCGAGAAGGTGCGCACCTTCGGCACCGGGCCGGGCTGGATTTCCAGACATAGAGCCCATCTGCTTGGCAGCGAGATTGTCGTTTCGGGCGGAAAAGTCGCGGTCGAGGCCAACGGAGAAGAAGACTACGTCGACAACGGTCAGCGCTTCGCCCTCGACATCGAAAAATGGCGCTGGCGAAAAATGTAGCTCAGCGCAGGAACACGACCGCCATCGGCTTCGCAATCGGCACCTGCTCTCCGACCGGCTTCAATTCGCCGCTCTTCGCATCGACCGCGAACACGACCACATTCCCGCCTTCCTGGTTGCTGACGATCAGCCACTTGTTGCTCGGGTCGAAGGTGAAGTAGCGCGGCACCTTGCCGCGTGACGGCACGCGCTGGCGCAGCGTGAGCTCGCCGTTACTGCTGATCGAATACACCGCGATGCTGTCGTGGCCGCGGTTGGAGACGTAAAGGAACTTGCCGTCGTTGCGGATCGCGATCTCCGCGGCGGTGTTGGCGGCGGTGAAGTCGTCGGGAAGAGTCTTCACCTGCTGAAATTGCGTCAGCACGCCCTTGCCCGAATCCCACTTGAACGCGATCACTTCGTTGGAAATCTCCTGCACCGCGTACAGCCACTTGCCGTTCGGATGAAACGCGAGGTGGCGCGGCCCGGAGCCGCCGTTGACCTGGGCGAACGGCGGATCATTCGGTGTCAGCTTCCCGTGATCAAAACGGTAGACCATGATCTTGTCCATGCCCAGATCCGCGACCAGGCCGAACCTGTTGGTCGGATCGGTGCGGAACCAGTGCGCGTACGGCTTGGTCTGGCGCTGCGGATGCACGCTCGAACCCTCGTGCTGCACGAACGCGGTCTGCTGATCGAGCGAGCCGTCGGCGGCGAGTGAATACACCTCGACGTACCCGCCGCCGTAGTTCGCGTCGAGCACGTATTTGCCGCTCTTGTCGACGCTCACGTAACTCGGACCGCGGCCCTTCGACTCCTTGTAGTTGAGCAGTCGCAGCGCGCCGGTCTTGGCATCCTCCACCGCAAACGCGCTCACGCCACCCGGCGTGCCGGTATTGCACATATAGAGATGCTTGTGGTCCGCCGACAGCGTGAAGTGCGCCGGATCGCGCGTTTCGATCACCAGCTTGGGCGCGGACAACGCACCGGTCGCCGGGTCGAACTCGGCAACGGTGATGCCCATCTTCTCGGGATTCTGGGTGGCGATGTAGAGCAGCGAATTCTTGGCCATAGCGGTGTGACTGGAGAGCAGCAGGGTGAGCGCGGCGAGAAATCCGAAGCGTCTGCGTTTCATCTGACGTTCCTGGCGAAGTTAGGTGGCCGCAGGCGCCCGCGAGGCGCGCGCGAGAGCATGCCACATTGGACGACGCCCGAGGTTGCGTATTCCGCTACCTTCCGGCCTCTGAAGCGGTGGACTTGCGGTGCGCGCGAAACGCGGGTCTATACTCCGCCGCCGATGCAGCCAAAGCTTAAGCGCGCTGAGCTGGACCGAATCGCCGGGCACTACGGGCTCGACGCGCGAGGCGTCGATGCACTTCTCGAAATCGCAGAGGCCCGGCCGGGCGCGAGCGAGAGTTTGAAATTCCTTTCCCGCATGTTCGCCATCGGCGGGCTCCTGTCGCTGGCCGCCGGCGTGGTGTTTTTCGTCGCCGCCAACTGGAGCGCCATCGCGGTATTCGGGCGCTTCGCGCTGCTGGAAATCCTGCTGCTGGCCTGCGTGATCATCGCCTTGTTCCGGCTGCCGCCGTCGGACCTGGGACGCGGCGCACTGTTCCTGGCCTTCGTCGTCACCGGCGCGCTGCTTGCGCTCTTCGGCCAGACCTACCAGACCGGCGCGGACGTGTATGAGCTGTTCCTCACCTGGGCCTTGTTAGGCCTGCCGCTCGTCGTGCTGGTGAACTGGGGCGTGAGTTCGGCGGCCTGGCTGCTGGTCCTCAACATTTCGCTCATGCTGTTCTGCGGATGGCATTCGATGGGCGGCTGGCTGTGGGGCATGCTCTCCAGCTCGCGATTCGTCACGATGCACATCGTGCTCGCGGCCATGTGGTGCAACCTGCTGCTGTGGTTCGGGTTCGAGGCCGTGCGCGTCCAGGCCGTGCCCCAGTGGGTACGGCGCCTGGCGATGTCCTGCGCGTTCGCGTTCGGCACCTGGGCGGGCATGCGGTCGGTCTACCAGCACGATCTCGCGGCGATCGACATGCCCGGATTGCTGACCGCGATGGTCGCGGTCGCCACATATTGCTGGCACCGGCGCGAGGACATCTATCCACTCGCCGTCGTCATGGGCACCTTCATCATCGTGAGCGTCGCGTGGATAGCGGATGTCGCCGACTTCGACGACGAAATCGGCTTCATCGTGCTGGCACTGTGGCTCATCGGCACGTCGGCGGTGGCCGGGCGAATCCTCACCGTCACGGCGCGCCGCTGGCGTACGCCGGGCATCGCATGAGCACGCAGGAAGTCGTCGCCTCGCTGATCGAGGCCGTGCGTGCGCGCGGGGTGACCATTCCCGAAAAGGAATCGCCGTCGCTCGACGAAGAGGACCGACCGTGGTTCGTGTCACTGATGCTCAGCGCCGCGGGCTGGCTCGCCGCCATCTTCATACTGGCGTTCGTCGGCGTCGCGTTCGAGTTGTTCGACCTGAATTCGCGTGCGACGTTGTTCGGCGTGGGCGTCGTGCTGCTGGCGGGCGCCTGGGCCATGTACTACGCAGACGACCAGGGTGGCACCTTCCTCGATCAGCTGGCGTTGGCCATTTCCATCGCCGGACAGATCGCGGTGGCGTGGTCGGTACTCGAGGATGAGAAATCCGGGACGTTGATCTGTGCGTTCCTGCTGGTCCTGCAGCTCGTCGTGTTCGCCGTCATGCCCAACAAACGTGCGCGCACGCTGGCGGCCATGTTCGCGACGATGGCCTGGGTCTCCACCGTGCGATTCGCCCTCGCGAATGGGCATGGCGGGGATTTCTTCCTGCACGGCCCGGAGCTGCAGGGCTTCGACCCCTGGCGTCTGATCATCGCGTGGCTGCTCACCTGGCTGCCGCTGCTCGCGCTGCTACAGTGGATGACGTGGCGCGAATCGATGTGGATGTCGTCGGATCTGCGCGATCACGCCCGCCCGGCGCTCGCCGGCCTGCTGATCGGCGTGGCGCTGGGATCGGCTTTCAGCGAGCTGTTCGCATTGGTCGAATTCAACGAAAACGTCATTGGCATGCGGATTGGCTGGATCGCGCTGTTTCCGCTGCTGTCGATCGCCGCGGCGATGTTCGCCGCGTTTTGCGCTTTCCGGATGCGCAGCACGGGTCTGGCGGGGTTTGCGGCGTTCGCCGCGCTCGCGCACGTCGCGCGGTTCTACTACAACTTCGGCACCAGCCTCACGTGGAAGTCGCTGATCATGGTGTGCGCCGGGGCCGCGCTGCTGGGCGCCGGTCTGCTGCTGAAGCGACGTGCGGCCGAGGCCGCGGGCGCGTCATGAGTCCGCTGCTGAAACGCATCGCGATCGTGGCTGCGGCCGTGTTAGTGCTCACGGCCGTCAACATGTCCATCGTCGCCAAGGAGGAGATCAAGTCCCGTGGCGAGCGAATCTACCTGGCGCTTGCGCCGGTCGATCCTCGCTCGCTGATGCAGGGCGACTACATGGCGCTGCGATTCGCGCTGACGAGGGAGATCATTTCGGAAGAGAGCGGCAGCGTGGGCGTGCTCGTGGCGCCGAACGGCGTAGCCACGATGAATCCCGATCAGCAGGCGCCGGGACTGCGCGTTCGTTACCGCGTCCACAACGGCCAGGTTTGGCTCGGCACCAATGCGTACTTCTTCGAGGAAGGCACCAGCGAGCGATACACCGGCGCGGCCTACGGCGAGTTTCGTGTCGATCGCGAGACGGGCGAGGCGGTGCTCGTGGCGCTCACCGACAAGGACCTGAAACGGAAATAGGGACATTCCTCATTTCGGTTGTCATGTGACAGCGGAAATCAGGAATGTCCCCATTTTCATTTTTTAAGTTCCTGCAGTGCGCGATCGAGCACGGGGTCACGCTTGGCGCGCACGTCGTCCAGCGTGGGCAGGATCCAGACGTCCGGTTCCACGCCCACGCCTTCAATTCTCTGCCCGTCGTTCCTGAAGTAGTTTGATATCGGCACCTGCACGTACCCGCTGTCGGGCAGCGCGAACTGCTGCGATTGCAGCACCGAGCCATTGGTCATACGGCCGACGAGCCGCCCGCGCTTCTGGTCCTGCACGGCAGCCGCGAGGATTTCCGAAGCGCTGCCCGACAACGGTCCAACGAGAACCACCAGCGGTCCGGTGTATCGCTTCGTGTAGGTGCTGGAGCGCATCTCCGACTGACCCGATCTTTCGACAATCGAGCCGACCAGCACACCGGCGCCCATCAATGCAGCCGCGATGCGCTTCATCTGGTCCGCGAGGCCGCCGCCATTCCAGCGCAGATCGACGATCAACCCCTCCGGCCCGGCGCTGTCGATGGCTTCGAAGACCGGTTTCAGGAATTCGGCGTCGCCAAAACCATTGAAGCGTACGTAGCGCACCCCACCGTCGAGACGTCGCGTCTCGAAAAGCTGGCGGTACTTGATCATGCGGTGATCGAACCTCACATGCACCAAGCTGCCGGGCGGCGGTGCAGTTTCGTCGCCTTGACCTCGTTCCCAGGCGTGCGCGGCGTCGGAATCCAGCGGCACGAATTCGCCGACGAAGTGAACCGCGTCGTCTTCGATAGAAAGCGTCTGCTGGCACACGATTGTGCGCCAACCGGGACGGATGCCGTTTTCCTCCGCCAGGGTATCCGGCCACACATCGCCCACCAGGAAGAACTCGTGCGTGCCGCGTCGCACCTTCACGCACTCGAGACCCGGACCGACGGCGTACAACGGATAGAGCCGCTTGTACCGCTCGACGGTCTCTTTCGCCCGCTCGCTTGGTTCGGGTGTCGAAGACTCGCCCGGATTCTTCGGATACTCGACGGAAAAATGCGACTCCGGCAGGTGCTTCAGCATCTCGCGCAGCACTTCGTTATGCAGCGCAAAGGGCATCTGTCCCACATTTGCCGCCTTCTCACGCCACGTCGTCTTCATGCCGCGCCACTCGTCCGAGGCCAGATACTTCGAGTCGTAGTAGTTGGACTCGATCGCCGACACGAAGGCATCGTAGATGGCGAGGTTTTGATCCCGGGCGCTGAGTGCCAGGAACTCCCGGGTGGGCTTGGGCGGCCAGACGGCCTCGGGTGGCTTCTCGGCCTTGGCGCAAGCCGACAAGGCGAACACCATCAGGACCACCGCGTGTCGAATCAATGACATCCGGATCGCTCCCCTCGGTCGCAATTCAACACTCTCTGGCGCCAGGCGCTCGTTCCTGACACCCAAATTTTCAACCTCACTCGGCAACCTTTGCAGATCGCCGCACGTCTATATACTTCCGCCCTCCAACGACATGGGCGGCAGGAGCCTCATAACATGAATACAGTCTCCCTCAGGAAAATCATGCTCGGTGTCTTCGCAGCCACGGTGGTCGTCCCGACCATCGCCGCCGCGGACGGCCCCGCCGCCCAGGCCGTCGCGAACACGCCCGTGATCCCGCGCGCGGCATTATTCGGGAACCCGGAAAAGGCGCAGGCTCGCATCTCGCCCGACGGCAAGTACATCTCCTTCATCGCGCCGCGTGACGGCGTGCTGAACGTGTGGTTGGCGGAGCGCGGCAAGCTCGAGGCCGCCAAGCCCATCACCAACGATCAGAAGCGCGGCATCCGCCAGCACCTGTGGTCGTATGACAATCGCCACGTTCTCTACCTGCAGGACAAGGACGGCGACGAGAACTGGCACATCCACTCGGTCGACGCGGTGAGCGGCGACGACAAGGACATCACGCCATTCGCGGGCGCGCGCGCCGACATCGTCGACCTGTCGTGGAAGAAGCCGGGCGCAGTCTCGGTCAGCATCAATGATCGCGACAAGGAATGGGCGGACCTGTATGTCATTGACATCGCCACCGGCAAACGCACGCTGGTCGAGCAGAACAACGATCAGATCGCGGGCTGGATCCTCGACTTCGATCTGCAGCCCAAGCTCGCGCAGAAAAACGACGCCGATGGCTCGGAAGTTTTCCGCCGCGTCGACGGCAAGTGGGTCAGCCTGTTCCGCTTCGGCCAGGATGACTCGCTGACCACCGAGGTGGTCGCCGTGGAGGCGAGCGGCAAGACCGCGCTGCTGCAGTCGTCCGTCGGCCGTGACAAGTCGGCCCTCGAGCGCGTCGACCTCACCACCGGCAAGACCAGCGTCATTGCTGAAAGTGACCGTGCCGACATCAACCAGCTCTGGCTGGAGCCGAAGACCGCGAAGCCGCAGGCCTACTCGGTCGAATATCTCAAGCCCGAACTCACCGCGCTCGACAACTCGGTCAAGAAGGACATCGCGCTGTTGACGAAGCAATTGGGCGAAGGCTTCCTGGTGACGAACCGCACGCTGGACGACTCGACCTGGGTCGTCGCCACCGACAGCCCGCAAGCCCCGTCCACCTCCTATCTATACGACCGCAAGGCGGGAACGGTCACCAAGCTGTTCGAATCGCGGCCGGTGCTGTCGAAGTCACCGCTGGTGCCGATGCAGGCACTCGAGCTCAAGGCGCGCGACGGCCTGACGCTGGTGAGCTATCTCACGCTGCCGCCGGGCTCCGATGCCAACAATGACGGCCGGCCGGACAAGCCCGTGCCGATGGTGCTCAACGTGCACGGCGGACCGTGGGGCCGCGACAATTACGGCTACGACTCCGAGGCCCAATGGTTCGCGAATCGCGGCTACGCGTCGTTGCAGGTGAACTACCGCGCATCGACCGGCTTCGGCAAGGGCTTCACCAACGCCGGCAACCGGCAGTGGGCGCGCAAGATGCACGACGACCTGCTGGATGCCGTGCAGTGGGCGATCAACGAGAAGGTCACCACAGCCGACAAGGTGGCTATCTACGGCGGTTCGTATGGCGGCTACGCGACTCTGGTTGGCGTCACGATGACGCCGGACACCTTCGCCTGCGGCGTCGACATCGTCGGCCCGTCCAACATCGTCACGCTCATGAGCTCGATCCCACCGTACTGGAAACAGTTCTTCGAGAATTTCGTCACGCGCGTCGGTGATCCGCGTACCGAAGACGGCCGCAAGATGCTGCTCGAGCGTTCGCCGCTCACCTTCGTCGCGAACATCAAGAAGCCGCTGCTGATCGCGCAGGGCGCCAACGATCCGCGCGTCAAGCAGGCCGAGGCGGATCAGATCGTGAAGGCGATGAAGGACAAGAACCTGCCCGTGACCTACGTGCTGTATCCGGAAGAGGGCCACGGCTTCGCGCGCCCGACCAACCGCACTTCGTTCTACGCGATCGCGGAAGGGTTCCTGAGTCAGTGCCTGGGCGGGCGTTACCAGCCGATCGGTGACGACTTCAAGGGCGCAAACCTCAAGGTACTGGAAGGCGCGCAGAACGTGCCGGGACTCACCGACGCACTGAAATGACTTGACCTCAAGTCGGCTTGAAGTGGCAGATTGAAGTCTCCGCCCT
>Ga0070690_100001233_pt1 | contig 13254 bp, 12 predicted proteins | sample KBSS33HmetaG_FD_64671 | JGI IMG/M metagenome (GOLD analysis project Ga0070690, IMG submission 64671) | Switchgrass rhizosphere microbial communities from Kellogg Biological Station, Michigan, USA - KBS S3-3H metaG | ecosystem: Host-associated > Plants > Roots > Rhizosphere ... | reverse complement strand
CTTCTTTTTGGCGAGACGATTTGAGCTTCGTAAGCATGTTCCGCGAAACGTGCTTCTTCATCTCGCTACAAGCGTAGTGCTTTCAGCTTTGGTGCTTTCGGCGGCTTCTCCCTTAGTCTGGTACTTCGGTTACGTTAATCTAGTGCGCAACCCCACGCTCGCAGTCCTTTGGCGCAACAATGCGTTTAGCCCTTACTACTTTCACCAGGGACTTACGATTTACTGGACCACCCTGGTCGTTGCTCACGCTCTCTATTACTACCGCGGGCTTCGTGAAAAGGAGGCGCAAACTGCCAGACTGACCGCGCAGTTGGCCCAAGCGCAATTGCAAGCTCTGAAAATGCAGATCCATCCGCATTTTCTTTTCAACACCCTCAATGCGATTGCCGCACTCTTACATAAGGATATAGAAGCGGCAGACAGAATGATTGCCAAACTTGGCGACTTTCTCCGGCTCACCCTTAAGAAGTCAGACGCTCAGTTGGTCGATTTTGATCAGGAGTTACAGTTTCTCAAATGCTATCTCGACATCGAACACATCCGTTTTCAAGATCGCCTAACCGTTGAGATGGACATCGACCCATATGCACTGACCGCTACGGTTCCAAATCTAATCCTGCAGCCGATTGTTGAGAATGCGGTGCGGCATGGTGTCGCGACTCAAACGTATCGTGGACACATTGCCATTCGCGCTCACCGCACGAACGGCCGGTTAATCATGAAGGTAGAAGACAATGGGCCTGGTCTGACAAGAAATGCTAATGGTGCTGGAATCGGATTGAGGAACACTCGCGCTCGATTAGAGCAGTTTTATGGGGACGACTTTAGTTTTCAAATCGCGAACGCAGAAGAGCACGGCGTCACTGTCACGTTAGATGTTCCAGCATCGGTAGAAATTGAAGGTGAATAAACCGTGGGAATCAGAGTCTTAATTGTCGACGATGAGCCACTCGCGCGCGATCGCATTCGCGAGATGCTTAAGGATCAGTCTGAGTTTGAAGTAATCGGAGAAGCACAAAACGGACAGGAAGCGATTCGTTTTGTTGAGAAACTAAATCCCGATCTCGTTTTTCTGGATGTACAAATGCCGGGCCTCGACGGGTTCGATGTTTTGCAAAGTCTGGGCGTTGAGCACCTTCCTGTAGTCATCTTTGTCACCGCGTACGACCAGCATGCGATTCGGGCCTTCAATGTGCACGCGGTGGACTATCTGACGAAGCCGTTCGATCGAAAGCGGTTTGCAGAAGCTCTGGACCACGCGAAGGTCTTTCTTAAAGGTGCAAAGGGACCCGACACAGCGCGCATCATTAGCATATTAGAAGACCTCAGGCCCGGCGCGCGGTACCTTGAACGATTCGCTATCAAAAACGGTGAGACTGTCTTCTTTGTTCGTGCTGATGAGGTGGACGCTGTTGAAGCCGAGGGCAACTATGTGCGTCTTAGACTCGGCAACTCCTCTCATTTGCTCCGCGAGACTCTTACCAATATTGAAGAACAACTCAACCCGCAAGTTTTTGTTCGTATCCACCGACGGACCATCGTCAATATTAATCGTGTAAAGGAACTTCAAACCTGGGCCCGAGGTGAGTATCGCGTTGTGCTCCTCACCGGCGCCCATTACACGCTGAGTCGTGGTTATCGACAGCATTTCGAAAGTTTCATCAGGTTAGGGCCTTAACGCCTGCACAAAACGTACAGTCTCAGCGAACTTTGCGTTCACATCTATCCTCAAATCGTTACCTTACATCACGTCGGGTTGACGCTCGTCACATATTAGTTCCCAACGAGGAAAACTGAAGTCAGACTTTGTCGCGGGTAATCTGGCAATTGAAGACCTTTGTGTGACCCCCGCGTTTAGTGGTGTGTCTCGTTGGGTGGAGACGTGAATCATTAAACATTTGGGAACTCCGGGGGTCGCACGAAGAAGTTAGTAAAGCGAGGGAGTGCATATGACAGAACAGAACGCGTTCGCGAGCCGTCCGCGGGCCATCGACACCATACCCTTGGGCGGACTGTTCATTGGTTTGTTTGACCTCATCTTTGCCTTCACGTTTTACGGTTTCATTTTGAGGGTTCCGTTACTCAGAATTTTTCAGTCTGTGGCTGCCGGAGTTCTTGGTAGACCGAGAGCATATGCAGGTGGAGTGCGAACTTTTTTTGTTGGCATCATTCTTCATTTTGTGGTTGCGACGTGTATTGCCACCGTCTATTACCTTGCGACGCTGGTGCTGCCGGTGTTGATTCGCCATCCGGTTGTTAGCGGATTGATATATGGAGTCGTGGCCTATTTTGGAATGAAATTCATAATCCTTCCCATTTCAGCGATCGGCCAAAGGGGTTCCATACCGCGCTGGCCGATTCTGATCACCGAGATGATCGGACATGCTTTTCTGGTGGGATTACCTGTTGCCTTAGTAGCGCGGAAATCTGCCGGAGCAATTGATAGGGATCCGTCCGATACACGTCCGGGAGAACCGGAGGCAGTGCCACTGGTTTAGTTCGTCGACGCGTTACCGTCGTCAACTAACCCGAGAGAATGAGTCCAAATGAAGGAAGCCACCAAACGCTTGATATTCCGCTGGATTCACATCGTTTTTGCGATTCCGATCATTGGCTACATCTACAGCCCGTTTAAAGAACTTCCAAATTATGCTCCAGTAGTTCGGTATGTGGCCTTTCCGTTAATTGCCATTTCGGGTCTCTGGATGTGGAAAGGCCATCTCCTTCGACGATTTTTTTCGAAGAGATCTGCGCCACAGCCATAGCGCTCACCACCGCACCGCAACACGACTAAAGCATGTCCCGAGCTGTCGGAATAAGTGTGGGATAAAGCTGCACAATGACTCAACTCAGTATGAGGATCGTCCTTCGTCTCTGCGATTTAGGTACTCTGGAACCCGGTGGTATGCTACCGCCGAGCGAAATTTCCTGATGAACAAGGCAAACACCATGTAAGCCACGATCATCGAAGGTTCGTTCGTCAGAAAGTCCAATCCGTTGGAGGTCAGATGTCCTTGCTCCTCCGCTCGTGCCTGGTATTCCTGATCAGTGTTTTGTTTTGTATCGACGCAAGTGCACAGCGTCCGACGCAAAAACCCAGAGCGACACCGTCTCCATCTCCCACCGCTGAATCTGTTCCTGAAGAGCCACCACAGGATATCGAAACTCTCAAGACTGATACGAACCTCGTTGGTGTTCCCGTTATAGCCACCGATCGATCGGGTCTTTATGTGCCAGATCTCACCCGCGAAGAATTTACGATACTCGAAGACGGTGTAAAGCAGGACGTCGCCTTTTTCGCCACGGTGACCGCACCTTTCCATGTTGTGTTGATGCTCGACACCAGCGCAAGCACTCAAGAAAAACTGCGTGTGATTCGTGAGGCAGCGAAGTCGTTCGTTGAGTTATTACAACCGGCAGACCGCGTCAAAATAATTTCGTTCGATGAAGTGGTGAGGGACCTGAATGAATTTACGAACGATCGCATGACGTTAGTTGCCGCCATCAACCGAACGAAATCAGGTGAGGGAACTAAGCTTTACGATGCCGTCGATTTGGCATTGAACGCTATTCGGCCGATACGGGGACGGAAAGCGATTGTTCTTTTCACGGATGGCGTTGATTGGCACAGCGACAGCGCGACGTTTGATGGAACATTGCGTGGGCTGGATGAAGAGGGAGTATTAGTCTATCCGATTCGCTACGACACGCGTGCATTGACCGAACAACTTGCCAGAGAACAAATGGAAGGTCCGCAACTTCCGACGTCGGATGTTATCCGTCGTCCCGCTCCTGGAACGACGCCGCCGACTTTCCCCGGTGGTGATGAGCCACCGATCACGACATCCCGAAACAAAACTGGGCCCTTAGGTCTTCCATCGGGAGAGGAGATATTGCGGCGTCGACGAGAAGAGGAACGCCGGCGTGATGAAAGGCGCCAACCGGATCGATTGCCCGATCCGAATCAGGTGCCGGAGCCACAACGGAGGCCAGAGGATATATTAACTGGCAGACAACCAGCACCTATACCGGGTTCCTCGGGCGATTCGCGTGGCAGAAGACAACCAGACGACTCTGTCACGGCAATACTTGATATGGCTTATCTGACGGCAGATGATTATCTAAAAAAACTCGCCGAGAAGTCGGGAGGCAAACTTTTACGCGCAGACGTTCTGTCGTCGTTGCCGGATGCGTTCTCGAAGATTGCAGCCGAATTACGAACTCAATATCTGTTGGGTTACTACCCCGCAAATAAAGAACGCGATGATCAATATCGAAAGATCAAGGTAACTACTACCAGGAAAGACGTCGTAGTGCGCTCGCGACCCGGCTATCTTGCTTCAAGTCGAAAGAAGCCGACGAGGTGATTTTAGATTTTAGATTGTGGATCGAATATTGATGCATTAAGGGGCGACGATCATCTATCTACAATCTAAAATCTACAATCAAAAATCCTCAATGCCTTCGCTTGCCGCCCATTCCTTCCCGTGCTAGTTTCTGAATGCATTTCCTAAAACTTCGTTGAAATATTTGTAGGGGCGGCCCTTCGTGGCCGCCCGACATTCGTAACCTTAGGACCCTGCAAATATCGATCGGGAAGCTTAATGCCGGATAGAGCAGAAGCTTGGGAATTGTTGTGCGAGTACACGAAGGGCGACAGCCTGCGTAAGCATGCTATCGCTGTCGAGACTGCGATGCGTGCGTGTGCCAGGCGTTACGGCGGCACGGATGCAGACGAGGATGAGTGGGGACTCGTCGGTCTGCTTCACGACTTCGATTACGAAATGTTTCCGACAGCTGATCAGCACCCGTTCACCGGCGCGAACATTCTGTGCGGCCGTGGCTACTCCGATCGAATTATTCGCGCGATCATGGGCCATGCGACTTACACGGGCGTGCCGCGTGACACCGACATGGCCCGCGCCTTATTTGCCACAGACGAGCTCTGTGGCTTTTTAGTGGCCTGCGCACTGGTGCGTCCCACGAAGAGTTTGGACGATCTCGAAGTCTCTTCTGTAAAGAAGAAACTGAAAGACAAAGCCTTTGCGCGCACGGTGAACCGTGATGACATCCGACAGGGTGTTGCTGAATTGGAAGTAGACCTCGACGAACACATTCGCTTTGTGATTGATGCGTTGAGACCTGTGCAAGAGCAGATCGGATTGAATCGTGTCAGTCCCAGTTAAGAAGCAATCGGCGACGAAGGTGGCTGCGCGTCTTTGGACGTTTTTGAAGTGATTATTGAGGCCGCGACGAAAAAGGCTATCGTGAGAATTGTCGAAAGGACGACCGTCATGAACGCCTGAAGTTTTCTTCGGCGAGAGGTGTGGCGATAAACGAAGATTGATGCAAACACGATCGTCGCGAGTGGGATAAGAAAGGTTGAAAGCAGAAGCAGGCCGGGTGAGGAAACAAGTCTAACCTGAGAGAAGAAGGCCAGCAGTACGGCGACACAAGAGCCGGCTCCCAAAACTGCTGCGAGCAAGGAAGCGCCGATTATGAGCTTTAGTCGCACTAATCCGTCCCCACGTTCCGGTGTCCGACAAGCTAACGCATATCGCCAAGAATAGCACAGTAATTATCGAGTCAGATGATCACGAGAAGCGCGCTGCTCTATTTGTCACGCAAGGAAGGGCTCAAGGAATTCGCAACCGGTTTTAGACCCTTCAAAAAACTCACGACCCGCTTTGTTGCTGGTGAAACCATCGACGAGGTTGTTCAGTACATCCGCGCGATAAACGAGGAAAGTTGCACCGCTTCGTTCGATCATTTGAACGAGTCGGTCGGAAGTCCGAGCGAAGCGGAGCAGGAAGTCGCGGAGTATCTACGAATTCTCGCACGGATCGACGAAACTGGAATCGATTCGAATGTCTCAATCAAGCTAACGCAATTCGGACTGGGCTTGGATCCTGAACTGGCTTACAAGAACGCGCGTCGAGTGGTAGAAGATGCGCATCGTCGCGGAAACTTCGTTCGCGTCGATATGGAAGACTCCGCTGTGACCCAGGTAACCATCGATATATTCAAGCGACTGCGATCAGAGTTTGGACTTAACGATGTGGGGATAGTCCTCCAATCCTACTTGCGGCGAACAGTGGCCGATGCGGAAGAACTAGTAAAACTGCCGGCACGAATTCGTATCTGTAAAGGCGCGTATAACGAACCTCCCGAAGTCGCATTTCCTGACAAGAAGGACGTCGATGAAAATTACGTTCGCGTGATGAAGCTTTTGCTCTCGAGTGGTATCTATCATGGAGTAGCGACTCACGATCCCAAGATGATCGACGCGACGATCGACTTTGTATCTCGGGAAGGCATCGGCAAAGACAAATTCGAGTTTCAAATGTTGTATGGGATTCGCCGCGACCTGCAGCGGCAGTTGGCCCATGATGGCTACAACATGAGAGTCTATGTCCCGTACGGGAAACACTGGTATCCTTACTTCATGCGTCGCCTCGCAGAACGACCTGCGAACATTTGGTTTGTTTTGAAAAATCTGTTTAAGGGGTGAATTCTTTGGAGTGCGGTGACTTGTCACGGCTTTGAAAGCGCCGACAGGTCGGCGCACTCCAAGGGGGATCTCATGAGCGAATGGCTTTGGATCTTCTGGGCTGTCCTCGGCGCGATTCTTATCGTCGCCGAAGTCTTCACTTCCGGTTTCGTGCTGTTATGGTTTGGAATCGGTGCCTTAGCAGCGGGACTAGCTTCAATCGTTGGAATCGATAGCCTGGCGATTCAGTTCTTAATCTTCGCCGCCGTTTCAATCGGACTGACTGTTTCCTCGCGGACAATCTTCGTCAACTACTTCTCGAAAGAACGCGAAGGCAAATCTCTTCGTACCGGTGTTGATGCCTTACCTGGAAAGGTTGGAACTGTTGTGTCGTCGAGCAAAGGCGCGCTCAACGAAGGCGCCGTGAAAGTGTTTGGCTCAACATGGACCGCCTATCCAGCGCCGGGCGAAGATCCACTCGAAGCTGGCGAAAGAGTTTGTGTTGAGAGTGTAGAAGGCGCGTCGATTTATGTGCGAAGAGTCACCGGAGATCGTGACTGGCGGCAGCGAGCACTACCTGAGAATCAAAGTTAGCGAGGTTCGGTGTCGGCTTCGTAGCCGTCGTCGAGAGTTTTGTCTTCATCAAGCGGTGGCAGCTCGATTGTGATCTTTTCAGTTGCAGGTGCTTCCAGGTCATCGCCTAAAAACCGCGCCAGCACAACAGTGATGTTGTCTTCACCGCCACGGTCGTTTGCCTCCTGGACCAATGCCTCGCACGCTTTTACCAGATCGCCGTTATTGCCCGTCACGATCCGCTGAATATCCTCGGCCCGGAGTTTTCCTGAAAGGCCATCGCTGCATAGCAACACGAGGTCGCCTTGCTTGATGCGAATCTTTCCGGTGACTGGAGTGATTTCGCTCTGCGCTCCCAATGCCTGGAGAATTACGTTCCGAAACATGTGCGTCTCGGCTTCCGATTCACTGATCTGGCCGACATCGACGAGTTGTTGAACCAGTGATTGATCTTTTGTAGCAAGGCGAATCTGACCTTTACGAATTACGTAGCCGCGACTATCACCCACCTGGACGAGATCCAACGAGTTTCCTCTGACTGCGGCGCCGGTAAATGTCGCGCCCATACCCGCACAACGCGAGTCTTCCTGGCTGCGCATGTGAATCGCGAGGTTTGCATAAACCGTAGCATTCTTCAGGCACTCAACTAGATCGACATCGGTTTCACAGCCTTCACCCGTTTCACTCCCAGTCAGCATCTCGCGAACAGAATCAACCGCCATCCTACTCGCGACGTCGCCTGCGAGAGCACCGCCCATGCCATCAGATACGACAAGGACGAGACCCTTTTCGCCAAGATTGAACTTTGTTAGTCGTTCGGGTGGTGTGATGTTATCTGATCCTGTCCACGTCTGTTCAGTTGACAGATCTAGAACGAGGAAGTTGTCTTCGTTTCCACGTCGAACACGGCCAACGTCTGATTTGGCGTATAACTCTACGATCATAAGGAGTGCGAAGGGATTCTAAAGGCTGAGACCGGCGGCAATTGTAACCCTTCTACGCTTTCACTGTCACCCGTGAAAAATTTTAAAAAATTAAATCGCAATTTTAGGGCGGCACTCTTGGCCGCCCGTCTTATTGATAAAATTGAACGCGGCAACGGAGTGTCGCCAGTTAAATCGCAAAACTAAATCTTCTCCAAAGCCTGATCGAGATCTGCAATGATGTCGTCAGTGTCTTCGATACCAACTGAAATTCGAACAAGCCCGTCAGTGATGCCGAGTCGCTCGCGTTTCTCAGCGTCAACTGAAGCATGCGTCATGGTGGCTGGATGCGAGATTAGAGTTTCAACGCCACCTAGACTCTCCGCTAGAGTGCAAAGTCTCACTGACTCCAAAATAGTTTTCGCAGCGGCGAGCGAACCGACATCGAAAGCAACCATGCCACCGAAGCCACGTTGTTGACGACGGGCAAGCGCGTGCTGTGGGTGCGACGCCGAACCTGGATAGTAAACCTTCTTAACTTTGGGGTGCTCTTCGAGAAATGCGGCGACAGCGCGCCCCGATTTGTCGTGCTGTTCCATGCGCAAAGCAAGTGTCTTGGTACCGCGCATCACGAGCCAAGAATCAAAGGGTGACAGAATTGCGCCCACGCTGTTCTGCACAAAACCGATCCAAGCCGCATCTTCTTCGTCATTGAGAACGACAATACCGCCGACTCCATCTGAGTGGCCGTTCAGATACTTCGTAGTTGAATGGACCACGATATCGACGCCGAACTCGAGTGGACGCTGCAGGTAGGGAGACATGAAGGTGTTATCGCAAACAACCCGGGCTCCGGCGCGATGTGCTATTTCGCTGACCTCGCGCAAGTCAGTGACAATCATTACAGGATTTGTTGGCGTTTCGAGAAACACCATTTTAGTGTTCGGCTTGATCGCGGCTTCGACATTGAGCGCGTCGGAAGTATCGACAAAATCAAACTCGAGGTTGTAGTTCGCGAGTATGCGAGTGAAGAGACGCGCAGTGCCGCCGTACGTGTTATCAGAAACGACAACGTGCTCACCGGCTTTTACAAGGCGCAGGGTTGCATCGATCGCCGCCATGCCGGATGCGAAGGCGAAACCGAAGCGAGCGCCTTCGAGTGCCGCGACATTTCGTTCGAGCGCAGATCGCGTCGGGTTTTGTGTGCGTGCGTATTCGTAACCCTTATTCTTGCCGAGTGCGTCTTGCGCGTAAGTAGAGGTTTGATAAATCGGAACGGTGACGGAGCCCGTTGCTTCGTCAGGTTCTGAGCCTGTGTGAATGGCGATAGTTGCAAAGCCCATAAGTAGTGAATCGTGAATGGTGAATAGTAGATCGTTGGCCTGTGGTCTTGGTCTTAGGCTTTAGTAACTGAACTGGGCGCCTGAAAGACCCAAAGCTCAAAGGCCAAACACCTAAGGTCAAAGACCCACACCAATTACCTACAAATCAAATATCCCCTGACTGCGATATCGTTCGCCGCCGTCCGGAAAAACTGTAGCGATGCGCTTTCCGGGTCCAAGCCGTTCAGCGACGTTCCGAGCTGCAACCGCCGCAGCTCCTGATGACCAACCAATTAAAAGACCTTCACTCCTGGCAATCGACTTAATGGCTTCGAACACATCATCGTCGTTAACCATCATTATTTCGTCTGCCAACGACGGATCATAAATGCCGGGAATAAAGTCGACTTGTCCGATGCCTTCGATCTTCTTTGGTCCCGGAGGATTGCCGCCATAAATCGACCCTTCTGGTTCGACCAGCACGCAAAGCACGTCACGCTGAAGCTTTCGCACCGCGCGCGCAACACCACAGAAGGTCCCGGAAGTCCCCGCGCCGATTACGACCGCATCGATGCGGCCGTCCAGCTGTTCAATGATCTCGGCCGCTGTCGTTAGTTCATGAAAACACGGGTTAGCCTGATTCTCAAACTGCTGCGGAATGAAGCATTGTTCCTTCTGCTTCGATAGTTGTTTGCAGCGGACAATCGCTCCTTTCATTCCCTCGTCATGCGGCACATATTCGATCTCACCGCCGAGCGCTTCGATCAACTTCATTTTCTCGACCGCGAAGCCCTGCGGGACGCAGAGAATAACACGATAACCGCGTGCAATTCCGACAAGAGCCAGTCCGATTCCCGTATTGCCGGCAGTTGGTTCGATGATCGTCGAGCCCGGCTTCAATAGTCCGCGTTCCTCGGCGTCGAGAATCATTCCGAGAGCCGCGCGGTCTTTCACGGAACCGCCGGGGTTAAACCACTCGAGTTTTGCGTAGACGTCGCCAAAACCCTCGGGGATGAAGCGTGATAAGTGAAGAAGGGGAGTTTGACCGATCAGGTCGAGAATACTTTCCGCTACTCGAAGCGCCATTGATTGGACGATAGCAAGGGACAGGGGCAGGAGCAAGTAACAGGGCAGGCGGAATAGGAGTCGCACCTCGCGGCACGCGTTTTTAGCCCCCGCTCCTGCGCGGTGCTCGTGCTCCCATGTATGGTTCTGCGGAACTCGGTGGATCTGCTTCTGATCACGACCCGCGCAAACTCGAGATACGCACCTTATGGCGCCTACGGTCATAGGCTGTGCCGAAGACGTGGTCCCAAAGACGAGTGGTTACGCCGAAGTTCACCTCCGGAAAGGCATGGTGAATTTTGTGATGCACTCTAAGCTTGCGATTCCAATGCTGGGCGAAATCGAAGTGGTGATGAACGTGATGGAACACGCCATAAAAGAAAAACCCAGTCGTAAGTCCAGCGAGGAAACTGAGAACATAGGGGATTTCAAAATAGATGCCGAAGATGAACCAGTTCATCAGTAGAAATCCAGTTGTCAGAAACCACGGCATGCCGATCAGAGCCTTTGGTGATTCGTGATGCAGACGGTGACCTGCGTGTGCGAGGGTATGTCCGCGATGGTAGATCCAACGATGAAAGCAGTACTCAAACAGAGTCCAACTGACCAGCCCGCTGAGGTAGCTCGAAGCCAGAAAGTACACGCTGTCTTTCAAGACGACGAAATCCCACAGCAGTAAGAAAAGCGCAGCCGCCGGATCGCTAAAGAACCCGACCCAATAATTCGATTTGTTGGCGGCAATCCTGTCCAGAAGCGGACTTGTTGCTGACTTGGGGCCGGAAGCGGTGGACATTGACGATAGTTCTCCGTCGGTCGAGGACTCGTCTGGGTGAATACGAAGTTGCAGCTTACCTCAGCGTATGTTTTGCGCAGTACTCGCTACAACAAAGGGGACTCGATGACCTGTCAATCGTGACGCGTAGTATTGCTTGAGCCGCTGAACTAAGCAAGCAGAATCTGCCCTCATTGTAGAAACGATGAATAGCGGCGAAAGATTACACCAGAGATGGGGAGAAAGGGGGAAAGGGGAAAGGAAAAAGGGGATACAAGAATCAATCGCGGTATCTCCCCATCTCCGTTGCTCCCCGTCTCCCTGTCTCCCTTTCTCTTGAACTAGCGCGCGCGCTGCCGCGGATCAAGATATTCGCGCAGCCCGTCACCGATGAAGTTGAAGGCAAGTACGGTGAGTGCGATTGCGATGCCTGGAAAGATCAGCGCGTGAGGAGCTGCCTGTAGAGTTGATAAGTCACGGGCCTCCTCAATCATTACCCCCCACGACGGAGCCGGAGGAGGAACGCCCAGGCCGAGAAACGAAAGAGATGCTTCCGACAAGACCGCGCCGGCCATTCCGAGACTTGCCTGGACGATCAGTGGTTGTATTGAGTTTGGCAGAATGTGCCTAAAGAGTATGCGCATATCGCTTGCGCCGAGCGCTCGCGCCGCTTGTACGAAGTCATATTCGCGCACCTTCAACACCTGGCCGCGAATGAGTCGGGCATATCCGACCCATCCGATGATGCACAGCGCGAAGATCAGTTTGTTCAAACCAGCGCCGAGAAATGCGACCATCGCGATCGCTAACAACAAACCTGGAAACGCAAGGAAGACATTGAAGACATAACCCGAGATGAGTCGGTCAAGCCAGCCACCATAGTAGCCGGCGATTGCTCCGATGATCGTGCCGACGAATGCCGAAACGACCACAACGATGATGCCGACCTGAAGTGAGATGCGCGCGCCGAAAACCACACGCGAAAAAATGTCGCGACCAGTTGAATCGGTTCCAAACCAATGTGCGGCTGAGGGAGGCAAGTAGCGCAGACCGATATCCGTTGCGCCGACGTCGTATTGCGCAATGAATGGTGCGAAGAGCGCAATCACGACGAGAACAACCACGATTGCGATACCGATGATCGTAAGACGATTCATAAGAACATTGTTGATTTGAAGATTTTAGATTGACGATTGCCGCCCGGAGATTAACCGTAGTCGTGCGGTGACATGAACAACCAGCAATCAAAAATCCAAAATCCGTTAGCTCACTCTGATCCGCGGATCGAGCCACCTGTACACTGTATCCGTCAGCATGTTCGCAATGATGTAGGTCAAACTGATCACCAGAACGCAGCCTTGCACCACGCGATAGTCGCGCTTGCCGATGCCATCTTCGACGAGCAACAAACCCAGACCCGGCCAACCGAAAATTTTCTCCGTGATGATTGCGCCCGCGAGCAAAATACCGAGTTGTAATCCGAGAATAGTGACAACTGGTATCAAGCCGTTTTTGAGCACGTGCTTGTAAATCACTTTTCTTTCGCTCAGTCCCTTGGCCCGCGCCGTTCGAACGTAATCCTCACTCAGTTCTTCGATGACAGACGACCTCACCATTCGCGTGAGAATCGCAGAAAGTGCCGCGCCAAGAGTTACAGCAGGCAACACAATATCGATCCATTCTGAACCTCCGTAAGCACCAAGATCGGTCTGCCATTTCACGGAAAACAAGTACACAAGCATTGGGCCTATAACGAAGCCTGGTAGGCTGATTCCGATAAGCGCCAGAACCGAAGCCACGTTGTCGATCCACGTGCCGCGATTTGTTCCGGCGATAACACCAAGCGGGATCGCGATGAGCACCGCGAAGATCATTGCCACGATTGCCAGTTCAATTGTTGCTGGATAGCGCTCGAGGATGAGGTCTCGGACAGGCCGGTCATTTCTAAACGACAGGCCCATGTCTCCTTTGAGCAAAGCCCGCCAATAATCTACGTATCGGTTATCCGCGCCGTACCAAACAAAGTGCCTTTCATTGGAAGCGTCGCGTGGAAACGAGAAGAAGAACGGCGGTCGATCGAGGCCGTGTTTCTGACGGAATTGAGCGAAC
>Ga0070690_100001230_pt1 | contig 13263 bp, 14 predicted proteins | sample KBSS33HmetaG_FD_64671 | JGI IMG/M metagenome (GOLD analysis project Ga0070690, IMG submission 64671) | Switchgrass rhizosphere microbial communities from Kellogg Biological Station, Michigan, USA - KBS S3-3H metaG | ecosystem: Host-associated > Plants > Roots > Rhizosphere ... | reverse complement strand
CTGCTCCTTTGTTAGTTGCTTGAGGTTTGGAGGAGGAATGAAAGAGATGCGCCCATCGCCGAGCGTCACGCTTCCATCGCTGCTGGGAGCACCAGAGCTCGCGCTCGCCGGTGAATTACCTTTCTTAGCACACGCAGCGAATAACAAGAGCACCGCGACGAGTAGAAAAGCTAGAAGTCTGAGCCGCATCATCAACCTCCGCTGGTCCAAAAGCGGCTACGATTCTAGCGCGGCAAACGTTACAAAATGTCGTCGGTTATATGCGGATGTTCGACACACTTTCCCGATCGGGTTTCTAAAGTGTATCCGGACCTTTTTGCGGGATACCTGTCGCGCTGGGTGATGGAGTGGGCCCTCACCTCCATTGTTCGTCCGATGCGAAAGCCGACACTGTCTCTTCGTTCGTTTGGAAGATAGCCATCTGGTCTACCACGATGCGCCGATCTCATCACGGAGGCGTCGTAGGTAAATGATCCGCCTCGTCGCATGCGCCATTGCTCATCATTCACCACCAACACCTTATCTTCATCATCAACGTGAAGAACGTTCGCTGAATATTCCACTCGTCGGTCCTGAATCCATTCCCAAACATTCCCGTAGATATCGAATATTCCAAAATCGTTCGGCTTGAGGCTCCCTACGCGCGCCGTTCGTTGCGGATCGTTTGGATCATTCGGGTCGCCTTTTTTCTTTGGTGGATTCCTCGCGTAGACCGCATACTCGCCGAGCAACTCCTCCGCGTCGCCATAGAAGCGGCTTGTCGTCGATCCGGCACGAGCGGCATATTCCCATTCAGCTTCGGTCAACAATCGATAACCGGTTCTATGAAGATAATCAGCCGGCAACGTCATACCGGATTTGATCTGATTCAAATCAGTCGGATACACCCACTCTCTTCGCGGAATACCTTCGCGTTGACTTAGCCAGTTGCAATACTGGGCCGCTTCGTACCAGGTGACCACGATCTGTGGACAGTCATCTTCCGGACTGTGTGACTTCATCACTTCTGATCCGCGATGCGGGTCCTTGCGTGCATCCGGGTACCGGATCTCCAGTTTCGGATTCGCAGCTAAGAATCTTTGAAACTGGCCGACCGTGATCTCCTTGACTGCTACCGCAAACGACCGTGGGATTCGCACCCGATGCAAAGTTTCATCTGGCGATCTTCCGCGCTCATTGGTCGAACCTGCTATGTATTCCGGAGGACTGCGAATAATCACCATCGTCTGTCCCTCGGTGATTACATACCAATCTCGTCGTCCCGGTCGTCTGCCGCGAAGAGACTCGTTAACCCCTTGAACAATTGCTTGTCTGTTCCAACGACGAAGCAACCAGTCGATGGCTGAATGAATTCCCGCATCCGGCTCCGTCATGTACCAGGAGCGCAGCATATCGATTAATGCTCTCCATTCCGATGAATCACGCTCACGATACCCGCCAAGCGTTAGAATCAATGCTCGTCGCGCTGATGTGTCTCTCTCGATCTTCAGCTGCGCGACGAGCAACTCCGGATCAACGTCAAGCCGAGCGCAACTGTTTACGAGGTAGGAGCGTACGGTAGGATTTGCGCTGTGCCGAAATAGCAACCAAACCTCACCCGGCCGTTGACCGCGTTTGAGTTGTTCAATCGCGACTTCGGCTTGACGCCGTTCGTCGCTGACCTGGTTCAGCGTGTTGTTTGCTGCCCCAGCGCGATGCGAGTTCAGCGAAGCAAGGCTCGTGAGCGAGAGTGAAAGAAGTGAAACAGCCAGGGCCGTACGTTGAATCGACAATCGCATGAGAATAGCTAGCGCTTGCGCCGCTCAGTGGAAGCGGCAAGATCCTCATTTACTAATCCGTCGGGCGCAACCCTCGTTAGTCTGTCGCCGGGCTGCCACTGAAGCCAATAATGTAGCCATCGGGATCTGCGACATAGAAGCCTTTTGTGCCCCATTCGGTAGCTGTGAGTGGTTTGATGATCGTCACATTGTTGGCGACACACCGCTCGTAGAACGCTTCGATTCCGTCGACGCCGGCTGAGGCGTCGAGATGCTCATTATCGCGCCTGTGTTGACGCTCCGATTCGTTCTTGGGTGCTTCCTTCAGGTGAAGTTCCAATCCGTCCAGATAGCCAATAGCGTAGAACCCTTCCCACGGCTCACCGAAAGTGAAACCGATCTTCTGGTAATACGAAATCGAGCGCTGAAGGTCGTCGACGAGGAACTGTGGAGCGAAGGATGTGACACGCATGAGAACAGTTATTTAGCGATGGCCGCACCGACCATTACAAGGCCCATCAATGCGTAGCCAAGCATGTGATGACTTCCTGTCCCAATGAAGGCGGTAATGCCAAACAGCAGAAAGACCGCAGCAATGATAGCTATAAGAAGTCTATCAGTACCTGCTGCCCGCAACGTTCTAATCGCAAGAACTAACACCAGTGCCCCAAAGCCAAACATTGCGAACGATCCGAAGTGCAGGAACATCATTACGGCGCCGAGCAGCGTCGGCCTGACGTTGATTTCCATAAGGTCTTCACGCAGGTGAGGGACAGAAACTGTCGTCGTCGTGAAGGCCGCGAACAACATAAGCAGCGCGGCTGTTAACAAAAGGAGTAGTTGTAAGTATTTTCGCACCGCAATCAGCTCCTCCTGTTGCTACGCCAGCTTGACCTCGGAAGCACAGAGAACACACCGACCAAAGCAACTGCACTAAATATCCCTTTGAATGTCGTCATGCCTTTTTCTTGTTCTTAACGCTCATCCAAATACCGACGATAGTCGCACCAACAATTCCCCCGGTGATTGCGGCATTCGACTTCCCGACAATTAGTACCTGCACGAGCGTCACTACGAGTGAGACCGCAACTGCCATGATGATTAGATAGATAATTGTCTTGGCATTCATGCCGCTTGATTCATTTTCAGCCATGAGCTTCTCCCGCAGAGCAACGTGAGTAGAGCGTGGACCACTGAGCTGTGATTTCTGAGTTAATGCGAGACGGACGACGGAGTATAGATCAGATTCCGAAGGAAGTAGACATATTCAGGCGCGCATCCATTGAACTAATCTCTTAACTAAACGCCCTGCGATGCGGAGGTCATCCCAATACAATACGATGAGCGCCAGGACTAATGCCGCTATGGGGATGACATATTCACCTATTGGTGTCAGATATTGCATGGCTTATTTCAGTGTACGACGCTACCCGCGGTCAGGTTCTCGTTGTGCCCAAACTTGAACGACGCGTGGTAGACCAGCAAGAGTGGTTTCATCTTCCGCAAGATCAAAGAGCTGTTCCGTTAGCTCCTCAATTTCTTCCTTTGTAGCCAGCTGTTTCTCAATAACGCCAGCCGCGATTGCCTGCAATGTGATCGGAGTAATCAGCTTCGTTTCGCCCGTCAGAGCCATAGGCTGAACGATTTTTACGCCAACGCTACCAAAGCCACACTCTTTCACAAGCGCGGGCAGCCGTGGCCCAATGTCGGGATCACCGCCGTTTCTCCTGACCACCGTGCAATACAAGTCGTGATAGCGACCGAAGGCCGGCGATACGGGATAAGTGAAGTGGCCAGTGAAGTCGATGTCCTCAACCGCCACCTTTCCACCCGGCTGCAAGCATTCATAAAAGCTGCGGACAAGACCCTTTGGATCCTGAAGATGAGTCAGCAGAAATCGGGCATAAACGAAACCAAACTTTCTGCGCGCGCAAGCCTCATGGATGTCAGCGACAAGATACTCGATGTTGTTCAAACCCTGTTCACGTGCTTCCTCTCGGGCGATCTTTAGCTTCTCCTCATCCCGGTCGATACCAACCACTGTTCCAGTTGGTCCGACTCGACGAGCAAGTTCCATCGTCATATCACCGCCGCCACAGCCGGCGTCGAGACAATGAATACCATCCTGCAGTTGGACGCGATCCAGGAGACTAAACGAACTTTCTTGCATCACCCGGGACAAGATCCGAAGGCGTTCGCGTCCTTCAATACCGCCGCGAATCGCGTAGGTTTGAGGGTTGGTCATAGGTGGTTTCAACGGTCAGGTCTGCGGAGCTTCAACGTTTGCTGATCGGTAACTGAACCATCGGGTGCCTGCTGCAACACGGGCTGATTGCCAGTTCCGATCGAGATTGGATCAGAGTCAGTGCGATTCAGTCCAGGTGTTTGATCTTCGACATTCAATGCGCGAGCGATGTGATGTGCTTTCCGGCTGGTGTAGATCAAGAAAACCATCATCAGAATCAGGATCAGCGCGGCACTTTGAAGATTCGAGAAGCCAATCCTGCCGCCGCTGACGATTGTGGCCACGCCAACAACCATCACGAAGACTGCAAGTCCGACTCGAATTCGATGTGGCATCTGCCGTCGGTCACCTTCCGACATCTTAATCGCGGCTTCGACACGTCCGTCGAGGGCCAAGCGCACGGCCGACAACTCCTGGCCACAATTGCGGCAGTACCGCTTGTCTAGGTCATTATCGGCGCCGCATTGGGGGCAGAACATGATTAGTCGATTGCAGACGCAACAGTCACAAGAGCAATTTAGCTTACCATTGTGGAACTATCGGTGTAACGAGAATTCCTAATAGTTCCACTACCACTCAACTCTCTGCGCAACCTCTGCGTGTTCTGCGTCTCGTACGGTTGTTCTTCGAGGGACAACTCGACTCAACCTAATCGAAAACGAGCTCCTTTCTCTTCATGTTGAGCAGTAACGACGGTGAGAACATAACCGCAAGACGCCGAGCACGCAGAGGACGCGCAGAAACTGACTGGTAATGACCATTCATTATTTGAAGACCACTTATCCCTTATCTCGGTGCTGAGAAGACCGCTCTCAATAACAGTGGCAGGTTAGCCAAAAGCATCGTTAGCCACGCTACTTTGCGGTTGCGATCTTCGATTAGATAAAAAATCCTACCCGGAAAATAGACGAGCATCGCCAGGACTCCTATCACGATGAAGCGGCCCAAAATATCCGTCACACTGCCGGGTCTTCCCAGCGGCGTACTCAATGTGTGCTGCCAGAATGACTCCGCAGTCGTCAGGTTGTTCCAAAGAACTTGAAGACTGATCACGTTCAGGAACATACAAACATCACCGAGCATGGCCGCTTGAGGCGTCGTTAGAAACTTCCAGCGCGGTGGTTTCTTGGGCTTAAGGAAGTAGCGAGAGATCAAGACGGTGTTGAAGATCGACCACAGGAACCCCACAAGGATCAGTACTGTTCCGACTTCTCCTCCGTCGCCTTCAAAGATGTCCCCGAGAATTATCGTCGCCGTCGACGAAATCAACAGCATCATCACCAGGTAAAAGAGCATGAACACCGGAAGTAGGCAGCCAACGAATGATGTCGTGTCAACCTTGGCATGCTGATGAAATGTCCAGCGCTTTAAGACTGGCCCGAGTGGTTGCAGGAAAAATAAGGCGACGAAATAAAACCCAATTAGCGCTTTCGCTGAATTGTCGTTGTCGGCATCGTTGACGAGCTCCCTGGTGAGCCGAGTCAAAACGATCATCAAGGTAAGATTAAGAAAGAAGACGACGAGGTCGAGAAGTATCCCGCGGTTTTCAGGCTTGAGCAGTTTGTGGGGATCCAGCTTCATCACGCCACGCATTGTCGGTTACGCGGTACGGATTGCCTCCTGTGGGATGAATCTTACTTTATGGGCCAAGAACAGCGCAGCTATTTCTCAAGGTGCATTCTTATGAGAGCTGCTGTCTCGTCAAGGTTGCGCCGCGATGGCTGCTTGCCATAGTCCGACGGTAAAATTAAGCCAAAGCCGTCTTTGGTGAAGCGAGGAAAGATGTGGAGATGAACGTGGAATACTTCCTGACCTGCTGCTTCACCATCCGCCAGAAAGAAGTTCACCCCTTCGCATTTCAGTCCGCTCTTGCGAAGCGCGGCATTGATCCGTTGGGCCAGGACCAACAGGCGCGCGCTCTCTGCCTCAGTTAATCCAGGCACCTCGGCAGTATGCCGGTTTGGGACGACCAGCACGTGACCGCGATTTACTGGTTGGATGTCCATGAACGCTGAACACAGATCATCCTGGTGAACCATACTCACTTCGAGTTCACCTGCAAGTAGTTTGCAGATCACACAGTCGGCTGGTTGGTCCATCACACAAGAGCGCTTTAGGAGGAGCGCTTTGATCAGGTGATGCTCTTAGGTGGATGCAGAAAAGCAACGTGGGAATCTGACACCGCGTTAAGGCCTGCGTAATCGGCGCCCTCAGGCGTTAACGTTACCCAATCGCTTCCCTCTTTGGTATAGCGAGTCAGCATTCGCCACTTCTTCTCCAAATCCTCAAAGGCTCGTACTAGATCGGCGTTGCTGAATGCGCCTGTGCTGTCGAATACTTCTTTTGCTAGAAGGCGCGATGATCCTCGCTCGCGGAAGAGGTCGAAGATGTATCGCTCTATTTGCTCTAACCGTCTTTTTTCCATTTTCTAAACCTATCAACTTTCATGGTCTCGCACGCAAAGACGTGAGAACAAGTTGGGGTTTAGATAACGGTATTGCGGGTTGCCGCAATCATAACTGATTTGCGATCAAAACGATGCCGCCTGCGAAATTGTTTGAGAAAAAGCGTCGAGTCGCAATGTAGCCGCGGACCAGTTGCTCACGCGGCAACCATTCTCTGCAATCTCCGCGTCCCGGCGTTCGCTGCGTTTCCCTCGCTACGTTGAAGGCTGTCAACAAACGAGAGACACCCAACCTGTTGTTGAGTCTATTCAACGGTGGCAAGGCGGAACACAGAAAAGAGATTCCCTGGCGGTCGATGGCTGTTCCGCGTTTCTTCCAGTTACGCTAGAATACCCGCGACCCAGCAATATTACCCTTCTTGTGCGCAGTCAACCGACGGACTGCGTTTTTAGCATCGTTCGGCGGTAAGAACTCTCTGAACGGAAACTCGTATTGAGCTTTATGGCTGATGCTGGCGATTCAAAACGCGTAACCGACACGCCTCAGGAAAAAGAGCGCCGATCAGAGGCACTTCCAGAGCGTTTGCTGCGACGCGTCCTTGAAAGCATGGGCGATGTTGTGGACCGCAAGTTTGGTCGCACCATAGAGCCAAAGAGCGGACTGACTACCTCAAAACTCGTCGAACGAATGAAAAGGTTGATCGATGAGCGCGTACGAGATGAAGGCAAGGGCAAGATCGCGCCGCATCATCTCGTCCTCAAAGTAGAGTGGGGCACTCACTCAGAAGCCCCTCCCGAAATAATCAACGACCTAAAAAACGAAATCCTTGCCGCAGCGGTCGACCATATTAACGACCACCGCTATCGAACTCTCGCACCGGTAACTGTCGACGCGGAAGTCGATATTTTCACAAGTGGCATTTCAGTAGATCCCACCTTCGGTGAGTTTGAAGAGCAATTGCGTCAAGAAGACCTGGAGCGGCGCACCAAAGCGGCTGGCGTCGTAACACCAGCGTATGCATCTCCGCCCATGCCTGACATTCAGGTGATGGCCCGAATTAGTTTTCGTGACGGCACGCGAGAGATACCGCTCGCGTTTAAACCCGGCGGGCGGCGACTTAATGTCGGACGCGCTTCTGACAATGAACTGACCTTAAATGATGCGAGCGTTTCGAAGATTCACGGAGCCTTATTGATGACCTCTGAAGGCACGATTCTTGTTGCAGACACCGGATCGACGAACGGCACTTATATCAACGGACGGCGCATTGCTTACGGCGAATCTCGCCAGGTCGAAGATGGCGATGTAATCGGATTTGGCGATATCGAAGTAAGATTGCGAAGGAGCGACTAATGTCCGATACGGACCTGACAAGCGAAAACCGTATCTGACATCGACAGCAGACTGATGATCCTGCTTCTCTCAATTCTATTTCTCTTCCAAACACCAAGTCCCACGCCAACCCCACACGTGCCTGAAAGAATGCCCGCGCTCTACACGCTGATTTACGTCGGCGGGTTGGCCTTCGTGACGCTACTGCTGCTTGTTGGCTTATTTCGCAGTCGCAAGAGGCCCGCTGCCGTAATGGTCGGTCTGGAAGAATTGCCCAAAGAAGTTCGAAAGCGGATGGGATCCACTTCGACAAATCGTGGTCTGCGTGCTTTGCGTTGGCTGTTCATCCTATTGGCTTTCGGTGTTTTTGGATTTCATATTTACTGGGCGCGCTATGCTCCCGAACAGAACGAGAAGTTTCAAGAGCTAAGTTACAAGGACCTTCGCGTGCGAAGACTGTCGGAGTCTACCTTACGAGGGTGGATACTGGACCGCAGTGGCCGTTTGGACCAGCCGCTCGCTTATTACAAGCGCGATCCGAACGGCGATATCCACCGTGAATATCCGATGGATAAAGCATTCGCGCATATCTTCGGTTCCGATCGTGGCGACCCAGGCCTCGAGCGTGCATTGTTCGGCGTACAGAGCGGTGCACTTCCCGAAGCCCTCGACGTCGTTCGCGGTCGAACAGTTCAGTTCAAGGGAAACCAGGACGTCCGTCTCACGATTGATCGTTATCTCCAGCAAACTGCTGTCGATCTAATGAAGGGTAAACACGGCGCCGTCGTCATCGTGAATCCGCAGACTGGCGAGGTGTTGGCGTTGTACAGCGAACCGTCCTACAGCTTGAAAGACGTCGAAGACGAGGCCACATGGATTCGATTAGAAGCAAACGAGCGAGACAAGCCACTCGTAAGTCGCGCACTTGGTGCTTACTACATCCCCGGCTCAACATTTAAGACTGTGACAATGACCGCGGCGTTCCTCGCCGGTGAACAGGATACGGAATTCACGTGCAGCGGTTCCGGCTATTACGCCGCGCCCGGCGCGAACGTAATCTTCGATGACGGTGGCCCAGGCGAAGTGCATGGCCATATTGGTATCGATACGGCGTATGAAGTGTCGTGCAATCAGTACTTCGCTCAAATGGGGGTAAAGCTTGGTCCAGAAAAGCTCAAGCGCGCAGCAGAGCTGCTGGGTATCGGTGCTTACGATACACCTGCCGAAGCACTTCGTGGTCGCAAACAAACTGAGATCTGGAACGGAAGTAATGATGCTGTGAAGCGGGCACTGGCGCCGCGTGAGGCGACAATCGTCACCGGCAAACAAGTGACCCGCTATGACCTGGCTTTGATGGGTTATGGCCAGGGTTACGCCGGTCAGATGACTCCGTTTCAAATGGCGCTCGCTGCCGCAACGATCGGAAACACCGATGGCCGTTTGATGAAGCCGAAGATTGAATTCAATCTTACGCCGCAAGTCTTCAAGCAGGTCGTCACGCCCCAAGTCGCAGCGACAATGCGATCCATTATGGGATTAGTTACGGGTGGACCGAGTGGAACGGCTCGGGGAGTGTTTGCGCCAGTCAAAGCGGCGGGGATCAACGCCGGCGGTAAGACTGGTACGGCTCAAAAAGTAGTTCCTCTTTATGACCCCAAGACAGGCGAAGTTGTTAGGCGACACAAAGTCGAGAAAGACAACCGCGGGAATATTATTCGCGAATACGATGAAGTCGTAATGGACGATGAACATCCGCGAATCGATGGCTGGTTCCTGTGCATCGCACCACTGGAACGCCCACAATTGGCGATGGCGATCATTGTTGAAGGTGGAGGTTATGGATCGCGGTCAGCGGCGCCGATCGCTGCGGCGTTGGTTTTGAAGGCGCGTGATCTCGGTTATTTCAACAATGTCCGGACCCCAGCACCGACAAACACACCAACACCAACTCCACGACCACGACAAAGATGAAGAATCGAGCGTCATCACACCTGCTGATCATCTTGATCATACTGGCATTGGAAGTGGCCGGTTACATCGCAATCCATCGCGCAGGCGTGCTACGCGGATATGAGACCTCCATGATCGGTGGCGTTCGTGATCTGCTGATGTTTGTGCCACTAATCTTTCTTGTGATCTGGCTCTCGCGCAGGAAGAAGTTTGTCGGCAATTGGATACTCTTCACCACGGCGATCATGCTGTTTGCGTTTGGCATGCTCATCCAGTACCGGCTTTACAGTGATCCTGAATATAACGCGCGCAACAAGTCGGCGGCCCGGGAAGAGAAAATGCAGGCGCTGCGCATGCGTTACATCATGGAGAACTACGAGCCGCTCAAGAAACAAATGATGGGGCTGCCACCAACTCCGGCGGAACCTGTCGATATCGATAAGCTGCCTCGCAAAGAATCAAACTATTCGTTCGGGAACGCGCTCACTGCCGGCTATACCTGGATTCCAATCTTTTCGTTCCTGGCATTCGCGATCGCGTACTCATTTTGCAGCCGCGACGGCTTTCTACTCTGGTTACAGCGAAACAGCTTCATCATCGTCCTGCTCACGTTGATTCCACTCTCGATCGCCGTCGTGACGTCCAGCGCCGGTAAGGCCCTGGGCAATATGACTCCGTGGGAGCCTTCGAAGATCCCGTTCCTGGTCGGTTTCGCAGGAATATTGACGGCTCGTTACAAGGATCTGGCTGAAACTTACTGGGGCATTCCGAGAGCGCGCGACATCGTACCGTTGCTCGTAATGGCCGCATTGCCTTTCGTTCCGTTTTTTGCCTTGAAAGACTTCGGCCAGATGCTGATCTTTAGTGGTGCGTATACGACGCTCTATTTGGTCGCCGTTCGGCGTTGGCCTCAGCTGCTTCTGTTTGTCGGTTCTGTGTTGCTTGTGATCAGCATTCTTGTTGTGGGTGCGCTACCGCGTGATATCCAGGAAAAAGTGCCTCTGCTGCCAACAATCGCGCGACCCATCGGAACAGCTCTTCCTTCTCGTATTCAGCAGCGATTCCATCTATGGCTCGACGGTTTTGATCCGCCATCCCCGGAAGTCTCCTGGTGGAAAAAGGATTATGAAGAGGCGCTGAACGAAAACCCGAAGCTGAAAGAACTGGCGGAGTTATCACCGGCGATGCAGAAGTCAGTGAATGTTGATATCTGGTTCGATAAGCTGGCGTTCCAGCCGGCGCAGGCGGTGTTTGGTATCTCTTCAGGTAGGACCACCGGTCGCGGTTTTGGTCTCGGGTATCCTGAAGTGATTCCTATCGCCGACTCGGATTACGTTTACGCAGCAATCGCAGAAGAAACCGGCCTCGCTGGCGGGGCGATAATAATGATCGCCATCATTATTTTTGTTATCGCAGGTGTTCGCACTTCGCTGGAAGCGCGTGATATGTTTACCAAGCTCTGTGCAGCTGGTCTAACGGCCTTTGTTGGTTTTCAGGCTTTGGTAAACGTGGGCGGAATCCTTCGTGCGTTACCGATGACGGGAATTACGTTACCCTTTGTCAGCCACGGTGGATTTAGTTTGATAACGAGCTTTGCGATGCTTGGAATGCTAATGGCTTTTTCAAATCGGAATGCTCGCGATCGAGTCATAGCAGAACGCCCGCCCGAGAAACCTGTATCTCCTCTTAAGCTGGAGGCAGTGGAATGAGCAAAGACTCAAAAGCCCTTACCGTCCAGGCTTCAGCGCTCAGCGATCGTGGACTCAACGAGCGACGACCTCTCAACGAAGATTCATATCTCGCCGACGCAGAACGTTCGATCTTTGCGGTAGCTGACGGCGTCGGTGGAGCCGAAGCTGGCGAAGTTGCATCGCAAACTGCCATCGAAGTGCTCGATGAGGCTTTCCGCCATCAGGTGAATGGCACCGACATCGAAGACTTGATGGAACTGGCGATCCAGCGAGCGAACGCTTCGATTCACCAGATGGCCCAGGAGCACGCGAAGTTTTCAATGATGGCCACCACGATCGTGGCCCTTCACCTCACCGGCAACGTTGCGACTTTTGGTCACGTAGGCGATTCGCGGCTCTACCGTCTTACGCCTGACGGGAAGCTACATCGCGAAACAGAAGATCATTCCGTTGTTGAAGAAGAAGTGCGCGCCGGACGAATGACGGCCGAGCAGGCTGCAAATCATCCAAGCAAGAACGTCATCAGCCGAGCTCTCGGCGCTGAAGACAGCGTCGAAGTCGACATGAAGACTATCGAGGTGGAAGAAGGCACCGAGTTCGTGCTCTGTACAGACGGAATCACTCGTCACATTTCGGACAACGAACTCCGGCAGCTTCTGATCCTGAATGATGATCTTGAATCGACGTGTGCCGAACTCAAGCGGCGCTGCTATGAACGGGGCGCGGAAGACAATCTGACCGTAGTTATCGTTCGTGCCGGGAAGCGGATTACCACGGATGATCGGACGGAGGAGCTGGAGCCGACGATTGCCCCGGATCTGGTTAGTCAGACAACTTCTGAGGGCGCCTTTGTTGCACCGTCGCGCATTGCGTTTCCGGCTCCCAACCAACCTGCGCAGCAAGTACCGGCGGATCAACCGGTGGTAATTCATGATCGACCAAGCAGAGGCGGTGGTGCTGGTCGATTCGTTCTTTTCCTTTTCGTAATCGCTTTGATCGGAGCAGCGTTCTACGCCGGCGCACGCTATCGCGAACGTCTCGGTTTTCTTCCAGGTCTGGCAAACGTAAACAGCACACCGACCGTTGTACCCTCCCCTACGCCGGTCGTCGAAGACCCGTTATTAAAATTTGAAAGGGCCAGACGTGACGTGGATCGCGACCCGCACAATTGGATCAACACAGAAATTCCAAAAGAGCTTGTTAGCTCGGGAGTTCAGACGGCTTTGGATTCGCCTAACCCTTCGTTCCTGTATTTGTATGGCAGGGCGAGTCTCTTAACGGGCAACGCTGACGAGGCAATGCGGGCATTTGAGGCATCGATTAATAAGGCGGCGTCGGATCCAGGCGCTGAAACAGTCAAGAAAGAGGCGGCTTTGGGAATGGCAGCCGCTAGCCTGAAGACGCAGAAAGATCGAGAAAAGGCTTTGTCACATTTTGATGAAGCATTTAAGGCGCCCACCTCTCCCACGTCCCCTTGAGTTGATCCGCGATTGGCTTGATTCGCATCTAAGCGTACTGGTGCGGACCAGGAATTGAAGAATGTCGGAACTGAAACTTCAACAAAGCAGACTCGACGGCCGATACGACATCCTGGAGTGTCTTGGCCGGGGCAGTTATGCAGAGATCTACGTCGCGAACGATAACGCCGCAACACCCGGCGCACCCCGGACAGTGGTGATCAAAGCACTGAATCTGCGTCTGCAGGACGAGCTCGACGCGGAACTCGAGAGAACACTGGTCACAAACTTCCAGAATGAAGCCGTCGCGCTCGACCGTGTGCGACATCCGCACGTTATTAATCGGCTGGGACACGGAACAGCTATCGACCTCATCGGCATCATGTTTCATTACATCGTGCTGGAATACCTACCAGGCGGTGACTT
>Ga0070690_100001227_pt1 | contig 13277 bp, 9 predicted proteins | sample KBSS33HmetaG_FD_64671 | JGI IMG/M metagenome (GOLD analysis project Ga0070690, IMG submission 64671) | Switchgrass rhizosphere microbial communities from Kellogg Biological Station, Michigan, USA - KBS S3-3H metaG | ecosystem: Host-associated > Plants > Roots > Rhizosphere ... | reverse complement strand
GCGAACGAGTCCCAGAGCATCGACCGAAGGATCAAGCTCACGCTTCATACTTCCATGATCGCGGTCTCGGAGATGCGCGAGACAAGGTCATTCCAAGCGATCGTTGTGCGCCCCACGGCGGCCAAGCGTCGGGAAGGCGATCAACGCCTCCGACACCCTGTCGATCGGTCCCCGACGAGATCCTGCTACCCGTGAATAATCCGGGCTAGCAGCTCGTCCACCACTTCGTCGGACTTCGTGCGGGGCAGGGGAAGGTGCATGCTGGTCGCCCGCGCGTCGCGCTGCGCGGCCAGCGCATCCAGCAGGCGGGCTCGGTGCTGCCGCAGCTGCTCCACTCGGCCGGCGATGTCCTCGTCCATCACCCGATCGATGTCCCGGCGGCCGAAGATCCGGAACGCCGCACGCAACCGATGCTGGTCTGCCGCGGTGCCACGGGCGGCCAGGAGGGGCTGGGCCCGCGCCAGCCACGCCACCGGCGAGCCGCCGGGCTGGGTGGCCGCGAGCTCCGCCATGGACAGGTAGGCCAGACCTACATCTCTGGACGCACCCAGCGCCGAGAGGGTGACGATGGTCCGTTCCAGCTCTGCCGTCGCTACGGCAGGAGGGCCGCTGCACCGGGCCAGGAGCACCGCGAGTCGGGCCCGCAACAAGCCGCCCACCTCGAGGTTGCCTGCCCGGGTGGCCAGCTCGCGAGCGCGCACGCGCGCGTTACCGGCCAGCGCGATCTCCGCCGCCGCCAGTAGCGCCAGCGCGTGGGTTGGCGCCGAGCAGCCTGCGGCGACGTCCACGGCCGCCTGGGCCGCCTCGGAGGCGGTCCCCCATGCTCCGCCGGCGAGGAAGATCTGCGCATGGACGGCCAGCGCCACGGCCTGCTCCACGGCCGACGTTCCGGACGACGCCATCGCCTCCGCCCGTTCCAGCGCCCCGGACGCGCGGGCCATGAGGCCTGCCTCCAGCATGGCCATCGCCGCGACCAGCTCCGCGCCCGGCGGAGCGTTCCCGGCGGCTCGCCTGGCATCGTCCAGCCGCTCTGCGCTGTCTCCGAACCGCCCCAGCAGCGCTAGCAACCAGGCCCGCAAGGCGTCTTCGCTCGCCGCCTGGAGCTGCGCCTCCAGCGGTTCATCCTGGGCCATGGAGGAAACCGCAAGAGCGACAAGAGGCGTCCGGTCCATCACGCGCGTCTAATTTTTAGGACGAGCGCAGTTCAAATTCTAATAATTAGACCATTTGTTGATTCTATATTGGCTGTAAGTAGCCGCCCTGAAACAGGATTTTTTTTGGCAGAGTTCATGCACGTTGGGTCCCGCGCCCATCTTTGGCCGCGGATTTGGACACAAGGAGCAGACGATGTCGACGGGAGTGCTGAACCGGAATGGAGTCCTGGCCCTGGGGCTCTGCGCGCTAATCGCCGGATGCGGAGACTCTCTGCAGGATCCGGTGGGAGATGATCACGCCTCCTCGGATGAACTTTTGCCCGGTAGCGACCTGGAACAAGGCCTGGCCCTGGATCCGGACTCCGCCGAGTACGAGCGCGCCAAGCTGGCACTCGTCGGAACCGCCACGCCGGGGCCGGAGGTGTCTCCGCGGTTCTTCTCCGCGGCGTCGGGGCCTCTGGCGTTTCTGGCCAGCGCCATCGTCCCGGACTCGGGGTGCCTGGCGCGCTCCCTGGATCGTAACGACGACGGCTCCACGGGCCAGATCGCGCTGCCCTTCGCGATCAACTTCTTCGGGGCCACGCACACGAGTCTGTTCATCAACAACAACGGCAACGTCACCTTCAACTCGCCGCAGTCCACGTTCACGCCGTTCACCATCAACGCGCAGACGCCGCCGATCATCGCGCCGTTCTTCGCCGACGTGGACACCCGGAACGCGGCCTCGGGCATCGTGCATTTTTCAGACGCTCCGATCACGTTTGATGACCGCCCCGCCTTCTGCGTGAACTGGGTGTCGGTCGGCTACTTTTTCGAGCATGCGGACAAGCTGAACAGCTTCCAGCTGCTGCTCGTAGACCGCAACGATACCGGCGTCGGTAACTTCGACATCGTCATGAACTACAACCAGATCCTCTGGGAGACGGGTGACGCCAGCGGCGGCAGCGGCGGGTTCGGAGGGACTTCCGCCGGCGCGGGCTTCTCCGCCGGCAATGGCAACGCGGCCGCGTTCTTCCAGTTCCCAGGCTCCCTCGTGCACGGCGGGCTCCTGGATAGCAACGGGGCGACTGGCCTGTCCCGGACCAGCCACTTCAGCACGGTGGTCGGCCGCCACATCTTCGGCGTGCGCAGCGGCCAGCCGATCACGGACGAGAGGATCACGCTGGCGCCCGCGTCGGCCACCGGCGAGGTGGGTACTTCGCATACGGTCACCGCCACCCTCTCAAATGACCGGAACGAGCCGCTGCCCAACCGGGCGGTCACCTTTCGGATCCTCTCCGGGCCCAACAGCGGCCTTCCTGCCACCGTGGTCACCAGCAATGCCAGCGGGCAGGCCTCCTTCACCTACACGGGCACTGGCGGCGTTGGCCAGGACAGGATCCAGGGCTCGTTTGTGAAGACCACCGGCCAGACCGCGGTGTCGGACGCCGTGACGATGGACTGGACGATCACCGCCCGTCCGCCGGTGGCCGTGTGCCGGGACATCACCCTGGTGGCCAACAACACGTGTGGCGCCTCGGGGTCCATCAACAACGGCTCCTTCGACCCGGACGGCGACCTGGTGAGCTGCACGCAGAGCCCCGGCCCCGTCTACTTGCTCGGCTCCACCCTGGTGACCCTAACCTGCATCGATCAGCGAGGGCTGACCGGCAGCTGCACCGGCGTGGTGACCGTCCAGGATACCACTGCACCGGCCATCAGCTGCCCGTTCACCCAGACCGCGGAGTGCGTGGCCGGCGCGGCCACCGTGAACGTGCCCAACGCGACCGGCACGGACAACTGCGGAAGCCCCACCATCACCGGCCCCGCCGGCAGCGCCTCGTACCCGCTCGGCTCGACGTCGCTCACCTTCTCTGCCGCCGACGGATCCGGAAACCGCGTGAGCTGCACGACGAGCGTCGTCGTCGTCGACACGACACGGCCGACCATCGCGTGCCCGGCGCCGATCACGGCGGAGTGCACGGGGAACACCTCGGCGTCGGTCGACATCCCGAACGCCACCGCGAGCGACACGTGCGGCGGCGTCGCCGTAAACGGCCCCGCGGGCACGGGGTCCTTCCCGCTCGGCACGACCCCGCTCGACTTCGGCGCCACGGACGGCGTCGGCAACATCGCGGGCTGCACGACCAGCGTCACCATCGTCGACACGACCACGCCGACGATCACGTGCCCGGCCTCGATCACCGCCGAGTGCACCGGTGACCACCAGGCCTCCGTCGACGTGTCGAACGCGACGGCGTCCGACGTGTGCAGCGCCGTCGCCGTCAGCGGCCCCGCGGGCGCGACCTCGTACACCATCGGCACCACGCCGATCGGCTTCACCGCGGCCGATACCTCCGGAAACGCCGTGTCCTGCACCACCACGGTCACGGTCGCCGACACCACCCCGCCGGCGATCACCTGCGCGGCGCCGATCACCGCCGAGTGCACGGGGAACAGCTCGGCGACGGTCGACGTCCCGAACGCGACGGCGTCCGACGTTTGCGGCGGCGCCGCCGTCACCGGCCCCGCGGGCGCGGCGAGCTTCCCGCTCGGCACCACGACGCTGGGCTTCGGCGCCACCGACGATTTCGGCAACGCCTCGTCCTGCGCGACCAGCGTGACCGTCGCTGACACCACCGCGCCGGTGTTCGATCCCGGTTCGCTGGACACGCGCACCGTCCTCGGCAACTGTGACGGCGCGCCGGTCAGCTTCACGCCGCCGACGGCGACCGACTCGTGCCAGGGCGTCACCGTCACCTGCGACTCGCTCTCCGGCGACAGCGTCGGCGTGAACACCGTCACCTGCACAGCCGTCGACGGCAGCGGCAACCATACGGAGGCCATCATCACGGTCAACGTGCTCGCGCCGCTGCGTCTCGCCTTCCAGGCGCCGTTGTCCGACGACAACGTTGCCGACGACATCAACACCGACGCCGACGTAGCGAACGTGTTCGAGGTGAAGCGCACCATCCCGAACAAGATCAAGGTCTTTGCGTGCGACGGCGCCGATGTCACGACCGGCGTCGCCGACAGCGTGACCCTGCGGCTCACGGTCAACTTCCGCGACGACGGGAACGGAGGAACCGGCACCTCCATCGTCCCGACCTTCACCGGCGTGGGCGACGTGGGCGGCGTGTTCGTCCTCACCGATGACCACTTCCACTACAACCAGAAGACGGACCCGGACAGCTATCCGACGGGCACGGTCAACGACTCCCACTACTTCGACAACGTTGTCACCTTGACGTACAATTCGGCCCCGAACATCGTGGCCGGCCAGGAAGATGCACGCCTCGAGAGCAAGTAGGTGGTGAAGGCCCGACGTCACGTTGTGGCCATCCTGGTCGCTGCCGTGGTCGTCGCCGCGGTGGTCGTGGTCGTCCGCAGCCGCTCGCCGTCGCAGCCCGTAGACAAGGCGCCGCTCGTGGAGAGCAAGGTCACGCTCGACCGAGCCCGCCCGGTGAGCGGCAGCGTCACGGCCAGGCAGCAGCTGGCCGCGGCCGGAGCCCGCGTCGAGCCGGCGATGCCGTCGGTCTCGCTCGGCGCATCGCAGCAGGTGGCAACGGTGAACGGCACCGCGATCACCGGCCGCCAGCTCCTCGCCTGGCACGCACGCGATCCAGCCGAGCAGGAGATGACGGCGGAGATGTTCGCGTCGCTCAAGCGCCGCGCCATCGAGCGCGAGCTCACGTTCGAGGAGGCACGTGGCAAGGGGGTGGAGCTCGGCCCCGTGCAGCTCGCCCAGCTCGCAGAGGTGCGCAAGAACGCCATGGCGCGCGGTGAGACCGATCCTGCCCAGCTCGACTTCGAGGAGGCCGACGCGCGCGCGCACCTGCTCGCGACGGCGCTGCTCGAGAAGGCCGGCGTATCCGCGCCGCTGCCGACCGAGGGCGACGTGAAGCGCTACTACGAGGCGCACTCCGACGAGTTCGACGAGCTCCCGAGCGATCCCATCGCGCACGCGGCTGCGTGGCGGAAGATCTCGATCGGCATCCGCCAGACCCTCGCGTGGGAGCTCCAGGAGCAATATCAGCAGCGGGTGCGCGCGTACTTCGACCAGCTCCGGGCCCGGGCTGGCATCACCGACTGATCCGGATGTCGTGAGCGCCTCCACCGGCGGAGAATCGAAGTCGCTTGCTATGCGCGTCCCAGGGCGGGGATCGGGCCAGTTCTCGACCCGACTTACCCAGTCCAGATTTGCGCGGATCTACGTTCCACCCACCAGGTTGAGCGTGAACTGAGCGGCCCACATCAGGCTCGACATCATCGTGCGCAGGAGCGACGCTGCGTTTGAGCCCATGGGGACAGGTACTGCCGGGACCACGTGGCAGCCCGAGACGCGGGCCGTCGACGTGGTGATCATGACCGCGATCCGGCTGGAGTTCGATGCCGTACTCAAGGTCGACGATGGGGCCGCCCCCGGCACAGCATGGGAGATCGAGTCCGGGCCGATCGGGTACCGGTGGCGTTCCGGTCGTTCGTCGGCTGGGCGAGCGGCCGTTGCGGGTTGCCGGGACGGCGGTGGCGATGCGATTGAGCACGTCGCAGACCGGCGCCAGCGCCTGCTTGACCGTGCCGAACCCGCGCTCGACGGTGGCCTTCGCGGTGGGCGTGCCCTCGCGCTGCGGCGCGTGCTCGAGGCCGAGCGCGGCGTACGCCTGCGCGGCAGCCTCGGCGAGGTACGGCGTGCCCTGGTCGGTGATGAGCTGCATGCCCTCGCGCCCGGCGCACGCGTCGGTGACCGCGCGGACGATCAGGTCCTGGGACTCGCGGTGGTCGACGGCGAACGCGTCGAACAGGCAGCGCTCGCGGTCGCCGATGTCCTGCACGCCGACGAGCTTGAGCCCAACGCCGAGGACGCACAGGTCCGTGGTGTCGCCGCCGAGCTGGGTGTCGGGCGCCGTCGCCTCGAGCGCGAACCGCCCGGTGTTGCGGTCGTTGGGTGGATTGGGCGGCTTGGGCGGCGCCGGCGGCGCCGCGGGCTTGGCAGGGCGGTGCTGCCACGAGCGGAAGGTGCGCGCGGGGAGCGCGAGCGCGGCGCAGAACGCACGCGCGGTGACGCCATGTTTGGCGTGGACCCGGCCGAACGCGCACACGAGCTCGTTTTGCACGTCGCGGCGACGCAGCGATGTCGGGCTCAGCGCGAGCACGCGCGTGGCGACGCCGAGGAGCGCCTCGAGCATGACCGCGCGGTCATCGCGTGGCCGGGCCCGGCGTCGGCCGCGCCGCGTCGCGTCCTCGACGAGCTTCGCGAACGCGAGGGTCGTCGGCGTTGACCTGGTCGACGAGTTCGACCCGGACGCGTGCCCCTTAGCAACGCCAGCAACCCGGCCGACACCAGCGATCACCGCACCGCCACACCAGCTCGCCGCGCGCGAGCAGCTCGCGCAGGTCAAGCTCGATCGAGCGCCCACACGCGAGCTCAATGGTTGTGACAAGGCTTAGTGCAACCCCCCTAAAAATTGCGAGAATCCAGGCGACGAACCGAATCGTTCCCAGTGGATACGGCCGCAGTTCTCGTCTTAACGGGCGTCCGGAATGCGAGGCCCCCGCGTGGGTCGTACGACCCGGTCACGAGCCGTCCCGCGCGCATGTCCGCTCGATGTACTCGGTGTGCAAGGTGCGCTCGATGCGCGGCGAGGAGCTGGTGGGGATTGGTCACCGGTGATCCCCGGTCGCATCGCGGCGAGGTACACTGAGGCATGGCCATCGAAGCCGTTCTCGATGAAGTGCTCAAGCTGCCGACGGAGGAGCGCGCCGAGCTGGCGGCGCGCATCCTCGACAGCTTGGACGAAGCCGATGTCATCGAGCCCGGCCACCAGGCGGCTTGGACCGAGGTGATCGAGCGTCGGCTGCGAGAGGCGCGGACCGATCGCACCAAGCTGACCGACATGGGCGAGGTCATGTCGCGAGCACGTGCCGTGGCCGCCGATCGACGTTGAATCGCGATGGCCCTCCCGGTACGGCCACACGTTGAGGCCGAGCCCGAGCTGCTCGACGCGGTGCTGTACTACGCCGAGCGTTCGCAGAGCGCGGCAGTCCAGTTCCTCGATGTCGTCGATGAAGCGCTCGCACAGATCGCCGAGTTGCCGCGCTCGGCGCCGGCGTGGCCTGGTCTGTCGGACGTGCGTCGCCGCGTGCTGAAGACGTACCCCTACGCGATCGTGTACGCGATCGAGCCAGAGGAGATCCTGATCCTCGCGTTCGAGCACGCAAAGCGACGCCCCGGCTACTGGCTGCGTCGCGTCTCGCGCTGAGCCTGCGTACTGATGTCAGGTCATCGGTCTCCTCCAAGCTTCGTAACGCACACGTCGCAGAATTTACGTACTGTAAACGCAGCCGGACGGGATCGGGCGCCGGGTTGACTCAGGCCTGCGCGCACGCTGCTGGGCAAACGTCCATCGCACGAACTCGCCAGACCGCTGCTGTGCTCGCCGCGGAGTCTCGCGCCGGGTCGGGCATGGGCGTCGCCGGTGTCGGCCTGGGATACCGTCATACCTCGCAGCACTTGCGTGCCAGTGTTACAGAGACACTGGCACGCAACAGTTAAAATAACAGTGCCACTGTACGCAACAGAAGGCACTCCGGAAGCTACAGGCCGGGAGTAAATGATCAAGTTTCCGCTGAAAATTGGAGGCAAACAAGTCGCTTGAAATGCGATGGTACGCAGCAGGCAATGTGAGGAAGGAGTGACCACGCGATGACGCACTGGATGCGCCCACCAGAGCTCGCTCGTGCGCGGGAGCGAGATCAGTTCGACCCGGTCATCGAGGGGGCACGCCATGGATTGTCGCACGAGCTGTCGCTTGCGACCTGGGAGCGGGTATGCGCGGACGCGACCGACAGCACAGGTCGGCTCGACGCGGACCAGGCCCAGCGACGATTTCACGACATCGCCGTGCGTATCCAATCGCGTAGCGGACGGCTGCGCCCGGACGTAGGCCGGCTCACGCGCGTACAGACCGAGATCCTCGGTGTACCGCGGGGAACATGGCCGATCGACGAGCTGGATCCCCGCACTCCGGGCCGGACGACCCAGGTCATAGCCGAGATGCAACGGTTGCCCGCATACAACAATAGCTTTTCGACGCTCGAGACCGCTGGCGGAGAGATGGCCAGGCCTGAGCTACCGGGTGCCAGCGAGGTGAAGCGAGCGATAGCCGCGTTGCAGGCGTCGTTGCTAGATCATTCGCGGGCGCCGGATCAAGCCAGAAGCTCAGAGGTATCGCCTCCTTCTGACTTACGTCGATGGCCTAAAATTGAAACTGCAAACAAAGAAATTTCCGATGATCAATTCGAGACAGAAATGCCGCAGGATCCTGCGCCGGCCGCGCTGCCTTACCCCAGCCTCGCGGCAGCGGTCGAGACGCGCAGCGTGGCGATCCTGCGTGACTCGATCTCCGGATCGAGGGTCGATCCGACGGACGAGGTGCGCGCGCTCCTGGCCAGCCGCCCGAGCGGTGAGGAGCTGCCCGACGAGCTCCGCCGCGAGATGGAGGCGCGCTTCGGCGTCTCCTTCGCCCGCGTGCGCGTCCACACCGACGCCGCCGCCGACGGCGCGGCCGCGGTGCTCGGGGCGCGCGCCTTCGCGCTCGGCGACTTGATCACCGTCGGCGCGCCGCTCCAGGGCGAGCCGACCCAGGGCCAGCCGGTCGAGCGCGCCGCGCGCGGCGACGTCGAGGGCGCGTGGGCGCAGATCCGGACCAAGCCGGTGGTGCAGGGCGTCGAGGAGGCGATGGCCAAGGCCGTGCTCATGCGCTGGATCGTCCGCCCGGTGCCCGACAAGCACAACCTGGACACCACCGTCGAGTCCGAAGATCGCAAGGCGCATAGCGCCGACGTCGCGACGCTGCGCCGGCTAGTGGGCCACGCGCGCCTGTATGCGGCGCGGGCCGGGCGCGCCGGCGAGGTCGAGGCGCTGGTCGCGAACCGGCCGGACCTGGTGCCGGCAGAGGTCGCGGCGCTCGACGATCCGTTCGGCGGCGCCATCGCGCGGGCGCGCGCGCAGGGTGGCGAGGGTGTGCCCGACCGGCTGCGTGGCCGCTTCGAGCGATCGCTCGGCGCCGACCTGGCGGGCGTGCGCGTGCACCGTGGCGATGCCGCGTCGGCGGCCGCGGTCGCCGCCGACGCGCGCGCGTTCGCCCTCGGCCGCGACGTGTTCATGGGCGCGGGCGAGGACGCGCCCGGCACGCGCGACGGCGATGCGTTGCTCGCGCACGAGGTCGCGCACACCGTGCAGCAGCAGCGCGGCAGCGGGCAGCTGCAGGCCCAGCGCGCGATCGGTGGCGCGAGCGAGGCCGCCGAGGTGGAGGCCGATCGCGCGGCGGCGGCGATGCTGGCCGGGCGTCCGGCGTCGGTGAGCGCGACGCCGATCGCGATCGCGCGCACGCCGCCGAACGGCGCGCCCGCGGCCGCGCAGGCGCAGCCGCCGTCGGCGGTGGTCGGCTCGAGCGACGTCGCCAATGCGCCGACCGCCACCGAGCGCGCGGCGCACGAGCGCGGCGGCGGCCCCGACCTTGCGCGCGGCCTCGACGTCCTGCGCGAGCACACCCAGCGCGAGCTCCTGGCGTCGGTGGTCGAGCGCCTGGAGCAGGGCAACCAGAGCGACCCCGACTGGCACGGCGCGCGCGCGCAGGATCCGGGGACCCGCACCCCGCTGGCCAGCCTGTGCAGCGAGATCTGGTACCTCGCCTCGCAGATGTACGTGGTCGACCGCACCGGACACATCATCCCGGGAGACTTCCGCCACGAGATCAACGTCGCGTCGCTCGCGCCAGGCGGCGTGTACTTCTGGGGCGAGCTCCACATCATCGGGCACACGACCACCACGATGCAGCGGCTGTTCCGCGTCGACGGCGGCGTACAGATCGTGAACGGCGACATCAGCCCGCGCAGCGCGATGGACGAGATCGTGCTGATCGAGCGCGCGCGCAGCGCGATGCAGCTGCACCACGGCATCGGCATCATCGTGTCGCCGTCCGCCGCGACCGAAGGCCGCCAGCACGGCTTCGACGGCCACCGGCTGTGGCGCGCGCTCCAGCGGGTCCCCGGTCGGGTGCCGTGGGCGGTGCGCACCGGGGTCGCCGAGCTGCTCGACAATCCGGGGCAGGCGCTCATCGGCCAGCTCCAGAACCAGGTGTCGGCGCGGGCACTCCAGGCGCTCGGCCGCGCAGCGGGCCCCGTGCAGATCGTGATGCTGATGCACGCGGGGTGGGAACTGGGCGAGAACCTATCGATCGCATCGGGCGCGCACGCGACCGACGACGAGATCGACCTCGCGGCGCAGGCGGTGGCGCGCCAGCTGGTGTCGATGGTGGCGGGCGAGCTGGTCGATCGCGGGCTCGCCCGCGCCGGCCACGCGCTGCGGGGCCGCATCGCGCGGAGCGGCGCCGCCCCCGAGACGCCGGCCGCGCCCGCCACGCCCGCGGCGCCGGCGACCGCACAGGCGAACGAGCCGCACCCGACCCAGTCGGCGACGCCGCACGCGGACGAGCCGCACCCGACCCAGCCGGTGCCGCCGTCGAACAACGCGACGCCACACCCGAGCGAGCCGCACCCGACCCAGCCGGTGCCGCCGCCGAACAACGGTGGGGCCCACGGCGAAGCGCCCACGCCGAGCTCGAACGCGCCGACCCGCGAGGGTGCGGTCGCGCACCCCGACGGCCAGGGCGGTCCGCCGTCGCGTCGTCCCAACGGCCGCGAGCGCGAAGGCGTCGAGGCGGCGCGCCGCGATCGCGGAGCCGAGGACGCGAACGCGTACCAGGCCGCGCGCGATCGCGCCGACGGCGAGCGTGCGCGCATCGGCGACGAACGCGACCGGATGTTCGCGGAGGAGCAGGGCTACGCGCAGCGCCGGCCCGAGGTCGAACGCGAGCTGCGCGACCTGAACCTCAACACCGCGGACATCGAGGGTGGCATGCGGGCTCTCGACCACGGGCGGCAGCCCGACCTCTCCCGCTTCCCGCCCGAGCAGCACGCGCAGATCCGCGAGCACCTCGAAGAGCTCCACTATATGCGCCGCGAGACCCGGCGCAACAACCGACGCCGGGAGCAGCTGGCGACCCAGGAGGCGGGGCTTAACGAGCTGCCCCAGGTGCGCGAGCTCAAGAACCGCCTCCACAGAGCGTCGCTCGACGCGCCCGAGGCCGAGGCCATCCGCCAGAGCGCGGGTGCGACCGAGGACGTGATCGGCCTGCCGCGCAACGGCACCGAGCCGTTCGCGCCCGATCACCTGGAGCCGGTCTCGAACATCGTGCGCGACAACATGGACCGCCTCGCGCTGATCCGCGACCGCGCCATGCAGATGCGCATCGTCAACGGCGCGTTCCAGCCCGGCAACATCCACGCGCCCGGCCCGCCGCGCAACCTGCGGCCGCTCACGGCCGCCGTCAACGAAGCGCGCGGCAACCGATCGTGGGCGAGCTGGACCGGATGGCGCGCGGCCGCTCACAATCAGAGCGAGCTCGCTGCCATGCAGCTGCGGGTCAACACGCTGGCCCGCGAGCAGGCCGCGATGCGCGCCGAGATCTCGAACGCGATCGACGCCGCGCTGGCCGCGCAGCGCGCCAACTGATCACCTCACAGGTAGAGGTGGAGCATCGTGATCGCCATCGGATTGAAGACCGCGCCGAACTTGGTGTCCGAGTCCTCGATCGACATGCCCGGGCCCATCTGGGTCTTCGACTTGGAGTAGTCGACGATGTCGTTCAGCGCCGACAGGAGCTCAGCGCGGGCGGCGGTGCACGAGCGCTGTAGGCGCAGCCGGTCACGTGGCGCTACCGAACGACAGAATTGTCGAGATCTCGTGGCGAAGGAAGAAGTAGATTCGCCGCCGTAGAAGATCCTGCGCGCGCTCGAGGCCACGAGTGGCGCGCCGGCCGCAGCGACGGACATCGCCCGGATCCCGGATCTCGCCGCTGGCGCACGCGCACGTCATCCCTTGCGCGCGCCGCGCCTGTGGCGCATCCTTGCGGCGCAGCGTACTTGCGGCTGTTCTGGCGCCCTACCCCTGATATGCAGTTCGAGTCGCAGAATCTTTGTTATGTCAACTGGCATTTATACACTGCGGTAATCAAGGCAGATTCCACACGGCGGCCCGCTGCGGCCTCCTCGTTGCCGCGGCGAGTGCGCGGTCCACAGCCAATCGCGTCCGCTCCCGCAAAGCACGCCGCCGGCCTTGGCTCAACGGCGGCTCCATTGACCGAACGCGACCGTGGCGTAGCCGCTCGGGTCCCGCTGCTCGCCAGCGAACTGGGTAGCAGCGCCGACGAGAACGCCGCTGATATACGCTACAATCTTCATCACTGCCTCCTCATGACGTTCTTGAGCGCCATGCAGCTTGAGCGCACGGAGCAGGATCACGCAGCTTGAGCGCACAGAGCAGGATCACAAGCGCGGCGAGCAGTGAGGCGGCGGAGGCGGCGATCACCGCCGCACTGTCGCCGCCACGGCCCGCCGCCGATCACCTGCCGATGCTCGAGGTCAAGCTCGACCTCGCCGCCCGGGCGACCGACATTCGCCGCGGCGGCCGAGCCGGCGGAGCGCGGAGCGCGCCGTGATCCCCTTGATCGTGGCGCGTGACCCAGGAGACGCCGACCTCGATGTGCTCGCCCACCGCTCGTCGCCCGGCCAGCTCGCCCCTCCGGCCGCCGCCCGGCCGCCACCGCGAGGCGTGTCCCTGCCCTTCTGCTGCGCCGCCCCATCGGCTCGGAGGTCGGACCACCTACCGCAAACTCCGCTCCTGGGATTCCTTTTGAAGCCTCGCTTGGGGCTCTCGCTCGGCGATGGGAGTCAAATGTCCTCCACCCGCCGCCGGATTCACGCGGGCGACGAGGGCGACCATCGCACCTTCGCACGCGCGAGGAACGTCGACGGCTCAACCAACGGAGATGGTCTGGATGAGCGGCTCGACGTCGCGGAAGGCGACCCAGAACTCGGCGTTGTCGCTTCCGCCCGGCGGGACCTCCCCCTGGCGATAACGGACGCCCCAGGGATTGCGCACGAGCACCCTTTGATTTCCGCTCGCGACCTCGGCACCCGTAACGATGTACGAGTGGTCGTGGTACATGCCGAGGGCGCGGAAGCGCGGATCATCGCTTTGCTGCATGTTCATCGTGCAGGGCGAATGCGACTGAACGGCGT
>Ga0070690_100001226_pt1 | contig 13280 bp, 13 predicted proteins | sample KBSS33HmetaG_FD_64671 | JGI IMG/M metagenome (GOLD analysis project Ga0070690, IMG submission 64671) | Switchgrass rhizosphere microbial communities from Kellogg Biological Station, Michigan, USA - KBS S3-3H metaG | ecosystem: Host-associated > Plants > Roots > Rhizosphere ... | reverse complement strand
AGCGACGCGTCATGAAATACCGCACTCCGGCTTCGGCATTCAGCCCGATCGAGGTGGCCGACTGTCCGGGAGGAGCCGCCGGCCCTTTCAGGCTGCCGAAAAAGAGCGCTGGCCCCACCCCGATATAGGGTTGAAGACGATTGCCGGGATACCGAAACATCACGGTCGCGACGTCCCAGATGATGAGGCGCTGGTGGACTCCGGACAGTGTGCCCGAGCTGAGTGACCCTCCAGGTCCTGTAAACGTCAACGAGCCTTCCTTGATGTGCGGCGTGGTGTAGGTGAGACCGGTCTCGATGCCGATCCATTTCGCGCGCGAAAAATAGTGTCCCAGTTTGATTCCGACGTTGACCGAGTTCTGTAACGGCTGATCCGAAATATTGAGACCGCCGATGCCCTCCTGAGTCGTGACGCCTCCGCTCAGGCTCTGAGGAAGCGTGACGCCGAACATTCCTCCGATGTAGTTTTCAGCCTGTGCCGATGAAGGCCGCCACAGGTCCAGCACCATGATGGCCAACAAAACCAACCCCAATCCCAACGGCATCATTCTTTGCAGGATAGACATCGTCCAAAGCCTCGCTGAAGGTAGACGTCCCGACCATCCTATCGGTTGACCGTGCAGGCACGAAGCAATTTGTGAAATCCCGAGGAGGCTGAGCAAGCGATGTGCCAGGGGGCTGCGTGAAAAGGCCGCTGAATTCAACGAGTCGTCGCACTGGGTGCGCGGGCCTGTTGTCTGGATCAGTCGGTCTTGTACGGTCTGTGGACAGCGCGCTTCGTTGACAGAGGAAAGTGGGCCTACCTATAATCCGCCCGCTCGAGAGGACGCAGACAAACTCGACACCATCCCATCCACCCTGAACGATGCCGCCCATTCAACGAATTGCTGTGATCGGAGCCGGGGCCTGGGGAACGGCGCTCGCGAAGCACTTGGCGGAAAAAGGCCTGTCGGTCATGCTGTGGGCTTACGAGCGGGAAGTGCTGGACTCGGTTGGCTCGAAGCGTGAAAATCAGCTCTTTCTCCCCGGCGTGCCGCTCCCGACTTCCTTGAACGTCACCAACGTTCTGGCGGAAGCCGTGGAATCCTGTGATGGGATCCTGTTGGTCGTACCGTCGCACGTGGCACGTCTGGTGCTGCAGCAGCTCACACCCGTACTCTCGCGGCCCGTCCCTATTGTCAGTGCCACCAAAGGTGTCGAGGAAGACACCTTCAAACTCATGACGCAGGTTCTCACCGATGTGCTGCCTCCAGCACTGCATGACAGCCTTATGGTCCTGTCGGGCCCCAGCTTTGCGATGGAGGTCAGTCAAGGACAGCCCACAGCGCTGTGTCTGGCGGGAGCGAATGCGACGTTGGTCGAGGCCTTCCAGACAGCCTTTATGACGCCGACGCTTCGCATCTATGCGGACAGCGACGTCATCGGTGTGCAATTGGGAGGAGCGCTGAAAAATGTCATGGCGTTGGCCGCCGGCGTGGTCGACGGGCTGGGCCTCGGACACAACACGCGCGCCGCCATGATTACGAGGGGTCTTGCCGAAATGGTGCGTCTCGGCATGGCGATGGGCGCCGATCCAAGGACATTCTACGGTCTGTCGGGCGTCGGCGATCTCGTCCTGACCTGCACCGGCGCCCTGAGTCGCAACCATCACGTCGGAGTTCGCCTCGGACAGGGTGAGAAGTTGGAGACGATCCTGGGAGGCATGCAGGCGGTAGCAGAGGGCGTCCGTACCAGCCGGGCGGCTGCCGGCTTGGCGGTGCGGCATGGCGTGGAGATGCCGATCGTCCGCGAGGTCAATGCTGTGCTGTTTGACGGGAAATCCTGCCGCAAAGCCGTCAGCGACCTGATGGAACGGGTCGCCAAACCGGAAAAGAGCCGGACATGAATCGTGAACGCCTCGAGCGTCTGCTCTTCGATGTGCGCCGCGGGAAGACCAGCATCGATGCGGCATTGAAACAGCTTCGTGCGCTGCCGTTTGAGGATCTCGGCTTTGCCTCCCTCGATCATCACCGTTCGATCCGACAGGGTTTTCCGGAAGTCATTCTGTGCGAAGGCAAGACGCCGATGCAGATTCGAGGCATTGCGGCCTCGCTGCTGAAGCATCACCGGCCCTTCCTGGCCACACGGGCGACTGCGCAAATCGCGGCGCTGATCAAACGCATCGACCGGCGGGCGGTCTATCATGAGTCCGCCCGCCTCGTGTCCGTGCGTGATCCCAAGCGGCGGCTGCGGGGACGCGTGCTCGTCATCACGGCGGGAACGTCAGATGTCCCGGTGGCGGAGGAAGCGCGGATCACGGCGGAGGTCATGGGGAGTCGTGTGGAGACGCTCTACGACGTGGGCGTCGCAGGCATCCACCGCCTCTTGGGACGTCATGAGCAGCTCACTGACGCCCGTGTGATCGTGGTGGTTGCCGGTATGGACGGCGTGCTCCCGAGTGTCGTCGGAGGATTGGTGGAGTGTCCCGTCGTTGCCGTGCCGACGAGCCGCGGCTATGGCGCGAGCTTTAATGGATTGGCCGCGCTGCTGACCATGTTGAATTCCTGTGCGGCCGGCGTCGGCGTCATGAACATCGACAATGGATTTGGCGCCGGGTGCATGGCGCACCGCATCAACACGCTGGGCGAACCATCGGAAGTCCCCCGCTCACGCTAGATCGCCGGATCCCCCTCCAGCAACGTGGCCCTGTCTACCGCACTTCCAGGGTTCCCCTTTTTGGCCAGGAGACCATGAGGGTTCGCGGGCCCTTCTCACCGTTGGAGAGCAGTTTGGCCCGCAGTTCGAAATGATACGTTCCCGCTTCGGCAGGTTCTTTCGTGTGATCCATGCCATCCCATGTCAGGACGACGGACAGCCTGGGCGGTTCCGTGCTGATCGGCGTAGCCGCCGGCGATTCCAACGGCTTGCGCTGCGACAGGAAGCGGATGGATGTTTTGGAAGGGGACGTGACCAGTGAGGAGACTTCGAGAATCGTCGCACCATCCAGTTCTTTGGGCAGTTGCACGATTGCCGAAAACTCCAAAGCCCCCGCCGAAACCCTGTAAGGATTCGGGCTGATCTTCAACTCCAGGACCTTGAGTTCGGGTTCAGGACGAGGGGCCTTGGTCGGCTTAGATTTTGCCGAAGCGGTGCCGGGAGACAGGACGAGCAGCGCCCCGGCGATCGTCCATGCCAGGATGGCAGCGGCGAGCCGCAAGCAGGTCGGTCGCACTGCAGTGTCCGGCGTGGTACCCAGCATGAGTCGTGTCGTGTGCGGCCTTCAGGTTACCGGGAGGCAGGAGGAGCCGATGTGCCGCAGTGGGATAACACAGTGTATGAACCCTGTCAATGCGGGGGCACTGTGATTGCCGTTCGCAGCACCGTTGGGTAAGATGGCGCGGCTTTACAGGCCACAGGAAGGATGATCGTGGGCGTGCATCTACACTTCGATTGCTTCTCCGGCATCAGCGGCGACATGACCCTGGGCGCTCTGGTCGATGCGGGGGCGCCGTTCGCAGGGCTGGTCAGAGGACTGCAACGGCTCGGCGTCCGAGGCTTCAAGCTCCGGAAGCGGCGGGTACAGCGAGGAGCGATCTGGGCCACGAAAATCGACGTCCTCATCACCCCGAATCACCGGCGCCCCTGGTCACTCGGTCGCATCCGGACCGTGCTGTCGTCCAGTCGCCTCTCATCGAGAGTGCGGGAACAAAGCCGGGCGGTCTTCGAGCGATTGGCAGAGGCAGAAGGCCACGCGCATCATGTGGCGAAAGACCATGTGCATTTTCATGAAGTGGGTGTGTTGGATTCGTTCGTTGATATCGTCGGCGGCCTCGTGTGTTGTGAACTGCTCGACGTGAGCCGCGTCACGGCCTCCCCGGTCAATGTGGGGAGCGGGACGATACAGTCTGCGCACGGAATCTTACCTGCGCCGGGCCCTGCCGTGGCGATGCTCGCCAAGCAGGTACCGGTGTACAGCTCCGGACCTTCGCGTGAGCTAACGACCCCGACCGGGCTTGCATTACTGAGAACGCTCACGTCGGAATTCGGACCCATGCCGCTGATCACTCCTGCCGCCGTTGGATACGGTGCGGGGGACGCCAATCCGGAGGGATGGCCGAACGTGCTTCGCGTCTTTGTGTCGCCCGAAGGGGCTGCGGACGGACGGGCGCGGGATACCATCGTGCAGATCGAGACCAATCTTGACGATGTCAATCCGCAAGCCTACGAACTCATCATGGAGCGCCTCTTTAAAGCGGGAGCACTGGACGTCACACTCACTCCCGTGATTATGAAGCGCGGCCGTCCAGCCATTGTGCTGACCTCCCTCGTGGCGCCAGACGGCGTCACCCCTGTGCTGGACGTGTTGTTCGAAGAAACAACTGCCCTCGGGGTCCGCGTGCAGGAAATCGCACGGCACATTCTTCCGCGACGGTTCACATCCGTGAAAATCCCGGGAGGGACGGTCAGGATCAAGATTGCAGCCGTCGACTCCGCAAACACCAAGGCCGCACCGGAATATCTCGACTGCAAACGGATCGCCGAACGCACAGGACGGCCGGTCAAGGCGGTGCTGGAGGAAGCGGCTCTGGCCTACGCAAAGACCCGACGCGCCCGCAAAGGTCGCTTGTGACGCTGCTTGGCTACGTGTTGCTGTTCGCCGCGTCGGTGGTCGTGACGTTGGGTGCCTGCGCGCTCTTTACCAACGCGATCGAATGGCTGGGAAAGCGCTTGCACCTCTCCGAGGGCGCCGTCGGCAGTGTTCTGGCTGCCATCGGCACGACGCTTCCGGAAACGTCGATTCCCATCGTCGCCATCTTTTTCGGTGCCAGCCGCCAGGAAGCCGAGGTTGGGTTGGGCGCGATTCTCGGCGCACCTTTCATGCTCAGCACGCTCGTGGTTCCGATGCTTGCCCTGCTGCTGGTGGTCTATGCGCGGCTGGGGAAACGCGCCCCGGTTTTTCGGCTCAACTACAAGGACATCACCATCGATCTGTCGTGTTTTGCGCTGGCCTACACGGTGGCAATGGCCTGCGCGTTCGTTCCCTCTCCCGCGCTGCATGTGGCGGCTGCCATCGGCTTGCTGAGTCTGTATGGGTATTACGTCAAACTCAAGTTCAGCGACGACGGGTCGGGTGAAACGACTGAACTTGGTCCGTTGTTTTTTTCCAAACAGTCACCCGAACCCTCCTATCCCATGATCGCCCTGCAGGCCTTGACCGGATTGGGCGGACTCGCGCTGGGCGCCCACTTGTTCGTCACCGCGGCTGAATCGACGGCGCATCTGTTATCGATCTCCCCGTTGATCCTGGCACTTCTGATTGCACCTCTCGCGACCGAACTGCCGGAGATGTCCAACAGCTTTCTCTGGCTTTATCAGAAGAAGGACCGGCTGGCTGTCGGGAACGTGACAGGCGCGATGGTCTTCCAAGGAACCGTCCCCGTGTCCGTAGGACTGATCGGGACAGAATGGACGCTCGCGCCATCGGCGCTTCTGACGATGGTCCTGGCGGTGACGGCGACGGGGAGTCTGCTCCTGCAGGCCGCCTGGTCCGGTCAATGGCGGCCCTGGTTGCTCACGATCGGCGCAGTCCTTTATATAGGATACGCGGTCTACTTGTACGGCTGGTGAGCGGATGAAATCCCAATCAAGCACACGAAAGCAGCTCCCATGGCTCGGCATCACGATGGGCGATCCGGCCGGCATCGGACCCGAAGTCATCGCCAAGGCGCTCTCAAGGCCGGCGCTCCAGCGCGTCTGTGCGCCGCTGGTGATCGGCGCGTATGACGTCATGCAGCAGACGGTCAGGAAGCTCAAGCTCAAGCTCGCCGTGCGCAAGGTCGAGGGGCATGAACCAGGCGCAGGCCGTGCGGGAGAGATCGCTGTCTTGGATCCTCTCGAGCATCCGCTGACCTACCGGCCGGGGGTCGTCGCACCGGAAACCGGCGCGGCATCGGTGGCCTTCATCAAGAAAGCCGTGCATCTCGCCCAAACCGGGTGCATCGACGGAATGGTCACCGGGCCCATCAATAAAGAGGCCATCAATATGGCGGGATGTCATTACCCCGGCCATACGGAATTGTTGGCCGACCTGACGCAGGCGCAGGAATCAGGCATGATGATCATTGGAGGCCCGCTCAAAGTCATGTTTGTGACCACGCACGTCGCGATCAAGGAGTTGCCGTTGCAGTTGACGCAACCCAAAATCGAAAAGGGGATCCGCCTGGCGCATCTGGCCATGACGACGCTCTTCGGTGTAAAAAAGCCCCGCATCGGCATCGCTGCGCTCAATCCCCACGCTGGCGAGCAGGGACTCTTCGGCGACGAAGAGGCGCGCGTGATCGCTCCGGCTGCGCAGGCCGCTCAAGCCAGGGGCATCCTGGCGAGCAATCCAATGCCCGCCGATACGCTGTTCGGAAAGGCCGCACGAGGCGACTACGACGCGATTGTGGCGCTCTATCACGATCAAGGGTTGATTCCTTTGAAAATGGTCGCGTTCGGGAGCTGCGTCAACCTGACGGTCGGACTGCCGATCATCCGGACCTCGGTCGATCACGGCACCGCCTTCGATATTGTCGGCAAAGGCGTGGCCGATCCCGGGAGTCTTATCGAAGCGGTCACACTGGCTGCCAGGCTCGCACAAAAGCGGACGTCCCACGCCACACGATAGGAGAACTCCGCACCATGGGAATTGATTCGAACAAAGCGCTCGTGATGATTCAGCAGCAACTCAAGGAATTGGATGTCATTTATCAGGACACGATGGAAGGGTCGCTGAACACGGTGTCCGGCACCGAGCGGATCGCCAAATGGCGCGTCCGGACGATCGCCTTGCTGACCGAATCGGTCGGGGAGAAAGAGGCGCAGGAGTTTGCCAGGCTGCAGCCGGGCATGGTGTTCACCAACGATCTTGTCGAAGAGTTCACCGATCTCGTGGACTGTTTTCGGGTCCCGCTCAAGACCTTAGGGCAGCAGATTTTCAAATCCCGTCCGCTTCCACCCACCGGAGGCTCATAGGTGCCCCGTCCGGTCCTTCCTCCGGCAAACAAGCGCCTTGGCCAGCACTTCCTGATAGACCTGAATATCGTCCGAAACATTGTGGCGGCGGCGGAGCTCACCTCCGACGACACGGTGCTCGAAATCGGCCCGGGCCGCGGCATCTTAACAGAAGCCCTGTCCCGTGCGGTGCGACGGGTCGTCGCGATCGAAATTGATTCGGAACTTCACAGCCTGCTCCAAGCGCGACAAGCCGATTGGAAGAACGTCGAGCTGATCCGTGCCGACGCTCTAACCCATTCGTTCGATATCGTGCCGGCCGGCACCATCGTGGTCGCGAACCTCCCGTACTATATTTCGACGCCGCTCCTCTTCAAATTTCTCGAGCATCGCAGCCGCTTCGCGCGCCTGGTGCTGATGCTGCAAAATGAAGTCGCTGACCGCCTTGTCGCGAAGGCCGGTACTGACGACTACGGCGTGCTGTCGGTCATGGCTCAGTATGCCGCCGAGATTACGAAGGCCTTCAAGGTCTCCGCTAACTGCTTCCGCCCGCGGCCGGACGTCGGCTCGGCGGTGGTGGTAGTGCGTCCGAGGACGAGGCCGTTGCTCTTGCCGCAGGAGGAGCCGGCATTCGCCGCTCTGGTGAAAGCGGCATTCGCTCATCGCCGGAAGACTCTGGTGAACTCATTGCGCGACGAAGGGTACGAGGCCCCGGTCGTAGCGGAGTTCGCGGCTGCCATGGGCCTGGTTCCGACCGTTCGCGCCGAAACGCTGACGATCGAGCAGCTGATGGAACTGGCCGGACGGGTGGCGTGTCGGAACAGGTCGTAATGGCCTGGCATCGACGCCGCGTTCGTTTGAATTGAGGTACCCCCTGTGTTAGCATCCGACGCATGGGCGTAACCAGTTCGGCCAAGCGAGGCGAGGCCCGCCGCCCCATTGCTCCCCCTTCCCATCTCAAGCGCGAAGTGATCGGCGTGGTCCTGCTGGCGCTAAGCCTCCTCACGCTGTTGAGTCTGTTATCCTTCGTTCCCGGAGAGCCGAAGGTCGTGGCCACATCGAGTGCCACGGTGACCCCTCCCACGCACAATCTGATCGGCTCGGTCGGCGCGGTCTTCTCTGCGCTGCTGTTTTCACTGATCGGCGGTGCGGCCTATCTGTTTCCCATTCTGCTCGGCCTGCTCGGTGCCCGCTGTTTCACCCAGAGCGACCTGTCGATCAGGCTGCGCAACGCTGGCGCCTCACTGGCGGCGCTGTTCTTTTTAAGCGGCCTGCTCCATCTCGAAGTGACAGCGGTTCCAACCATCTCCAGCGGGATGGTCTTTCGCGGCCAGGCGGGCGGGCTAGTTGGCCAACTGCTGGCGGAGGGCCTGCGGGCGTATTTTGCCAATACCGGTGCACATATTCTGATCTTCAGCGGATTTGTAGTCGCGATGCTCTTTACCGCCCCTCTGTCGCTCGCACAATTGGCCGTGCAAGCCCCTACATGGGGACGAAACGTACTGGGAGGCATCAAGGCGCTCTTGCCACGGCCGGCCGCAGAGGCGGAGGACGCGGAGGCGGAAACACCGAAGCTGTCCAAGCCGAGGCGAGCGAAGTCCATCCGGGCGATCATTGAAGAAGCCCTTCCCCGATCCGAGGAGCCCGTCGTTGCCGAAGTGGCAATTGTGCCGCCGCCCGCCGTGGTGTCGTCCGAGCCCGTCGAGGTGACGGAATCCGAGGCGGAAGTGCCGGTGATCAGCAAGACGGAGGACACCGGCGACTATCGCTTGCCGGATGCGGACGAATTATTGACGGAACCGTCCGGGGTGTTGGCTCGCATCACCGATGACGAGTTGAAGGCGCAGTCCGACATTTTATCGAAGGCGCTGTTGAGTTTCGGCATCGAAGGGCGGGTGACTGAGGTACGTCCGGGTCCGGTGGTGACGATGTATGAATTCGAGCCGGCGCCGGGCACCAAAGTCGCTAGAATCGTCAATTTGGCCGATGATTTGGCCCTAGCCATGAAAGCCATCAGCTTGCGCATCGTCGCCCCCATCCCCGGCAAATCAGTCGTCGGGATTGAGGTTCCCAACTCGCAGCGTGAAACCGTGTCGATGAAGGAAGTGGCCACGAGTGATGCATTCACCAGGGCACGGTCCAAGCTGACGCTGGCGCTCGGGAAAGACATCTTCGGCGCTCCTGTCACGGCCGATCTCAAGACCATGCCGCATCTTCTCGTCGCCGGTGCCACCGGCGCAGGCAAAAGCGTCAGCCTGAATACGATGCTGATCAGCATCCTGCTCTCGGCCAAACCGAACGAGGTCAAATTACTCCTCATCGACCCGAAGATGCTGGAATTTCAAACGTATGACGGTATTCCGCACCTGCTGCGCCCCGTGATTACCGATCCCAAATCGGCCGCCCGCGGCTTGAGCTGGGTCGTGCAGGAAATGGAGCGCCGCTATAAACTGCTGGCAGAAGCGGGCGTCCGGAACATCGATTCCTACAATCGCAAGGTCGCCGGCGCCCAGGGGGTCCTTTCCGAGAACGGCTCCGACAACAAGCCGGATCAACCCGAATTGCCGATGCGATATCTTTCTGACGAGGAACGCCTGTCCGCCGGAGAAACGGCAATTCCGGACGGCAGCCCAGGCTCGTTTATGCCGCCGCCGACGCCACCGGAACCTCTGCCCTTCATCGTCGTCATGATCGATGAGCTCGCCGACCTGATGATGGTGGCGCCGAAGGATGTCGAGGACAAGATCGCCCGGTTGGCGCAGATGGCCAGGGCGTCAGGCATTCATCTCGTGCTGGCGACGCAGCGCCCCTCGGTCGACGTCCTGACCGGGTTGATCAAAGCCAATTTCCCGGCGCGCATTGCCTTTCAAGTCTCCTCGAAGACGGATTCGCGCACGATTCTCGATGCGAACGGCGCGGAAGCCTTGCTGGGCCGGGGCGACATGCTCTACCTGGCCTCGGGGACGGGCCGGCTGATGCGCCTGCACGGATCGTTCGTCTCCGACGACGATGTCCGCCGTGTCGTCGAATTCGTCAAAGACCAGGCGTCGCCCAGCTACAACCAGGAATTGCAGTCCTTGAAACAGGAAGAGGTGAAGGAGGAAGAAGCGCAGGACGAGGTCTATGAGCAGGCCAAGGAACTCGTGTTGTCGACCGGCCAAGCGTCTGCCTCGCTGATTCAACGGCGGCTGCGAGTGGGCTATCCGCGGGCGGCCCGAATGATCGAGCAGATGGAGGCCGACGGCCTGGTTGGCGCTGCCGGGCGCGATGGCCGCCGCGAAGTGATCGGGCGCCGCGGGCCGGTCGGGGATGCGCACGAATGATCGGACGGTGGGCCATCGCGCTGGGTATTGTGCTGGCGGTGAGCGCGTCGCTTCCCGCCGTCGGAGAGGACGCCAGTGAGGAACAGGCCCGCAAGGAAGTCCGGGAAGTGATGAAGCGGTTGCAGGCCCGCTATGAAAAGACCAAGGACCTCCAGGCCGATTTCACACAAAAGACGATCATCGAAGGCTTTGAACGACCGATGACCTCCTCCGGGAAGGTCTATATCAAGAAGCCTGGGCGCTTGCGCTGGAACTATCTCGAGCCCTCGACCGAGGACATCTATGTCGACCGCGAAGATGTGAAGGTCTATGTGCCCGAACACAAACAGGTCCTGGTCGGCAAGCTCACGCACATGGCGGCGTCCCGCGCCCCGCTGGAGCTGCTCCAAGGAGCGGCAAAGCTCGATGCCTCGTTCGACGCCGAGCCGACGTCGGGGAAAGCACGCGGCGTGGGAGGGATCAGACTCGTGACGCTCATTCCCAAGACGCGCGAAGGGGACATGCACGGAACGGTGCAAAAGATCGTCGTCGAAGTCTTTCCTAAAACCTACTTCATCCGGAGCCTCTCCCTCCATGAGATGAGCGGCAACGTGTCGAATTTCGAATTTTCATCTCTTCAATCGAACATCGGGCTGGACGACGACCTGTTTGTTCCCAAGTTCCCGCCGGATGTGGAAGTGGTCAAGGCGCCGGTCCTCACCCAACCATGATGCGGCGGCAGGGCACGGCCGGAAGGAGCGATAACCGATGAGTACAGCAGTTCTGGGTTCGGTGTCAGAGGCGACGGAGCAGGCGGTCGCCAGGTTGGATGTCGATCGAGCGCATCGCGAGTATTGGGACCAGAACGAATTCATCGTGATTCCCCAATTTCTCCCGCGCGACTTCGTCGAGGCCACGCTGGTTCCCCAGGCGCAGGGGGTCAAACACCGGCTCAACCGCAATTACATCCCCGGACATAAGAAGGGCGGGAGCGTCAGCTACTACACCGTGCAGGAAGCCGCCCCGCTGTTTCTCGACCTGTACCGCTCACCGGCGTTTCTGACGTTTCTCAGCCGTCTCACCGACGCCAAGCTCATGCTCTGTCCGGACAATGATCCCCATGCCTGCGCCCTGTACTATTACACAGAGGCCGGCGACCACATTGGGTTTCATTACGATACGAGCTACTACAAAGGGGCTCGCTATACCATTCTCATGGGATTGGTCGACAGATCGACGCAATGCAAACTGGTCTGCGAGCTCTTCAAGGACGTGCCGGGCAAGACCCCTCGCAAGGTGGAGTTGGTGACTGAGCCGGGCGACATGGTGATCTTCAACGGCGACAAGCTCTGGCATGCCGTCACGCCCTTGGGAGCGGGAGAGGAACGGATTGCCTTGACGATGGAATATGTGACCAATCCCGACATGGGACCGTTCAAGCGCCTGTACTCCAACCTCAAAGATTCCTTTGCCTATTTCGGCATCCGCGGCGTCTTCAAGCGGGCGTTTTCTTCCCCGCCAAAGTCCCGTTGAGGTTTCGGATCTGATCGACCCTACGGAACGGCTCAGTTGCTCGTGCCTGCAGGCGCCGAAACTCGAAGGGTACCGTTCCCCTGATTATCCGTATTCTCGCCCCCCCTCGGAAGGACATTCATGGCTTGGCCTAGTAGCCTGGGCCGACCGGCGCGCAGCGGTTTCAAGCGCCGCGGAAAGGGGCCCTGATGAACGGTTTCCAATTCCGTGAGCGAAGTGCGAACCGCACGGGCGATCATCCATGCCAGTGTGAGTCCCGGAGTCCAATACACGGCGTCGCGCATCTGTTCGACCAGATGAGACGGGAGATTGACCGTCAGCCGCACCATCCGGGGCTTTTGGCCTTTCTCTCTAAGGGCGCTGTCGTTCGTGACCTCTGTTTCACGGCGGAAATGGATTTCGGCGGGCACGGCGGTCGTTGTCGTGGTCGTCGGCATAGAGTCCCTCCTCACATGGCTGGTAGCGGTCGGCCGTTGCTGACTCTCCTCACGCGCGTTTACATCGACGAGAAGGCTGCGTACCGGAAGGCCGGCACGCAGCCCTCGATGGCGGAGAGGCGGGGCGCTGGAGGGCCGCCGGATGGGCACGATCCGGAAGCGCTTCCGCATGCTGCGCCGCTTCTCGCCAAGTTCCTCCATCGCGGTCATCGTGCGATTTCGATTCAGCAACAGGCATGCCACTTTCCAATCTTGAAGGATACCTTGCTCAAGAATCCTAAGTGATTGATCTCTGAGCGGTGAGATGAAGTGCGCAGCACATTCCTCTGTCAGCGCTTGAAGAGGCTCGATGTATCGAAAGCAGTACCGGCGGTATCGCTTCAGATACGATGACAGGAATTGGGGAGAAAGAAACGGGAAGAGGAGGTCGACTGCTACTGATGGAGGTGCTTCATGGCGGCAGCGCAGAGAATAATGAAGAATCCCATCCAGAGGGCGGCACGTTGGAAGGGGATCACCTCATAGGACTCGCCTTCTTCGGCCTCGTCATCGGCTTTGAAAATCACCGTATAGAGGAACAGGGTCACGAGGCAGAGCACGAGGAAGAGCTTGATGAAAAAAACCGTAAGGTATTTGGCGTGGTGCTGGACGCCTGAGCCGGTCTGTGAGGTGAGCACCTGGTTGACGTAGTGGAGATTGATTCCACCGGTAAATAACAGAATGACGAGCAATATGCCCGCCACCTTCTTGTAGTGCTGATAAAAGACATCCGTGATCGGCTTGATCTGCTCCCGGGACACCGCCTTCTGGAGGCCTGGCGTGACCGCCATGACGAGAAAGGCCAGCCCGCCGATCCAGATCACCGCGGACATCAGATGGAACCAGTGATTGATGATGGGAATCAGCGTATTGAGGTCGGTGGCGATGCTTTGGAGTGCGTCCATCAGCGAAGCTCAGAACTTGAAGACCGGTGCGTCGTTGCCGAAGCGTTTCTTCCGGAGTTCTTCCATGAGCTCGATCGTCACGGTGGTGATGCC
>Ga0070690_100001225_pt1 | contig 13281 bp, 14 predicted proteins | sample KBSS33HmetaG_FD_64671 | JGI IMG/M metagenome (GOLD analysis project Ga0070690, IMG submission 64671) | Switchgrass rhizosphere microbial communities from Kellogg Biological Station, Michigan, USA - KBS S3-3H metaG | ecosystem: Host-associated > Plants > Roots > Rhizosphere ... | reverse complement strand
ACTTCCAAAAACATCCGCCCCGCCAGATCGAAGACCGCACCGCTCGCGAGTTGGTAGAACAGTTTATCCAGCACTATGGCCGGCAGACCCAGGCGGCGGCACATACACCGCCTCAGGCGTCCAAAGGCCCGGCCCAAAGCCGTAAGCCACAGCCGACTCGATAGAGCGAGCACTCTGCGGCAGCCTCAAGTGATCAAATAACGAGGCGCGTGTATCAATCATCTTGGTGCGCGCCATGCCCAAAAGCTTCATACTCTCGTGAACTGAACGGCCCAGCGCCGCCAAACAGAGCACTCGCCATTCCTCCCTAGGAAGCTCAAAAGTTGCATAAACAAAATTTGAATTGGGTTGAGGTGCTCTGCCTTGATTGGCCGCGAGGTACATGCCCTCGGCCATTGATGCTGCGCCCTGGCCGAAATATGCCATCCGCCGTGCCTCAGCAATGCTATTGGAGCTTTCGTCACCACGCGCGGCCGCATCTTCAATAGATACGCCATCGATCACGTCGACGAGCTGTCCCAAAACCAGTTTAGAAAAACGGGCACAAGCTTCTGGTCGCTCGTTCTTGATGCGTTGTAGTAAGCCACTCTTGAACGACTCAAACTCGGGCAAAATTCTTGGATCAACAATTTCAGGCAGGGCAGTCATGGTATCGGCCTAGATTACTACTAAATAGGACGCTCACGCAAGCCGCCCAGGTAGCCCAGATACGTAGAGACAATGTGCATGACAAACCAAAAGCCAATCAACACGGCGTACTGCATAAGGCTGAGCGGTACGAAGGGCGAAGTGGCGAGCGCAGCGGCCAGAATGTAATCCAGTTGATCCCAAGGAAACCAGCCGTGACCGGGCGGCGTGCCGCGCTGGCGCTTGAAAAAGCTTTCGATGGCGTCGCCAGCCAGCGCGGCTGCACCGAAAATTGGTCCCATAATAAATGTCGGCAAATTAACGTAATCCACCTGCGAAGTCAGCCACTGCGTCCAGCCAAAATGCTGCACGGCAAGCTGCTGCAACCATAGCGTAAGCGTAGAGGTCAACACCCCGGCGATAAACCCCCGCCAGGTTTTATGCGCGCCAAAGATGCGTTTGCCGCGGTAGGTGCGGCCAAAATCCATCGGCGCCTCAAACCGTTTGAGCTGCGGCACCTTGGCGACCAACACTGGAACGCCGTTCGCAAAAGCGGCTGGCAAAAAAAACCACAGCGCGAAGAGTAGATCTTTAAGCACGGCGACGCCTCCGGCGGATGCGGTTGAATTTAGGGTACAGCACGCCGCGCAGACCCGGCGAGCCGGTGTGGTACGTGGCTCGGACGAGCAGTTGCGTTAGCGCGGTTCGAGTCGGTACATCCTCCAGCACGCTATACGTCTTGCCCCAGCCGTGCCGTCCGTGGGCGTCGCTACTTGCTGCGCCTGGAATGCCACGCCCGGCCGCCCAGGCTTCGGCCTGTCTCCCTTTGTTCTGGAACACCGCCCGGCCGTTACGGATTTCGATGATATCTACTAGCCCGGCGATCTGCTCAAGCGCCGCCAGGCTTAAACCTTTGCGCAGCGTTTCAAACGGATGAGGCACATATACCAGGCCGCCCTGAGCCTTAATGGCGTCGGCGGTTTGCAGGGCCGGCATTCCCGGTTTTACCGTTTCTTTGAGGTAGAGGCCGACCAGCTCGCCCTCCAGCGTAGTGATCTCTTCGCCCACGATAATCCGCTCACCCAATTGATCGTGCAGCTTCTGGGCGAAGGCAACGGTGTTGTGATCGGTCACGGCGATACAGTCCAGGCCGCCACTCTCCAGCATGCGGCGATAATCGGCCTCGTCCAGCGAACCGTCCGGCGAAGCAAGGGAGTGCGTGTGCAAATCAACCTTGTACATCAGCTTACCGCGAGCTTGCCATACACCATAACCAAACGGCCGAACGCCGTATACGCAGCGCCGAACGCAATGATAATAACCGCAGCCGCCAACTGCCCGCTAAGCAGCCCCATAAACAGCACTGCCATCCGTACCTCAAACGCAAAGATGCCACTACGAAACAGCTTGTTGGCAGCATGCCCACGCGTTTTTGTCTGTCTGGCGATGATGGCATCGCCCATGGCGTTTAAGTAGCTGGTGAGAAGTGAGCAACCCAGCGCCAGCGCCACTGTGGCCGTGACCCACGCGCTCTCTCCGGCAGTTACAAACGCATAGGCAACGCCTACATACAAAGCAACTTCCTTCACGCGGTCTGTTACCGAATCCAGCAGCATACCGTTGGCCGATTCGCGGCCCTGCAGCCGCGCCAACTCGCCGTCCAGCTTATCGAGCAACCCAAAAACAAACAGCCCAACGGCTGCCAGGGCCCAGTGGTCAGTGGCAATCAGCCACGCTATCGGCAAATGCATAGCGAGCCCGAAAAGGGTAACCGCATTCGGGTGAATCCGGCCCTTTGTGAGCCGGTTCAGGCGCTTGGCGATACCGCGTATAACTCTTATAAATGCATTGCGAACAAGGTCAATCAGCCTCATCATCCTTCGTATTGTACCATCCAGCGAGATACTTTCGTGATACAGTAAAAAGCATGAGCAAGATTAAGCACCGGTGGCTGTGGATCGTCGTAGTGCTTGAGGTCGGCCTTATCGGGGGTTTGCTGATCTGGGGGATCGGCCTGCAATCCGCCAAGCATCCGGCTCCGGTGCAGCCCGCCCCGCAAGCCACCCGCAGCTATAAATCACCCAAGGTAGAGCTGGCGCTGATCGCTGGCGGATTCGCGCAGCCGACAGCGATTGTGGCCACCGGCAACACCGACGATACGCGCCTGTTCGTGCTAGAGCAGAGCGGCACCGCGCGCGCCATCACCGCCACCGGCGCCACTCTGGCCGGACCGCTCCTGGACATTTCTTCTAAGGTACAGAACAGCGGCGAGATGGGGCTGCTCGGCCTGGCGTTCCACCCGAAGGTCGGCAAAGCACACCCATACCTCTATCTTAATTATGTCGATAAAACGCAGACCACCATCATCGCCCGTTACACCATCACCTTCGGCTCGCCGATCGTCTGGAGCGTTGACCCGGCCAGCGAAAAGGTGCTCCTGCGCATTAAACAGCCGTACCCAAACCACAACGGCGGCAATATGGCGTTCGGGCCGGACGGCTATCTATACATCGGCATGGGCGACGGCGGCGCGGGCGGCGACCCCGAAAATCGCGCCCAGAATCCGAACGAGCTATTAGGTAAAATACTGCGGATTAACGTTGACGCCGGCGAACCGTTCGCCATTCCGGCCGACAACCCCTTTGCCAAAAACGGCGGCAAGCCGGAGATATGGGACATGGGCCTGCGTAATCCGTGGCGCTTCAGCTTCGACCGGCAGACGGGCGATTTGTACATCGCCGACGTCGGGCAGGGCAATTACGAAGAAATCGACTACGAAAAAGCCGGCGGCAAGGGCGGCAACAACTACGGCTGGCGCTGCTACGAAGGGCTAAATGCTTATAACGCTGAGCATTGCCAGCCCGCGGACAGCTACGCTAGACCAGCTACAATATATGATCACACCGAGGGTCGGTGCTCTGTAACGGGCGGATTTGTATACCGCGGCAGCCGGTTCCCGGCCCTTAGCGGCAGGTACTTTTACGGCGATTACTGCGGTGGTCAGCTGTACTACGGCACCTGGAACTCCGGCGTTATGGAATCGATGCTAGCCGCCAAAACTGACCTCGGCATCACCGCCTTCGGCGAAGACAACACCGGCGAGTTGTACGTGGCCGACTACAAAACCGGCAGCATATACCGCATCACGGACACTGCCAACCCATAGGGTAATGTTGCATATTGAGCTGATAAAACTCGGCATACGCTTCGCCATCCCCGTCTAGTGATCGAGCGATAAGCTCTATTTCTTCGCTGTTTTGCATACTTTATATACGATTCTAGACTCGATAGTTACAACGCGAACAAAATACATAGGGCGTGGTATAGTGGGTGCATGTACAAGGTGTTCTTGCTCGGTCTGCTGGCAGCGGTGCCGTCCAGCACCAACTTCACGCTGAACGCCTACGATTTTGGCAACGGTGCCAGCGCGCCGGGCAGCAGCTCGTATCAGCTGCAGGCCAGTGCCGGGAGCGAAGGCGGCTCGCCAAGCAGCGCCAGCTACGCGCTACCGGCCGGCATTCGCGCCACCACTACGATTGCCACGCCGCCCGCGCCCACCTTCGCCAATCCTTCGAACGAATATAACCGCCTTAAACTGACGCTGAACACTTCCGGCCTGCCCGCGGACACCACTTACCTCATCGCCATCAGCACCGACGATTTTGCCACGACCCGCTACGTCCAAACCGACCAGACCGTCGGCAACACGGCCGGCGTGGGCAACTACCAGAGCTACGCAGCCTGGGGCGGCGCCGGCGGATTCTGGATTTTGGGGCTCGACAACAATACGACCTATAAAGTTAAGATCGCCGCACTGCAAGGCGCCGCCACCGGCAGCAACTTCGGGCCGGCGGCTTCGGCGGCCACGGTTGCGCCCAGTCTAACCTTCGCCGTGTCCACCTCGCTAACTTCGACGCCGCCCTTTGCCGTAACATTCGCGAGCCTTCCGGCCGGGCAGGTCACCGCTGGTAACGCCACCATCAGCGCCGACATCACCACCAACGCCCGATACGGTGGATCGCTGCTGGTGCGCAGTCAAAACGCCGGGCTCAGCAGCACGCACGCCCTGCACACCATCGCTTCGGCTACCGCCGATCTGGCGAGCGCCGGCAACGGCTATGGTGCTCAGATCAGCAATGTTTCCGAGAGCAGCGGCGGGCCGATGTCCGGCAGTAGCCCGTTCAACGGCGCAGGCGGTAACGTCGGCGGACTCACCGCGTCTTGGCAGGAGCTGGCCAGCTTCGCCGCGCCCGTCACCGGTGGCAACGCCAGCCTCATCCTCAAAGCCAAAGTCCTGGCCATCGACCCGGCTGCCACCGATTACGCCGACCTACTGACCATCTCGATCGCTCCGCTATTCTAAACTCATATCCAGTAGAGCGACAGCAAGGGCAATTCTGAAATCATAATTAAAGAGTTACTAGAAAATTCATGTTAATTTAGTCTTGCAATTTTTACGAACAAGATACATACTCTTGCTAAAGGCATAAACACAATAGGGGATAGCATGTATCGAAGCACGCGAGGCACGTCGAAACTTATAAAGAAGGCGAGTCTTTACTCGCTTTCGGGATTCCTGGCCTTTGGGGGGCTGGCTTTCGCCCTGATGAGCGGCGACGCCGGAGCCGCGCAGCTGACGCAGAGCCTGGTGCGCTTTGACAGCCTTAAAACATCGGCGTTCACCACCGGGACTGTGTGCGCCAAACCGACGACCGTGGCCGCCGAAAATTCGGTACAAGTTGTCTTTCCGACCGGCTATTCGCTCGGCGCGGCCGGGACCTTTACGGTCGACGTCACCAACAGAGCTTGGCCGGTAGGCGCGGCGGCGTGGACAAGCATCGGCAATGCCAGCGCCGTTTCCTCGCAAACCGTGACGTTCCCCAGCGGCGATTTGGCCAGCACTTCCACGCTCTATTGTTTTAACTGGACCAACAGCGCGGCCGTGCAGGTTAAATCCAGCGCCAGCAGCTCCAACACTGGGACGATTACTACCCGCGACAGCGTTCCGGCCACTATCGACACGGCTTCGTACAGCACGGCCAGCATCAACAGCGATCAGATTAACGTCAGCGCCACGGTGCCACAGGCATTCAGCTTTGCCCTAAGCGGTAACACCGACGCCCTCGGCAACCTGTCCACCGGGTCGGTCACCACTAGCCCTTCGCCCAACACCGTAACTGTCAACACCAACGCCGCCAGCGGCTGGATGGTGTGGGCTATGGACTCGAACACCGGCCTGCATTCCAACATTGGCAGCGCCACCATCGCTTCCACGACGCCAGGCACCAACAGCACGCTGAGCAGTGGTACCGAAGGCTACAACCTGGGCGTTACCACCACGCAGGGCGCCGGTAGCGGCACCATCACCGCCGCCGCTCCGTTTGTTGGCAGCAGCGCCGGGCAGGGCGGGGGCCTGGACACTTCGCTTCGCACCGTCGTCAGCTCTAACGGCACGGCCAGCAACGCCGTCTTGACCCTCAAAAACAACGTTGCCATCGGCACCCTTACCACCGCCGCCACCGACTATGCAGATACTATAACTGTTGTCGGCGCGGGCTTATTCTAGAGATACTTTAAAGAGAGAGCGGTGTGATGTCCAGCCATAGAGGGTGGTTGCGTAGATATGGAGTATGGCTGCTGTCCCCGGCAGCCATACTCATTGCGTTTTTTCCGGCGCGTGCGATGGCCGTGGGCAGTGGGTTCAACATACAAGTTTCTCCCTCGCCCCTGGTGATTGCGCTGACGCCCGGGCAACGCCGGATCGCCACTCTGACCGTGCGGAACCTCACCAGTCATAGCGAAACGCTTAAACCGCGGCTTAACGGTTTTGTCACCGATGCTAGAACTGGGAAGATCGAGTTAAAGCCGCAGGTGGCGCTTGATCTGGACAAATGGGTGAGTTTCAAACAGGATACGTTGACTATCGCCCCGGGCGGTAGCCAGCCGCTGGAGATCGTGTACAACCCGCCGGCCGATGTCGGGTTTAGCTATTCCGCGGCCATCGTCCTGAGTTCAAACACCGCACCGGCGCCAACGCAAGGAGGAGCAACCATCCAGGCCTCGATAGCCGTTTTCAACCTCGTCAACATCGACCGTATGGACGCCAAACGCCAGCTAACCATAGAAAGTTTTGCGGCCGACAAATCACGCTACGAATACCTGCCGGCGCGCTTTACGCTCACGGTCAAAAATAACGGCAACGTCATCGGCCAGCCGACAGGCAACATTTTCATCCAGCGCTCATTCAACGATAGCCAACCGCTCGCGACCATTCCTCTCAATGCCTCCGGCAGCTACATCCTCCCTGGCGTCTCGCGGGCACTCACGTCCAGCTGGGAGTCGGGCTTTCCGCGCTACGAAATAACCCAAGCAGGCGAGGGGACGACCAACCTCAAATGGAATTGGCGAAACCTCAACCGGCTGCGCATCGGCAAATACGTCGCCAAAGCAGTGCTGGTGTACAACGACGGCCAGCGCGACGTGCCGGTGGTGGCCAGCTACACCTTTTGGGTCATGCCCTGGAAACTGCTGTGCGGAGTCGTACTCCTGGGCGTGCTGGTCACGACCGGCCTGGTGGCGTGGGGCAGACTGCTGATAAAAGGAACTAAAAAGGTAAAAAAATATGCTTCGCGCCGTAAGTAGGTTACTGACGACCGCCGGGGTGCTGCTGTGCCTCAGCTGCATCGGCGCGACCGAACGGGTGCAGGCCGCGGCCGGGCTGACCATCTCGCCGGCCGCGCTCACGCTCAGCTTGCCGGCTGACGCCGGTACACAGACGGCGGAATTTTCGCTCGCCAATCAGTACAGTATACCGGTTACGCTGAATTTTGCCTTCGAACCGCGGATTGGAGCCGGCAGCAGCCAGGTCTCGCCCAAGGACTATCTCTCCGTCGGCCAAGCCCATATTACACTGGAGGCAAATCAGACCGCGAGTCAAACGATCCGCCTGACCGACAGCGCGCGCCTGGCGCCGGGCAGCCAGCTGGCCGATTTGGTGATTACACAGGTAGATGCCGCCGCGCCGAACGTCGGCGTTCTGGCCAGCGTACGTCTGCCGCTAACGATTATTAAAGAAGATGGCGCGATCGGCGCAATATCCGCCAAGCGTTTCGGGTCCGGCTGGCTGTATCTGAGCTTGCCCCAGCTGCGCAGCGTCAGCTTTTATAATAACGGTAACCTGGTAGCCATCCCGCGCGGAACCGTCACCATTACGGGACCGGGCGGCCACGTTGTCCGACAGGGCGTGCTGAACGTTTCGTCGGCCGCGCTCGCCCCGGGCGAGAGCTTGGGCGTCAGCGCCAGCCTGACTACGCTCGCGCCAACCCGATGGCCCGGCCTCTACCACCTGCAGCTGAGCTACGGCCTAGGCGGCGGACGGGTCATGGGTACAGCATCGCGCCAGTTCTTGTATGTTGCCTGGTGGCATCTCGCGCTCCTGGTTCTGCTCGGCGTTACGGCGTACGGGACGATCCGGCTCGGCCCGCAGCTCAGGCAAAAACGATCAGTAGCGAACCGCCCGCCGCCGCGCAAGGTTTTGCTGATTGGGAGGGACATCACATGAAGCATCTCCGCTTGTTAGCCGCAGCCGCCGGAGCGGTGTTTTTGCTCGTGCTGGCTCAAGGCTCAGCCGGGGCGGCCATTAATCCCTGGATTAGCTTTCAGGGCAAGCTGACCAACCCTGACGGCACCAACGTAACCGACGGCAGTTACAGTCTCCGTTTCCGGATTTACACCGATCCAGCGGCCGACACCGGCGCCTGCGCTAACACCTGTAAATGGGAGGAGACGCAAGGCTCGGTAAGCGTGAGTGGCGGGCTATTCCATGTCAATCTGGGCAGCACGACAACGCTGCCGGGAAGCGTAGATTTTAACGGCAGCGCGCTGTACCTGGGGATCAAAGTTAACAGTGACGCCGAGATGACGCCGCGCGTCCGCCTGACCGCCGCGCCTTACGCCTTTAACAGCGACCTGCTGGACGGGTTGGATTCGAGCAGCTTTGTGCAGCTGGCCAGCGGCAATATTAACATCGGTAGCGGTACTATCACCTCGGGGCTCATCAACAGTCAGACGATTTCGAGCGCTGCCAACTTTACGGGCACACTGACAGTGCAGGGAGCGAGTTCGCTGACACTCGGCACAGCTAGCTCGAGCCGGGGAGCGATTATCTTTAAAAATGCGGCCGGCCCCAACACCGTCACGCTGCAGGCGCCGGTCAGTAATCCGGCCAGCTCCATCGGCCTCACACTGCCGGCAGCGCTCGGCTCCAGCGGCGACTGCCTAAAGCAGAACGACGGCACCGGCACCCTTGCTTTCGGCTCATGCGCGACTGTCAATACCACACTCCAGAATGCCTACGACAACTCGTCGTCCCCAGCGACCATCACCACCTCGGCCGGCAGCAAAAATGTCAAAATTATCGCCGGCGCGGCGCCCACGACCTCTGGTATACTGGTGATCGACAACACCGGCCAGGCGGTGACCACAGCCGATGCCAGCGGCATTGATGTCAACTACGTCGGCGGCGCGGCGGCGGTGGAAGCGTCCGGCATCCGGGTGGACTATACGCCCGGTACCACCAGCGGCGGCACCTGGAGCGGGCTGAGAATCGTCGCGGCCGCTACCGGCGCCGTCAGCGGCGTTAACGAGTACGGCCTAAAACTGGAAGGACCTAGCTCGCCGGGCAGCGGCAATGAGGAAGCGGTCTACGTCGGTACAGGCTGGGATATCGGCATCGACGTGCAATCCGGCGGCCTGCAGCTGGCCGCCCAAAGTGATCCGGCGGCACCGGGCAGCGGCAATCTACGCATTTACGCCAAGGATATAGCCGGTCGCATTATGCCCAAGTGGGTCGGCCCGGCCGGTGTCGACACGCCGTTCCAGGCCAATCTCGGCTTTAACCGCGTAGCCATGATTATGCCAGCTGGCGGCACCACGCTTACTACCTTCGTGGGCGGCTTCGGCACCACGTTCACCAACACCGGGACTGCCAATAACCCGACACCCGCGACCACCAATCTGTTCACTTCCACGCGCCGGGCGACCTTCAGTACCGGCACTACCGCCGGAACGGTGGCCTCGCACCGCCAGAGCACCTTGCAGGTGTGGCGCGGCAACGCCGCAGGGCGGGGCGGATTCTTTTACACCATCCGCTTTGGCACCGACACACTGGCCGCGGGTAACCGGGCCTTTGTGGGCTTGGCCGATTCGGTAGCCGCGCCCACCAATGTCGACCCAACCACCAACGTCACGCCCGGCAAACTGGGAATGGCCATAAACGCCAATACCGGCAACTGGAACTTCGTGACCAACATTACCGGCACAGCGCCGACCGTAACCAACTTAGGCGCCAGCTTCCCGGTCAACACGACCGATCTGTACGAACTCATTCTCTATTCGGCCCCGAACGGCAGCTCGATCGGTTGGCGAGTCACGAACATTTCCACTGGCGCCCAAACCAGCGGCTCGGTAAATGCCAACATGCCCGCCAGTACTACCTTCCTGTCACCGCTGTTCTGGATCACTAACAACGCGACCGCCGCGGCCGCCATCCTGGACTTCAGCGGCTGGTATTTGGAGAGCGACAACTAATGCAGCCCGGCCCAGGTTCACCACGTAGTATTGACGGCATTCGTGTTAGAAACGAGACGCAAAAACCGCACCCCAAAAAACGCAAAGGCTTGCTTACCCACAAACTACTCTCGGTTGTGTGCGTCTTATCGGTGTGTGCGTTGCTAGTACTTGGCGCCTTCCTATGGCTGCATAAGCCCCAAGAAACGAGCTATGACGATACAAATGTTACCGCCATCAAAGAACGAATCGCCGCGCATTATCTCCTGCCCACCGATGAAGAGCCGGCCCTGGCGACCGTTACCGACAAAAGTAAACTATCCACGCCCTTTCTTACAAAAGCTGAGAACGGAGACAAATTGCTAATTTACCAGAGGAACCGTCTGGCGATTATCTATCGGCCGAGCATCGACCGTGTCGTCGGTGTCGGGCCGGTTAGCATCGACGAGCCACCGGCGGCCCTAAAGAATCAGTAGCCCGAGCCGTTCACTCGGCCTCTGCCGCTTCCATATACTGGGCAGCCGCGGCGGCGATTTCGTAGCACATCTCTAGAGCGTCTCCTTCGGTATCGTCCAGCCCCAGCTCGATAGCCGTAATGCACAACCTAAAGCAGACTTCCGATTGCCGCATGGTGACGCGCGGGAAGCGCTTCTTGATAGCTCGCCGGAAGGCTCTAAGCAGCGCATCGCGCGCCGCCCGGCGATGCTGGCGCAGATCCGGACCGCTGCTCTCGACGTCCAAAAACATCAGCGACCCGTTCAACGTCGCATAATTAAGCCAACCGCTCGTCATCATCAGCAGGGCTTCGTCCCACGACATTCGCCCAAACAGCGGGGTACCGGCGACATCGTCAAAAATGACCGACACGTCCTTGACGTACAGATCGGTGAGCGCCACGATAATACTTTCTTTGTGAGGGAAATAGCGGTATAGTGAACCGATCGGAATCCCGGCGCGCGCGGCGATTTCGTTGGTCGTCACTCCATCGAAACCGCTTGCTCTAAAGAGTTCGAGCGCGGCGGACAGAATGATTCTGACCCGCTCTTTGCCGCGCTGCTGCGACGGCTTGGAGCGAGTTGCGCTGTCTTTGTACGCATCCGGATCGCGTGCCATGCACGCCTAAGTGTACAAAGGATTTAATGGTTAAGCAATAAAACTCATGGTTAGACAATCACCAAACGCCGCATTATACTATAAGTAGACTATGCAAAATCCGACACCCTCTTTGATCTATTTAAGATACCTTACGGCGGCCTTCGATAACATCCGGGATGCGGTGGTGCTGGTGGGGATTGAGCAGGGGAATGTCTACCGGCTACTCGTGGCCAACAAGAGTTTCCACGATATTTCCGGCTACCCGCCGGATTGCATCGGCAAGGAGGTGGGAGAGTTCGCCAGCCCGGACGGTTTCGATTATCTGACCGGACGCTACAAGAAAGTCAGGGAACGCAAACGGCCGGTCGAATATATCCGCTGGTCGAACGTGCCAGCCGGACGGCGTGCCTTCGAGGTGCAGTTGATTCCAATCACGAACACCGTCGACGAAGTGGTACAGATCATCGGCATCGTGCGCGATGTCACGACACTCCTCAAACTCAAAAACGAGGTGCAGGAGCTACGCGCGCTCCTAGCCGCGAGATAATTGAAGAGTCCATGTGGGTGCAGCCGATACTCGGCGGCCAAGCAAACAGAACAAAGTCGTTGCCAAAAATCTTATTGTTGCCTTTGCTATACTTCTTACATGCGCCCTTCGGTAGATCAAATAACCGCCCTGCACAGGAAATACGCCCCAACTCAGGGTCTTTTCGATCTTGTCTTTACGCACTGCCATATCGTCGAAGAAATCGCCGCGCAACTCATCAAACAGAGAAGTCTTATGGTTGATGAGGAGCTGGTAGCGGCAGGGTGCTTGCTTCACGACATCGGCGTCTACTGCCTGTTCGACAAGAGTGGGCTTGAAGTCGATCCAGCGTATATTAAACATGGTGTGCTCGGCTATCAAATCTTAAAAGATGAGGGCTTTCCGGAAGCCATTTGCCGATTCGCCTCTTGCCACACCGGTGTGGGACTCACCGAAAGAGATGTCACAAAGGGAGGACTCCCGCTACCTTCAGGCGACTATAGCGCACGAACTCCCGAAGAGCGGCTGGTGATGTTTGCTGATAAATTTCATTCAAAAACAACACCGCCTACGTTCAACACGACCGCCTGGTACGCTGAGTACATTGCGCGGTTCGGCGCCGACAAGCAGAAAAAATTTTTACGTATGGCGACAGAGTTCGGCGAACCAAACATATCCGCTTTGGCAAAAAAGTACGGCCACTCCACACGATCTTAAGCGTCCGTCGCTTCCAGAATCATTTGTGCGCTCACTAACGCCTGATGAGTCATTGCCAAGTAATTGCCATCAGCCTCATTTAGAACCGTTTCTAGGCTTCGGCCCGTAGCAAGCGCTGCAAGCTTGCACGTAAGTTCGCGCCTTCTTCTCGGCCCGTCGCCACGAATTCGATTCTCCCCCGATTGTCCATCCTGGATGGCAGGCAATACAATATCTTTTTCGGATACCATAAAATAATCCGAGCTCAAACTGCTCAGATAGAGTAATTGCCAGTAACCCCGGGCTTCCGCATGCGGCAGGAGCCTCTCTACCAGTCCCGGATAGCTCCATCGTTCTATTGCATTATCGGCGGGCATGGGAAAATGCCCCAGAGGGCGGGGAGAAGGCATATCGTCTTGACCGAGATAGGTAAACTGCAGGCTGCTGCGCCTCAGAGAATCCTGTAGCCTGGAAAAAAGATCTACCCTGGGCTGCCGTACAATCCCTGATCCGTGAACCTCATTCAGCCCGGGAGTTTCAAGATCAATACAAGCGACTAATGGCACAGTTTGATCCCTGTCGAGCATATCGTGCTCCAAGGCCTCAGTTAGGTCGTGAGAGCCGCTCATTCCCCGAAGATAGGCATGCATCTGCGAGCGGTATCGCAGGCCTCTAACAGAAACAACATGTGCGAGGCCTTCGGGATCGCTGAAAAATGGGGGTAGTCTGCCGCCTGCAATCCTCGCCGCCCGATGATCCCAATAAATCGT
>Ga0070690_100001224_pt1 | contig 13292 bp, 8 predicted proteins | sample KBSS33HmetaG_FD_64671 | JGI IMG/M metagenome (GOLD analysis project Ga0070690, IMG submission 64671) | Switchgrass rhizosphere microbial communities from Kellogg Biological Station, Michigan, USA - KBS S3-3H metaG | ecosystem: Host-associated > Plants > Roots > Rhizosphere ... | reverse complement strand
CTGGGTTACTCACACGGACGTAAGGAGTGGATCCACTCTCCAGCTTCTGTGACTTTTGAAAGAACTCCAACTCGTATTCGGTATCGGGCGACACAGCAACAAGTTGTGTCGCGCTCAACCCCTCCAGTTTTTGGCGCACTTGAAACACCAGACGGAGGCTGCGACGACCGCTGTGACCGCTTTGCGGATCGACGCCGATCTGCACCTGCGACACATTCTTTACTTGCCAGGCGAACACCATGTCTGGTCCATAGTTCGCCACTTGTTCAAACCCGCCATCAGTGATTCGATCGATCGTGGCGCGACTCTCCGCGTTCGGCGCAACGTCATTCCAAACACTGACCGCGGCGTAATAACGCTGAGCTGCAATTAGAGCGGTCAGCATTGAATCAGCAGCTGCTTTGTTAGCCGTTTTGTCACTTGGTGAGAGCGTAGACCAGAGCCGCAGTCCTTCGTCGTACTTCTTCTGTTTCAATAGATGATTGGCAAAGTCAGCGCGAGTCGAGGGATTGTCACCTATCGCTTTACCCAAGGCGTCAAAATCTGAGCCGAAGATTTCCCAAAGCAGAAGAAAGAACTGCGGTCGAAACTCATCATTTACTTCACTCGCGCGTCGTAATTCGGCAAACGCCTCGTCATAGCGCGAACGGCGCAGCAAGAGGTTTCCCAAAAACCAGTGGGGATGACCGTAATTAGGTGCGAGAGTAACCGCTCGCCTTAGCGCGACTTCGCCTTTGTCATGTTCTCCCGCTTGCTCATAGGCAACACCGAGTGCGGTCCAGAACCGGTAATCGTTTGGCGAAAGGGTGACCGCCTTTTCGTATTCCGCAATGATGTGGCCGATTTGATCTGGTGGAAGTTTTCTCTGCGAGACAAGGGCGAGACGCCAATGCGTGAGAGGATCGTCCGGTGCCATCGCGACGGCCATACGAGCGATGTCGAGGTCGCGCTCGCTTGGACCAAGGTTCTCCGCGAACGTATTGCCGAGGTACCAGTTGACGACGAAGTAAGACCAGACGGCCGCGATGATCAAGAACACGATCATCAAAATGCGGACTACCGGCTTGCGTGTTGTTAGGTGAATCAGTTCCTGGGGCATGACCAGACTATTGCAGATCGAGCGTCTCCATCGTAATGCGCATTCTCTTCACGACGATCTCACGCTCGGCGCAGCAGCGTACAACCTCTTCAACTCTCGCGTCAGTCATCTTCAAACTTGATATTACAACTTCGTCCACCTGTTGCTGATCGCAAACCGAGCCAAGATCCCCGTTGCCGCCAAAAACTCTGAACCCGTGGATCAATTTGCCGCTCTTTGAAGGATCGTCGTCGAGAAACCCGATCGGAGAAAGTGCCAGGTCGCGATTATTCATTAATTCACGCAAAAGCAATTCGCCACCATCACCAGCCCCGTAGATCAACACTCGGCGTCCATTGGGATTTCCAGCCGCCGGCAGAACTTGCCGGAACAGTCTGAATGCCATACGACTGCCCGCCAGAAAGAAAAACATCAGAACGCCATCGATCACAAATACCGCGCGCGAGAACCCTTCAAACCTTAACGTGAAGAGAATAATGATCACGCTGGCAATCGAACTCAGCATCACCGCCTTCGCAAAAACTATCAGGTCATCGATGCTTGTGTATTTCCAAAGCCCGCGATACACGCCCATTACCAGAAACGCCGACATCTTCACAAACAGCACGATCGGAATGCTGCGAATGAAAAGCTTCCATTGAGGGCTGGCCGAGAATGGACCAAACTTGATGGCGTACGAACTCCAGTACGCGAGAATGATCAAAACGAGATCCAGCAGCACTTCAAAAATGCGTCGCTTGTATGAGACGTCGACGAGAAAGGTGTAAAGCGCCTTTCCTTTGAGTACCTGCTCGTCGGCCGTCTCGTCGTAGACTTTTACTCCGGATAGATAAACCCCCAGCAACGTCAGGAGGATCGTGAAGCCCGCAATCGCCGCCAGGCTAACGTCAAGCTTTACGCGCTGAACGACGACTGCAAGAACGCCCGAAAGCGCGGCGAATCCGTAGAGCATCCAAACCGCATGTCGTTCCGACATGCCGAGTGCAACGAGTCGGTGCGAAGTGTGATCGCGACCCCCTTGCGATGCTGCCCGACCGGAAAGTTTTCGCAAGATCGTGACGAACGTCGTGTCGAAGATCGGAATGAACAAAACCAGGATCGGAACTGCGAGCACCGGCAGGAAACTTCTCGATCTTCCGCCACTAACGTTCACGAGAGCAGAGCTCGCAAGAAAGAATCCGACAAACATCGAACCGCAGTCGCCCATAAAGATTGATGCCGGATTCGAGTTGTAAATCAGGAAGCCCAGCAGTGCTGATGCGAAGCAAAGGAGGATCACCGCGTCGATGTATTGGCCGGTGTTAACAAAACTCAGCGCGAGGAAGCCACCCGCGATGATGGCAATGCCTGCGGCAAGGCCGTCCATGTTGTCGAGCAGGTTGATCGCATTTGTAATTGCTATCAACCAGAAGATCGCTAACGCCATGTTGATGAGAACCGACCTGGTCCACGGCAATGAGAGTCCGTAGTAAACGACGTACGCGGCGCCGAGTACCTGGCCAATGAGTTTCTGATAAGGCTTCAAATGGATCAGATCGTCGACGAGTCCGACGACGAAGAGAAATGTGCTTGCCCGAATGATTACGTATTCGTAAGTAGTATCAGGAACGAGAAAAAGATTCGGAATGAGTACGGACAAAAAGATTGCCACGCCGCCCAGCATTGCAGTGGGTTTCTTGTGCCACCGGTCGGTCTTGGGCTTGGCGACGACACCGTAGCGACGCGCGAGGGCGGCGACGACGGGTGTCAGAACGAGCGCCAGAACAAACGACACCGCGATTGGCAGGAGCTGAAGCGAACTGGAAAACATACCCTCCCGAGGAGAAAGAAACCGGGGCAGCAGGAGTTTGAAGAGCTATTTATCGGTATGAAAAGCTATTAGAAATGAGGGCTCAACGCAAGCGCACCATGTTCGAAAGGCTTCACCTTATTCGAAAATACCGCCGACGGTAGTCGGGGGATTGTTCAGATCCGACCTACGCAGAAAGCCACAAACGATTTTGCGCGTTGGCGAATGAAGGTTGAGTTCTTTGATTCAACGTTCGTTCGCCAGAGCGCAAAGGGCGTCGATCATCTGCCGTTAGGCTGGACCTGAAATATCCCCTAACTGCCGTTAGGGTATTCACACAAAGGCGATCTCACCGCCGGCCGCTTTGGTAATCGATGACGCTCTTGAGTATTCCGTTCAGGTCCATCTTCGGACTGAAGCCGACGAGCTCACCGACCTTGGAAATATCCGGCACGCGACGCGGCATATCTTCGAAACCTTCCTCGTAAGCTTCGTCGTAGGGGACGAAGACGATCTCTGACGTAGACTGAGTCAACTCCTTCACGCGTCGAGCAAGATCAAGAATGGTGATCTCCTGGTTCGATCCGATGTTGAAGACCTGACCCACGGCATCATCTTTATCCATCAATCCAATTAACGCACCGACAACATCGCCAACATATCCAAAACAACGACTCTGTTTGCCGTCGCCATAGACTGTGATCGGTCGTCCAGCCAGTGCCTGCTTCACGAAAGTCGGGATCACCATTCCATACTGGCCCGTCTGCCGTGGTCCAACTGTATTGAATAATCGCACAACGATCGTTGGCAGTTTCTTTTCGCGCCAGTAGGCGAGCGCGAGAAATTCATCAATCGCTTTCGAGCAGGCGTAACTCCACCGACCTTTTGTCGTTGCGCCCATGACAAGATTGCCGTCTTCACGAAAAGGAACATCAGAACTCAAACCATAAACTTCAGAGGTTGAAGCAATCAGCACCTTCTTCTTTTTCTTGTTGGCGAGCGACAGCACGACTTCCGTACCGCGGACGTTCGTCTCGATCGTCCGCACCGGACTCTCGACAATCAACTTCACACCAACCGCGGCAGCCAAATGAAAGATTACGTCGCACTGGTCGACTAGCTCGGCGGTGACGGGCTGGTTATGGACCGTGTCTATTGTGTAGTGAAAGCGCTTGTTGCCTTTAAGGTGTTGAATGTTTTCGATCTTGCCGGTTGAAAGATCATCGATGACGTAAACCTCACAATCGCGTTGCAGGTAGGCGTCGGCTAGATGCGAACCGATAAAACCCGCTCCTCCAGTAATCAATACTCGCAAGTTTTTCGATCCTCCATCTGATCTGATAGTTGGTTCATCGCTTCAAGTCTCCAGGATTACGCGCGAGATTCTACACTCTGCTCTGAAGATCTGGCCCCGACTTTCCCGACCTGCGTGCTCATGAGTTCGGCGTAGAGCCCTTTGATGTCTTCGAGTAGCCGCTCTTTGGCGTAATTGGTGCGCACGAAGTCGTATCCATTCTGCGCCACTTTCGTCCGCAGTTCTTTATCCTCAACGAGTCGTTGCAAGCCTGTAGCGAAAGCCTCGACATCTCCGGGCTTCACACCGATTCCTCGCGTGCATTCACCGTAGTTAAGTTTTGTCGGCAAAGGCTCGCCAAGCAAATCAACAACACCGCCTACGCTCGTCGCAATCACCGGCCGTGCATTCGCCATTGCTTCAATCAACGTCAGCGGTGTGCCTTCGTTCTTTGAAGTTAACGCAACGACATCAAGCGCTGGATAGAAGTTCTGCGGGTCGCGACGGTTTCCCGCAAAAATCACATCGTTCTCCAGGCCTAATGAAACTGACAGGTTCCCAAGTTCCGTTCGCAAAGACCCATCGCCGATCACGACAAACTTCACTGGAGCCTGGTTATTCAATTCTTTGAAACGTGCGACTACCTGCAAGAACAACGCGTGATCTTTGATCTCAGTGAGACGGCCGACGATGCCGATTAGCATTACCTCATCGTTCACACCGAGCTCATGCCGAAAGATCTGTCGCCGTGTCGCCCCGTTGTCGAAGAGTTTCAGGTCCAGGCCAAGTGGCACAACTTGAAACTGGCCGTCGCGACCAATCCCAAACACTTTGCCAATCTCATTCTGCTGTTGCTGGCTCACAACCACTACACGATCAGTTGCGACGCGCGCTAACAGTCGTTCGACAAAGATAAAGAACCGCGTCTTCAATGGACCATAATAGCTGTGAAAGATGTGACCGTGATACGTGTGCACAAATTTGCACTTGCGCGGATGACCGATCAACGTCGCTGGCGTGGCCCAACGATAAAAAAAGCCGGCCACTCGTCCGACCGTTCCTGCTTTAGCAGTGTGCGTGTGAATAATGTCCGGGCGTTCGCGTCGAAACAGCCGAAACAATTTCCAGACTGTTACTGCATCCTTTAGCGAGATCTCACGACTCATCTCGCGGATGTAGTGAGGCGTGATACCCATCTCGTCGGCGAAGTAACCCATGTCTTCTTCACCTTCGGGGACAGTTCCGGCGACGAGCAGTGTTTCAATCGACGAATTCTGAAGACCTTCGGTGAGCCACACAACGTGCTTCGCCGGCCCGCCGACGTTGAGGCGAGCGATAACGCGTACAACTTTTGTCTTGTTTGTTGAAGCCATCGAGCGAAGCGCGATTCTAACCGATCCAAAGCAGATCCACCGATTTCCACCGACGACACAGATTATTTTTAGAGCTGTGCGATCCGTAGTTTTCGCGAACTTTTAGGGTGTAGGCTGGTGTCCTTTGAATCTGTTTAGTGAGGAGAAGTGTTCATCGAGTTTTCTTTGTTCGTGTTTGATTCGTGTGATTTCGTGGATCGTCCTAACCTCGCTGCCGACCAAGAACGATCCACGAACTCATACAAAAGAACACGAATCTGCTTTGCGTTGCGTCAACTGACCCCGATAGAAATCTCTCCCGCGGACTCAATCTTATTCGCTCCGGTCTCCGCCACAAGATTCGAAGCCCGTAGCAAACTCTCGAAAGTTCCTGCGTCAGTCCACCAGCCTTCTAACTCCTCCCACGTCATCTCTCCGCGCTCGATGTAAGCATTGTTGACATCGGTGATTTCAAGCTCACCCCGGCCGGAAGGTTTCAAGGTGCGAATGATGTCGTAAACTTCGCCGTCGTACATGTAAATGCCAATCACCGCATAGTCCGACTTCGGATCGGTGGGCTTCTCGTCGATACGCACCACTTCACGTCCGTTCAATTCCGGGACGCCGAAACGAGCTGGATCAGAAACCCTCTTGAGCAGGATCTTAGCGCCGCGTCCCTGATGACGATATGCGCGGACGGCCGACCGTATGTTGCCTTCAATAATGTTGTCGCCCAGCACAACACAGACGGGATCACCAGCCGCGAAGTGTTCAACTAACGAGAGTGCTTCAGCGATTCCACCTTCGCCTTCCTGGTAAGCGTAGTTGAGATGCTTCAGGCCGAACGCTTTGCCGTTACCCAACAACCGCAGAAAGTCGCCCGCCGAGTTACCGCCAGTCACGATCATTATGTCAGTGATACCCGCATTTACCAGCGATTGAATGGGGTAGTAAATCATCGGTCGATCGTAAACAGGCAAGAGGTGTTTGTTTGTGATGGAAGTGAGTGGTCGCAAACGCGATCCCAGTCCACCTGCAAGGACAACTCCTTTCACTCGCGGTCCTCCTTAGCTATCTTTCGGCCCAAACTTTTAAGAAATCTCCAGTTCTGCTCGCTCGCAAAACGCTGTTCGCCGCATTCTTGATCATTCTGCGGCGCCGGTTCAGCAGCAATGTTTCGTTCAACTTGTAGTCAGACTGAACTCGTTGATGACCATTGGATACGTCAGCGCTGCCGCCCTCTTGCGAGCGCGATCGAAACGCTCCCATCAACTCAGCAGCGGTAAGTCCCTCCGTTTTCACCTTGACTCGTTGAAACCCGTGACGAGCTAACAGGGCCGCCATCCCCCGAACAGAGAAAAGATGCAGGTGTTCGGGCGGTGAAACGATGCTCCATTTCAATTTCAAAACGCGTCCCGATGCTCCATGCGAATGCGGCGTTGTGGCCCAAAAGACCCCACCGGGTCGTAGAACACGTGAGACCTCCGCAATCAAAGAGGAGGGGTCGGGTACGTGTTCGATCAATTCGGCTGCTGTCACGACATCAAAGTGCGCCTCGGGAAACTTTGCCTGCGCGAGTTCACCAGGAAAGACAGTCAGACCCTGCTTCCGGAGAATGTCGACGGTCGGAACCGATAGCTCCACACCTTCGGCATTCCATCCTGCCTGGTTGGCTACATTTAGAAGCGTGCCTGCACCACAACCCACATCGAGAAGTCTGTTTGTTTGGCGATAACGCGCAAACGATTTGACGATCTCTTTGAGCCGGCTGGTGACAAAACCCGGAACATCGAGATTCTCATCGTTGTAGTAGACGCCGGTTTCATAATGCATCCTCGACGCAGCGGTCGGCAGAGTTGATACGTAGAGAGTGCCGCAGTCGAGACAGCGCAACCAGTCGAATCCGCGCTTGTCTCCCATTTGGTTTGCGGATACAGACTCGCACGCTGGACACGGACGAGGACGAAGGTCGGTCGCAAATTCGCGCGGATCAATGTCTGAACTGATTTTTGCGATCATGCAGCGTTGGCGGCAGTCTTAATCAATGAATCTTTGGAACCAGAGTTCGAGCATCATCAACGTCCACAATTGGTGAGCATAGTTGCGGACGCCTTGCGTATGGTCATCGATCAATCGTTCCACAGTTTGCCGCTGGAACATTCCGCGGCGCATAGCCTTTTCTGACAAAACTACTTCACGCAGGAATGGTTGCAGCTTGCCGCGGAACCAGTGATTGATTGGTACACCAAATCCCATCTTGCGCCGATCGAGATTCTCTTTGGGCAGCAACTGTCGAAGTACACGTTTCAGGAGATACTTCGTTGTTAATCGTCGAAGCTTCAGCTCAGGCGGCAAGCTCGCAGCAAATTCGATCACATGGTGGTCCAGAAACGGAGACCTGGCTTCAAGTGAAACTGCCATGCTTGCAATGTCCACCTTCACGAGCAGATCGTTTGGCAGATACGTCATCAGGTCCGTGAGCAATGCGGTATCGACTATCGATGCACCGTTCGAACGCTTGAACCATTCGTCCAAAACGCCCGTGGCATTTGCATTCGCCGTCTCAAGTCGGAATGCATCAGAATACAATTCAGTCTTCATCTGCTCATTAATTGCACTCGTCCAATGCATGTACCGGTTCACCTTCGGTAACGACACTGCCGAAAGCATACGTTTTGCAGAAGCGACTCTGCTTCTCGTCGTTGTCGAAGTGGGGATGAGATTGACCGCATTTTTTATCAACGATTCACGAATAGGAGCGGGAACTTTGCGATATTGCTCTGTGAACGTCATTGCGATGTATCGCTCGTAACCGGCGAACGACTCGTCACCACCATCGCCGTTGAGCGCAACGGTTACGTGTTTGCGAGTTTCGCGTGAGACGTAATAGGTCGGGACAGCGGACGAGTCAGCGTAAGGCTCGCCGTAGTGTTCGACGAGAATCGGCAAAACCTCAAGAGCGTCAGGCTTCACGATGAATTCGTGATGGTCCGCGCCGATATGTTCGGCGACCCGCCGCGCGTGATGAAGTTCGCTGAAGTCCTGTTCTTCAAATCCGATCGAAAACGTCTTCACGCGTTCGGACGATTCCTGGCTCATCAACGCGACCACCGCGCTTGAATCAATACCCCCGGATAAGAAAGCCCCCAACGGTACTTCTGACATCAACCGAATGCGGACAGCTTCGCGCAGAACGTCGATTGTCCGTTCGCCAGCTTCTTCTTCGCTGATCTTTAGTTTGTTGGAGAAGTCCGGCAGCCAGTAGCGCTCGGTTTTGATATCACCTTTGCGCCAACGAAGCGTATGTCCCGGTTCAAGTTTTCTAATCGACTTATACGCGGTCAGGGGCGCCGGCACGCACATGAACGATAGATATTGATCGATCGCATGTGGGTCCACTTCACGACTGACATCCGGATGTTGTAGTAGCGCGATGAACTCTGAACCGAAAACTAACTGACCATTCACCTGCGCATATAACAACGGTTTCTTCCCGACGCGATCGCGAGCCAGCAGCAGTTCCTGTGTTCGTTCATCCCAAATCGCGAACGCAAACATCCCTCGCAGATGCTTTGGACAATCGGCGCCGTATTCGTCGTAAGCATGGACGATCGCTTCGGTGTCGCTGTTGGTGTAGAACTTGTGACCGAGTTTCTCGAGCTTCTCTCGCAGTTCGAGATAGTTGTAGATCTCACCGTTGTAGACGATCCAGGCGGTTCGATCCTGATTGTGGATTGGCTGATGACCGCCGGCGACGTCGATGATGGAAAGACGGCGCATCCCGAGCCCAGCCGGGCCATTGAAATAGAAACCATCATCGTCCGGGCCACGATGACGGATGGCGGTGCACATGCGCGTCAAAAGCGCTTGATCGACTGCGTTACCATCGCTACGAACTATTCCGACTATGCCACACATTTACGAATCTCGAAGGAAAGCTGGGATCTTAGAAACAGGCCGATTCTAACGAACCAACGCGAGCCTGTCCAAAAAGGCAACCGGAAGCATTTCGACAGGATTTCAGGATTTCATGATTGAAGAGAAAGGGTGGGTCGATATTTATCCCGCAATACCGTAATCCGGTCTAACCTTACCCGATTGCCGGTTGTGTTAAGATCACGCCCCAATCACCTTCTTAGTGCACCTTCATTCACGTGTCCAAAATCATCACTAACCGAATCATATCTCCGAATGGCGGTCGCTTAGTCGATCTGATTGCTCCGGCCGAAACGCGTACCGATCTGCTAGCGCGTGCGAAAGAACTGTCAGAGCTGCAGCTGTCGGAGCGCTCTCTGTGTGATCTCGAATTACTCGCGACTGGTGCGTTTAGTCCACTCGATCGGTTCATGAGCTCGGAAGATTATGCGCGAGTAGTGGGCGAGATGCGTTTGGCCAATGGTCAGCTGTTTCCGATTCCAATCACACTCCCGATACCAAACGACACTCAGGTGCGACTCGGAACCGAACTCTCACTTCGGGATGCACGCAACGAGATCGTCGCTATGATGACGGTCGAAGAAGTTTACGAGTGGAATTTACGAGAGACAGCTCACGCGGTTTTTGGCACCGACGACTTGCGACACCCGCTGATTGCCGAAATGCATGGCTGGGGAAATCGATTTGTCTCCGGCGCTCTTCAGGTCTTGCAGATGCCGTCGCATTACGACTTCAAAGACTTGCGGCTGACGCCGTCGCAGACTCGGGAACGCCTCGAAGAAATTGGCAGCAACAACGTCGTCGCCTTCCAAACGAGGAACCCGCTGCATCGCGCCCATGAAGAAATGACGAAGCAAGCGATCCAGGATGTTGACGGGGTTTTGTTACTTCATCCCGTAGTAGGCATGACAAAGCCAGGAGACATCGATCACTTCACACGTGTCAGAAGTTACAAAGCACTCGCGGAAAACTACTACGAAGCTGATCGAATTCTGCTCGCGTTGCTTCCGCTGGCTATGCGTTTAGCTGGTCCAAAAGAAGCGCTCTGGCACGCGCTCATCAGGAGGAACTACGGTGCGAACCACATGATCATTGGTCGTGATCACGCGAGCCCCGGAAATGATTCGAACGGTAAACCATTCTATTCGCCATATGCGGCACAGGAATTGGTCCAACGTTTTCAAGACGAGCTCGGAGTAAAGCCACTCAACTTCGGAGAGTTTGTTTACCTCAAGGATCAGGATCGTTATGCGGACGTCCGGACACTTACTGATGACGAACGCGCGACAAAGATCTCCGGAAGCGAAGGACGGCAGTGGTACTTCGATGGTGGCAAAGATCTTCCATCATGGTTCGCACGCAAAGAAGTGGCGGATGTCATAGCTGAAAAGCATCCGCCGCGTCACAAGCAGGGCTTCTGTGTTTGGTTTACCGGCCTGAGTGCGGCAGGTAAGTCGACGACAGCGGAGATCCTGACGACGCGTTTACAGGAACATGGCCGCCAGGTAACAGTACTGGATGGAGACGTGGTGAGGACTCATCTCTCGCGGGGGCTCGGTTTCAGTAAAGATGATCGCGACTTAAACATACGTCGCATTGGCTTCGTCGCTGCCGAAATTGTCCGTCATCGCGGCGCTGTCGTGTGCGCCGCTGTTAGTCCGTACCGCGCAACACGCAACGATGTTCGAAACATGATTGGCGCCGACAACTTCGTCGAGGTCTTTGTCGACACTCCCATTGCCGAATGCGAGCGGAGAGATACAAAAGGAATGTATCAAAAGGCGAGGCGCGGCGAGATCAAGAACTTCACTGGCATCGACGATCCATACGAGCCGCCACTGAAACCGGAGGTAACACTAAACACTCTCCAACAATCCGCTGAACAAAATGCAGAGACGATTATTCAGTTTCTAAGAGATCGCGGATTCCTGCAGTAGTGGCCTGCGAGTCGTAATCCATCGCTTCAGTTCACACAGGCCGAGCAAGATGATTGGAATGAAATAGGGATACCTCAGGCGGTAAAGAGCGCCGGCATTAACAACTACGAGCGCGAGGATCGTGCACGCCAACACCGACGTCACGAACAGAAACCACACCAGCAATCGTCCTCGTTCGCGGACCACAGTTACAACGCTCAGGACTAACATTCCGTAAAGCACAACCATCTCTGCCCCAATCACGAGCCGGCCGCTCAATCCGACTTTCGCGCCTGGGGCAAACCACATCGACGGAAAAGGAGCTAACAAACCAAGCTCCAAAGCCCGTGGCAGATACCTCACGATGTCACCAGCAGTTCGCAGTTCCTCATCTGCATCAAGATTTGAACCGGAGTCAGGATAAGCAACAATGAACACGTGCCTGGCCCAACCGATTTGCGTTGCCATCTTTGACCACGGCGAACCGTTGTCTGGCGTTACGTGAAGCGCAGGGTTTCTCGCAAGAGCTTGTTCATAACGATCTACCACTCTGCCGCCTGACATCACTCTCGGTAACAAGAACACAGCGACGCACAAGAGCAGCACCGCCACTGAAGTTCGTAAGTCCAATCGACGCGCGCGCATTTGCGACAAGAAACAAATACTTGCAGCCAACAGGACCGTTAGCAACACAATCTCCCACATGGCCGCACGGGCCAAAAGCACTAACGAGAGTGCGGCGATTCCGGCAGCAGTGTAAATACCGACTCCCCTCCAGGAGCTCAGTCCTTTGATACAAGCAATGAGGATCCAAACCAGCAGCAGAAAGCAGCAAATGTACATGGGATCGCGCAGCAGCTGAGTCGTGAACATCAGTAGAGATGGCCACAGTCCAATCGCAATAGCTGCGAGTCTACCAATGCTCGGGGAAAAAGCAGACGCACCGATCAAATACGTCAGACCAAGCATCGTGAGGTAGTAGAAAAGATTGACGGGCTCCAGCGCCAGGATTCCTTCGCCGAGCAGCCAACCCAGCAGTGCGTACGAAATGGAATAAACGCGCGCGTGAAACGTAGCAAGCTTCGCACGATAGTTGATCCAGTCGCGCACACGCCCTTCTCGAAGTTGGCTTGCCATGTACAACGCTTGCTCACGATAACTTACGGAATCGAGTGCAAACGCGACGCCGACACCATTCGCGTCGAAAGTATTGGGCAGCAACCGCGCTTTACCGACGACAGTTATAGTGATCGCGAGGATGATGTGCAGGAGAGCTGCGATTAGAAGCAGACGTCGTAATGGCTGCGTGCGCCAACTATGGATCGACAACAGCGACGTCTCCCGTCATTGAGCTTGGCGCTCGAGATATGAATGACTAAGTCGTTGGTTGAGATTCAGGTGCGCGCCGTCGCGCGAGAATGCGTGCAGCCTGCAAGTCTGCGAGATCTTGTTTTGCTCTCAAAGCTTGGCGCGCGCGATCTTCTTGTCGTTCCTTTAACAAAACCGCACCGACGGCGACGAAGATGAAGTAAAACACCAGCAACTGCGACCGTTGTCGGTATGCTGTTCCGACGTTTCCCTGAAACAGTGAATACGCCAGGGTCAGCATCGAAGTGAACAGAAGAATCGGAGAGATTTCCCGCAACCGATGTTTTATGGCGTACCAAAAGCCCAGGATCAACAGTGGAAACGCAAGCCACCAGACGATCATTTCGGGCAGCGCGATTGATTGCCGCAAGGACGCAAGCTGCCAGGGAAACGGAGCGAACAACAGATAAACCAGACCGATGGGAATGATCGTCAATGCGCCTCCCGTGGTTCTTACGTCCACATCCTTCCCAAATCCGGAGTCGGCGCTTTGTGCCAAGTCAGAACGACTCCGTTGCACGGCATCCAGATTGGCGAA
>Ga0070690_100001222_pt1 | contig 13296 bp, 12 predicted proteins | sample KBSS33HmetaG_FD_64671 | JGI IMG/M metagenome (GOLD analysis project Ga0070690, IMG submission 64671) | Switchgrass rhizosphere microbial communities from Kellogg Biological Station, Michigan, USA - KBS S3-3H metaG | ecosystem: Host-associated > Plants > Roots > Rhizosphere ... | reverse complement strand
GACGGGCAACCTGCGCTCCGACACGGCTTTAGTATGGATCGGACCCCTCTCCCTAACCCTCTTGTATGTGCTGAAGTAGGGAGTCGGAGACGGGCTCGGCAGACCGTCTTGAGTCCTCTGGTGGAAAACACCGTCGGGGAGCTGGGGTCGCCGAGCCCGAAACTCCGGTCTGGAGCCCGAACGGTTGCGGGAGCACGAGCTCGAAAATCGCAAGAGTGGGCCAAGGCCGGGAATCTCCGAAGAGGAGGTCCGGATTTGTCGAACGAAATGTGTGTCGGAATTGATGTCTCGAAGGAAAGACTCGATGTAGCGGTGGGGAGCTCGGGTGAGATCTGGCAGGTCACAAATGACGAAGCCGGGCACGGCGAGCTTCGGGGGCGATTGGCCGCGATCGGTCCGCGGCTGATCGTGTTGGAAGCCTCCGGCGGATACGAGGCGATCGTAGCTGGGGCACTTTGGGAGGCTGGGTTCCAGGTCGCGGTTGTAAATCCGCGCCAGGTACGCGACTTCGCGCGGGGCATGGGAAAGCTAGCCAAGACGGACCGCATCGACGCGCGCGTGTTGGCGCTGTTCGGTGAGAAGGTTCCATTGGAGGTGCGTACTCCCGTCGACGCCGAAGCGAAGGAACTCCAGGGGATGGTGTTGCGGCGTCGCCAACTCGTCGAGATGCTGACGATGGAGAAGAATCGTCGTGGTCTCGTCCCGGTAGGCCGAGCTCGTAAGAGCCTGGACAAGCACATCGTCTGGCTCGAGGAGGCGGTTCGGCGAGCCAACGACGATATCGACCAGACCGTGCGAAAGAGTCCTCTCTGGCGCGAGCAGGAGGACTTGCTGCGGTCGTTTAAGGGAATCGGTCCTGTTAGCGCTCGAACGATCTTGGTTGAGCTTCCCGAGCTCGGGATGCTCAATCGCAAGAAGATCGCCGCACTCGTCGGAGTGGCGCCGTTCAATCGCGACAGCGGCAAATTTCGAGGCAAGCGGATGATTGCCGGCGGCCGCGCTCACGTCCGCACCGTGCTGTACATGGCCACAGTCACCGCAGCTCGCTCCAATCCCGTGATTCGAGCGATGTACCAGCGGCTGCTCGCGGCCGGCAAGGCGAAGAAAGTCGCCCTCATCGCCTGCCTTCGGAAGCTCCTCTCCATCCTCAGCGCGATGATGCGCGACAATGCCCGATTCGCCCCTGGTACCCGCGCCGCGGCCCTCGCATAGGAGCCCCTCATGAACCGCCGCTTGACACGGTTGCTCCCCGCTTCGCGGGGCGAGGGGACCTGAATCCGTCTCGCTCGCGGTCTAGCGCTTCGAGAATTGGAAGCGGGCGCGGGCGCCACGCTGGCCGTACTTCTTGCGCTCTTTCGCGCGGGCGTCGCGCGTCAGGTAGCCGGCCTTCTTCAGGGCGCCGCGAAACGCGGGGTCGATCTTGATGAGGGTGCGCGACATGCCGTGGCGAATCGCATCGGCCTGGCCCGACAGACCGCCGCCGCTGACGTTCACGAACACGTCGAAGCGCCCGGAGGTCTCGGTCAGCTCCAGCGCCTGCCGGAACACCATGCGCGACGTCTCGCGGCCGAAGTAGTCCTCCAGCGTGCGGTTGTTGATCGCGATCTTCCCGGTTCCGGGCTGCAGCCAGACGCGCGCAACAGCTTGCTTGCGGCGCCCGGTGGCGTAAACGGCTTTTCCGATGTCAGGCATTGAACTTCAGGGGTTTGGGTTGCTGGGCGGAGTGCGGGTGCTCGGCGCCCGCGTACACCTTGAGCTTCTTGTAGATCTGGCGTCCGAGCGGGCCCTTGGGGAGCATGCCCCACACGGCGCGCTTCACGAGGTCCGTCGGGTGGCGCTTGACCAGCTGCTCGGCGGTCTGCGTCCGCAGCCCGCCCGGGAACAGCGAGTGGTCGCGGTACAGCTTGCCCGACCATTTCTTGCCCGTGAGCTTCACCTTCTCGGCGTTCACCACGACCACGAAATCGCCGGCGTCGGCGTGGGTCGTGAACGTCGGGCGGTGCTTGCCGCGCAGCACGTCCGCGATCTTGGTCGCGGCGCGGCCGAGGGTCTGCCCCTCGACGTCGGCGATGAACCAAGAGCGCGCGAACGGCTCCTTGGCCTGATAGGTCGGTCGGTGGTGTGTAGCGGCAGCGGCCATAAAATGAAGCGCGGTTTCTACTTGAGCCCCGCCGCTTTGTCAACGTGCGGCGCAGTCGGTGGGGGGGCGGCGGCCGACCGGCTCAGGAATTCCCCTATGGCGGCACAGGCGCGCCGCACCCGGTCATCCTTCTCGATCAGCGCGAAACGGACGAAACCCTCGCCGCCCGGGCCGAATCCGACGCCCGGCGAAACCGCCACCCGCGCGCGCTCGAGCAGCTCGGACGCGAACTTCACCGAGCCGAGGTGCGCAGCCTGGGCCGGCAGGGGCGCCCAGACGAACATCGAGGCGACGGGCAGCGGGACCGGCCAGCCCACCTCTTCCAGGCCGGTGCAGAGCAGCTTCGCCCGGTGTTTGTAGACGGCGCGGTTCTCGGCGACGTCGGCGCCGCACGAGGACAGCGCGGTCGACGCCGCGAGCTGCACGGGCGCGAAGCTGCCGTAGTCCAGGTAGCCCTTGATGTTCGCGAGCGCACCCACCAGCTGGCGGTTGCCGACGCAGAAGCCGACGCGCCAGCCGGGCATCGAGTAGCTCTTCGACACCGTGAAGAACTCGACGGCGACGTCGCGCGCGCCGTCGACCTGGAAGATGCTGGGCGCCGGCGTGCCGTCGTGCACCAGATCCGCGTACGCGAGATCGGAGATGACCCACAGCGATTCCCGCTTCGCGAGCGCGACGACCTTCTGGAAGAAGGTGAGATCGACGATGGCGCTGGTCGGGTTGTGCGGGTAGTTGACGATCAGGCCCTTGGGCTTGCGCGGCGCGCGCGCGAGCGCCTTCTCGATCTCGGCGTAGGCGTCGCGGCCCGGGCCGGTCGCGACGGGCACGGGCTCGCCGCCGGCGATGCTGACGCCGAAGCGGTGAATCGGGTAGCAGGGATCGGGCGACAGAACGCAGTCGCCGGAGCCGACGATCGCGAGCAGCAGGTGCGCGAGGCCCTCCTTGGCGCCGAGGGTGACGACCGCCTCGCCGTCGGGGTCGAAGATCTGCTCGTACTTGCGCGCGTACCAGTCGCAGATGGCCTTGCGCGCTTCCAGGATCCCGCGCGAGGGCATGTAGCGCTGGTTGCCCGGCGTCTGCGCCTCCTCGATCAGGCGTTCGACCGCGGCGCGCGGGCTGGCGCCGTCGGGATTGCCGAGGCCGAAGTCGTAGACGTCATGGCCGGCGGCGCGGAGGCGCGACTTGAGCTCGTCGACCGTGGCGAGCACGTACGGCGGCAGGGCCGCCAGGCGCTGGAAGCGTTCGTCGGGTTTCGAAGACGGAGGGGCCATCGTGAAGCGGGGCGAGACACTACTTGATCGCATGCGGAGGGTCGAGATCGCGCGCGCGGAAACGAATCTGCTTGGCTGAACAATTGTTCAGTGATACGTAGAGGGGATGCGGCCGGTGCCGATCTCGAATCCCCCGAACCCCTGGGCGGCCACCGAGATCGAGTACGTCGAGGGCGCGCCCGAGGTGAAGCTGGAGGTGTTCGAGGACCAGACGCGGCAGATCCTGGCCAGGAACGACAGCCCGGACGTCGGCTTCACCTACAGCGTCAACCCGTATCGCGGCTGCTTCCACGCATGCGCCTACTGCTACGCCCGTCCGGGGCACGAGTACCTGAGCCTCGGCGCGGGAACGGACTTCGACCGGAAGATCATCGTCAAGCTGAAGGCGGCCGAGCTGCTGCGCGCGGCGTTCCGCAAGAAGAGCTGGCACAGGGAGACGGTCGTCTTCAGCGGCGTCACCGACTGTTACCAGCCGCTGGAGGCGTCGTACCGCCTGACGCGGGCGTGCCTCGAGGTGTGCGTCGAGCACGCGAACCCGGCGGCGATCATCACCAAGTCCGCGCTGGTCGAGCGCGACGTCGACGTGCTCGGCGCGCTGGCCCGCGTCGCCTCGGCGTTCGTGACGGTCAGCATCCCGTTCTGGGATCCGGAGCGCGCCCGGGCGATCGAGCCCTACGTGCCGACGCCGGCGCGCCGGCTGCGCGTCATCGAGACGCTGGCGAAGGCGGGCGTGGAGGTCGGCGTCAACGTCGCGCCGATCATCCCCGGTCTCAACGATCAGGACATTCCCAAGATACTGGCCGCCGCGCGTGACGCGGGTGCAACCCGGGCGGGCTGTGTGCTCGTACGGCTGCCCGGGCCGGTGAAGCAGGTGTTCGAGCAGCGGTTGCGAGGCGCGCTTCCGTTGGTGGCGGACCGGGTGCTTCACCGAATCCGCGAAACGCGCGGCGGCCGACTCTACGATTCGCGCTTCGGAAAGCGGGGCCGGGGCGAGGGCGAGTACGCGGACACGATCCGCACGTTGTTCGAGAAGACGGCGGCGCGCCTCGGTTACCAGCGCGGCATGGAGATGATCGAGCAAGGCGAAGAAGGCGCGTCAGCTGACATCAAATACGTTCAGGACGATGGCGAGCCCGCCGTTGCGCAGCGGAAAGCGCGCGAGCGGCCGCAGGCCCAGCTGACGCTCGGCTTCGAGGCGGCCGGGCGTGACGACGGCGGCCCGCCAGCCGCGAAAGTGCGCGCGTAGCAGCCGACCGAGATCGCGGTAGCCGCGCGCGGCGGCGCGCGCGTCGCCCAGCCGGCGCCCGTAAGGCGGATTCGTGATCACGAGGCCGGTGGGCGAGGGCGGGCGTGCGGCGTCGGCGTCGCGGCAGGTGAGCGCGATCCGCGCCACTACGCCGGCGCGCTCCGCGTTGCGGCGCGCGCTTTCGATCATCCGCGCGTCGCGATCGGAACCGAGGATCGGGGCGGAGGGTGTCTCGTCGACGGTGGGCCGGTCGGCGCCGGCCTCGTCACGGAGCGCGCTCAGTGCGGGGGCGATGGTCGGGTCGGCGGCGATCGGCCAGTGCTCCATCGCGAAGGCGCGGCCGGCGCCGGGCGCCCGGCCGAGCGCCTGCATCGCCGCCTCGATGACGATCGTGCCCGCGCCGCACATCGGGTCGACGAGGGGCGTTCCGGGCTGCCAGCCCGCGAGAGCGAGCAGGCCGGCGGCCAGCGTCTCGCGCATCGGCGCGGCGCCGGTCTCGACACGCGCGCCGCGCCGGTGCAGCCGCTCGCCCGATGCATCGATGCTGAACGTGAACCGGTCGTCGACGCCGCGGACCAGCAGCGTCACGTCGGCCTCCTCGTCGCGCTTTGCCGGACGCGTGCCTCGCACGGCGTCGCCGACCGCGTGCACGGCGGCCTCGGCCAGCCCGCCCGTGTGATAGAGGCGGCAATGGCTGGCGCTGGCGCGCGCCGCCACCGACGCGCCCGCGGCGACGAAGGTGGGCCAGGGCAGGCGCGCGGCGCGGTGTCGGAGCTTGCCGAACTCGCGGGCCTCGACCTCACCGACGCGCGCGAGCACGCGCGTCGCCACGCGCGACCAGAGATTCACGCGGTAGCCGCTCGCGGTCGGACCGGTCCAGGCGACGCCGCCCGTCTCCGCAGCGATGTCGGCGACGTCGGGCAGGCCCTCCAGCTCCCGCTGGGCAATCGCCTCCAGCCCCGGCGCGACGACGGCGAACCAGCGCAGCGTCGCCGGCGCCGCGGCCGGCGCGGCGGCGCGCGGCGCGGCCGTGGCTTTCTTTTCACCCGGCCGCGGCATCGAATCCGGGCGTCCACCGAAGCGAAGGTGGGCCAGCACCTCGACGGTGCCGCCGCCACCGGCGACCGGCGAATCGAAGTGCTCGACGACGTCGAACCCGAGGCCCCCCGCGCGCTCACGCACCTTCGCGACCGCTTCGGCGCGCAGGCGCGCGGGCTCCGCGTCGGCGGCCTTCACGCGCCGATCCGGCAGCTCGAACTGCGGCTTCACCAGCACGATGCCCTCGGCGCCCGGCCGCAGCCTGAAGGCGAGCGACCTCAGCATGTTGCGCGCGGCGACGAAGCTGACGTCGACGGTGAAAAAGTCGAACGGTCCCTCGGCCACGCCCAGCGACAGGCGCTTCCAGTCCACGCGTTCCAGCGACGTGACACGCGGGTCGGCGCGCAGCGATGGGTGAAGCTGTCCATGTCCGACGTCGACCGCGAGCACGCTCTGCGCCCCGTGCGCCAGCAACGCCTGGGTGAACCCGCCCGTCGAGGCCCCGACGTCGATCGCGCGGGCGCCGGAGATCGCGGGCCCGAGGTCGAAGCGGGCGATCGCGGCTTCGAGTTTGCCTCCGGCGCGGCTGACCGCCATGCGCGAAGGAATATCAGGCTCTACCCGTCCTCGTCCTCGTGATCGTCCTCGTCTCCGTCTTCGTCCTCGAAACTCCGTCGCGTACGGCGACGAGGACGAGGACGGGGCGAAGCCCCGGGTCCGAGGTCCGCTAGTCCGCCATTCGGCGGAAGGCGTTGGGCGACGTGCGCCCCAGGCACTCGGCGCACAGCGGGATCCCGCTGGCGCGCGGGTCGCGGCGGACCTTCTCCTTCGATCCGCAGGCCGCGCAGACCGACGGTACGGCGTCGCGGCCTTCCTGGCCCAGGCCCGCCACCGTCGCGAGCGCGTCGCGCGTCACCATGCCGACCAGGAACGTCCCCGTCACGACCGGCAAGCACGACACGTTTTGCTCGATCATGATCTGCGCCGCCTCCCGCAGGGTCGTGTCGGGCGCGATGCAGAGGACCGGCGAGCTCATGCACTCGCTGACCAGGGCGTTGCGCGCGGCGAACCGGAGGTCGTCCTTGCAGACGATTCCGGCCAGCGTGCCGTTCTCCAGCACGAGCAGGTGATCGATGCCGTTATCGAACGCGAGCCTGCGCGCCGAAGCCACGACCGTGTCGGGCGTCAGCGTGTAGAGCTCCGTGCCCATTACCTCGGCGACGCAACAGGCGCCGACTTCAGCCATGACGTCCATGACCTACCTCCTTCAAGGATATCGGCAGTTCCGTGCCCACGCATTCGAGAGCTTCAAACCGCATGCCAGGTGTGACGTTTCAGGAGGCATAGGACATCTACAAACTTCGTTCCCAATGCCGTAACCGCGCGGGCTCGCACCCGTTACGAACGGGGGAACCGATCGTGCTACGCCTTCCTACATGTGCGTTTGGCATCTCGGAATCACGACTTACTGTTCCAAGAGCGACACACCTGGAGCGACGGAACATGGACGAGCCCGGCGGAGTTTTCAGCGTGGTGGGTGAATGGACAACGCGAGCGCCGAGCGAAGTGGTCGCGTCGGCGAGCGGTCGACTGTGGAGCTTCGTCGACGCGCGCGAGCTGCGGCTCGTCCTCGGTCAGCTGATCGCGGCGGAGCTTCTCAGGATGTCGCTGGAGGAGCTGCTCAATCGCGCGCAGCCCACCGGCGTGGCGCGCTGACGAGCTACTGTTTTTTCAGGTAGAACGCTCATCTCAAAAACTCCCGGAGGGAGTTTTGAGATGCGTTCTAGCGCGAGAAGAAGCCCTTGCTCGGCGGCATGGGCGGCGCTCCCCTGGGCGGCGGCGGTGGCGGACCCGCCTTGTGGGGCGGCTCGGGAATTTTCGTCAGCGTCACCCGCAGCGTCTGGGGCTGCTCCTTTTCGAATCGATAGCGACGGGACAGCGACGTGTAGCCGGCCTTCGTGAACGTGAACTCGTAAGAGTTTCCCGGGCGAAGCTTGAGGGTCAGCGGCGTCGTTCCGAAGACGTGCTTGCCGGTCGTGACCTTGGAGCCTTCCGGATCCGTCTTGATGACGACCGGGACCTGCTGCTTTTTACCCTTCGCGGGCTTCGCCGGCTCCTCAGTCGAATCATCGGCGGGCTTTTCCTCCGGAGCCGGCTTCTCCTCTTCTTTCTTGTCGGGGGGAGCGGCCTCGGCCGGCGCCGCGGCGACCTTCGGCGGGGCCTCGGGAGCAGGCGGCGTCTCGGGCGCCGGGGGCGGGGGTGGGGGCGCCGGTTCGGCGGCCGCGGCGGGGGGCGGTGCCGGAGGTGGTGGCGGTGGGGCGGGCGCGGGCGGCGGTGGGCTGGGCGCCGCCGCCGGTGTCGGGGCGGCGACCGGCGCGGCGGCGCTTCCCTTGTTCGCCTGACTGCCGCCGCTCATCGCGCGGACGGCGAGCACGAGGAGCACCACGATCACGGCCGCGCCGCCAATCCTGACCTCGCGGCGCTCCGTCCACCTCCGGTCCTGCCCGACGAATTGCGGGGGGCGGGCCATCACTTCGGTCGGCGGCGGTGGCGGCGGCCGATCCCTCGATCGAATTTCCACGGCGTCGTCGAGATTCAGCATCAGGCCCGATTCCTGGCCGTCGCCGCCGCGCAGCGGGCCGACCGTCGTCGGCGACGGCTCGGGCGCCCCCTCGCGCGTCAGCGGAGGAACGCCGTCCTTGCTGCTCAGATCGGCCAGCCAGCGCTGAAGCTCGGTCTGCCCGACGGGCCGGAACGCGAGCCGCATCACCTGCTCGACGTCCACCAGCATCTCCTCGGCCGTCTGGTAGCGATCGCCGGGCGCCTTCGCCATCGCCTTGCGGATCACGCGGTACAGCTCGGGGTTCAACCCGGGACGCGCCGTCTCGGGCGGCGTGAAGTCGCCGCTCTTGACGAGCATCAGCGTCTCGTAGTCGGTGGGCGCGTCGAACGGGTGGCGCCGCGTGATCATCACGTAGAGCATCGTGCCGACGGAGAACAGGTCCGAACGGGCATCGAGCGGTTCGCCGGACGCCTGCTCCGGCGACATGAAGGCGATCTTCCCCTTGATCAGGTTGCCGGCGCTGCTTTCCTTCTTCGTCTGCGCCTTCGCGATTCCGAAGTCGGTGATCTTGACCTCGCCCTGTTCGCTGAGGAGCACGTTGTGCGGACTGATGTCGCGGTGGACGATGCGCAGCGGCTGCCCGTCGCCGCGTTTCTTGCCGTGCGCGAACGCGAGCGCGCGGCAGACCTCGGCGGTGATGTACAGCGCGAGCGCGGGTGGGGCGGGAACGCCGGCCGCCTTCGATCGGCGCAGCACGCGATCCAGCGTCCAGCCGTCGACCAGCTCCAGCGCGAGGAAGTAGCGGCCCTCGGATTCGCCGAGGTCGAGCACCTGCACGATGTTGCTGTGGCTGAGCGTCATCGCGACGTGCGCTTCGTCCACGAGCATGTGGCGGAACTGCGGGTCGGCGTAAAACGACGTGAAGATCCGCTTGAGCACGACGGTCTTCTCGAAACCCTGAGCGCCGTGCTGCTTGGCCAGGAAAATCTCGGCCGTACCGCCGTCGGCGATCTTGCGCAAGATCGTGTATCGAGAGCTCGGGCTCATCGGCGCGATTCCGAGCCGCCCAAGTTACCATGGGGTCGCCCCTTGATGGCCCGAGATTCACTCCCCACATTCGGTGAAGGCACAGTGGTTGCGGCGCCGAACAGAGTCTTGCTCGTCGAGGACGACCTCGACGTTCGAGACACGCTACAGGATCTGCTCGAGAGCGAAGGGCTCGACGTGATCCCCGCCGCCAACGGCAAGCAGGCGATCGATTTCCTGACCCTGAACGATCCGCCCGGCGCCGATCTGGTGATCCTCGACCTGATGATGCCCCTGGTGTCCGGCTGGCAGGTGCTGGAGGTGCTGACGTCGGACAATACGCTGCGGCGCATCCCGGTGATCGTGCTCTCCGCGCTGCCGGTTTCGCGGCCGGAGCGGGCGCTCGAGATCGTGCGGAAGCCGTTCGCCTTCGAGACGCTGGTCGCCAGCATCCACAAGGTGCTGCCCGCCTGAACCACCGGCCTCCCGCCGCCGATCCGACGCTTCTGATGCTAATGTCCGGTCGACGGCCCCCATGGATCCCGAACGCCTGCAAGCGCTTCTCGAGGCGGTGCGCGAAGACCGCACGTCGATCGCCGACGCTCTCCAGAAACTGCGTGAGCTTCCCTTCCGCACGCTCGAGTTTGCCCACGTCGACACCCACCGGCACCTGCGCACGGGATTTCCCGAGGTCGTGTTCGGTGAGCGCAAGACGCCCGAACAGATAGCCGACATCCTCGCCGAGCTGGCCAAGGGAGGTTCGACCGCGCTCGCGACGCGGGTCAGTCCGGAGGCGGCGGCGTTGGTGATCGCCCGGCTACCGGCTGCGCGCTATCTGCCCGTTCCGCGCGCCCTGGTCGTCGGGCCGATGCCGGCGCCGGATCGCGGGCGCGGCCTCATCGCCGTCGTCAGCGCCGGAACCGCCGACATTCCCGTTGCGGAGGAGGCTGCGCTCACGGCCGAGCTGGCGGGCAACCGCGTGCACCGTCTGTTCGACGTCGGCGTGGCTGGCCTGCACCGCCTGCTCGCGCATCGGTCGGACATCGAGAAGGCGGAGGTGATCGTGGTGGTGGCGGGGATGGAGGGCGCGCTGCCGAGCGTGGTGGCGGGATTGCTCGCGCGTCCCGTGATTGCGGTGCCGACCAGCGTCGGCTACGGCGCGAATCTGGGCGGGTTCGCCGCGCTGCTGTCGATGCTCAATTCGTGCGCGGCGGGCATCGCGGTCGTGAACATCGACAACGGTTTCGGAGCCGGCCAGATGGCGGCGATGCTCAACCGGAAACGCGACCTGTGAAGGCCCTGCGCGGCCTGCACCTGCACTTCGAGCCTGCTTCCGGGATCGCGGGCGACATGGCCGTCGCGGCGCTGGTCGACCTGGGCGTGCCCCCCGCGGTCGTGACGGGCGCCGTGAAGGCGATGGGCGTACGGGGCCTGAAGGTCGGTTTCGGCCGGCGCAAGCGCGGCGCGTTCGTCGGGCGAAGCTTCGACGTCAGCTGGCCCGGCCAGCACAAACACGAGCACGAACACGCGCATCACCACGGGCAAGATCACGAGCACGATCACCACCACGATCACGACGAGCACGAGCACGAGCACGAGCACGTCAACGAGCACGTGCACGATGGGCATGAGCATCGCGACTATGCCGAGGTCAAGCGGCTGCTCAAGAAGGCGCGGCTGGATTCGGACGCGCGGGCGCTGGCGGGGGAGATCTTCGCGCGCATCGCGGAGGTCGAGGCGAAGCTGCACGGCACCAAGGTCGACCGCGTCACGTTCCACGAGGTCGGCGCCTATGATTCGATCGCCGACGTCGTCGGCGTCGCGGCGGCGATCTCCTACCTCGCGCCCGCGTCGATCGGATCGCTGCCTCCCGTGATCGGGATCGGTTACATCAGCACCGCGCACGGGACGGTGCCGGTTCCCGCGCCGGCGACCGCGGCCCTGCTGGCCGGTATTCCGATTGTGCCCGAGGGCAATGGCGAGCTCACTACACCGACGGGCGCCGCGATCCTGGCGACCGTCGTCGACGAGTTCGGGCCGCTGCCGCCGATGCGAATGCGCGGGGCCGGATACGGCACCGGCACGAAGCAGCTGTCGGATCGCGCGAACGTTCTGCGCGTCGTCGTCGGGGAGCCGGTCGGCGTGCGCGATACCGCGGCCGCCGCGCCCGAGGTGGTCTTGCTCGAGGCGAACATCGACGACATGAGCGGCGAGCTCATCGCTCCGCTGGTCGAGGCGCTCGCGGAGGCCGGCGCCGTCGACGTCTGGTCGGCGCCCATTCTCATGAAGAAGGGCCGGCCCGCGGTGCAGGTTTCGGCGCTGGCGCCGCCCGACGCGTCCGCCGCAGTCGAGCGCGCGTTCTTCCGCAATTCGACCACCCTCGGCCTCAGGCGCCGCCGGCTCGAGCGCGTCGTGCTCGCGCGATCGTTCGTGAAGGTCGCGACGAAGTACGGCGCGGTGCGCGCGAAGCTCGCCGTGCTCGACGGGGAGGTGCTGGGCGCCCATCCGGAGTTCGAGGACTGTCGCCGGGCCGCGGCGCGGGCGCGCGTTCCGGTGCGCGAGGTCGTCGCCGCCGCGTCCGCCGCGGCGCGCGCTTCCCTGTCGAATCGAAGGACACGTTCGTGAGCGACGACGAGCGCTCGGTCCTCGACGTGCTCGTCAAGGCCGCGCAGGTGCTCGCCGTCGGTACCGGCGAGAGCCAGCTCCACGCCGCCGCCGAGCACGTGGCGGTCGCGCTGGGCGCGGACTCGGTCAGCCTGCTCGCGCTGTTGAACGATCCCGAGTTCGTCTACCTGGTCGCCGACAGCGAGGAGATCGACACCGGTCGCATGCGCTACGCGCTGGCGCAGTACCCGCACATCCGCCGCGCGCTCGAAGGGGGCGAGACGACGATCACCGGCGGCGGCGACGCGTCCAAGGAGGTCTCGGTCGTCTATCCCGTCGTCGTCGGGCGCAAGCCGGCCGGCGCGCTCTTGGTGCGCTTCGCCGGCGACGGCGCGGCCGCCGCCGCCGAATCGGTGGCCGGCATTGGACGGCTGGCGGCGTCGCTGCTGGGCATCGTGCTGCGCGGCGCGCGGGCGCTGGAGCCGATCCGCGAACGCACGCGCCGCATCACCCTGCCGGACGCGCGCGAGGAGCGGCGCGTGCGCGCCATCGAGCGTTACCGCGACTTCATCGACAGCGCCTCCGACGGCATCGTCGTCCTCGACGGCTCGGGCGCGGTCCTCTACCTGAATCGCGCCGCCGAGGAGGTGACCGGTTACGCGCGCGATGGCCTCGCGGGAAAACCGATCGTGCAGATCGTCCCCGAACCATTCCGCGCGACGCTGGAACGCCAGATCGGCCGCGCGATCGCCGGCGAGCCCATCGACAACTTCGACCTCGAGCTGGTGACCACCTCGGGCGATCGCATCACCGTCTCCGTCGCGTCGATCGGAATCCTCTCCGAGCACGACACCGCGATCTTTTCGTTCCGCGACGTCACGCTCGCGCGCGAGCTGGATCGCGAGCTCCGGCGAACCAGTGAGTTCCTGAACCGCATCCTGAACTCCACGGTCGACGGGATCATCGCCGCGAACATGCGCGGCACGATCCTGCTGTTCAACCAGGGCGCGGAGCGGATCTGCGGCTACAAGGCCGGCGACGTCATCGGGCGCATGTCGGTCCGCAAGCTGTATCCGCCCGGGATCGCGCGCGAGGTGATGAGCCTGATCCGCTCTGCCGAGCACGGCGGGGGCGGGCGGCTGGAGCCGGTGCGGCGGCACTTGATCACCGCGGGCGGCCAGAAGGTCCCCGTGTCGATCTCGGCGGCGCTGGTCGTCGATGACGATGGGCACGAGATCGCGACCGTGGGCATCTTCTCGGACTTGCGGGAGCGGCTCACCATGGAGGAGCGTCTCGCAAGCGCCCAGCAGAAGCTGGAGGTCTCGGAGAAGCAGGCCGTCGCGATGGAGCTCGCCGGGGCGGCCGCGCACGAGCTCAACCAGCCGCTCACCTCGGTGATGGGGTACGC
>Ga0070690_100001221_pt1 | contig 13300 bp, 16 predicted proteins | sample KBSS33HmetaG_FD_64671 | JGI IMG/M metagenome (GOLD analysis project Ga0070690, IMG submission 64671) | Switchgrass rhizosphere microbial communities from Kellogg Biological Station, Michigan, USA - KBS S3-3H metaG | ecosystem: Host-associated > Plants > Roots > Rhizosphere ... | reverse complement strand
TTTTCCTGAAAAAAACCCGACTCTGTTTTCTTTTTTGTAACTTATAGAATGCGGGAAAAATCTGCACTGCCCGGAGGCCAATTCAATAAGTTCAATAAATACTCCCGATAAAAATTTCTAACACCACAATGATTTTCGGAATGGACAGGATCTGGTAAATACAGGGAAAAGGATTTGTGAGTGAGTTTGAAGATAATAAACTTTTTACATCACCGCAATGAATCTTTCAAAAAAAGAATAATTGTACAAAGAAATTTTTCGCATGGATTTCAAGGGGAGGATTACTTGAGCTTAAAAAAGTTTTGTTTGCTCTAAATGAGTTGTTTGGACACCTTTGTAGCTATTTCAGGATAAAAACCTGGCCCATGCAAAAAACCTTTAGTTTTAAATTGCTTCCTTCCGAAGCATCAAACGATACCATTCTGAAAAAATATATTGCGCAAGCCGCCGCAGTAAAACCAACATCCGTTAGTGGGTATAATTTTCAAAAAAGATCAATTGATGCAAGGCAAAAACAGCCATGGATCAATCTTTCTCTCCTTGCCTTTATAAATGAACCCTGGCAAAAACGAGTCCTCGCGCCTGTTCAATATACTGATGTCCACCACGCCGCTTCCAAAGTGATCATCATCGGTGCAGGTCCTGCCGGTTTGTTTGCAGCACTCCGTCTGATCGAGGCAGGCATAAAACCAATCGTCCTGGAAAGAGGAAAGGACGTGAGAGCAAGAAGGCGTGATCTCGCTTTACTTAATAAAGAGGGCCTCATTAATCCGGAAAGCAATTATTGTTTTGGCGAGGGAGGGGCGGGCACATACAGCGATGGTAAATTATATACCCGGAGTACTAAAAGAGGCGACGTAGATCGCATTTTGAATTCGTTTGTTCGTTTCGGCGCTGAAGAAAATATACTTTATGAGTCGCACCCCCACATAGGGACCAATAAACTGCCACATATCATTACCGCCATCAGGAGACAGATCATCGAAGCCGGAGGTGAATTCTGGTTCGACAAAAAAGTGATCGATCTGACAATTGAAGATGAAAAGATCATTTGCACGAAAACTTCCGATGGGCATATTTTTGAGGCCGATGCTGTTATTCTCGCAACGGGTCATTCCGCACGGGATATATTTCATCTTCTACACAATAAAAAGATCAAAATTGAATCTAAGCCTTTCGCTCTTGGTGTACGTGCCGAGCATCCACAGGAATTAATTAATAACATACAATATCATTGCGATAAGGGATCATGTGACCCTTATTTACCGCCCGCCCCGTATAGCCTGGTTCAACAAATAGGAAAGACAGGCGTGTTTTCGTTTTGTATGTGCCCGGGCGGTATCATTGCACCCGCCTCCACTAATACCGGAGAATTGGTCGTGAATGGTTGGTCGCCTTCAAAAAGAAATAATCCTTATGCCAATAGCGGAATAGTTGTTCAAATACAGAACCGCGATTTGAAAGATTTAAAGCCTGCCCGACTGAGTCATTCAGGCGGGGATTTTAAAGAAATAAATAAAGTATCTGAAAAGGCTTTAACCTCTGAACTTGCGATGCTGTATTTTCAACAATACGTTGAAAGAAAAGCGTACAATGCCGGCGGAGGAAAATTTGTAGCACCCGCTCAACGGTTAATTGATTTTTGTGAAAATAAGGTTTCTTCATCCCTCCCTTCCTGTTCCTATTTGCCTGGTGTTTCCAGCACTTCATTAAAAGAAGCATTGCCTTCATTCATTTATGAAAATCTTCAGCAGGCATTCAGAGAGTTTGGAAAAAAGATGAAGGGATATTATACAAATGAAGCCATAATAGTGGCTACGGAATCCAGAACATCTTCACCTGTCCGTATCCCAAGAGACCCGGAAACTCTGCAGCATGTACAGATAAAAAATTTATATCCCTGTGGTGAGGGCGCGGGTTATGCTGGTGGTATTGTAAGTGCGGCAATGGATGGCGAGCGGGTAGCCAATAAAATTTCTATACTTCTGAATAAGTCGTCAACCAAATAATTCATTTAATACACCTGCCAAACGAACTCCCGCTTTTAGTAATTGCTCATTAAGAATTTGGATGTTATCATAATTATAGCGGTAACCTAATTTTTGTTCCGGCGTTATTTTGCTGTACAAGCGTTCGGCAATTTGATACGACTCGATGATCCACTCGCTTATTGGCTGTTTTTGCCACGCAGCTCTTTGCTTTGCTGTGGTATGATTAACAGCCGTTGTGTATTCTGTATAACTGAGCTGCTGGAAATTAATAAGCTGCTCATCCCAGATAGCGTGCAAATTCGTTGTCGTAGAGAACCAGGCTAGCTTTATTTTATTTCCCCCAAGATCCTCATGGCGTCCGACGTGAAACGGCTGGTGAATATCTCCGACGAAATGGATCAGTAACTTCAGATACATCCGCTTCTTATCCACTGACAGTTGTTTATTTTTTAATTCCTTGATCAGGAAATTTGTTTTTGTAAACAGATCCGTGGCTGTATCTTTTTGAAGGTAAGTGAGCAATTTGGTTTTTGTTAAACCCGAATCGATGTCAATAAAATGCCAGTTATAGATATATTGATAGGCAGAATCTGATTTAATAAAATCGGCCCAATTACTAACCATGGCGATCGATTCGTTGCCGAGGATCTTTTGAATTCCTATCCTGGCCTTTGGTGTTAAATAGCTCTCAGCAATTTGCCCTACGATGCGGTGACCTAATACACCCCAGCTAAAGCAAAAAAATGGTAAAAGAGAAAAATAACCTACCAGGATAATTTTTTTGGCAGTTCTCATGTTGCGTGAATGATTAAATGAATGCATCAAAAATAACCAGATAAGTTTAAGTCTATATTAATTTATTAGCATTGAATGGTTTCATGGGCAGGCATCCCTGAAATTAGCAGTTGGCGAAATACATTTGCTGGGATGCCAAAACTTTATTCCTGTTGAATGTGTTTATATTTGACTTCAATAAAATTGCATTATGGCCATTTCAGAGCTACGAAATCTCAAAAAATATTTTGCTACGCAAAAAGCAGTGGATGATATCAGCTTTACTATTGAAAAAGGCAGCATTTTCGGATTGTTAGGGCCCAATGGTGCGGGAAAAACTACGCTGATCAGGATGATCACAGGGATCTTCTTCCCCGATGAGGGTGAGATCATTTTCGATGGGAAAAAATTTGACCCGGTAAATGATATCATTAATATCGGCTATATGCCCGAGGAAAGAGGTCTCTATAAAAAAATGAAGATCGGTGAGCAGGCTTTATACCTCGCGCAACTAAAAGGATTGAACCGGGGCGATGCGATGATAAAAATTAAAGAATGGTTTGTAAGGCTCGAAATGCAAAGCTGGTGGAATAAAAAAGTAGAAGATCTTTCTAAAGGAATGTCCCAAAAACTACAATTCGTAACCACGGTTTTGCACGAGCCCAAGCTGATCATCCTCGATGAGCCTTTCAGTGGTCTTGACCCGGTAAATTCCAATATCATAAAAGAAGAGATCTATAAGCTGTCCCAAAAAGGCTGCACAATTATTTTCAGTACTCACAGGATGGAGCAGGTTGAAGAGATCTGTGATCATATAGTCCTGATCAATAAGGGCCGAAAAATTCTTGATGGGTCTGTTAAAAAAGTAAAACAGGACTTCAAAGAAAATCTTTTTAGTATCGGCCTTGACCATGCACCTTCTTTAAACGGAAATACAATCTTTGATGTTATTGGCCAAAAAGATCAATCCTATATTGTAAAGATCAAAGAAGGCAATAAACCCACCGATGTGTTAAAGTATTTCATTCAACAAAACGCGGATGTTCATTCTTTCAATGAAATTCTTCCATCACTAAATGATATTTTTATTAAGCTGGTCGAAGGCACGTCCGTTTCGAGACAATTTCTACGCCAGGAATCCTGAGTTTACCTGCATAATATTTTAATTATGAATAAGACCTTGATCATTATAAAAAGAGAATACTTAACAAGAGTAAGAAGAAGGGCTTTTATACTTTCGACCTTTCTTTTCCCAATTGTAATGATACTTTTTATTGTAGGATCAGTATACCTCGCCGTTAAATCAAAGGAAATAATAAAGATTGCTGTACCCAACGATAGCTTTCTCAAATCATCATTAAAAAGTGATACAACATCTGTCCTTTTTGTATTTGACCCCACTATTGATCAATCCAATTTTAGTGAAAAAGGATACAATGGCTTTTTACGCCCCAACCGTGACTCGTCATCTGACAAAAGCTACACGATCGTCTCCCGCAAACAAATTGCCATTGAATCAAAGGATGCTATTGAACATCAACTGAACAAAGCTTTAGAGGACAAACTGCTCCAGGAAAAAGGTATTGATAAATCAATCCTTGACTCGGTGAGTTCAGCATCAACCAATGCTATCAGTGTCTCCAACACTACAGTTGATGAAAGTGGAAAGGAAAAGGAAACCAACGCAGGTTTGGCTTATGGGATCGGTTTTGGAAGCGGCTTGCTTATTTACATAACAATGTTCATATTTGGTGCGATGGTGATGCGGGGTGTAATGGAAGAGAAGATGAACCGGATCGCTGAAGTGATCGTTTCATCTGTAAAACCTTTTCAATTAATGATGGGAAAGATCATTGGTATTGCCGCTGTCGGCCTAACGCAGTTCCTGATGTGGATCATTTTGCTCTTTATTCTTTTCAGTGCGTTACCGTTATTTCTACCCGGAGACGCTGTGCACCACATGCAGGACCTGCAAAATAATCCTGCTGTAGGCCAGAATGCAACAATGGCTTCAAGTATTATGTCAAAGATCTCAGGCGGTGCTAACTGGCCGTTAATTATTGCCTGTTTCCTTTTTTATTTTCTTGGTGGTTATTTATTTTATGCTGCATTATTTGCCGCAGTGGGCAGCGTTGTAAACGAAGATCCGCAAGAAGCGCAATCGTTGATGCTACCTATTACTATGCCTATTATCCTTTCATTTGTTATTCTAAGTTCCACTGTCGGCCATCCTAATACACCCATCGCATTTTGGTCAAGTATGATACCTTTTACCTCTCCCATTGTTATGATGGGACGAATTGCAAATGGAGTTCCGGAAGCAGTTCCCTGGTGGCAATTATTTTTATCAATGGCCCTGCTGATCGCCGGTTTTCTTCTTACAACCTGGTTTGCCGGAAAAATTTACCGCACCGGAATTTTACTCTACGGCAAAAGAGTGACCTGGAAGGAAATGATCAGGTGGCTGCGACGTTCCTCCTAACATTTCATCAGGAGATCGTTTGTTAAAATTATCCTTAGTTAAAAAATTATGCAATAAAATACGAAATCGATCGTATATTTGGTACGAAGTACTTCGTTCAACCATTGACACTCGTAAATTTTTAAACTTATAACCGTATGAACTCAAAACCTGTTGCACTCAATTATTTTTTACCGGTTGCCTTTGTAACCTGCTTCTCCATAATACTTCTCTCCTGGGGCGGACAAAAACAAGCACACCAACAAAAGTCAGAACAAAATATTACCGATACAATTCCAAAGAATAAGGCCGATAAAAAGATCCGCGATCTCGATGATGTTCTTGATGAGTTGGACAGAGCCGAGCTCAAGGTGGACATGGAAAAGGTAAACGAACAATTGAAAGAGGCAATGAAACAAATAGACAGGGCTAAAATACAAATGGAAATAGACAAAGCACTGAAGGAAGTGGATATGGAAAAGATAAGGGCAGAAGTGAATAAAGTCACCAACGAGATTGACGCAGCCAAAATTGATAAAGAACTAAAGGAATCACTTGCCAGCGTAGATTGGGAAAAGATGAATAAGCAAATGGAAGAAATGAAAAAAATTGACATGAGCAAACTTGATGCTGACATGAAAAAAATGGAAATTGAAATGAAGGGATTAGGGCCGAAAATTGAAAAAGAAATGGAGAATGCAAAAGCAAGCATCGAGAAGGCGAAAGTTGAAATGAAAGAATATAAAGGCTTTGTGGATGGATTAGAAAAAGATGGCTTGATCAATAAGAAAGAAGGTTACACTATCCAGCACAAAAATGGCGAGCTGATCATCAACGGTAAAAAGCAACCCGCAGATGTTTACAATAAATACAGAACCTTTCTCAAAAAACACGAAAAATTTACTATAAAGAAGTCAGATGATGATTTTAATATTTACAATGATGACGATGATTAACCTCGCTTGCCTCTAAGCCATGAAAAGCAAAGCCGTCCCGAAAACTCGGGGCGGCTTAATTTTATACCATGGCTAACATGTATTTCATCGCTTTAGTTTTACCGGCGAACATCAATGATGAGATATTAAAATGGAAACTGTTCATGAAAGACCATTTCAACTGTTTGGTCGCCCTGCGTTCACCGGCACATATTACTCTTGTACCTCCTTTCTGGATGAACGATAATCTCGAAAGTAAATTAGAAGATGCGATCAGTCAATTCTCGCAACACCAGGTTCCGTTTGAAATAAACCTGGAAAATTTTGCTGCTTTTAAACCCAGGGTTATTTATGCAGATGTATTATCAACTCCACACTTGCAAACTTTGCACGATCAATTGCATGAATATTTAATTGCGAGGGATATCTTTCCTGTAAAAAAAGGAGACTCTTTTCACCCTCATGTAACTATTGCTACAAGGGACTTGCACAAAAAGGCTTTTTACGAGGCATGGGAAATCTTTAAAAAGGAAAACTATAAAGCGTCATGCAGGATCAAAGAAATTTCTCTGCTAAAGCACAATCAAAAAAATTGGGATGTATTATTTACATCCCAATTCCCAAACTAAGTTAAGGCAATCGTTAGTTGTACAAAAAATGTGAAGTCGATGGCATTACATCGGTTGTATTATCCTGCAGCATTTCTATATCCAGCTGAAAACCTTCATCAACTTTTACGGTAACTTTTTCCTTTATCACTTTCTTATACCCTTCTTTTTCAAAAACGAATTTATAAACACCGGGCTTTAGATCATCGAAAGAATAAGCGCCGGTTCCGTCTGTGATTACAACTTTTTCCTTTTTGGAACAAAGGTAGGCTGTGATACAAACATCCTTCAATGGTTTTTTGCCTTCAGCACCTGTCACGCTACCCATAATATCATCTTTCTTACCGGGATCCGTGTTAGCTTTGGCAATTAGAGATCCGAGGACAAAAAAAGAAATCAGCAATAGGAATTTCGGTTTCATGCGAATTAATTTGTGATCAAAGAATTTCACTTAATCACTCCCATGTATAAACAAAACTAAGTTTTTTTTATTGGATTACTAAGGGCTTCTTCAAATTCTTGCCAAACATTTTTTACGATTTCAGCTGCCGGTAAAATGTCACGTAGTAATGCGCTTCCCTGGCCTATTTCCAACTCGCCTTCATCAAGATTTCCTTCGAACATCCCTTTCTTAGCCCTTGCTCTTCCTAGTATCGCTTTTAATTCATCAATCGTTGCTCCCCTCAGTTCAGCCTGTGATACTTCTTCAAAAAATTTATTTTTCATCATCCTTACAGGCGTTAGTTGTTTCATGGTTAAGATTGTATCGCCTTCCTGCGAATGGATGACCGCGTTTTTAAATTCCATGTGAGACGATGCTTCTTCACTTGCCACAAAGCGACTGCCCATTTGCACGCCTTCAGCTCCCATTACCATTGCTGCCAGCATTTGCCTGCCATTTACGATCCCTCCAGCGGCCAATACCGGCAACTTCACTGCATTTACTACAGAAGGTACAAGCACCATCGTTGTTGTTTCTTCCCTTCCATTATGGCCCCCAGCTTCAAATCCCTCGGCCACTATAGCGTCACAACCTGCTTCTTCTGCTTTTTTTGCAAATCGGCTGCTACTTACCACATGAACCACCGTAATACCCCTTTCTTTTAGAACGCCCGTCCAGGTCTTAGGGTTACCGGCCGAAGTAAAGATAATTTTTACTCCCTCTTCAATGCAAATCTGGACGTGCTTATCAATGTCGGGATACAACAAAGGTACGTTTACTCCAAAGGAACGTCCGGTCGCGGACTTACACTTTTGAATATGTTCTTTTAAGACATCAGGATACATGGATCCGCTGCCTATCAATCCCAATCCCCCGGCATTGCTAACAGCACTGGCCAGCCGCCAACCGCTGGCCCATATCATTCCCGCCTGGACAATGGGATAATCAATGCCAAACAGTTTAGTGATGCCGTTGGAGAAGGTCATTGGTAAATAATCATCAGCATTAAAGATACGGGATGAAGTTATGAGTTACAGATTATAGGCGGTCGCCTGATACTGAAAGACAGGGTGGATAAAATCGACTCAATAAAGCGATAATTAATTAAAATTATCCTTCACTCTACATCATTTACCCATTTGCCTTAAAAAAGCTACGTGAGAAGCTATGGCAAATCGCACATTTTTAAATTCAATGTAGTGTAAACCCCGTTCCTCGCAGATCTTTTTAATAATGTCATGAAGAGCGGGATAATGAACATGAGATATTTTGGGGAATAGATGATGCTCGATCTGAAAATTCAATCCGCCTACAAACCAGGTAACGAGTTTATTTTTTGTAGCAAAATTGGCTGTGGTCTTTATCTGGTGAACAGCCCACTCATCTTCCATTTTGCCGGTTTCCAGGTCAGCCACCGGAAAAGAAGTATGTTCAACCGTATGTGCAAGCTGGAAAACAAGACTCAATACGAAACCTGCCACCAGCGTGAAGATGAGAAAACTGATAAGCCATGATTCAAACCCCACCATATAAACAGGCAGGCCGATAAACAGAAAGAGATGAACCAATTTGAAACCCCAGAAAATAAAATGATCGCTCAACTTCATTTTTTTAACCGGCGTGTTTCCAATTCTGCCTTTAAAATATTTCTGATAATCCAATATAAATATCCAGAAGATGTAGAGCATGGAATACAGTATCCAGAAATATATATGCTGGTACTTGTGTAGCCTGTATTTTTTTTGAGTACTGCTCATGCGCAGCCAGGGCTGAATATCAATATCATCATCTACACCATCTATGTTTGTATATGCATGATGAATGACATTGTGCTTCACATTCCACATAAAACTATTGCCTCCAAGAATGTTCAGTGAAAAAGCAGCAAGCCGATTCACCCATTTGTACTTACTAAAACTGCCATGTGCCCCGTCATGCATCACATTAAAACCAATTGCCGCCACAAGGCCTCCTAATAGTATGCTTTCAAACACCTGCCATAGTACAGGCGGGGTAAAGAATACCAGATGAACGTAAATAAATGCAAAACTCATCATTAATACGACGGCTTTTATAAAGAGTTGATAATTGCCGGTTGTAGAGCGACCGACTTCGAGAAAGTACTCACTGATTTTTGCTTTCAATTCTGCATGAAATGAATGGTGGATATTGGAAAACTTGGGAAGACTCATGAAAGTATTTTATAAAGAAACAATCTGCGAAGTTAGCTTAATAAACTCAAATGCAGGTGAAATTTGTTGGCAAGAGACAAAAAAAAACGCTTCATCCGGTTTTAAAAAGTTACCTTTGCGGATATTTGAGTTCTGCAGCATTTGTTACAGCCCCCACGTCTGTTTTTATTTTGAGTTTCATTCTGCAAGCTTCTCAGATGGTGCAATTTTTAACGTAAAATCATCGATATGACAAATGAAGCAATCATTAAACATGTAGAAGCAGAAAATAATACCGATAAACCGCTAAATATTCATTTCAGGCAACGTGATACTATCAAAGGTTTGTTTATCAAGAGCGAAGATTATAATGATCTGAAGTCAAAAAATTTATGGCGGATAGTAACTAATGCCAATATAGAGCGATGGGAAAAAACAAAGGATGTAAATCTTGCCCGCATTTTCAATGGGGTTGAATTTACAAGATTATCAGAAGTGGTTTAACGTTTTCTTTCACTAAAAAATAATTCATTATGTTCCTGCAGACATGGAACAAGTACTTGCCTGTTATCAAGATCCTTCTCAAACGTTCGGTGAATGGTGAGCAAACGCTGGATATGAACAGCAGTGATTTTCAGCGGGCCTCGGGTGGGAAAAAAATAAAATTTACTTTTTCGATCCAATTGACCAAAGGCCGTGGCCAGGCGGGAGAAAATTTTCCGCCCATTGCAAAAGATCTGATTTCTGTATTGCAACAGGACAATACAACGAGCAAGTTCATGCAACAGCGCGAACTTGAATTTACGATGAACAGCAATTTTCAGTTATACATCAAAAACAATACTCTTCTCGAAAAACCGGTCGAACAAACCAACGGAGAAATAACCGAAACAGAAAAAGCAGATTCCGATGACTCTGTTAACAGCTGAATAATAGGCCTACACTTCCCACCCCTAATGTATGAGTATGTTCGGGCTTCATCCTATAGAAAATGAAGGGTTACAACGCTAAGCATTTCTGCCAGAAAGCCTGCAAATAATAATTGATTTTTTCGGATAAAACAGATCCTATTTGTTTATGGGTTTTCGCGTATAATTAGTGAAACTGCGTTTTCAACATCTTCTTTCATTATGCAAAAAGACCCTATGGACAGTTCAAAGTGGCAGAAGTCGCAGTTATTTTTGAGGTCTTCGGTATTTCGTCCCTACGCAAGGGTGGTCAGACCAATTTTACATTTATTGCACTGGCCCCCTTCGGGCCCCATTCAATTTCAAAACTTACATTATCATGATGCTGTATCTGTTGCGAACAATTATTCACATGTACAAAAAGACTTTCGCCTGATTGTTGGTCTCTTATAAATCCATAACCTTTTGCTTCGTTAAGAAACGTCACTTTCCCCTTTCTTATAAGATCTTCAGGATCGACAGGTTTCTGTTCAGGCACACCAATTACAATATCCTCTACCTTTATGATTTTCTTCCTTGCAGGATCTGGTGGAGTTGAAGATATGACTCCGTTTTCATCCACATAGGCCATCATATTTTCAAGGTCACCAGTCTTTGCTGTTTCTTTTCTGTGTTTTTTTCTTTCCTCTTTTTCTTTTTTTGCCTTTTGTTTTTGCTTTTCTCTCTCTTTTTTATTCCATGTTTCCCTCGATTTACCCATGATTAATTCTTTTGATTTTAAGTTTTCGACCAATCATGAAAGATACGTCAATTTTCGTTGAGGTCGCAGTTAAACTTTCACTAGCCAAGCTTAGAAAGCCAGGATCAATAATAAATCGGGGCTTAAGGATATTAAGCTTATCTTCACAAAGTGATTAGTTCTTCAAAATTTAGTATGACTTAACTCCATTTTTGCTTTTTAGTAATAGTTCAGTTTACTCAGCTTTTTTCTGCAGACTTACATCACACCTGACTTTCTATCGTTAACTTTTAATTCATTGATCCATGAACATGTACGTTTCGAATTTGAGTTTTCATACTACTGATGAAGACCTGAGAAAATTATTTACGCAGTACGGTACTGTATCTTCCGCAAAAGTGATCACCGACCGTGAGACCGGTCGAAGCCGGGGTTTTGGGTTTGTTGAAATGGAATCTTCCAAGGAAGCAAATGAAGCCATGAAGAACCTTGACAACAAAGAAATTGAAGGCAGACCAATATCAGTGACTGTTGCCAGGGAAAGGGAAAACAAGGGAAGTGGTAATTCTGGTGGCAGAAAAAAATGGTAGTAAAAAATCCGGAAGCCATTCTCTCCTTCCTGCAAATTGTCCTTAGCGATAACAGGCTCTTTGATTAATAAATACCTCAACCTAACCGAGGTCAATATCCGTGTTGTCGCCAATATTCAGTGTTCTTGTTTCGCCCTTTATTTCTGTATCGCTTCCTATCAGTGAGGCGTCAAGCACAATATCAAAAAGATTGGAGTAAGCGCCAATAATAGAATTTTTTATGATGGAATAATCGATTGTTGTATTCTCTCCGACGGCCACATTCGGGCCAATAATAGAATTTTTTATGTTACACCCGGCAGCTATGCTCACTGGCTGAATGACCACCGTGTTTTCAAAGTGAAGTCCCTCCTCAATCTTACCTCCAAATTTCTTCAGCAGAGTTGCGTTAGATTCGAGCAAGGTTTCTTTTCTGCCACAATCAAACCAGTTTTCCACCCTGAATGCCTTAAATTTTGCACCTGCCTTTATCATGCAATCCAGGGCATCGGTTATACTGTACTCGCCGTGAGTGCGCAGGCCTTGCTTAATATTTGTTTCAAGACATTGAAACATCTGGTCGCTTTCCTTTATTTTATAAAGGCCCACCAGCGCCATGTTACTTTTGGGAATATGAGGTTTCTCTACCACGTGCTCGATCATTCCTTCCTCATTCATCTCAGCCACACCAAAATCCCGTGGATCATCAACTTTTTTTACTCCCAACATCGAATAGGGACTGTTGATCACCTCGTGTACATCGTACTCGCAAATGGTATCGCCAAGGGAAACGAATATTTCTTCACCATTCACTATACTACGGGTAAGTCTTACGGCATGACCAATACCCTGGCGATCGGTTTGATGAACAAAATGCGCGATAAGCTGGGGATATTTTTCGCGGATATAATCCTGTATTTTATCACCGAGATAACCTACTATAAAAATAAATTCCTTTATGCCGGCTTCATAAAGCTGATCAACAATGATACTCAGGACCGTTTTGCCGGCCAGCGGGATCAAAGCCTTGGGTTGAGTGTAAGTATGAGGTCTCAGTTTTGTTCCTGCACCTGCTACGGGAATGATTGCCTTCATTCTTGTTTTTTTGTATGCTAATCAGCCCATGAAAGTAACGAAATTTAATTTTTGAATTGCCAGACAGTTTTAAAGCACTTATATTTAAAGTGCCCATTATGATCCTTAGATCACACATAGTTTTTTTATTGCTATTCGTTTTCACGCGAGGCGTTGCACAAACTGCCAATACGTCCAAAAAGCAATTACAAATCGATTCGCTTCTTAAAACCATTTATAAAACTGATGCACCGGGCATCTCGATTTCTATCATCGAAAAAGAGAACCTGATCTTCAAAAACGGCTATGGAATCGCTGATCTTGAAACAAAAACGGCCCTCAATTCAAAAACCAATTTTAATATCGGTTCGCTCACGAAGCAATTCACGGCCCTTGCCATTTTGCAGCTTGCTGAAAGCAAAAAGCTTTCCCTCGATGATCACCTGGAAAAATTTTTTCCTGGGCTGGATAAAAAAGTGGCTGAAATTGTTACTGTAAAGGAGCTGCTGACACACAGCTCCGGGATTATTGATCATTATGACCTGACTGATACAAAAAGTCTTAAACATGCACATATCAACGATGTGCTGAATGCAATTAAAAATACTGATTCAACTTATTTCCCTCC
>Ga0070690_100001208_pt1 | contig 13347 bp, 4 predicted proteins | sample KBSS33HmetaG_FD_64671 | JGI IMG/M metagenome (GOLD analysis project Ga0070690, IMG submission 64671) | Switchgrass rhizosphere microbial communities from Kellogg Biological Station, Michigan, USA - KBS S3-3H metaG | ecosystem: Host-associated > Plants > Roots > Rhizosphere ... | reverse complement strand
GAGCGTCGTCCAGGTTTCGGTGGCGGGCGACCAGAGCTCGGCGGCGAGCACGGCATTGTCGACGCCGAGCGCGTCGGTGTTGGGACCGCCGCCGGTCGCGAGGACGGTGCCGTCGGGTAGCAGCGTCAGCGTGTGATACGTTCGCGCGAAATTCATGGACGCGGTTTGCCGCCATGCCGGCGTCGGCTGGTTCATGTCCAGCACATAGGTCGTTGCCGTCGAGGGAATCACCGGCTGGTCCGGGTCGACCGAGCGGCCGGACTTGAGGATCTTGCCCGGCGCGTACATCGCAGAGCTGCCGCCGTCGACGGCAGTCGTCGGGTCGACGGCCGACCAGGTCTGCGTCGGGATGTCGAGCACCCGGCTGACGATCGGAGCCTCGGTCGTGGCGGCCGCGAGCACGCGCCCGTCTCCCAGCACGAACATGTGCGGGTAGTACGGGAAGCTCATGCTCGCGCCGGTGAGCTGCGTCCAGGACGCGAGCTGCGGATCGAACACTTCCGGAATGGTGGCGACGCACCCGCCGCAATCGATCTCGCCCGCCGTGACGAGCATGCGTCCATCCGGAAGCGCAGTGACGGTCGGATACCAGCGGCCGACGGCCATCGGCGCGACCCGCGACCACGTGCGCGTCGCCGGATCGAAGAGATTGGTATCCCGCAGCCCGATGTGGGCGCCGTTGTGGCCTCCCGCGACCAGCGCCCTGCCGTCGGGGAGCAGGCACTGGCCGCCGCAGAAGATATTGGTCAGGCTGTTCGGAACCGAGGTGAAAGTGCCGCCGGCGGGGTTCCAGAGCGTCGCCTGGTTGCCGAAGTCCTGCCCGTCCCAGGCGAGGATTTCACCCGTCGCGAGCAGGTTCGCGTGCACGGCGACGATCGGCCAGGCCACCGGCGCGGCCCACTGGCCGGCAGTGGAACCGGTCGGGGTTCCCACCGTGACGGCGACCGCGGCGCTCGTGGTGCTGTTGCCGGCGGAATCGGTCGCCCTGGCCTGCAGAACGTGGTCTCCGGCAATCGACGTCGCCGTATCCCAGGCGACGCTGAATGGCGCGGACGTCACCGGCGAGCCGAGCGGCGAGCCGTCGAGCATGAACTGCACCGAAGCGACGCCCACGTCGTCGGTGGCGTTGGCCGCCACCGACACGGTGTTCGTGACGTTGGCGCCGTTCGCGGGCGAAGTGATGTTGACCGCCGGCGGAGTGGTATCGGACTGCGGCGGCGGCGCAGCGCCCGCAACCGGCGTGAGCATGTCGACCTGGATCTCGGCGGCGCTGAGGGCGCGGTTGTAGATGCGCACCTCGTCGATCAGGCCGGCGAAGTTTTCGCCCACGTAGGCGTCCGCGCCGATCTGCAGGGTGTCCGCAGTGGGCGCCAGAGGCGCGGTCTGCGCCACGCTTGCCACCTGCACTCCGTTCACGAACAGCCGTATCGTCGAGCCGTCGAACGTCGTCGCCAGGTGCGTCCAGGCGTTCACCGGTATGACCGAGGGGCCGAATACGTTCCTGTTGCCGTTGGTCCAGTTGCCCCCCACGCCCGGCACATTGCCGTGGTCGGTGGAGGCCATGAGGTAATAGCCATCCACGTTCTTGTCGACGATCGCGCGCCATCCCGTTGGCGTCTGGGTCGGGAACACCCACGCCTCCAGCGTCATCGCGGTGGTCAGGCGAAGCGAGGGTGCATCGGGGATCGTGACCTGCGCGCTGGCGCCGTTGAACACGAGCGCATTGCCGAACTTGCCCGCGGTCCACGTGGTTCCGCTTGCAACGCCGTTGTTGTTCTGGCCGGAGATGTCGCGGATCGCCGTGCCCGCGCCTTCGTCGAATCCATACGCCGCGACCAGGCCGCTCGTATCCGGCGTCAGCGTCGTCACCGTGACGATGCTCGACCAGGCGCTCAAGTTGCCCGCGGCGTCGGTGGCGCGCACCCAGTAGCGGTAGGTGGTCGTCGCCGAGAGTCCCGTGTCGCTGTAGGTCGTGCCAGTCGGCGATGCGATCGTGGTCCACGTGGAGCACCCGGCGCCCTGGCAGCGCTGCAGGATGTAGCCGGTCACCGCGACGTTGTCGGTGGAAGCCGTCCAGCTCAGGTTGACCTGGCTTGCGCTCGCCGCGGTCGCCGTCAACCCAGTGGGCGTCGTCGGGGCGGTGAGGTCCGGCGCCGGCGTGGTGGCAGACGCAACGGTCGAATAGCCGCCGAGGTTCCCCGCCGCATCGACGGCACGCACGCGATAGCTGTAGCTGGTCGAGGCGGTGAGTGCCGTGTCGTTGAAGCTCGTGCCGGTGGGTGCGGCGATTTGCGCGAAGGTGCTGCAGCCGCTGCCGGAGCAGCGCTCCAGCTGATAGCCGATCACGCCCACGTTGTCGGTGGCCGCGGTCCAGCTCACGCTGATCTGGCTCTGGCTTGCGGCGATCGCGGCGAGCCCGCCTGGCGCGCCGGGCGGAGTCGTATCGGGTGCCGCGGCAGTGGTCGCGTTCACCGTGTTCGAGTTGCCGCTGACGTTGCCTGCAGCATCGACTGCGCGCACTCGGAACCGATAGGTCGTCGAAGGTGCAAGTCCGGTGTTGCTGAAGGTCGTGACGCCCGAGGTGCCGATCTGCGCGAACGTCGTGCAGGTGGAACCTGTGCAGCGGAGGATCTGATATCCGGTCACGCCGACGCTGTCGGTGGAGGCGGTCCAGGCGAGGTCGACCTGCGCGCTGCCGGCCGCCTTGGCCGAGAGGCCGGTCGGCGCCGTCGGGGCCGTCGTATCGGGCACGGCAAGCGTCGTGGCGGAAGCGACGCTCGAGTAGGCGCCGAGGTTTCCGGCGGCGTCGACGGCGCGCACGCGGTAGCTGTAGCTCGTGCTGGCGGTGAGCCCCGTGTTGTTGAAGGTGGTGCCGCTCAGCGTGAAGATCTGGGCGAACGTGGTGCACCCGTCTCCCTGGCAACGCTCGACCCGATAGCCAGTCACGCCGACGTTGTCGGTGGCCGCACCCCAGGAGAGATTGACCTGGGTCGAGCCCGAAGCGGTCGCGGTCAGCGTGCCGGGCGCGGTCGGCGCGACAGTGTCGAGGACCGGCGGGGGCGGCGTGCCCACCGCGACGCCCATGTCGGCCTGGATCTCGGCCGCGCTCAGTGCGCGGTTGTAGACGCGCACCTCGTCAATGCGGCCGGCGAAGAACTCGTTCGGATAGGAATCGCCGCCGATCTGCAGGGTGCCCGTCGTGGTGCGCAGCGGCGCGGTCTGGGCCTGGCTCGCGACCTGTGCGCCATTCACGAACAGGCGCACGGTGGTCCCGTCGAAGGTGGTCGCGAGGTGCGTCCAGGTGTTGACCGGCAGCACCGAGGGGCCGAAGACGTTCTTGTTGCCGTCGGTCCATGTGCCGCCGACCCCCGGACGATTGCCGTTGTCCGTGGACGCCATGAGGTAGTAGCCGTCCACGGTCTTGTCGACGACCGCGCGCCACCCGGTCGGCGCCGTGGTCGGGAAGACCCACGCCTCGAGCGTCATGCTCGTAGTCAGCTGCAGCGACGCTGTATTCGGCACGGTGACGCGCGCGTTCGTGCCGTTGAAAACGAGCGCGTTGCCGAACTTTCCGGCCGTGGACCAGGTGGTTCCGCTCGCGACGCCGTTGTTGTTGCGTCCCGATGCATCGCCGATCGCCGTACCCGAGCCTTCCTCGAAGCCGTAGGCGGCGACCAGGCCGTTCGGCGTTTGCGCCTGGGCAGGTACGGCAAGGAGCGTGGCGGCGCAGAGGAAGAAGGATCGGGCGGACCTCGATCGGGGCATTTCTTTGCTCTCCAAGCGAATGCGTGATTCTCCCGACGTCACGCTTCGCTTTTATTGCATCAACAATGGACCCGGGCGCGCCCCCCGACCTAAATGCGCGCCCGACGTTCTAACACCGCGCCGAATCATGCCACCAAATTTTTACTTCCGGGTGTCGGCTTTCTTTACACCGACCGACCGGAAGGTTATCTGCGGACGCTCAGTGATCCTTGAGGGCTGACTCGCCCCAGCGGTACTCGACCGCGGGGGCACAGGTGCGCGCTTTCACCGCGTACCGGGCGACGGTATCCGCGGCAAGGCTGCCGTGCTCGACGACGTCGAGCGGAAGGCGGCCGTCGGCGGCGACGCGCTGGCGTTTCCGGCTCACCGTGCCCGAGGCGCGAGTTTCGATCTCGACCTCCTGGCCCGCGGGAAAGCCGTCGGCGAGCGCGATGAAGCGGTTGCCGTAGAGCGAGATCAGCTCGAGCGACAGGGAGCACGAGCCGTCGCGTGCGGCGATCGGGTAGGGCACCACGCGCGCGAAAGCCGTCGTCTTCTGGTCGGCCGTGGCGATGGCCACCCACCAGGCGGCGCCGCGGGGATAGGGCCCGACGTCGAGCTCGATACCGTCGCGCAGCTCGGGGACGACTTCGTTGAAATCGCGGCCGAAACCCTTGGTCCACACGCCGAAGGCCTGGCCCTGGGGCAGGCCTTTCACGCGCAGCCTGTACTTCACCGAGTCGCCTGCTGCACCGCGCGCGGCTTCGATCAATTCCAGGCTCAGCCCCGGGGTGGCGCGCCGCGGGTCGAGCGTGGTGCTGCTATGCCGGGCGTGGGCCGCGGTGGCGCCGGCGAGGGCCAGCGCGGCCAGGGCGACGCGCCAGGCCATCGCTATTGAAGCTGCACGATCGAGGCCACCGAAGGCACGCCGTTCGTGTTGAGTATGAAGAGCATGTAGTGCCCGGGTGGCGCGAGGTTGGCGTTGGCCGGGGTCTGCACGCTCAGCGTACCCGATCCGGCGGTGAACGACAGCTGGACGATGCGCTGGTTGGTGTTGAAGCTGTGGGTGGTCGTGCCGAGCTTCATCAGCACCACCGAGCCGATGCTCGCCGCGTCGGGGGTCTGGACGCTGATGCCGGCGCCGTAAGTCGTCGTCGTGGGCGCCGAGGTGATCACCGGCCGCGCGCCCTTGAAGAGGTAGGGCGGCGAGAAGATCTCGGAGCTCTTCTGGTCGGTCGGCGCGTCGCCGCCGTTGAAGCGACCGCCGCCGAGAACCAGGACGCGCGCGTCCGGCAGCAGCAGCGCGTTGGAATGGTAGAGGCGCGGCCGCTGCATGCTCGCGAGCGTCGTCCACGTTTCAGTGGCAGGCGACCACAGCTCGGTGGCGAGCACGGCGTTGTCCACTCCGATGGCGTCGGTGGTAGGACCGCCGCCGGTGGCGAGGACGGTGCCGTCCGGCAGCAGCGTCAGCGTGTGGAAGGTGCGCGCGAAGTTCATTGGCGCGGTCTGCCGCCAGCGCGGCGTCGGCTGGTTCATGTCGAGCACGTACGTCGTCGCCGTCGACGGAATCACCGGCTGGTCGGGATCGACCGAGCGGCCCGACTTCAGGATCTTGCCGGGAGCGTACATCGCAGAGCTGCCGCCGTCGACCGCGGTCGGATCCACGACCGACCAGGTCTGCGTCGCGATGTTGAGCACGCGGCTGACGATCGGCGCTTCGGTCGTGGCGGCCGCGAGCACGCGCCCGTCTCCCAGCACGAACATGTGCGGGTAGTACGGGAAGCTCTGGCTCGCGCCGGTGAGCTGCGTCCAGTGATCGAACTGCGGATCGTAGATCTCCGGGATCGGGGCGAAGCATCCGCCGCAATCGATCTCGCCGGAGGTCACCAGCATGCGTCCGTCCGGAAGCGCAGTGACGGTCGGATACCAGCGGCCGACGGCCATCGGCGCGACCCGCGACCACGTGCGCGTCGCCGGATTGAAGATATTCGCGTCGGGCAGCCCGACATGCGCGCCTATGTGGCCGCCGACGACGAGCGCTCTGCCGTCGGGCAGCAGGCACTGGCCGCTGCAGAACATGTTGGTCAGGCTGTTCGGCACCGAGGTGAACGTGCCGGTCGCCGGATTCCAGACGCGCGCCTGGTTGCCGAAGTCCTGCCCGTCCCAGGCGAGGATTTCGCCTGTCGGGAGCAGGGCCGCATTCACCGCAACGATGGGCCAGCCTAGCGGCGCGGCCCACTGGCCGGAAGTGGAGCCGGTCGGCGTCCCGACCGAAACCGGCACTGCGGCGCTGGTCGTGCTGTTGCCGGCGAAGTCGGACGCCCGGGCCTGCAGCACATGGCTGCCCGAAATAGCCGTTGCCGTATCCCATGCCACGCTATAGGGCGAGTTGATGACCGGCGCGCCGAGCGGCGAGCCATCGAGCAGGAACTGAACCGAAGCGACGCCAACGTCGTCGGTAGCGTTTGCAGAAACCGACACGGTGTTCGTGACGGTAGCGCCGGACGCGGGCGAAGTGATGTTGACCGCCGGCGCAGTGGTATCGGACTGCGGTGGCGGAGCCGCACCGGCGACTGGCGTGAGCATGTCGACCTGGATCTCGGCCGGGCTGAGGGCGCGGTTGTAGATCCGCACCTCGTCGATCAGGCCAGCGAAGTACTCGGTTGGGTAGAAGTCCGCGCCGATCTGCAGCGTGGCCGTCGTCGGCGCCAGAGGCGCGGTCTGCGCCTGGCTCGCCACCTGCACGCCGTTGACGAAGAGCCGCACCGCCGCGCCGTCGAAGGTCGTCGCCAGGTGCGTCCAGGCGTTCACCGGCAGCACAGAGGGCGCGAAGATGTTCTGGTTCCCGTTGGTCCAGGTGGCTCCCGCGCCCGGGCGATTGCCGTTGTCGGTGGAGGCCATGAGGTAGTAGCCATCCACGTTCTTGTCGATGATCGCGCGCCACCCCGTCGGCGCGGTGGTCGGGAACACCCACGCCTCGAGCGTCATCGCGGTGGTCAGGCGAAGCAAGGGCGCATCCGGGATCGTGACCTGCGCGCTGGTGCCGTTGAACACGAGCGCATTGCCGTACTTGCCCGTGGTCCAGGCCGTTCCGGTCACGGCGCCATTGTTGTTCTGCCCGGAGGCGTCTCGGACCACCGTCCCCGTGCCTTCGTCGAATCCGTAGGCCGCGACCAACCCGGTGGTATCCGCGGCGAGCGTGGTGACGGTGACGATGCTCGACCAGCCGCTCAGGTTGCCGGCGGCATCCGTCGCGCGCACCCAGTAACGGTACGTGGTCGTGGCCGTCAGCCCGGTGTCGCTGTAGGTCGTGGCGGTGGGGGTTGCGATCGTGGTCCACGCGCTGCATCCGGCGCCCTGGCAGCGCTGCAGGATGTAGCCGGTCACCGCCACGTTGTCGGTCGATGCCGTCCAGCCCAGGTTGACCTGGCTTGCGCTCATGGCGGTCGCGGTCAATCCGGTGGGCGTGGTCGGAGCGGTGGTGTCCGGCGCCGGCGTGGTGGCGGACGCGACGGCCGAATAGCCGCCGAGGTTTCCTGCGGCGTCGACGGCGCGCACGCGATAGCTGTAGCTCGTGGAGGCGGTGAGTCCGGTGTCGTTGAAGCTCGTCCCCGTGGGCGCGGCGATCTGGGCGAACGCGCTGCAACCGCTGCCGGAGCAGCGCTCGAGCTGGTACCCGGTGACGCCGACGTTGTCGGTAGCCGCAGTCCAGCTCACGCTGACCTGGCTCTGGCTTGCCGCGACCGCGGCAAGCCCGCCGGGCGCGCTGGGCGGAGTCGTGTCGGGCGCGGCCGGCGTGGTCGCATTCACCGTGTTGGAGTTGCCGCTGACGTTGCCCGCGCCGTCGACCGCGCGCACGCGGTAGCGGTAGGTCGTGGAAGCGGCGAGCCCGGTGTTGCTGAAGTTCGTGACGCTCGAGGTGCCGACCTGCGCGAAGGTCGTGCAGGTGGAGCCCGTGCAGCGCAGGATCTGATAGCCGGTCACGCCGACGTTGTCGGTGGACGCGGTCCAGGCGAGGTCGACCTGAGTGCTGCCAGACGCCTTCGCCGAGAGGCCGGTCGGCGCGCTCGGGGCGGTGGTGTCCGGTGTCGCGAGCGTGGTCGCGGTAGCGACGCTCGAGTAGCCGCCGAGGTTTCCGGCGGCATCCACGGCGCGCACGCGGTAGCTGTAGCTCGTGCTGGCGGTGAGCCCCGTGTTGTTGAAGGTGGTGCCGCTCAGCGTGAAGATCTGGGCGAACGTGGTGCACCCGTCTCCCTGGCAGCGCTCTACCCGGTAACCCGTCACCGCCACGTTGTCGGTCGCAGCGGTCCAGGACAGATTGATCTGCGTAGCGCTCGCCGCGGTGGCCGACAGCGACGGCGGCGCGCTCGGCGGCGTGGTGTCGGGCGCCGTCGTGGCGGCCGAAGCGACGTTCGAGTATCCGCCGAGATTGCCCGCGGCGTCGGCGGCGCGTACGCGGTAGCTATAGCTCGTGCCCGCCGTAAGTCCGGTGTCGCCGAAGCTCGTGCCCGTCGGCGTGGCAATCTGCGTGAACGTGGAGCATCCCGCGCCCGCACAGCGCTCCACGCGATAGCCGGTGACACCGACGTTGTCGGTCGCCGCGCCCCACGCGAGATTGACCTGCGTCGAGCCCGCGGCCGTCGCGGTCAACGTCCCCGGCGCGCTCGGTGCGACGGTGTCGAGGACGGGCGGGGCCGGGGTGCCCACCGCGACGCCCATGTCGGCCTGGATCTCGGCCGCGCTCAGCGCTCGGTTGTAGACGCGCACCTCGTCGATGAGGCCCGCGAAGTTCTCGCCGGTATAAGCGTCACCGCCGATTTGCAGAGTTGCCGTCGTAGTCGCCAGTGGCACGGTCTGCGCCAGGCTCGCCACTTGCACGCCGTTGACGAAGAGGCGCACCGTCGTTCCGTCGAACGTCGACGCCAAATGAGTCCAGGTGTTGACCGGCAGCACCGAGGTGCCGAATACGTTCTTGTTGCCATTCGTCCAGGTGCCGCCCGCACCGGGACGATTGCCGTTGTCCGTCGACGCCATGAGGTAATAGCCGTCGACGTTCTTGTCGATGACCGCGCGCCAACCGGTCGGCGCAGTGGTCGGAAAGACCCACGCCTCGAGCGTCATCGCCGTCGTCAGCTGGAGCGCTGCTGCATTCGGCACGGTGACCACCGCGTTGGTGCCGTTGAAGACGAGCGCGTTGCCGAATTTTCCGGCGGTGGACCACGTCGTTCCGCTCGCGACGCCGTTGTTGCTCTGTCCGGTTACATCGCCGATCGTCGTCCCCGAGCCTTCTTCGAATCCGTAGGCCGCGACGAGGCCGGGAATGGTCTGCGCATGCGCCGGTGCGGCGGACAGCAACGCCGACCCCGCAACGATGGACGCGATGAACGTGGATCGAAACATCTCGCTGCCCCCAACGAATGCATGAGCCGAGGTGCTCACGCTTCGCTTTTATTGCATCGACAAATGGAGCGGCGCGCTCTCCCGGATTGCCTGCGCGCCGCGTTCTAACACGCTCTCCAATCATGCCACCAACTTTTATCCCGCGGTATTGCGTCGCGATAAGAAAAAAAGCTCGCGATGTCGAATTTTTTTACAGCGCACGAAGCGAGCGTCGCGCGCATGCGAGACACGGATGATCGACGCGAGCAAAGAGACAAACGATGAGCGCGACTTAAGCTTAGCGACAGCTTGAAAAGCTGCCGCGATAGCTACATCGGGCCATTACGAGTGCGATCAAACCCTTATGGTAAAAGGGGAGAGAAAATCGAACGGCGAACGGCGAGATGACTAGCATCGGCCGCACTTTGGTGCGCGGCAGCGCATGGATGATCGGCTTCCGCCTGCTCGACCGCTCGGTGGGGCTGGTCAGCATGCTGGTGCTGGCGCGCGTCCTGACGCCGGCGGACTTCGGTCTCGTGGCGATGGCGACCGCCATGATCGCCTTCGTCGAGCTGTTCGGCTGGCTCGGGCTCGACGTGGCGCTGATCCAGCGTCCTGGGGCGACGCGCGAGCACTTCGACAGCGCATGGACGATGAACGTGCTGATCGGAGCGTCGGTCGCGCTCGTGCTGCTCGCCTCCGCATGGCCGCTGGCGTGGTTCTACGGCGATCCCCGGCTGATCCCGCTGGTCGCGTTCCTCTGCCTGGGGCCCCTGATCCAGGGAAGCGAGAACATCGGCGTGGTGGCGTTCCGCAAGGAGCTGAACTTCGACCGGGAGTTCCGCTTCCTCCTGAGCAAACGGCTGCTCTCGTTCGCGATCACGGTCTCGCTCGCGCTGTGGCTGCGAAGCTACTGGGCGCTCGCCATCGGCATGGTGTCCGGGCGCGTGGCGGGAGTCGCCATCAGCTATGCGCTGCACCCGTTCCGGCCGCGCTGGTCGCTTTCGCGAGCCGGCGATCTGCTGCACTTCTCCGTCTGGCTGGTGGTCCAGAACGTGTTCGTGTTTCTCAAGGATCGCGCGCCCGACTTCATCATCGGCAAGTTCGCCGGCGCCCATGCGCTCGGCATGTGGAGCCTGGCCAACGAGCTCTCGAACCTCGTCGGGACCGAGCTCATCATGCCGATGAACCGCGCCGCGCTGCCGACGTACTCGAAGCTGGCGGAGGATCGCGCTGCGCTCGGCGCCGCGTACCTGACAGCCGCCGGCCTGGTTGCCTTGCTGGTGATGCCTCTGATCGTGGGGCTCGCCGCGGTCGCCCCGATGGTGGTGGCGGTCCTCCTGGGACCCCAGTGGCAGGAGGTCGGGCCCCTGATCAGCCTGCTCGCCTTTCACGGGCTGGTCGACGTTTTCCTGCGCACGGCGGCGGCCGCGGTGCTCGCGAGCGGCCGCCCGGTCGTGTACGTGAAGATCTACGCCCTCCAGGTCTGCGTGCTGCTGCCGCTGTCGTTCTGGCTGACGCGCGAGTACGGGGTCCAGGGTGCGGTCGTGGCGACGGTGGGAACGGCGCTCGTGTTGCTGCCGCTGAATGCGACCCTGGTCGCGCGTGCGCTCGGCGTGACTGCGCGGCAGCTGCTGGCGGCCGTGTGGCGGCCGCTGGTGGCAGCGGCGATCATGTACGGGGTGACGGTGCTGGCGCAGCCGCCGGTCGATGCCGCTGCGCTGACGGCGGGCCGCGGCCTCATGCTGCTCGCGATCTTCGTGCCGCTCGGGGCTGCGACGTATATCGCCGCCGAGCTGGCGATCTGGCTCGGCTGCGGCCGTCCCGCCGGTGCGGAAGCCACTCTGCTCGCCCAGGCAGCCGGCTATTGGCGGCGAATGACGGGACGCGCGGAGGTGTCGTAAGCCAGGACGCTCAAGCAGCGCTGGACCGCGAGCTGGTAACAGGGATCGCCTGGACCGCGGTCTTGCGCTGGTCGGCGCAGATCATCAGTTGGATCGCGACCGCGGTCGCCGCGCGGCTACTCGCCCCGGGCGACTACGGCGTCGTGTCGATGGCGATGCTCGCGGTCGGCCTGGTGCGGATGGTGGACGACATCGGGCTCGACGCCGTCCTGGTGCAGGACCGCGGCATCGCCGGCGATTCGCAGGCGCGCCTCGCAGGCCTCGCCATCCTGATCGGGGCGAGCGCATCGGCGCTCATGGCGCTGCTCGCGCAGCCGATCGCGGCTTTTTTCAGGGAGCCGGAGGTCGCCGTCGTCGTCGGCGTGCTGGGCACGCTGACCCTGATCGAGGCCCTGCAGGTCATCCCGCGCGCCGGCCTTCAGCGCGCGCTCGAGTACCGGCGGCTGGCATGGGCACAGTTTATCCAGGTGGTGGCGACGCAGAGCGTCCTCGTCGCGGGTGCCTACCTCGGCTGGCGCTATTGGGCGTTGGTCTCCAGCACGCTCGCCGGGGCGGCGGTCGTGACGGTGCTGCTGATTGCCTGGCATCCGTATGCCGTGCGCTGGCCCCGCGACATGATGAAGCTGACCGCACCGCTGGTGCAGGGCGGGCGGATCCTCGTGTCGCGGGTCGCGTGGTATGCCTATTCGTCCGCGGACCAGACCATCGTCGGCCGCCTGCTTGGAAAGGACGCGCTGGGGGCGTACTCGTTTGCGACCACGTTCTCGACCACCATCTCCCAGGAGATTTCCTCGGTCGTGATCAGGGTGGTGCCCGGCGTGTTCTCGTCGGTTCAGGACCGCCGCGATCAGCTGCGGCGCTACTTCCTCATCCTGACGGAGCTGCTGGCCTATCTCACGTTGCCGGTTTCGTTCGGCATCGCGGTCACGGCCGATCTCCTGGTGCGAATCGTTCTGGGGCCCCAATGGGACGCCGTTGTCGTGCCGCTGCAGGTGCTGTGCTTGTACGCGGCGTTCTACTCGTGCCAGATCCTCAATGCGCACGTGCTGCTGTGGACCGGCCAGTTCCGCGCAAACATGTGGCTGAACGTGCTCGCGGCGGTATTGCTGCCCATCGCCTTCTACATCGGAGCCCAGGGAGGCCTCCCGGGCGTGGCCTGGTCCTGGGTCATCGCGTTCCCGCTGGTGAACGTTCCCGCCTTCGTCATCGGGTTCCGCACGATCCGGATCGGTCTGCGGGCCTGGGTGAAGGCGATCTGGCCCGCGTTGGCCGCATCTCTGGCCATGTACGCGGCCGTGCTCGCGCTGCGCGGCGCATTGCCGGACGCAATGCCCGCGCCGGTGCAGGCAGCGTTGAGCGTGGCCGCGGGCGGTCTGGTCTATGCGGCGGTGCTCTGGGGGTTCTTCCGCCGGCGCGTGGTCGCCGTGGTCGACTTCCTGCGCTTGATCCGGTCGGCTTAAGCCGGCCAGAGCTCCCGCATCAGCGCCGAGCGGTCCCAGGCGGCGCGTCTTGCGAGGAACCCGAGCAATCCCAGCTTGGCTCTGAAGCCGAGCGGGCTGTGGAGCAGGCGGCGCGCCAGCCCCCAGTGGTATTTCCAGGTTGCCAGGCGGACGCGGCGCGTTCCACCGCTGGAGACCAGCCTGAGCTGATGTGAATCCGATTTCCGGTCCCAGCTCGAGCATTCCTCGTGGAAGCGGCGGAAATACTGGTACTGCGGCAGCTCCTTGATCTTGCCGTAAAGGCTGAGCTCGGCCAGGAACACGGAATCCGCCGGCGGCTGCTGCATGAGAGGGAGCATCGATCGGACCGCGTCGGACCGGATGACCCCCATGAGCTGGTTGACGAGCCCGAGCTCGGTCAGCACCCGGCGGAACCGCTCGGCCGGGTCGTCCTGCGTCAGCTGGAGAGACTTCTCGTAGCGGCGGATCTCGCGCCCGTCTTCGTCGACCAGCACCGCCCGCGGGTGGCAGAGAACCAGCGACGGATCGCGCTGCATCTCGGCCATCGCGTCGGCGAGCATCGTCGGCGCCCAGAAATCATCCGCGCTCGCCAGCTTGACGTAAGGCGTGCGGACCAGGCCGAGCAGCAGGTTGAAATTGCCGTACAGGCCGACGTTCACGGCGTTGCGGTGGTAGCGGACCCGGGCATCCGCGTTCGCATAGCTTTCGCAGATCTCCTGCGTGCGGTCGGTCGACGCGTTGTCGCTGATGACCAGGACGAAGTCGCGGTAGGTCTGCGAGAGCAGGGAATCGAGGCATTGCCGCAGGAAGCGCTCGCCGTTGTAGACTGGAACGGCGACGGTGACGAGGACTTTTGCGGG
>Ga0070690_100001206_pt1 | contig 13357 bp, 13 predicted proteins | sample KBSS33HmetaG_FD_64671 | JGI IMG/M metagenome (GOLD analysis project Ga0070690, IMG submission 64671) | Switchgrass rhizosphere microbial communities from Kellogg Biological Station, Michigan, USA - KBS S3-3H metaG | ecosystem: Host-associated > Plants > Roots > Rhizosphere ... | reverse complement strand
CTCATTCATCTCGGGTTATACGCGTACACGGGCTCCTTCCTCGAACGCTTTTGCACGCTCACGCCCGGTAAGCTCGAACGGGTCGAGAAGTTGGAAATGCTGCGGGCCATGGAACGGGGGCATCGGATCAAAGTCGGCGTGACCAAAGAGGCGCTGATCGAAATCGACACCGTGGAGCAGGCGGTCGAGTTCGAACAGGTGGTGACCGAGCGATTCCCGTTTCAGTAACAACATATTGACTAATCGCCCGGTCGTGCGCCCCTGACCGTTGTGCGGTCGGGAGCTCGGCCGGTAATAAAGGCAAGACCATGTATCGAAATTTGCGACTGGTCCCGCAACTCATCTACGGACGGGGCAGCATCAACCAGTTGGGTGACATTCTCACCAAACAGCGGACCGATGCCGGTTCGCCGGTAGTGTTCCTCATCGACGCCGTTCACGAAAAGCGCCCGTTTCTTCAGAAACTGCCGCTGCGCGCCAACGATCTCGTCATCCTCGTCGACGTCGGCACCGAGCCCAAGACGCAGTACGTCGACGAACTCACGGAACGGGTCAAGGCGTTCTCAAACCGCCAGCCCGATGCGATCGTCGGCATCGGCGGGGGGAGCGCCATGGATCTGGCCAAATCGGTCTCGATCATGTTGACGAATCCCGGCTCGGCCGCAGACTACCAGGGCTGGGACCTCGTGAAATATCCGGCCATCTATCATGTCGGCATCCCCACACTGGCCGGCAGCGGAGCGGAAGTCTCTCGGACGGCCGTCCTCACAGGACCGATCAAGAAGCTGGGCATCAATTCGGATTTCACGCCCTTCGATCAGATCGTCATGGATCCCGATCTCATTGCCAGTGTACCGGCGAACCAGCGGTTCTTTACGGCCATGGACTGTTATATCCACTCCTGCGAATCGTTGCAGGGCACGTTCATCAATGAATTCAGCCGCGCGTTCGCCGAAAGCGCCCGCGACATCTGCCGGGACGTCTTTCTCAACAACCTGGACAGCGTCGTCGCCGATGAACGGCTGATGGTCGCCTCGTATTTCGGAGGGTTGAGCATTGCCTATTCGCAAGTCGGCGTCTGTCATGCGTTGTCGTACGGACTGTCGTACGTCCTCGGCGTTCGGCACGGAGTGGGTAATTGCATCGTGTTCAATCAACTGGACGAGTATTACGGACAGGACGTGCGTGAGTTCCAGCAGATGATCCGCAAGAACCGCATCGACCTCCCGACCGCGGTGACCAAGGGAATCGACGAACCCGGCATGAACAAGATGATCGATACGGCGCTCGGGCTTGACCCCTTATGGAAGAACGCGCTGGGAGAGCATTGGAAGCAACTCATTACCCGCGACAAAATCCGCTCGCTCTACGAGAAGATGTAACGCCGCGCGACGCCTGCCGCCCTGACTACCACGGCCTTGTGCCTCAGGGAGCGTGACTACCGGTGAACATTCTGATCGTCAAAACCAGTGCGATTGGAGACGTCATTCATACGCTTCCGTCGTTGTGGTCGTTGCGCGTCCATTTTCCTGAGGCGCACATCACCTGGCTCGTCGAAGAGGCGGCGGCGTCTCTGGTGATCGGCCATCCGGCTGTGAACCGGGTGCTCGTCGCCCGGCGAAAAGCCTGGCTGGATGATCTCCGCCGCGGCCGCATTGTCCGCGGGCTCTCCGGAGCGGCGCACTTCGTCGGGGAATTGAGGGACACACACTACGATCTTGTGATCGATTTTCAAGGACTCCTCAAGAGTGCCCTGTGGGTGTTCCTGGCCCGAGGCGACCGTAAGGCAGGGTTTGGCCCGGGAATGGAGCATGCGGAATACAGCTATCTTGCACTCAACGAACGGGTTCCTGCCGTTGACATGAATCAGCATGCCATCGACCGAAGCCTGCTGCTCTTGAAGGGCATCGGGGTTCCTGCCGCCGACCTCCGGTTTACGCTCCCCGTCTCGACGCAGCATGAGGCCGAGGCCACAGCCCTCTTGCATACCTGCGATGTCCGAGAGAAGGATCGTCTGGTGGCTATCAATCCGATGGCTCGCTGGCCGACGAAGCTCTGGGAGCCCCAGGCGTTTGCGGCGCTCGCCGAGCGCCTCGAAGCTGAAGACGTTCGCGTCGTCTTTACTGGAGGGCCAACGGATCGGCCGGCACTCGATGCGATCAGCCGCTTCCTGCCTCGACCGCTTCGGCGCTTGGACGGGAAGACGAGTTTGAATCAACTTGCCGCCGTCTACCGACGCGCGCAAGTCGTCGTGACGACGGACAGCGGTCCGATGCACCTCGCCGCCGCGGTCGGCACGCCTGTGGTCGCCCTCTTCGGACCCACCGCTCCCTGGCGAACGGGGCCTTACGGGCCCAGCCACGTCGTCATCCGGGCCGATCTATCGTGTAGTCCCTGCTTCAAAAAGGAATGCCTGACCACCCTCTATGAGGAACAGGCCTGTATGAAACGGTTGACGGTGGATCAAGTGGTCCAGGCTGTGCTGGGGAAAATCGGGGCCGCCCCCCTTGCCGCTTCGACGTGACGGGAGGTGTCTTGCGGCGTCGTTGGGATCAGTGGATAGTGCTCAAGCTCTATCGTGCAGCATTCACGCTTGCTGTTGTCCTGTTCGTCCTCGTCTTTCCGCTTTGGCTGTTTAGTGCAAAACGGCGCGCCACCCTCTTTCAGCGGCTGGGATGGCAATCGTATCCCTGCACGGGACAGTCCCCTCACAGGCCGGTCTGGATCCATGCGCTCTCGATGGGAGAGTTGCTGTCAGCGGGCAGTCTCATTCAGCGCGTCCGACGGGAGCTGGGCACACGTCCCTTCTACCTGTCGGTCTCCACAGCGTCGGCCTTCGCGATTGCGCACGAGCGATTTTCCGGATCGTGCGACGGCATTTTTTACTTCCCGTACGATGTGGCGTTTGCCGTCAACCGGTGCCTCGACGCGGTGGATCCGGCGCTGATCGTGCTCATTGAAACCGATGTCTGGCCCGGATTCCTCTCCGAGGTCGGCCGGCGGCGGATTCCCTGCGTCCTGGTCAACGGACGTCTTTCTCCGGAATCGTTCCGCCTCTATAGCCGCCTGCGCCTCCTGTTCAAGCCGTCTTTCAATACCTTCAGATGGATCTATCCGCAGTCTCCCGGCGAAGCGCAACGGTTTCAGGCCATCGGGGTCTCGCCCGAACGGTTGCGCCGCAACGGCAATCTCAAATTCGACGTGGCAGCGGCGGTTCCCGCTCAAGAGGCGCTTGCGGCGCTTCGTGAGGAGTTCTTCGTTTCACCGGGCGCGCCTACCCTGATCGCAGGCAGCACCCACCGGGGCGAAGAAGAGCTCGTCCGTTCCTGCTTTCTCCGTCTAAGAAGCCGTTTTCCCACCCTGCGGTTGATCGTGGTGCCTCGGCGTCCCGACCGTGGGATGGAAGTGCTCCAGCTCTTCCGCCAGAAGCACAACGACGCCGCGCTGGCTTCGCAACTCCACGAATCGACGCCGGTCCTCGTGGTAGATCGCATGGGCTATCTGAGCCGCCTCTATGCGCTGGCCGACGTGGCGGTGATCGGGGGAAGCTTCGTGCAGCAAGGCGGGCAAAACCCGATCGAACCGGCGGCCTGGGGCAAGCCGGTGCTGTTCGGCCCCGACATGCACGATTTCCCGGATATCGCCGCCTGGCTCATCAAAGCCGGCGGCGCCATTCAGGCCGCAAACGAAGCCGATCTGTATGATGCGTGTCAGCGGCTGCTGTCGGACCCGCAAGAGGCGAGGACCATGGGGGAACGGGCTCGCGCAGTGGTGGCGGAGCACCAGGGCGCAACGGAACGGGTCGCCACGGATGTGCTCGGGCTGCTCGCGCATTGAATCGGCGCGGCACGATCAGGACTCAAGCGGCGATCCGGTTGAGGGCTCCCTGCTACTTCAACCTCACCGTCTTCCCTTCGACCCTGGTGTCGGCAATGAACTTCTCGATGTTTTTTTCCAGCACTTCGTTGACCAGCTGCTGAGCATCTTCGGGGTCGAACCAAAACACTTCGTCGCTTCCGCTGCCGAGGACCCGTTCTTGGACCGTGCTGTCGTCGCCATGATTCAGCACACGCACCATCATGGTGTTCTTCGCGGAAAGTTCGGTCCTCCCGAATCTACTGACTGCAGTCACGGAAAGGTCCTGAATCGTTCCGGTGATCGTGGCATCCGGTGCCGTTCCGTTACTGCCCTCCAGACTGGCCTGCCAGCCGCGCTTATTCAGTTGCTGGACAAGCGCCTTGGCAACGGCGTCTCCGACCGTGCCTTTCGGCAGGTCGAAATAACTCGTATCGCCCCAGAAATGAGACCGACTGCCGAGGTGCGTGCGGTCCATCCTGGCGTCGTCGAACGGTTTCACGACCACCCGCGGCCCGCTGCCGGAACTGGCGCTCGCAACACCACCGGTGGATGCGGTGGGAATAACGACATCGACCCGCTGACCGGTGGTCGCACAACCTGACAGCAGAGTGACACAGACGGCTACGATTCTCCCCGCTCGTCGCATGCTTCGTTCCTCCTATTCCTTGTGAAACCAACCCGTGCTATTGGGTGCCAAAATGGGCGCGCCGGTTCTGCTGATAACAACTCTCGTCGTGTTCCTTGCAGAACGGACGCAATTCCCCGTAGCTGGTCGTTTTCAGCCTCGATGCAGGCACCCCGAGATCCTCCAGATACCTCTTGGCCGAGCGCGCCCGCTTGTCACCCAGCACCAAATTGTAGGCTTGGGAGCCGCGCTCGTCACAATGGCCTTCGATGACGATTGCCTTTCCCGTTGTACTCGTGATCCAGGCGGCATTGGCGCTCAGGATCGCCTCGGCATCTCTTCTGATGGTGTGTTGATCGAAATCAAAAAAGATGTCTCCAAGGCCCGAGGCTTCTCCGGAAGGCGACGTGGCAGGCTCGACGCCCCGAGGCGACAACCCCGCGGGAGGAAGGGCCGGTTCGCCACCGCCGGGTGCGCTCGACTCGGAAGGAGCAGCCTCCACCGGTTCACGACCTGCTTCGATGGAGGACATTGCGCTCTTTTCTTCCGGTAGGGGTGGAAAAGGATCAGGCTTGATGGTTTCCACAGGCGCCGCTGCGCTCTTGCTCTTGCTGGTCGAAGAGGCTTCACCTGCAGAGGACGCCACCTTTTTGCCACACCCGAGGACCGGTACGACGAATATGGAACAGAGTAGAACCGCTGAGATGATTCGTGGAATGACCCATTTTGGCATTGCCCACCTCTCCCTAGTAGTGAACGGCAGTCCCCGCTGAGTGATGCTGGTTCGCGAGGGACACGGTAAAGCACGAGACTTATAGCCGGTCCGTGCGTTTCCCCGCAAGAGGAAGGTGCGCGGCAGGAGAGGGATTGTGACGTGCGCTGTTACGGCTGATTGGTGGAGGGGTGGGCCGGGAGTGGGCCTTTCCCAGGCTCATAGGTCGCCCGTTCGTCCGACAATTTCATGACGCCATAGATGAGATATCCGTTATAGGCTCGTGCCGATATACGCACCCATCCCATGGTGTTTCCCTGGCAAGTGATCCATGGCCAACGCCGCAAAATGAAAGTGCACCGCGTAGTGCCCAGTAAGCTGTCGGACTTTTTGCCTTATGGTCTTGGGGGTACTTCGGAGAAGAGCGATCAGCCAAACGTCGTCAGTCCGGCGCCTGATTCAGGCGCAGGACTTCGCCTCAGGCGAGGCGACATCCTCGTGAGGAGCTCTGCAGAGCCGGCTTATTTGACCTTCGAGAAGTCCGCTGGGATGCGGACCTCTTTACCGTCCTGCAGGTTGATGACAAACACCGACGCGGCGTTCGGATCAAAACTTTCGTAGGCGAATACGGCCGTAAAACGGGAGCGGTAGGCAGGTCCGTTGCCTTCATTTTTGCGTCCCCGCTCCGCCTTGCCGATATCGATGGCCTTAACCTTCTTATTGCCTTGCTGGAGCTCGATGAGCGCCCCCTCGGCGAAATATTCGTCGTCGCCACAGAGCTGCACTTCGACCTCCATATTCGGCATGTCGACGACTTTCTTGATGAATTCATCGGGCATGCGGATGTCGGTCTTTCGCTTTTTGGATTCCGAAGCCTCCTGACGGCCGAAGGCCTCGAGCCGATAGCGTTTGGTCCGGAGGACTGCGCTGGCCCCGCAGGCGTCTTTTTCCGGATCGGCGCCCACGCGGGTGGCCATCGAAGCCTGCTGGAGCACCTTCTTCACGTCTTCCGGACTGTTGGCTTTTTCCATCGGTGCACGGCCGGCTTCCAGTGCCTTTTGGGCTTCCTCAGTCGTGAGCTTCACGTCGATGGCAAATGCCGGATGAATGAGGACAAGAAAGAGACAGGCCACGAGGCCGATGATGAGGCTCCCTCGAGCAACCATGAGACCCCTCCCCCTAAAAAGCCAATGAAGGCGGCATTCTACGAGAAGACCCTCCCCTTTTCAATCAGCCGGCAAACCGTGACCAGTTGCCGTATGGCCTCCTCACATAGACCGATTCGACATCGACCGGAACCGTCACGCCTCCTTCAGCCAGCAACTGCGCGACGATGCGAAGCGGAAACCCAACGACGGTCGTAAAATCACCTTCCAGCCGTTCGATCAATTCCACGCCGGGCCCCTGGATCGCATAAGCGCCGGCCTTGCCGAGACTATCCCCGGTCGCAAGATAACGTTCATGCGCCTGCTCATCGAATGGCTTGATCCAGACGCGGGCGGTCGACACCTCCGTTCGTTCAAACTGATGGACCAGACAGACAGCGGTCACAGCCGTCTTCACGAGATGCGCCTGACCGGCAAGCTCTCGTAACATCGCGCGGGCCTCGGCCAGGTCCTTTGGCTTCCCAAGAACGGCGGCCTCGTGCTCGATCAGGGTATCGCTCGCCAAGACCAAGGCCTCGGGCAACCGCCCCGCCACGGAAGCCGCCTTGGCTTTGGCAAAATCGGCGACGAGATCGCCGGCCGGGAGGTGCGGCGACATGACTTCCTCGCACTGAGGAGCCCGGACTTCGAAGGGGATTGTGAGCAGGGCAAGCAATTCGCGGCGACGCGGCGACGTGGAGGCCAGAACTAGCCGCATCGGGAGGCCAGCTGGGCGCTCTCATGATCGCTGAGCAATGGGTCGTCCGTTCGGCGGGCATCAGTCAGCCTGCCGCTGTTGTAGTCAGCAAGCACGGCCTCGATCTCTGCGACGGAAGAGACAAGGAACATACGCGCCCGGAGTGCAGCCGCATGCGGAAATCCCTTGCAGTACCATCCTAGGTGTTTCCGCATGCGCCTGAACTGTTGCGAACCCCATTGGGCGTCGAATTGCCGGGCATGGGCGAGCAGCATCTCGAAGCGTGCAGTCAATGAAGGGGTCCAGGGTTGAGGCTGCCACGGCTCCCCAGCCTGCGCATGCCGCCGAGCCTCATCCTTGTCCCGGAAAAACCACGGCGTTCCCAACGCCGCCCGGCCCACCAGCACGCCGTCCACACCGGTCTCCCTGACACGACGCACGACCTCCGCAAGGCTCTGCACATCGCCGTTGCCGAACAACAGCGTTCCGCTTCCTCGAACGACCTGCGCCGCCAGACCGATCGCCGCCCAATCGGCCTCGCCCCGATACATTTGTTGCAGCGTTCTCCCGTGGAGCGAAATGACCGCCGGGGATTCGATCAGGAGATGTTCGATCCAGCGCTCGACGATCACCTCGTCATAACCAAGACGCGTCTTGACCGAGAGCGGAATCGCCGATCGGACGGGGGCCACTGCGCGGTTTCGGCGGGCGTTCAGTCGAGCGATCACCTCCGCTCTGGCAGCCTTGACTCCGGCAGCGGCCAATGTTTGGCCGGCGGTCCAGTCGGCGATGCCTTGCCGCGCCGCACGCATGATCGCATGGGCCAGATCGGGCGTCCTGATCAATCCGGCTCCCGATCCTGACGACGCGACATTGCGGGAGGGACACCCCATGTTGATGTCCAGGCCGTCGAATCCCAATTCACACACCACGTGCGCCGCTTGATAAAACAGCTCCGGATCCTTTCCGTACAATTGCGCGACAATCGGACGCTCGGCGTCATCGTAGTGCAACGAGTCCAGGAGAAACTCCGGACCGCGGCACACGTCATGCACATGGGTAAACTCAGTAAAGATGACATCCGGTTTCCCTTGGTGAGCGGTCATGAGCCGGAACGCGGAGTCGGTCACGCCGTCCATGGGAGACAACCCGATCACGGGAGTGGCCAGACTGTTCCAAAACGTCATTGGCAGGTCTCCAGGATCGTCCGGCCGGCCGTATTCGCATCCTCATACGCCGCACGCAATGTGGCAGCTTCCCTGCGCGCCACCTCCACGAGCACGGGAGCCCGTTCCGACACGAACTCCAAGAGGCGATCGATCTTCAGCAGAAAGAAATCGTAGGGGCCCTCGGTTGGTCTGGCCTTGTGAAACCACCATGGCACAAACTCCTCGAGAGAGAGACCCTGCAGGGTCAGACGTCGGCAGGTTTCGGGAAACATATCGGTCAGCTCCCCACCCCAATGAAGAATTTCGTGAGGCAGATAACGGTGAATGTAGCACTCAAGTCCGGCCGGATCGTCTGTAGTGGCGCTCCACAACCGTCCCTCTGGCGGCTGCTGCCCGGAGGCGACCTTCGCATAGCGGACATACTCGCCCTCCAAATCAGGCCGGGAGACGCCGGCGAAGGTCTGACAATCCTGTGGCGCAGAATGCGGCGGGGGAGGAATCGGAGCAGGGACCGGCGCCGCATTTTTCAGCAGCTGTTCGATAGTGGCTCCTGCAAGCGCACGGGCCTGGGCAAATTCTTCCACGATCACGTCGATCGCTTTGGTATCGACTTCGAGGGCCATAGCTCGAAGGTTGCAGAGTCGCGGGTGGGCTAAGACCTGCTCCAAGAGCGTCCACGAGACGCCGGGAATCGGCGCCGCATGCGCATCGATCCATGCGGGATACCGATCCTCCTGGCTCTCCTGAGCGGTCTCATGAACCGCCAGACCGGCCAGATGGATTTCAATGATGCGCTCCATCGGAAATTTGTCGAGAAATTCCTCGACAAATTGCTCCAGCGATGACCGCCGGCGTGCGGCAGAGTAGCGGTAGACGGTCCACAAGTGCCCGATGTCGAGCACGAGTCCGCAAGCCGTGCGTTCGCACACGAGACGAAAATATTCGGGCACCTCCATCGTTCCAGCCATAAAATAGGTGAGCGGCGGCATTTCCAGCAGAAACAGGGGTCCCATTCCCTCTCTCGGCTCCCTACTCTTGTCAAGCCGCGCTTGCACCAGCGCGATGTTGTCCGCCACAAGGCATGCGCTCTCCGGCGTATATAAAGGAGGCAGATAGGTGCCGAAGGAATACCCCGCGATCTGTTTGGTTGCGCATTCATGGTTGAGCCAAGGACTGGACAAGAGGTTTAACTGGGCTGCAACGTCGTTGAGTTCTCGTTCGAGAATGGATGAGGTCGAGAACTCCGGCTGCGTAATCCATAATCCTTCGCCGTGATAGGCCAAAGGCATACGTGCAAAAGACCGTTTGACGGCTTGCAGCGCGGTCGTTTCCGCCCGAAAAATTTCGAGATAGGCCGGGCTGGACGGCTGACCCTCGAACCAATTCATGAGCGCCCAAAGATCCGGGGAATAAACATCGACGGAAAGCCCGACCCCGAGCCTGGGAACGGCCTCCGCCCTTCGTTGAAACTGTCGCTCGACCGACATCCGATGCTCCGTCATGGCCCCTTGTGCTGTGACAATAATTGGCCTAGTCTAGTCTCGGAACCCCTTGTTTGACAAGGCAACTCTCGATGAGGACCGGATAAAGCTGTCTGCTATACTTGGCTTACGCCGCAGGGGGGCGGCCCTCACGAGTCGTCCATGAATCATGTCGAATCGCGAGAGGCCGATGGTTGGTCAGAATGAGCCGCCTTCCCAGCACCAACAAGCCGTACGCACCGTGGTAGCCCATATGATGACGCCGGGGGTGGTACAGGTACCGGGCGATGTGTCCGTCAGCGAGGCGGCCCTGCTCTTGGAGCGGGAGCATGCGCCCTGTCTTTTGGTGAAGGACACCGATACGGCGTTCGGCTTGATGACGCCAGGTGACATTGTGAAAAAAGTGGTGGCGCGGGGTCTGGAACCCCACGATATTGAAGTCCGCAGCATCATGACACGCCCCGTACAGTTCATCGAGTACAACGAAGCACTGGAGGAAGCCTCAATGATGATGGTGGCGACAGGCGCCTCCTTGTTGATCGTCACAAAAGAGAACCAGCCGGTCGGCGTCTTGAGCGCACAAGACTTGATGCTCACGCCACCCCGACGTCCGACGAACATCGCAGCCGTTGTCACGGTGCTCGACGAAGGCGCGGCCCTGCAGCAGGCGTATAATGCGAACATTGTCGAGTTGAGCCATGTCGGCGCCCGCGTCGAATCGGCATCCATCCTAAAGGCTCGGGCACGCGTCATGCTGACATTTTCCTTGCCCGGACAAAATACGCCGCTCACGATCCACGGCAAGGTGTTGTCGTTATCACCAGACGCCCCGAGCTCATCCGCAGAAGTCGGCGTGGAGATTCAGTTCGCCGATCGCTCGCCCACCGATCTGGCCCGTCTCAAGGCCTGGACACTTCAGGCCATTCCACCTGCCCCCGATCAGGCCTAGCGGTATCCTCATCGTTCTTTGACCAAACGCCGCTCTACTGATAAAATTTTCTCTCAACCAACTATTCACAGAATGGACAGGACTTCATGAAGACCACTCCCAGCCGTTCGCGCACGATGCCGTCCAATGAGGATGTGCTGAGCCAAGTCCGCTCGCTTCTCGAATCTCCGGATGATGATGTCTCCGGCACCTTGGTGAAGGAGATTTTGGTGGGCATGCTCAAGTTGCACGACGCGCATCTCGAGCCCCTGGACCTCAAGATCGTCAACCGCGCGATTAAGGAGCTGCGTCACGCGTTTCGCGTCTTTCGGGACTATCATCACCGCAAGAAAGTCAGCATTTTCGGATCGGCCCGCACGACACCCGATGACCCGAACTACCAGATTGCTTTCGAATTCTGTCGCAGGATCGTCGATGAAGGTTTCATGGTCATTACGGGCGGTGCGGACGGCATCATGCGTGCGGCTCAAGAAGGCGCGGGTAGAGAGAACAGCTTCGGCGTGAATATCATGTTGCCGTTCGAGCAAGGGCCGAACAATACCATCGCGGACGACCCCAAACTGGTCACGTTCAAGTATTTTTTCACGAGGAAATTGATTTTCCAGAAGGAAGCCAATGCCATCGCGCTGTTCCCGGGAGGCTTCGGCACTCACGATGAAGGGTTTGAAATCCTGACGCTGGCGCAGACAGGTAAGAGTGATCCCCAGCCGATTATCTGCCTGCAGGCCGAAGGATGCGGTTACTGGGATGAATGGTACCGATTTATCACGCGCCAGATGCTGGATCGCCGGTTGATCAACCCTGAAGACCTCGGACTCTTCAAGATCACGAGTTCCGTGGAAGAGGCCATCGCGGAAATCCGATTGTTCTACCGGCGATTTCACTCCACTCGCTACGTCGGGCGCCAAATGGCGATGCGGTTGCAGAGTCCGATCTCGGCGGAACAAGTCGTCGCCATTCACGACAAGTTTTCTGATTTGCTCCTCGAAGGGACGTTCGAGCTTCGCGGCGCTCTGCCCGAAGAACTGGATGAACCGGATCTCAAGGACCTGCCCCGGCTGGTCTTTGCCTCCAACCGTCAGAGCGCTGCACGCCTGCGGCAACTGATCGACTACGTCAACCGCTTGTAACCCTTAGAAGATCCCTGCCCGCCTTCGCATAACGGGCTTTTGTCTCGGCACATCCCGTGGTATGCTCGGTGCCAATGGTCCGATCCGATTCCCGACAGCATTTTCCGCTTGCGCCCTCCATTGTGCTCTATCATGCAGAGTGTGCTGATGGTTTCGGCGCGGCCTGGGCCCTGTGGCGTCGATTTCCCCAGGCGCGTTTTCTTCCCGTCAAGCACGGAGTGCCGCCTCCGGACAGACTGAAAGGCGAACGGGTCGTCATCGTCGATTTCAGTTATGCCAGAGACCTCCTGGAAGGGATGGCGAGCGAGACCGACCGGCTGCTCGTGCTGGACCACCACATTACCGCCGAGAAGGCGCTGGCTGGGCTGCCCTATGCGTACTTCGATATGAAAAAGTCCGGAGCCGTCCTCGCCTGGGAATGGGCGCATGACCATCCGGTGCCATGGCTGCTGGACTATATTCAAGACAAGGATTTATGGACGTGGGCGCTGCCGATGAGCCGGGAAATCAACGCCGCCGTGGCGTCTCATCCGTTCGAATTTCATCTCTGGAGTGGTTTTAAGCAGAAGGATCTGGAACAAGAAGGCCGGGCCATTTTGCGGTACGAACAGGAACTCGTGAACAAGCTCGCCAGCCAAGCCGTGCCCGTTGAATTTCAAGGCGAGACGGTGCCTTCCGTTCAAAGCGCGATCTTAACCAGCCAGATCGGCGAGCGGCTCTCAGCCGACGCGCCATTCTGCATTATGTGGCACGACCGCGACGGCCGTCGGTACTACAGTATGCGCTCCCGTGAGGACGGAACGGACGTGGGCGCCATCGCCGCGTCATTCGGGGGTGGCGGCCATACGCATGCGGCGGGATTCTCGATTCCGCTCGGGCCTGATGGATTACTGCCGCCGAATCCTGCCCTGCCTCGATCCCTCGTCGACCGCCGTCGTTCCAACTCCTAGGCCAGGGCGGTATGATCCCGCTCCAGGACGACAATCCCACTGCACGCCCTCCCGTCGTCACCATCGCGTTCATCGGCCTCTGTGTGTTCGTGTTCTTGTACCAGGCCAGTCTTCTGCCAGAGCCTTCCGAAGCGTTCATCGTTCACTATGGCGCGATCCCGGCATTGTTGTTCGGCGAAGCAGATCTGCCCCCGTCGATCGCCGTCGGCATTCCTGCTTTCGGCACCTTGCTGACGAGCATGTTCCTGCACGGTGGCTGGATGCACCTCTTCGGCAATATGCTGTATCTCTGGATCTTCGGCGACAACGTGGAAGATGTCATGGGACACGGCCGCTTCGTCGTGTTCTATCTTGCGTGCGGCGTGTTGGCGGCGTTGAGTCATGCTGTCACGGATCCGACCTCCACGATTCCGATGGTCGGCGCCAGCGGTGCGATCTCGGGCGTCCTCGGCGCCTATATCCTTTTGTTTCCACGGGCGCACGTGCTCGTGTTCATGCCGGGAGTCGGCATGTTGCGGGTGGCCGCCGGCGTGGTGCTCGGCCTGTGGTTTGTCATGCAGCTGCTCAGCGGCGGAATGAATATCGGCGGCCCAGGCGGAGGAGTGGCCTTCTTCGCACACATCGGCGGGTTTGTGGCGGGG
>Ga0070690_100001201_pt1 | contig 13372 bp, 16 predicted proteins | sample KBSS33HmetaG_FD_64671 | JGI IMG/M metagenome (GOLD analysis project Ga0070690, IMG submission 64671) | Switchgrass rhizosphere microbial communities from Kellogg Biological Station, Michigan, USA - KBS S3-3H metaG | ecosystem: Host-associated > Plants > Roots > Rhizosphere ... | reverse complement strand
CTCTTCGGTGGTGGGCGGCGGCAGCTCATGGGCCTGGCCCCACGTGGCGGGTCCTTTTTCTTCGGCGATCGCCGCCGCGCGTTGTGTGTCCCAGAATTCATTCAGCGCCCGCTCCAAATCCTCCGGCGGATTCAGGTCGTGCTGGAACAAAAATTGCACCGCGCGTTCACGCGCTTCGCGACGTTTTCCCATAGCTCCATCTTATGATGCCGCACAAAATCGGTTTCGGGAAATGAAAAATTGCGCCGCTCCCGTTTCGCGTTATCCTGTGTCGCACACATGATCGCCGGAGCCATCATCAAACAACCGAGGGTCAACAAGCCGTTGCATACCCGTTATCGGGTCAACGACCTCGAACGGACCGTAAAATTCTACACCGAGATCCTCGGCCTCGAGGAAGTCCGCCGCAACCGGTCACCCCGCGGTTCGGAACTCGTCTTCCTGCGCGTGCCGGGAAGCGATTATCTGTTCGAGATCACGCATTTCCCCGGCAGTGGACCGGTCCAGGTGCAGGCCGACCTGACGCACCTGGCCTTCGAAGTCGATAACCTCGAGGAGTTTAGCTGGCACCTCGAACGACACGGGCTGAAGTTCTCCGACGGCCCGACCACGAGCTCGACCGGTACCAAATTCGCCTTCATCGATGCGCCCGAAGGTTATGAGATCGAATTGATCCAGAAAAACACCGAAGGCACGACGTCGTATTGGAAAAAACCTGCCCCTATCACATGAGCGTCCTCATCGTCGGTTCTACGGCCCTGGATTCCATCAAAACGCCGCACGCGGAAAACCCGCGTCTCCTCGGCGGGTCCGCCAGTCATGCGGCGGTCGCCGCGAGCTTTTTTTCGCCCGTCAAATTGATCGGGGTCGTCGGGGACGATTTCCCCGGGCGATACATCGACCTTTACAAGCGCCATAAGATCGACCTCGCCGGCCTGCAGGTCGTCCCGGGCAAGACCTTCCATTGGTCGGGCGAATACGAGGTCAACATGAACAATCGCCGCACGCTCCTGACCGAGCTGGGCGTGTTCGAAAATTTCACGCCGCACCTGCCGGACGACCATAAAACGTCGCCGTTCGTGCTGCTCGCCAATATCGCCCCCCAGCTGCAGCATCATGTGCTCGACCAGATGAAACGGCCCCGGTTCGTCGCTGCCGATACCATGGACCTGTGGCTGAACATCGCGCTGGAACCGCTGGTCCAGCTGCTCAAGCGCATCGATTGTTTCGTGCTCAACGACAGCGAAGCGCACCAGCTCACCAAGGAGGACAATGTTTTTGCCGCGCTGAAACAGATCCATCGGATGGGACCGAAATATGTGATCATCAAAAAAGGATCGCACGGGTCGATCCTGTCCGGCCCCAAAGGTTGTTTCATCTGCCCGGCCTATCCGTTGCAGGGCGTTTGCGACCCGACCGGCGCGGGCGATTCGTTCGTCGGCGGCATGATGGGTTACCTGGCATCGGCGCGCGGGTCGATCGATGCGAACATCCGTCGCGCGATGATCCACGGCAGTGTCGTGGCGTCGTTCTGTTGCGAAGGTTTTGGCCTGAACCGCACGACGAAGGTCAAGCGGGCCGACATCAACCGCCGTGTCCGGGAATTGGAGAAGCTGACGAAGTTCTAGGCGCCGTCTCGCGCCGTGAAAACGGCCGGGGGATAATCTTTTGACAAATCAATTCCACCGGTTAGCGTGACGGTACCGGCAAATGAAGCGTTATCGAAATCTCCTGATCATCGCCGCCCTGGGCCTGTTGCCCGTGTTAGCCAATGCGGGCAGCGCAGAGTTCATCGCCAAAAGCCTCGATCTGGATATTTCGAAGGTTGGTTTTGGAACGACGAATTCCGAAAGCCTGGAAATACTTTCCGCCGATTACCACAGCCGTCATCCCGAACGTCAGGTCAAATTTCAATTCACCGACGGCAAACTCACGGCCGCCGTCGTCTCGATCAATGGAGTTGATTGGGTTGATCAGGCGAAACACGCGCAACTAAGAGCGGCGATCGAAGCCGTCGTCGGCGAATATCACAAACTGGAACGGAAGCAACGTGACGGTCATTGGCTTCGCGGCGACGAGAAGTTTGAGATCAGTTTCAATCCGCTTTGCAGTTTGCTCGACCTTTTTGGGGCGGATTTTTCGATCCAGCCCGCTGCCAAATAAATCGTGTTCCCCGGCCTCGGGTCGCCTTGCATTCACCGCGGTTCTGCGTTGATCATACCATCGGTCCGCCGACATTGATCTTGTGCTTGAGGCAATAAGCGGAGTTGCCGACGTATTTTTCCGCCCACCATTTCAACCCGGCGCGTTCTTCTTTGGTCAGGGCGCGGACGACTTTGGCCGGTGACCCGAGCACGAGCGAGCCGGGCGGGACCTTCGTGCCGCCGGTGACCAGCGCGTTGGCGCCGATGATGGATTGTTTGCCGATCACCGAGCCGTCGAGAATCGTGGCGCCCATCCCGACGAGGACTTCATCACCGACCTTGCAGGCGTGGACGATGGCGCTGTGCCCGACCGTGACCCAGTTGCCGACGATGCACGGGAAATCATCGGCGATGTGCAGGACGGCGTTGTCCTGGATGTTGGTGTGATGGCCGACGACGATCTTGTTGATATCGCCGCGCAACACGGCGCCGTACCAGACGCTGGAATGCGCGCCGATGGTGACGTCGCCGAAGACGACGCCGGTTTTGGCGATGTAAACGCCTTTGCCCAGGCGCGGCTTTTTGGTCAGGAACGTGCGGAGCTGTCGGTTGATCTCAGCCATGGGAAAAGTTTAATCGCGGGTATCGCGGATGTCGCGGATTTTATGTGGCGGGGGCAGGCGATTTTCAAATTTGTCCCATTCATACTCCGTGCTAGATTACTGATGGGTATGACACGATCGGGACCGCCACGGCCGCCGGCGAAGCGGCGATTGCCGCGTTCCTTCAAGGAATTGACGCCGGCGAACCATTTTGCGCCGGCAAAATTCTTCCATGAACTCGTCCTTAAGGCGCTGCTCACGCCGCGGCACGGAACGTCCCAACAACCCGTTTTCCCGAAACTCAAACGGGGCGAAGTGGCCATCACCTGGATCGGTCACGCGTCGTTCCTGATCCAGTTCACGGACCTGAACGTGTTGATCGACCCGAACTTCGCCAACTGGCTGTTCCTGCTCAAACGCATCAAGCGCTGCGGCCTCAAGATCAGTCACCTGCCGCCGATCGACCTGGTCCTGCTGACGCACGCGCACTTCGACCATTTCCACAAACCGACCTTGCGCCGGCTGCCGCATCCCAAGATCGGCGTGATGCCGCGGGGCGTCGGGGACCTGGCGCATAATCTCGGCTTCTCGCGCATCGTCGAGCTCGAATGGTGGGAAAGCTTTTCGCAGGCGGCGTGCGATTGGAAGGTGACGTTCGTGCCGAGCAAACATTGGGGGGCGCGCACGTTGCGGGACGGGCATCGCGGTTATGGCGGATTCGTCCTGGAACACCAGGGCCGGCGCATCTATCACGCGGGCGACAGCGCTTATTTTGACGGTTTCAAGGAGATCGGCGCCCGCCTGGCGCCGGAGATCGCCTTGCTGCCGATCGGGGCCTACCATCCGGAAACATTCCGTCACGTGCATATGGGGCCGGACGAAGCGATCAAAGTTTTCAAAGACATCGGGGCGCGCTGGCTGGTGCCGATGCATTACGGGACCTTCCGCCTGGCGTTCGAGGAGATGGATGAACCCCCGCGGTGGTTATGGGAGCTGGCGATGAAGGAGAACCTGACGCGGCATATAAAAGTTCTCGACGAAGGCGTGCCTGAAGTGTTTTGATTTGCTCGCGCATGACCGAGGGCAATTCAGAAACGGATCGTTTGGAGCCGATCCAACGTTATGTGCCACTGGCAGCATGGGCCATCGTCCTGCTCACCCTCCTGTTCATCCCGCTCAAAGTCCTCAAGTACGGTTACCTGCCGCCGGACGACGCCTTGCGGCACGCGGCCAAGGCCGTCTCCACCAATTCCTGGGAACAGATCATGGTCATGGGCCCGGCCTACCATTTCGACCCGAACTGGGGTTGGCATCATTTTCTCCACGCGTTCCATAACGCGTTCAACTGGGATGCCGAAGCGCTCGTGATTTTCACCGTCGTGTTGTTATACGTCATCGGCAACTGGTCCATCGCCGGCTGCCTTCGCCGGCCGGAAGCATGGCTCGTGGCGGTCATCATCGTTTCCCTGGTCACCGACATGACATCGCGTTTCATGCTGGGCCGGCCGTACGTGCTGACCATCGCGGCGGTCGGGATCATCCTGCTGATGTGGCAACGGCACGGGGCGACGCCCCCGAAATGGACGGTCATGCTCTGGATGACCCCTTTGATCGCGGCGGCGGTGTTCCTGCACGGGGTCTGGTATCTCTGGGCGCTGCCGGTCGCGGCCTTCGTCCTGGCGGGACAATTCCGCTGGTCCATCCTCCTGGCGGCAAGTGCGGCGTTGGGCACGATGTTGGGCGCGGCGCTCACGGGCCATCCGGTCGCCAGCCTCCTGCAGGCGATCCAATTGGCCTTGCGCGCGATCGGCATGCACGCCACGCAGACCACGCTGGTCGGGGAATTAAAACCGTCCGGCGGCGAGATCTTCACCCTGATCATCCTCGGCGCCCTGGTGGTGATGCGCCAGCTGGGGAAGATCAACGGACCATCGTTGTTGCGACATCCCGCTTTCTGGCTGACGGCCCTGGGCTGGGTGCTCGGCTGTGAAACGTATCGGTTTTGGGAGGATTGGGGCGCCCCGGCGCTGATGGTCCTGGTCGCGTCGGAATTCCAGCTGCTTTTTGAAAGCCGCCTGGTCATCGATTCCCTCCAACGCCTTGGCCTGGTCGTCGCCCTGACGGTCACTTGTTATGTCGTCACCACCAACGACGTGAACAGCCGGTGGACCAATCACCTGACCTGGCAATATCTCGATCCGAAAGACCCGGAGAACACCGACCTGAAAGGCTGGATGCCGGAGAAAGACGGCATCCTGTATTCGGGCGACATGTGGCTTTTCTTCAAGACGTTTTTCAAGAACCCCGACGGCGAGTGGCGTTATGCCCTGGGCTTCGAACCGACCCTGATGACGGACGAGAACTTCAAGGTGTACAGCAAGATCATGTGGAATTTCGGCGATGCGAAAGCTTATAAGCCGTGGGTGGAAAAGATGCGGCCGGCGGACCGGCTGGTCATCGGCAGTTCCCGCGGCGCGCCGCCGAACATCCCGCAGCTGGAGTGGACCTACCCGATCAGCGGCGAATGGATCGGCCGTTTGCCGCGTCCCGTGGCACCCGGCACCGCAGCCCCCATGGTCCCGGCGGGCACCAACGCCGTTCCGCCAACGGCTCAGTGAGCCGCCAGTTCATCGAATTTCTTCGCCAGCAGGAAATCTTTTTCGGTCAATCCGCCGGCGTCATGCGTCGTCAACGCCAGGGTCACTTTGTTCCAACGGATATCGATGTCGGGATGATGCCACGCGCCTTCGGCGATCTCGGCCGCGGCGTTCACGAACCTGATCGCTGCCGGGAAATCTTTGAACGGGAAAGTGCGGGAAATGACCTGGCCATCCTGTTTCCAGGCCGGGACATGCGCCAACGCGAGGGCGATGCGCCCGTCGTCGAGCTTCACCGCCGGTGCGATCTTCAGGGCGCTGAGATCCGAGATCCCGCGGGAAAGGCGAAGGCCGGTGATCCAGGACCAGACCCAGGACACGCCGAAGATCAATGCTCCCAACAGGGCGATCCGTCCCGCCGGCGCCTCCACCCCCTGGTCGGTGAACATGGTGCCGTAGTACGAACGCATCTCGCGCACAAACCACAACACGATCAGGGCGCAACCGAAGCAGGCGGCGGCGAATTGAGCGAGCCCTTCGATCCAGCGACGGCACAGCATCGTGCCGAGGCCGGGCGCCACGAACTGGTTGATCACGATCGCCGTGCGCACCCGGGTGCGGGTCAAAGGCTGGGAAGCCATGGCTTCAACTGAACTGGGATTTCACTTCGGCTTTGTTCAACACCACCAGCGCCCAGATGCCGAAGGGCAGGCCGAAGACACAACAACATCCGATGCATGGCAGCATCGCAAGGATCGCCGCCGCCACGGCGACGCCATAATTCTGCGCCTTCAGCATCTTGATGGAACCGAACAACACAAATCCGTTGATCGCCATGATCAGCAGGCTGACGATCACCGCCACCGGACCATGCTGGCCTTCCTCGAAGCTTTTCATGAACGGCTGCATCTGGGGCGGCACATTCGTCGCGCTTTGGGTCGGTACATTGCCGGTCATGATCAGGACCGTGTTCAGGATGTAATAGAGGATGCCAAGGCTCGCGATGACGATCAGGGCGATGGCGGGGATCTTGATGGCCTGGACGGCGCTGGCGTCGGTCAACGTTGACGGGCCGATCTGCGTCGGGATTTTTGGCAGAAATAAATCGGTGAACTCCGCGAACGCCGACAACGGCCGGAAATCGGCATCGTGCTCACCTTTGACCATCGATTGGCCGTTGAGCCGGCCTTCCACCACCCATTTGCGAAGTTCTTCGTTGGAAATCGGACCGTATTGTTTTCCGTCGCCACCGATAATGAAGTACATAGTGCCTTTCTCGTTTGTTGTTCACGGATCCCATCGCAACGTTCCCAGTTGTGAACGGGGAACCGCCCGGACAGAACCATCGGCAAAACCGACGATCACCTGGGTTTCCCGGGCGTGCCGGGGGCGCTGGACCAGCGATTCCGACCCGCCGCTGGCGTTCCAGCCGGCATCCGCTTCAAAGATCATCACCGTTTCCGGGTTGACCTTCTCTTCGTTTAAACCGCCCAGCTTCTCATTGAAAGCATAATCGCACCGGCTCGCCGCCGATGCCGTCGGACATTTGAAAAGCCGGGGGTTGCGGTTGACATAAGGCTGGATGGCGTCGCACCAGGAGGTCGCGGTCGGGAAACAATTGGTGTGGTTATCCGCATAGATCTTGATCCCCAACGCCAATTGTTTTTCGTTGTTGATGCAAACGATTTCCTGGGATTTTTGCTTCGCCGCCGCGAAGGCGGGCAGCAGCATCGCGGCGGCCACGGGAAGGGCCAGGAGGGCGACGCCGTTCACGATGACCCCGGCGATGGCCAGGCCCCGGCCCCGCAGTTCTTCGCGGTTTTTACTGATCGCGACCAGCGCTGCGATGCCGAAACCCAGGCCCAACGGCACCACGATCAGGAACGTCGTGAAACACGTGGCAAAGCAGACGATCCCCAGGACCAGCGAGGTGATCGCCATGCGGCTGGTTTTCAGGGGGCCGGCGGGCGAGATCGTTCCCGAAAGGGCACCGGCGAATTCCGGGAATTCTGACAGCGTTTTCCAGTCGGATGTCCCTTCGAGCTGCACCCGGGTCGAGGGGTTCACCCGGCCGGCGGCGATCCATTGCCGGATCTGGTCGTCGGTGACCGGTCCGTACGGTTTTTGATCGTGCCCGATGATCGTGTAAGTGGCCATAGGGCGACTTCTAGTTCATCCGTTCCGCTCGCGCAAGCGGTTTCGATCAGGAATTCTTCACAAACACTTTTCCCGGCAACTGCCGCACCACCCGTTTCATCTCCAACCCCAGCAACGCGACACTGACGGCCGAAGTGGGCAGGCCGCTCTTGCGGATCACTTCATCGATCGACCGCTCCTCACCATCCAGCGCGTCGAACACTTTTTGTTCATTGACTGAAAGCTCGAGCGCCGGCAACACGCCGGTCTCGTTCGGCGCCGGCGGACGGTTCGAGGCGGGGAACAGGTATTCGAATTCGGAAAGGATATCCTCCGCGCCTTCGCACAACTTCGCGCCCTTCTTGATCAGTTCGTGGCAGCCTTTGCTGCGCGGGGAATCGATGCGGCCCGGCACGGCGAAGACTTGCCGGCCGTATTCGGTCGCAAAATTGGACGTGATCAGCGCGCCGCTGTGGAGATCGGCTTCCACCACCACGGTGCCGAGGGTCATGCCGGCGACGATGCGGTTGCGGATGGCGAACGATTGCCGGTCGCCGGGCCGATTGAACGGGAATTGCGTCATGACCGCGCCGGAACCCGTGATGCGCTCGAACAATTCCTGGTTCTCCGCCGGATAAACCACGTTGATGCCGGTGCCGAGCACGCAGAGCGTCCGGCCTTTGGCGCTCAATGCGCCCTGGTGCGCCGCCGTGTCGATGCCGCGCGCGCCGCCGCTCACCACCGTCACGCCGATGTACGCCAGTTGATAGGACAGTTTTCGCGCGGTTTCGATGCCGTAATGCGTCGTCTGCCGCGAACCGACGAGCGCGACGGAATTCTTATCCTTCGCGGTCACCGTTCCTTTGACATAAAGCACCAGCGGCGGATCGTAGATCTCGCGCAGCAACGGCGGATAATCGGCATCGCTGGAGATCAACACGTGACAGCCGAAATCCGAAAGGCGTTTGAGTTCGCCCGCCAGGTCGATGCGTTTTTCCCATGAGGCGATGGCTTCGGCGGTTTCCTCGCCGATATTGCGCACCCGGAGCAGTTCCGATCTTGAAGCCGCAAGGATTTTTGGTGCTTCCCCGAAGTGTTCGAGCAACAACCGCGCCCGAACCGGCCCCACCCCTTCGATCATATTCAGCGCCACCAGCGCTTCCCTCGAATCCATGGCGCATTAAAGCCGGAACGGTCGCGCGACCACAAGTTTTTCTTCGCGTCCGCCTTCCCGCGCCATAACATCTTTGAAAAATGCGCGAAACCGCCGAAGCCAAAACTGTCCGGACGAAACAGATCATCGCCGGGCTGGAAAAAACGTATCCCGCCGCGCATTGCGAACTGGTCCACAGCAATCCGCTCGAACTGCTCGTCGCCACCATCCTTTCCGCCCAATGCACGGACAAACGCGTCAATATCGTCACCGGGGAATTGTTCAAAACCTACCGCTCCGCGAACGACTTCGCCGAAGCCGACCTCGCCGAACTCGAAAATGCGGTTCGTTCGACCAATTTTTATAAGAACAAAGCGCGCAATATCAAAGCCGCCTGCCGCGATATCGTGGACAAACACGGCGGCCAGGTGCCGCGCACGATGGAAGCACTCGTCCAACTCCACGGCGTGGGGCGCAAGACGGCCAACGTCGTCCTGGGCAATGCGTTCGACATCAACATCGGCGTCGTCGTGGACACCCACGTGGCCCGGTTGTCGTATCGCTTCGGCCTGACGAAATTGTCGGACCCGGAAAAGATCGAGCAGGACCTGATGAAGCTCGTCCCGCAAAAACAATGGGCCTTGTTCAGTCACCTGTTGATCTGGCACGGCCGCCGCCGTTGTTTCGCGCGCAAGCCCGATTGCGCGCAGTGTGAGGTGTTGCGGTTTTGTCCCCGCCGGGGAGTAAAAGAACCGCTGACCGCGGATAAAAAATGACTCGCGATTGTGTTGTCGAACGATCCGTGTTTAGCTGTCTTCAGACGTGGTGAAATGAATTCCTGGCTCTTTATCGATTCCGGCCGTCGCGAGGCGGCCTATAATATGGCTTTGGATGAAGCCCTGCTGGAGGGCGCCGTCGAAACGGGCAAACCGGTGTTGCGATTCTACGGATGGACGGAGCCCGCGGCGTCGTTCGGCTATTTCCAGAGATTTACGGAGGTTGAGAGCGCGACGCCGTTGCGGCCGCTGGTCCGGCGCCCGACCGGCGGGGGGATTGTGCCGCACGATGCTGATTGGACGTACAGTTTTGTCGTGCCCCCGGGCCATGAATGGCATGGCTTGAAAGCGGAAGAAAGTTACCGTCGCATCCACGACTGGCTTCGCCTGGCTTTTGGCCGGTTGAACATCCCGACCGAACTGGCGCCCCGGGCGAAAAAATCATTGCCCGGCCAATGTTTTGTCGGCCACGAAAAATTCGACCTGCTTTGGCATGGTAAAAAGATCGCGGGCGCGGCGCAAAGGCGTAACCAGTTGGGGCTGTTGATCCAGGGCTCGATCCAGCCGCCGGCGGATCCGCCGGGCCGCGCGGCGTTCCATCAGGCGATGCAGGCCGTCGCGATCGAACAGTTCGGTGTGGCCTGGGAGGAACTCATGTTACACCAAAATTTCGACGCCCGGATAACAAAATTATCTCGACAGAAGTATTCCTCGGTCGACTACAATCAAAAGCGTTGAGCAGTAACCTCCAGATCGATCAGTGAAAGTATCCCCGTCGTTCCGGGGATCGAATCGGGTTGTCACCACAGAAAACATTCAAATTTTTCTGTGCCATTTCCTTTTCTCTTTTTACGGCGAACACTCATTTTTACGCCCGGTTTCCGGGCCTGCGGTTCACCTCCAACCTTCACATCTTTAAATGGTCAGACTCGTATTATTTGATATCGACGGCACGCTGGTTCATACCGGCGGCGTCGGCCGGCAGGCGTTCGCGCACACGTTGGCCGCGGAATTCGACGCGAATGACGGGGTCGACAAGGTCAGTTTCGCCGGTCGCACGGACATGAGCCTGGTCCGGGAGCTGTTCGGCATCTATCACATCGCCACCACGCGGGAGAATTTCAAACTTTTCTTTGAAAGCTACGTGTTTTGGCTCGATCACCTGATGACCCGCAACGCCGGCAACATCTGTCCGGGGGTCAAGGAGTTCATCCGCGACCTCCAGACGCTGCCGAACCCGCCGGCCCTGGGGTTGTTGACGGGTAATATCTATCTCGGCGCCCAGATCAAGCTGCGTCATCATGGTTTGTGGGACACGTTCAAGACCGGCGGGTTCGCGGACGACCACGAAGACCGCAACCATATCGCCGTGGCGGCGTTCGAGCGCGCGAGCCGGAGCATGGATCCGCAGTTGAAACCGGAAGAGATCGTCGTTATCGGCGACACGCCGTTCGACATCCAATGCGGCAAGTTCATCGGGGCCAAGGTCCTGGCGGTGGCCACGGGCGGTTCGACCCTGGAAGAGCTGAGGCCGCACGCGCCGCATTGGCTGGTGGAAAACCTGACGAAGATCAGCGCGCGGGAGGTCTGCGGCGTTTCAATGCCGGTGACAACCCCCGCCGCAACAGTGCCCACCCGGACTTTTGCCGGGTGACGGACCGTCGCCCGCGCCCGCCGCGGCGAAGGTGGAGAATTTTTTCGAAAGTTTCTTCGAACCGCAATGCGGGCACGCGGCGTCCTTCCAGTCCGTCGACCGGACCAGGATCTCGCTGTCCTTCTCACACTTCTCGCAATGGAATTCGTAGATCGGCATGTAACCAATATAGCAGCCGGGGCGGGGCGGCTCAAATCGATTCTCCCGGTGGAGGGCGACCGGCGACCGGCCGCCGGGGATGGATCCGACGTATTTCGCTTTTCCTTTGGAGGATCAATATTTACGCTGGAAGCATGGCACATCTACAAACAGCGATCGACGAAGCCATCGTGACGTTGCGCAACCTTTCCGCGCTGGAAGAACCGTTGGATCGCGCGGCCAAAACGGTCCTCGCCTGCCTCAAGTCCGGGCGCAAATTGCTCGTCTGCGGCAACGGCGGCAGCGCGTCCGATGCCACGCATTTCGCCACCGAATTTCTCTGCCGGTTCAAGGACGATCGCCGGCCGTTCCCCGCCATCTCCCTCACCGCCAACGGCGAATTCATGACCGCCGTCTGCAATGATTACCACGCCGATGAGATCTTCGCCCGCCAGGTCTGGGGCCTGGCCGAAAAAGGGGATGTGCTGGTCGCCTTCACCACCAGCGGTAAATCAAAAAATATCCTGCGCGCGCTGGAAGAAGCGAAACGCAAGGGGATCGACAGCATCTGTTTTCTCGGGCGCGATGGCGGCTTCACCAAAGGCATCGCCACCATCGACCTGCTCGTCCAGGGCAATAACACCGCGCGGATCCAGGAGGCGCAGAAGGTGTTGTACCATGTGTTGTGCGAGATGGTGGACGAAAAGCTTTTGAAGAAATGAAGAGGGAAGAATGCAGAGGGCAGAAAGGGATCTCGGAATTCGGACGAAAGATTTTGCACGGCGTATAATCCGCCTCTACAGCGCGTTGCCAAAAGATACCGTCGCTCAGGTCTTGGGAAAACAACTGCTTCGCTCAGGCACTTCGGTCGGCGCTAACTATCGCGAAGCGCACCGTGCCCGATCAAAAGCGGAGTTCATTTCAAAGGTTGGTGACTGTTTGAAAGAAGCAGATGAAACCTTCTATTGGCTGGAACTCATGGCGGATGAAAATATTGTTCCTCGTCCACGGCTGTCCCCCTTGATCGGTGAAACGAATGAACTGATCGCCATTCTGGTTACGATCTCTAAACGAGCCCGCGGTGACTGATTTCTTCAATCTGCATCCTTCCTTCTGCCTTAAAAATAATCCGGTTCGTTCCCGGCTTTCCATTTGATGTTACACCCCATGCTCGGCGTTTGGGATTCCGTCACGGTTTTGCCTGCCAACACGGCGTCGATCGCCGCGCGCAGGTCCTTGCCGGTGACCTGGACGCCGTTGCCCGGGCGGCTGGCGTCGAATTGCCCGCGATAGACCAGCCGGCGGTCCCGGTCGAACAGGAAGAAATCCGGTGTGCACGCGGCCCGATACGCCTTGGCCACGGCCTGGGTTTCGTCGTAAAGATAGGGAAAATCGTAGCCGGCGGCGGCGGCTTCTTCTTTCATGCGCACGGGACTGTCGTCCGGGTACTTCTTCACGTCGTTCGAATTGATGGCGACGATGGCGACGCCTTTGGGCCGGTAATCTTTGCCCAGTTGCGCCAGGCCGGTGCGGATATGTTTCACGTACGGGCAATGGTTGCAGATGAACAGGACCAGCAACGCCGGTGCGCCTTTGAAATCAGCGGGCGAGACCGTTTTTCCGTTGGTGTCCGGCAGGGCGAAATCGGGAGCTGCGGTGCCGAGCGGCAGCATCGTGGAGGGCGTCAGGGCCATGCCGGGAATATAAGTCCTGCGACCGAAGGCAAAAGCCAAAGTTATTCACGGCTGGTGGACAATTTGGAATTGGCATCTCGTCGTAAATCGTCAATCGTAAATCATAAATGGCCCGGCACATCGTCTATTTCGACCTGGAAACCCAGAGATCCGCTGAGGAAGTCGGCGGTTGGAACAACATCGCGAAGATGGGCATGAGCATCGGCGTCACCTACAACACGGCGGGCGGCGAATACCGGATCTACCACGAAAAGAACATCAACGACCTCATCCAGGAACTCCAGCGCGCGGACCTGGTCATCGGGTTCAACAACCTGCGGTTCGATTACGAAGTCTTGCACGGTTATACCTCGTTCGACCTGACCCAGCTGCCGACGCTCGACCTGATGGTGGATCTGCAGAACAAGCTGAACCATCGGTTGTCGCTGGATTCCATCGCCACCGCGACGTTCGGGGTCGAAAAGACCGCCGAAGGCCT
>Ga0070690_100001197_pt1 | contig 13399 bp, 15 predicted proteins | sample KBSS33HmetaG_FD_64671 | JGI IMG/M metagenome (GOLD analysis project Ga0070690, IMG submission 64671) | Switchgrass rhizosphere microbial communities from Kellogg Biological Station, Michigan, USA - KBS S3-3H metaG | ecosystem: Host-associated > Plants > Roots > Rhizosphere ... | reverse complement strand
CGGCCCAGGTCCACCCGCACCTGGCGGCAGAGGTAAAAGCGATCGAGATAACGCGATGACGGCAGGAACCCGGCATTGAAGATGTCCGCCGGCGATTCACCCTCCTCCGGCACCGCCCAGATCGCGTACGGAAACTGGTAATGCTCGTAATCGGCGTTTTGTTCAGAGAAAAGGAGTTTCATGACAAAATCATTTTGCCGCCGGCGACGCCTGGCCATTCACGGATTTTCGTCGCAACCGCAACCGCCAGTTGGTCAACACATCGTATGTCACCGACTTCTTCAGCGCCGCGATGTCGCGCACGGTGATCTGTTCCCCGCCCTGTCGCCCCATGATCACTGCTTCGTCCCACATCTGCGCCTCCGGGATGTCCGTGATGTCGACCATCAACGCATCCATGGCGATGCCCCCGACCAGCGGGGCCCGCCGGCCGCGGACCAACGCGCTGCCTTCGTTCCGGACACGCGGGAAACCGTCGCCGTACCCGATCGGCAACACCGCGATGCGCCGTTCCGACGGCGCCGTGTAACGCATGCCGTACCCGACCACTTCGCCGGGTTTCAATCTCTGGATCGCCGCGATCTTCGCCTTCACCGACATCACCGGTTCGATCCCGTCGATCTGGCGACAGACCTGCGATGGAAAAACGCCGTACAGTAAAATGCCCACGCGCACCATGTCCAGGTGGGCATCCGGCAGATCGAGAAAACCGCCGCTGTTGCAGGCGTGCCGGTATTTGACGGAAACTTTTTTCTCCTCGAGCCCGCGCAAGACTTCGTGGAACCGCGCGAATTGCAGGTTGGCAAAGGCCTTGTCGGTCTCGTCCGATTGCGCGAAATGTGTCATGACGCCTTCCAACAACAACGATCTCTCACCCAGGATCTGTTCCACCACCGGCAACGCTTCGTCCCAGCGCACGCCGTAACGGCTCATGCCCGTATGCACTTTCAAATGGACCGGGACCCGTTTATCGAACCGCGACGCCACCTTCGCCAGCGCTTTGACCGTGTGCGGTTCGTTCACGCAAACGGTGAGGTCATGGGCCACGCACCATTCCAATTCCGGTTCCTGCCGCTCGCCCAACAACAACAACGGCGCCGTGATGCCTTCGTCGCGGAGCGCCATCGCTTCTTCGAGCGTGCTCAGGCCGAATCCCCATGCGCCTTCTTCGAGGGCGACCCGGGCGACGTCGAGCGCGCCGTGGCCATAGGCTTCGTCTTTCACGACGGCCATGAGCCGGACGTTTTTCGGAAGGTCACCGCGGATGAACTGGAGATTGCGGCGCAGTCTGCCGAGGTCGATCTCGGTCCACGCCGGCCGCAACGGAAAATTGTCAGAAGTCAGATTCACTGTCGAACGTTCCTTGTTAAACCATGAAACATGCCAATTGGCACGGAAAATCATTTGGGCTCGATGACTTCAAGCCCCGGCACGGCGGAAAAATGCTTTCGATTGAACGTTGCCACTTTGCTATCCCGCTCGATCGCGGTCGCCGCCACGATCAGATCATAATAACCGATCATCTTGCCGGCGGCCGAAAGGTCCGCCCACAACCGGGCATGCTCATAGGCTGTTTCTTCGGTATAAGCAATGACCGGCAAGGACGTCTGGATCGCTTGGAGATATTTTTGCCGCCGAAGCCGCTGGCTCCCGCCCGCCCGCTCCACCCCATGCCACAATTCGGCAATCGTGATCGCCGCGATCTCAAATTCCTCGTTTCGCGACAAGAGCCATTTCCCCAGGTCAAAAGCGCCTCGTTCGCCCCGAATAATGACGTCGGCATCCAGGATTATCGCCATTTGTCACCCTGTGGCTTGAGCCGTTTTCGGGCGGCGACCAGATCCGCGCGCCACGCCCGCGCTTCAGGCGCCGAAAGTTTCACCGCCGCCAGCGCTGCCGCCAGCTCCCGGCCGGTACAACGCTTCTCCACCCCGGGAACCAGCCGGGCCAATGGCCTGCCGTTTTTCAACAGAACAAAACTTTCATTCCGATAACGAACCCGGTTGAGGCAGTCCGCAAAATTGCGCGCCGCTTCGGTCACCGTGATGGCTCGGTCTTTCATAAAATCATATTATCAGATTTTATATATCTGTCAACCGGCCGGGCGGGCCGGCATGGAAGAGATCGCGATCACACCGCGCCCGGCGGCCACAGGCTTTGGCCGATGTCCGTGCGATGATAACTGCCCACGACCCGGATCCTGCGGATGTTCGCGTACGCGCGCGCGATCGCCGTGTCCAATTTCGGCGCCAGCGCGATCACGTCGGCGATCCGATGGCCGGTCGCCACCAGGTGATCCCCGTCGACGCGCGCCACCTCGTTCCACCAGACGTCGCAATCGAATTCGCCGTCCACCTCCATCGGCAATTGCGGCCCGCGCACCTGCGTGAACGGATAGCCGTAACCCGCCAGCGTCAGCGAACAGCCGAAATTCAATCCGCTGTGGAATCCCGGGGCCAACTTCTCGTTCCGGGTCACTTTCAAAATCGTTTCCACCGGATCCTTCAACATGCGCAGGATCATCGGGCCGGATGTCACCCCGATGCGGATGTTGTATTCGATCACGTGCCATCTTCCGCCGCGCTTGATCGCGGTCACCTGCAACGGCCCGTTGAACTTCGATTCGCGCAACCAGGGTTTCAACGGATGGATCAATTCCCGGGCCAGGCCATACTTATCATTCTCATCCCGCTCCACCAGCCCGCCCAGCGGGGCGCCGGCGACGATGCCCTGGTTGCCGTTGAACGCATATTTATACTCCTGGTTGGTGACGAGCGAATAGATCTCACCACCGCTGACGAACACGATGTGGCCGGCCTCCGCGCGCCCGAGATATTCCTGCAGGAAAACGCCTTCGGCATAGTTGACCTGGCGCAACCATGCCCGCGTGTCGGCCACCGTCTCGCACAGGATCGTATGGATCGGGCTCGTCGGGGAACACAACGGGTTCTTGATGACGAACGGCTGCGGATGTTTCGCCAGGATCTTTTCCGCTTCGATCCGGTTCGACGCCACGTACGCCTGCGGGAACGGGATCTTGAAATCGCTGCACAGTTTCCGCGCAAAATCGCGTTCGCGCTCGATGCGCATCGCCTCACCGGTCGGGCTCAGGATGCCCACGCCGGAACGCAACAGGTCGCCGGCCCACGGTTGCATCGCCCAATCGATGGATTGCGGCAGGACGCAATCGATCCTGTGCTGCCGGATCAACGGGACCGGGCTGGGAAAGAAATCGCGTGAGAACGTTTTCCCCACGAGCGTCGGGGGGAAGTGACCGTAACCGCGCGTCAGGTAGGTCGAGACCGTGGCGCCGGCGTTGGCGAGGGTTTGGCCGATGCTATGGGCGAAGGAACCGACGCCCAGGATCATGGCGGATGCCGATGCCTGTTGCGCCTTGGATTTTTTGCGGCCCGGATTGCTCACGTTTTATTTTGCCTAGTTTCCAAAAACTGAGAACTTTTACAACCATGAACGACGAAACATTGCACCGGCTGGAAAAGCTCGAATCTCACGTCGCTCACCTGGAACACCAGATGGAACAGCTGAACGAGGTGGTCGTGGGCCAAAGCAAACTGGTCGACCGCTTGAAAAAACAGGTCCAACGCCAGTCCGATGTGCTGGAAACGATGGAACTGGACCGCATCAAGGCCAACAATCCCCGGCCACCGCATCACTAAAGATATCCTCACACAAAGAACACAGAGAGCGCAAAGGATCCCTGGCTTTGTGTTCTTTGTGGCCTTTGTGTGAGGCAACCCCAAAAATTAGCGTGAATCAGCATGGATCAGCAGTTAATATGATTGCGTGAGTTTTGTCGCTGAATTCAATTCGTTGCCCGTTTCTTCGCTGGTCAAACGCTCGCTCGCCGCGAAAACCGATGACGTCCGCGCCAGCCTGGCCAAACCCGCGCTGTCGCTGGCCGATTTCGCCCAGCTCATCTCGCCGGCCGGTTCGCAAGACCTCGAACACCTGTCCCGCCGTTCGAACGTCATGACCCAACAACGTTTCGGCAAGGTCATCCGCCTGTTCGCACCGCTCTATCTCTCGAACGAATGCATCAACAATTGCTCGTACTGCGGGTTCTCGCGCGATAACGCGATCCTGCGCGTGACGCTGTCGATCGACGAAGTCCTGCGCGAAGCCGCGGCGTTGCGCGACCAGGGTTTTCGCAACGTCCTGCTCGTCGCCGGCGAACATCCGAAATTTGTCTCGAACAATTACCTGCGCGATTGCGTCGCCGCGCTGCACGAACAGGTCCCCAGCGTGTCGCTCGAGGTCGGCCCGATGGAAACCGAAGAATACCGTCCGCTCGTCCAGGCCGGCGCCGACGGCCTCGTCGTCTACCAGGAGACCTACGAGCGGAACATCTATGACCGGATGCATACCGCCGGACCGAAGAAAAATTTCGATTGGCGGCTGGAAACGCCTGAGCGCGCCTACGAGGCGGGATTCCGCCGGCTCGGCATCGGCGCGCTGTACGGCCTGGCCGATTGGCGATACGAAGCCATCTGCGTCGCCGCCCACGCGGAATACCTGTTGCGCCAATGCTGGAAAGCGCAACTGACGATCTCGCTGCCGCGGTTGCGCCCGTGCGCCGGCGAATTTGAACCGCTCACGCACATGGCCGATCGCGACCTGACACAATTGATCTGTGCGTTCCGGGTGATGTTCCCCGACGTGGGCCTGGTGTTGTCGACGCGCGAACCCGCGAAGCTGCGCGACGGCCTGATCCCGCTGGGCGTCACGCTGATGAGCGCGGGCAGCCACACGGAACCCGGCGGTTACACCGGCGCCGGCAAAGAAAAATTGCACCAAACCGTGCGCGGCCGGATCGTTGAGACCGGGTCCAGCGAATGGGCCGACGGCAATCAATTGGCGACGGGACAATTCAACATCGCCGACCACCGGTCACCGCGGGAAGTGGCGGACCTCATCCGCAAGCTCGGCTACGAACCCGTTTGGAAGGACTGGGACGCGGCGTTGACCGCTTGACCTGGCAACACAGGCAAACAGATATTGGATGTTGAAAAACATAATCACCCCATGCGCCGGCTTGCGTTCATCCTGCTTCTGTTGACGACGATCGGCGCGTATTCCGGCGTCACGAATTATTTCGATCCGCGCACGGCCAATTATCATTGCCTCATCTGCGGCAAGGGGCCGTTGACGCACGTCTGGATGCATCCCCGCGGGCCGATCTGCGAGGATTGCGAACAGATCAAGGAACGTTGTTCCGTCTGCGGCCTGCCGGTCAGGGACGGCGACGGCCATATCAAGACCGAGGACGGGAGGTTCATCTGCAAGTGGGACAAGACCAGCGTCGTGCTCACGCTGGAGCAGGCGCAAGACCTCTTCGACAAGACACGGGACGAGGTCGTGGACCTGTACGGACCGCGCTTCGTCCTCAAATACAATGACGTGACCGTGAAATTGTTCGACGTGGATTATTGGTCGGAAAAGCAGGGCGAAACCGGGATGCATAAGTTCGGATTTTCGCATACGCGCAAGACCTCCGACGGCCGATGCACCCACGAAGTCGTGTTGTTGAGCGGCCGTACGCGGGAAGAAATGATCGCCACCGCCGCCCACGAATATACCCACCTCTGGATCAATGAAAACCGCCCGGACGACCATACGATCGACCCGGACACCGTCGAAGCCATCTGTGAATTGACCGCTTACAAGTTGATGCAGAAGAAAAACCTGCCGGAGCTGCAAAAACGCATCCTGGACAATCCCTACACCAACGGGAAGATCAAGACACTCATCGGGGTGGAGCACGATGGCGGGACGGACTACGTGATGAAGTGGGTCAAAGAAAGCAAAGACGAGGCATTCGACGCGAGCGCCAACCTGCCCGTGCTGGGAGCCGCCAAACCGGTCGAATTCAACTACCAACCCAAACCGCTGGCGGCGGGGCTGAAATTCACCGGCACGATGGACATCGGCCGGCTGCAGGCGGTGATCAACGGCGTGGCTTTTTCACCGGGCGACGAAAAGACGCTGCGGCTGCAGGACCGGTCGTTGAAGGTCCGGTGCGACCAGATCGATGGGAACCACGTCAGGATCACCGTGAACGGCACGGATTCCTTCACATTGAACAAGGGTGAAGAAAAGTCATGGAAATGAACCAGGTCATCGCCAACGGAAAACCGGTCGACGCGGAGCTGCCGTGCTCGCTCGAATCGTTCCTGCTCGCGCAAAAGCTGTTGCCGCGGAGCGTCGTCGTGGAGCACAACGGCGACGCGGTGGCGCCGTCGGAATTTTCACGGCGCACCCTCCGGGCGGGCGACCGGCTGGAGATCGTGAAAATTGTCGCGGGCGGATGATTGAATGGATATGGTTCGGAGGCTGTCGTAAAGCTATGTGTTTTCAAAAATTATTCCTTATCGCCGTCGCCGTCGCTGCCGGCCTGGCATCGGCAGCGTCGGCGGCAGAAACCAATTCCGCCGACCGGGCCTGGCAGGCATTGACCAACCTGACCTTGTCGCCGCCGCCGGCCGAATGGACGATCAAACCGCCGACCGAGGCCGACATCATGCGTTTTGACGACCGGCGGGCGATCGAGGCGGGCGCGATCGCCGATAAGGCCCAGGCCTTTTACACGGCGTTCCCGAAAGATCCCAAAACGCCGGTCAGCCGGATCCTGGAGATCCAGGCGCTACAGGCTTCTGTTCATCTGGGCGCGACCAACCGCGTGAAAGACCTGATTGCCCGGGAAGAAATGATCGTCCGGGACACCAACGCCCCGGCCGATTTTCGCTACCAAATGCGCATGGACCTGATCGGGCGTGAATTCAAGGAAAAGGTCGATGCCGGCGCCGATCCCCGGGCGGAGATGGAAAAAGCCGGGCGCACGCTGGTCAAAGAATTTCCGACCGGTCCGGCCGGTTATCAGATATTGGTCGACCTGTTGGAGACGGTCGACCTGGCAAAGATGCAGGAAATCGCCAATGTAATCACCAACAGCGGCGGACCGCCCGCCGTGACGGACCTGGGCAAAGGCGTCCTGCGACGGCTGGCCCTCGTCGGCAAACCGTTCCCGATCGAATTCAAGACGATCGATGGAAAACAGGTCGACCGCACGACGTTATCGAACAAGGTGGTGCTGGTGGATTTCTGGGCGGTGTGGTGCCCGGTCTGCGTCCAGGAGACACCCGAGATCAAAAAACTTTACGACCGGTATCATGAGCATGGGTTCGAAGTCGTCGGCATCAACTTCGACGACCAGACGAATGTCGCGCAACAGTTCGTCAAAGACCAGGGCCTTCCCTGGCCGCAATACTACGGCGGCAACCTCGACAACCGATATGGCCATGAATACGGCATCAGCGTGTTCCCCCAATCATGGCTGATCGATCGCAAAGGCATCGTGCAGGACATCCATGGCCGGCTCGACCGCGAAGCGAAGATCGAGAAACTGATGGCGCGATGATCGTGCTTTCCGCATCCGGCATGACCCACTAAACTTTGGCCATGGACTGGCTGACGCATCTATTCTCGAGCGATAAATTCCTTGGCATCGATTGGAGCGTGTGGAAAGTCGTCGGCTGGCTGGGCAACATCGTTTTTTTCTCCCGCTTCATCGTCCAATGGTACGCCACGGAAAAGCGAAAAAGGATCGTCGTGCCGCAGGCGTTTTGGTGGTTAAGCCTGGCCGGCTCATGGCTGTTGCTGGCTTACTTCATCCACAAAGGCGATTCGGTGGGCATTTTTGCCTACGCGTTCACGTGGATCCCTTACATCCGGAGCCTGGTCATCCATCGCCGCCATAAACAAGCGCACGTCAACTGCGCCAGTTGTGGGATCCGGATCGGGCCGGAATCGAATTTCTGTCCGAATTGCGGGTTAAAGCTTCCCGTCACTTCCTGACCGGAGAGGGATTCGTGGATTGGCCCGAGGGCGGCACCCAGCCGTATTTTTTCAGGATCGGCTGGAAATCGGGATGGGTCACCGCGTAGCCCGCCAATTGCTTCTTGAGTTCCTCGCCCAAAGGATATCGCTGGTGAAAAGCCTCGATGATCGGCTCGGCGATATCATGCTCGCGCGTGACGTCTTTGCTGTAGATATGAGATTGATACGCGAGGTAGGTGACGAGCGTGCCGCCGATGACGACCAACGCGAGCTTGAGGAAGATCACCTGGTTCTGCAACGAGGAAACCTGCGAATTGAGATCCGGGGAATTGACGTCGTTCATATCATTTTCCAACGGGTTCATTTTCCAGCGGGTTTGGCGCCAGGACCTTGCATGAGTTGTTTCAGGTCGGGATGCGTGTCCGCATATTTGGCGGCATCCGCGGCCATGGACTGGACCGTCATCAGATAGTTGTTATAGACCGGCGCCATCTGGTAGGTGCGCAGCGTGCGCGTCAACATGATGGTACGCATCGCCAGGATGACCCCGACCAGCGCGAGCACCGCGAGGGCAAGGTTCAAAACCGTGTTCATGGTTTCGGATTTCATATCGGATGCTCGAAAATCTAACCGAATGGCGCGAGATGTCCACAGCGTTTTTAGGATCGATGCCATCTCCCCACTGGACTTTCAGCGGCGAAACCGCATCTTTCCGCCATGAAAATCCACTTTTTCGGCGCCGCGCGCACCACGACCGGGTCGATGTACCTGATCGAGGTCAACGGGAAGAAACTGTTGCTGGAATGCGGCCTCTTCCAGGGGCATCGCGAGGAATCCACCGCCCGCAACTGCTGTTTTCCGTTCGACCCGAAACAGATCGACGCCGTCGTCCTGAGCCACGCCCACATGGATCACGCGGGCAACCTGCCGAACCTTTGCCGACAGGGTTATAGCGGCAACATCCATTGCACTTTCGCCACCCGGGACCTTTGCAGCATCATGCTCGTCGATTCCGCCAAGATCCAGGTGGAAGACGCCGCCTTCGTCTCCAAACAACGCGCCAAACGCGGCCTGCCGCCGGTCGAACCGCTGTACACCACCGCCGATGCCGAAAAAGCCGTGCACCAATTCGTCTCCGTCAACTACGAGCGCCCGTTCATGGTCGTCGGCGGCGTGACGGTCACGTTTCGCGATGCCGGCCATATCCTCGGTTCCGCCCAGGTCATCCTCGATATCAACGAGAACGGACGGAAATTCCGCTGGCTGTTCAGCGGCGACGTCGGCCGCGGCGGCGATGAGATCCTGCGCGACCCGGCCCCGACCGAAAACGTGGATTTCCTGCAGGTCGAATCCACCTACGGCGGCCGCGAACATGAGATCCGCACCGATGCCGACGAAACCGTCGGCCGGCTCGTCGCCGACACGCTCAAACAAAACGGCAAAGTCATCATCCCGGCCTTTTCCGTCGGGCGCACCCAGCAGATCGTCTACGTCCTCAACCAGCTCACGCTCGCGGGCCGGCTGCCGCGCGCGCCGATCTTCGTCGACAGCCCGCTCAGCGTGAACGCCACCGAGATCTATCGCCTGCATCCGGAATGTTTCAACGAAGCCACGAACCAGTTCCTGCAGAAACAAAATCCGTTCGGCATGTCGAACCTCACGTACCTCCGCGAGGCCGACCAGTCGAAAAAGCTGAACGACCTGAAAGAACCGGCCATCATCATCAGCGCCTCGGGCATGGCCGAAGCCGGCCGCATCCGGCATCACTTAAAAAATCATATCGGTTACGCGAACAACCTGATCCTGTTCATCGGGTATTGCGCCGAAGGCACCCTGGGCGACCAGATCATCTCCGGCAAAAACCCGGTCAACATCTTCGGCGAACCGCACCCGGTCCGGGCCAAGGTCGTTTCCCTGGACACCTACTCCGGCCATGCCGATAAGAATGAGTTGAAGCAGTACGTGCAAAAGATCTCGGGCGACATCAAGCGGATCTTCTGCATCCACGGTGAAGAATCCCAATGCCTCGCCCACGCCGAGACGTTGCGGGCCATGAAACCCAAAGCACAGGTCATCGCGCCGGAATATAAACAGGCGGTGGAGATCTGACGGAAGAATGACGACGGGTCACGGTCGAACGGCTGCGGCAGGCGGTTGCTCTTTCGGATACGGAAATTTTCGTTTAAGGGCGTTGAGCGGTTGTTCGAACCGATGCCACGAGTACGATGCCAGCGCGATCGTCAACGCGGCATTCGCAACAACCCGACAGGCCGGCTGCTGGTAAAAGACGGTCAACCAGTGCGGATCACCGGTGATCGCCAGGATGCCGTCCCAAAGCGACCCGGCCAGGTTGTGAAAGATGTACAATCCGTAGCTGATCTTTCCCAGATAGACCAATGGCCTGCATTGCAGGATCCGTCCCGGCATCCCTGAAAACCCTTCCGCGGCGCGGTACACCAGCCAGCCCAGGATGCCGTCGTCCGCCAGGCGTCCCAGGGCGTCCGGCGCATGGAACACATGGCACAACAACCGGCCGACGATACCCGCGGCCAGGATCATGTTCGCGATCCGGCCGACCGGATAACCGTTGCGACCGGCGACGGCCAGCAACGCGCCCATCCCCAGGGCATCCAGGCAACTGGGCATCAGGAGATTGGCGGCGGCATCCGACGAATGCGACACCCGTGCCATCGCCAATTCGAAGATCGGCGCGATGCCGATGGCGGCGACGACGGCCGGTAGCAGGAAACGGCGCGGCAGGAAGATCATCAGGAACGGCCAACACAGATAGAACTGCTCTTCGACGGCCAGCGACCAGAAATGTCCGAGCCGGCCACCCCATCCATGCAGATAGATATAGACATTGGACAGGTAGCCGGCATGCCACGGCCATGCCTGGGTATCGTGCGCCTGGAACAGGCAGGCGACCAGCAGGGTCAGGTAAAACAGCGGGAAGATCCGCAAGGCGCGACGGATATAAAACTGTCGCAGGATGAACGGCCGTTCGGTCTCGCTGCGATTATCCAGGAGGATGCCGGTGATCAGGAAACCGCTGATGACGAAAAAGGTTTCCACGCCGAGTTCGCCCCACGAAAGCCACGGTGACGAATAAAGGTCCGGCCGCCAATGACTCCACGCGACCGCGGCGACCGATAGCGCCCGCAGGCCATCCAACTGGCGCATATACGTAGAGCTTTTCGTCATCCGATGACGCCAGCTTCGGAAATAATATCACGCCCGTCCATCTGATTTGCCGGACAACGCCCGCCGAACGCGGAGATCGGCCACGGTGGCGGCTATTCCACGGTCGATTCAAAGACTCCGTTTTTCTGTAGTTTCCCGAACCGATCGTTGCCGAGGTAGGAGCGCAGGTTTTGTTGGGTCTGCGCTGAAAACTGTTCGATGTTCGCCTCGACTTTCGGCCAGTCGACCGCTTCGCCGCGCCCTTCCAGAGCGCGTGCCTGTTGCAAATAATCATCGATGGCCTTGTTCGAATATTGCAGTGCGCGGTAGACGTGATCGACATCCCCGCCGCTGAGTTGCCATGCGTTCGCGTACCGTTGCAACGTCTGGTATCGGCTGTCCTGCGCCTTTTGGAACGCATCGAAACCGTTCGTCCCGAGGACGCGCTGGTATTGGGCATCGCGCGCCGCGTCGATGGCGCGGATCTGTTCGTCGTAGGACCCGTCCTGGTCCGATCCCGTTTGCGATCGCCGGTCCACTTCGGCACGCTGGGCGTTCCATTGTTTCTGGGCGGAAAGCAGGGCTTCAAATTGCGCATCGGTGGCATCGACCTCCTTCAACGCACGGGCCAGGTCACCTTTCACCGGCTGGTCGGGATTCTGCATCGCGGCATAACGATCCGCGCCCAATAATGTCTTAAGTTTCTCGTCATACTCTTTTTGCGCCGCCGCCTGGGCCGTGTCAAAATCGGCCTCATCGATGTCGCCGCGGGAATGCGCCTGGGCCGCTTCCCGTTGCTTTTGGGCGAGATCCTTTCGAAGCTGATAAAGGGCATCGTCTTCGGATGATGACAGGCGGAGGCTTCCCACGTCCCGCAACACCCGTTCTTTGTCCCATTTCAGGAACCCATCGTTGCCCAGCGCCGTCTTCAATTCCTGTTCCTGCAACGCATCATGGTTGGCGTCGAACCGTTCCATCTCGTCGGCATCGATCTCCCCATCATGATAACGCCGCTGCATATCCCCGAGTTCTCTTTCCCAACGATCTTCGAAATCGGAAACGACGAGCCCCGCGAGCACTTTGTCCGGCACGCCCGCCGCCCGCAGTTGTTCCAGCCACGATTGCCAGTCCTCCGCCTTCGCACGGACGGACGACGGCGTCACCAGATGCGGTTGAACCGATTCGACGACGGTCGATGCGGCCGGCGCCGGCGCCGCAACGGTCACCGGTTGATGACGGTGGACCGACCGCACGAGGGCGCCTGCCAGGACGATGTTCAAGATCAATGCCGCAGCCAGAAAGGTTTTCATGGTGCCTCCTTGCTCTTTTCCACGGTGATCATCGGGGCGCCGGCGTTTGGGGATGCTGCCGTCGAAAGCGTGTCGCCCACGGGTTCGCGCCCGGAGACCAGTTCCACCGGGTCGGATGGTTTGCCGTAAAAGAAGGCGCGCACGCGAAAATAATATTTGAGGCCGGCCGGCAATCCCGTTTTGCGGAAGGAGGTCGTGTCCGGCGGCAAGAGCGCACAAACGCGGAAATCGTTGGTGGGATTGACCGAAATATCCACGAGATAACCGTCTTCGTCGGCGGCACGGTCTTCCCAGTGAAGATCGATGGCATTCGTGAAAACCGGCAGCGCGGCCAGGCGGACGGGCGCACCCTGGACGGCGGTCCGCATCGTCCGGATCGAGCACCGGGGCGCGGAATCTTTTTCCCGAACCAGATCCAACGGCCCCTCCATCTCCAGCGAGGGCAGCGACAGGGTATCCCCTTTGACGCGCGGCACCGCGGACGCCTTCGGCAACGCGGCCGGGTCCATGGTGACTTCGGCGACCGGGGACGGTTGGCCGAACAGCGGCCGGATCCGGTAGACGAAGTGAGTTTCGGGGGCGACTTTGTCGTGTCGAAAGCGCGTCGTCTCCGGCCAAAGCGCATCCAGCATGGTGAAGTCATCATTTCCCGGGTGTTGTTCGAAAGCGAATTCGACAAAATAACAGCCGGGCGATGTCGCGCGATTTTTCCAATGCAGATCGATATCCACCGGCGTCGCCAACGTCGCGATGAGGGCCGTCGGCGGGGCGAACGCTTCGACATCCGCGGATGAACGGGATGACAGGCGGGGCGCGGTCGCGCAGGACATCGCGCCCGCGAGGAGCAGCACCGGAACCATGAGCGGACCGCCATGCTGGAAACGTTTCATCGATGGAAGATAAAAATTCCCGGCGGGCTTTTCAGCCGCGCCGGGAACAGGGGTCATGGCGCGGCTATTTTTTCCAGCACTGGATGGATTTCCATTGGATCTGGGGATTGTTCTCCGCGTGGACATAGACGCCGTACTTGAAATAATAGCTGCCGGCGCCGG
>Ga0070690_100001195_pt1 | contig 13410 bp, 10 predicted proteins | sample KBSS33HmetaG_FD_64671 | JGI IMG/M metagenome (GOLD analysis project Ga0070690, IMG submission 64671) | Switchgrass rhizosphere microbial communities from Kellogg Biological Station, Michigan, USA - KBS S3-3H metaG | ecosystem: Host-associated > Plants > Roots > Rhizosphere ... | reverse complement strand
TGATCGGCGAGGAGGAAGCGAGCGCGCGTTACCGCGGCAAGCATCGCCGCAAGGGCAGCCTCTTCGACACCCACCCGTCGGAAGGGACGCGCATGGCGGACCTCAAGGCCGACGCCCTAGAGCTGACGGTCCCGGGCAAGGTCTACGACCGCCATCGCGAGCGCTATCTTTCGACCATCGGCCCGATCCGGCCAATGCTGCTCGATGATCAGGTGAAACTGAACGATCCGGGCGCGAGTCAGTATTTGATCGAGACGCTGGCGCAGGACGGCTGGGACGGGCTGCTACGCTTCTATGAAGGCGAGGTCTGGCGGCTCCGCAATCGACCGGGCGATGAGCCTCGCGCGGCGCAAAGCTACGCCGCCGCGGTCGCCTATCCCGATGCTCCGGCCGATGCTTGGCGGTGGCACGGAATCGCGCTGATGAAGCAGGGCCGCAGCGGGGAAGCGAAGGCAGCCTTTGCCCGATACCTGAAGATGAAGCCTGATGCCCCGGACGCCGCCTGGGTGCGGCAGATGGCCGGGTGAGGAGAGTGTCGATGCGTTCCGTTGCCGTCCTTGTCGTGGCCCTCGGCCTTTCCGCCTGCTCTTCGCTCGGCGGGGAAGGCTTCGGCTACAGCGATTATTCGCTGGTCCGTGCGAAGCGGGTCTCCGTCGGCGACGGCAGCCTGGTCGTCACGGCGCCGCAGCCCTGGAACCGCCACCGACCGATTTGGTTCGGCGACATCCGCCAGGTCGAGGACTGGACGCAGAACGGCGCGACGCTCGACGGGATCAGCTTCGTCACGGGCCTCAAGGACGGCAAGTCGCTGGTCCGCCAGCGCCGCACCGCCAGCCAGCAGGTGCCGATTTTCCGCTCGAACATGACCGCGCCCGAAGTCGCGGCGATGATCGAGAGTCTCTATCGCGTCCGCGGCGGATCGGTCGACTTCAAGACCCTTTCGCTGCAGCCGCGGCCGTTCCTCAATACCAGCGGTTTCCAGCTCGACTATGAGCATCTCGACGACGACGAGCTGTGGCGGCGCGGCCGTGCGGTCGGCGCGGTGATCGACGGGAAGCTCTACATGATCCTGCTCGACGCGGCCAAGGCGCACTATTTCGATGCGACACTGCCCGATTTTGAATCGATGGTCGCCTCGGCGCAGGTTCGGCGCGGCTAACCGACTGGCGATATTGGCCCCGGCGACGGGTCGTTGCCCGGACTGGGCGGCGAAGGGACGTCGATGTTCGGGTCCCCACCTGGCAGTTCTGGCGGAGGAGAGGGCGGCTGAGGTGGTTGTGGTGGCTGCGGTGGTTGTGGTGGCTGCGGAGGTTGTGGCGGTTCGGGCGGCTGCTGCATCGGGAATTCTCCTTGGCTGTCCCAACGAGCGCCAAGGCTCCGGGTTGCCGAACCGGCTCCGCCTGTTATAGGCGCCCATCCTTTCAGCGTCCGGCGCGGGCGTGGCGAAATTGGTAGACGCGCTTGGTTTAGGTCCAAGTGGGAGACCGTGGGGGTTCGAGTCCCTCCGCCCGCACCAGCCCGGCACGGAAAGCCAGAATCATCAGGACCTTAGAAACGTGACCATCAAGACTGTTGAGACCGAGAACGAGGGCCTGAAGCGCGCCTTCATGTTGACCATCCCCGCCGAGGACATCGAGGCGAGGGTCGAACAGGAAGTGAAGCGCATCGCGCCGCAGATCCGCATGCCGGGCTTCCGGCCGGGCAAGGTGCCGCCGAACCTCATCCGCAAGATGCACGGCGAATCCCTGCGCGGCGAGGCGCTGCAGGGCGCGGTGCAGGACGGCGTTCAGCAGCTGCTGAATGAGCAGCGGATCCGCCCGGCTCTTCAGCCGCAGGTCGAGCTCAATGAAGGTTATGCCCCGGGCAAGGACGCCGAAGTGCGTGTCAGCCTCGAGGCGCTACCGGACGTCCCGGCTCCCTCGATTGAGGATCTGAAGCTCGATCGCCTGACGGTCGAGCCCGACGAGGCCGCTGTCGAGGAGCAGATCAAGCAGCTCGCCAGTCAGTCCAAGGGTTGGAAGGACGCGCCGAAGAAGCACGTTGCCGCTATCGGCGACCTCGTCGTCATGGACTTTGCCGGCGAGGTTGGCGGCACGCCATTCGAGGGCGGCACGGGCGAGGACATGTCGGTCGAGCTCGGCTCGGGCCAGCTGATCCCCGGCTTTGAGGACCAGCTCGTCGGCGCCAAGGCGGGCGACAAGCGCGAGGTCAAGGTTTCCTTCCCCGAGGACTACCAGGCGGCGGACCTCAAGGGTAAGGATGCGACCTTCGCCGTCACGGTGAAGGCGGTGAAGACCGCCGGCGAGACCAAGCTCGACGACGAGTTCGCCAAGTCGCTCGGCCTCACTGATCTCGACCAGCTGAAGGGCCTTATCCGCGGTCAGCAGGAGCAGGAGCTCAACGGCCTCACGCGCACCCACATGAAGCGGCAGCTGCTCGATCAGCTCGCCTCGCGCCACGATTTCGCGGTTCCGCAGTCGATGGTCGATGCGGAGTACGAGAACATCCTCGCGCAGCTGAGGCACGAAGCCAGCCACGAGGCAGATCCCGCGGCAGCGCTCAAGGAAATCGAGGCCGAAGCCGACGATTACCGCAAGATCGCCGAGCGCCGCGTGCGCCTGGGCCTGCTGCTGTCGGAGATCGGCGGCGCCAATGGCGTCGACGTCACCGAGCAGGAGATGAACCGCCTGATCATGCAGGCCGCCTCGCAGTACCAGCCGAAGGACCGCGAGACGTTCATTCGCTACATCCAGCAGGAGCCGATGGCGGCAGCCCAGCTTCGCGCTCCGCTCTACGAGGACAAGGTTGTCGACTTCCTCTTCGGCAAGGCTGAGATCAGCGACCGCACAGCGACGCGCGCGGAGCTAGAGGCCGACCTCGAGTCCGAGGAGGGCCATGTCCATGGGCCAGGCTGCGGCCACGACCATTCGCACGAGGCCCCCAAGGCCAAGAAGGCCGCGGCCAAGGGCAAGTCGAAGGCGGCAAAGGCCGAGGCTCCCAAGGATGAGCTGGTCAAGGACGAGCCTGCCAAGGGCCCGGTCGAGAAGGCCTCCGCCAAGCCCAAGCCCGCAAAGCCGGTGAAGGAAGCGGCCGCGGCCAAGGCTCCAGCCGCCAAGGCTGAAGCCAAGCCCGTAGCAAAAAAGGCGCCCGCCAAGAAACCGGCCAAGAAGGGTTGAACGAGCGAAGGATAGTCTGCGAGGATCTCGACCTCGCGATCGACGAACTGAAGCTTGAGGGCTTCCGGCTCGACGTCATCTATCCCGCCGACGATCCGCAATGTGCCGTTCTCAGCAGCGCGGACGAGACCGCGCTTGTGGTGACTCCAAGGGCGCCCGAGCTTCCCGACCGCTTGCCACGGTTCGAGGCTGAGTTCGTGCTGACCCGGGCCAGCGAGGACTCGGGGCAGGGTCGCGCGGGAATGCTCTACCGCGATCTGATCCCAGGACGGCTCGGCGGACGCTACATCGCGTCCCACATTACGATTCCGAACGGCGGTCCCGTTTCCGATTGGGTCCACTACCATCGCATTGCCCTGCAACTCATCTATGTGCGGCGCGGCTGGGTTCGGGTCGTCTACCAGGACGGCGGCGAGCCGTTCGTGATGAAGGAGGGGGATCTCGTGATCCAGCCGCCCCAGATCCGCCATCGCGTCCTTGAAAGCTCTGCGGGGCTCGAGGTCGTGGAAGTGAGCGCGCCGGCGATCCACGCAACCTTTGCCGACCATGAGCTGGAGCTTCCCAACGGCAGTAACCCGGGGCGTGTCTACGGCGGGCAGTATTTCCTCCACCATGTCGCAGCCGAGACTCCCTGGACGTCCGCCGACGAGGGCCTGGCGCAGGAAACAGAAGTGGCGGTCGCCACCAGCGGTCTCGCAGAGGTTCGCACCTTGCGACCCCGCAACGGCAATTCCCTGTGCTTTGGCGGCCACGGCGGAGAGCTGGTGTTCGGCTTCGTCCTCGATGGGTCTGCAGCGCTCGACTACCGTGGCCTGCACGAAGTCGGTCCCGCCGACGCGTTCGTGATCCCGCCGGGCCAGTCCTGGCAGCTGACCCACCCATCGTCCGACTTCCGGCTGCTCCACGTCACGACGGCTCCGCTGGACTAGCGGCGTTCGCCACTATAGCCGTTCGGCTCGAACCAGAGGGGAACAGCTTGGACCGCGTGACGCCGACAATCGCAGTGCTTCTGCCCTGCTACAACGAGGAAGCGGCAATCGCCGCGACCGTGGCGGGTTTCCGGAAGGCGCTGCCCGGCGCGGTGGTCTACGTCTACGACAACAACAGCCGCGACCGGACCCGCGAGGTTGCGGCCAAGGCCGGAGCGGTCGTCCGCACCGAGCGCCAACAGGGCAAGGGTCACGTCGTCCGCCGCATGTTCGCCGACGTCGATGCCGACGTGTACCTGATGGCCGACGGCGACCTCACTTACGATCCGAAGGCCGCGCCCGCGATGGTTGACCTGCTCCTGGCTGATCAACTCGACATGGTTGTCGGCACACGCAAGCATGAGGAGAAGGAGGCTTACCGGCGCGGTCACGCGCTCGGCAATCGCGTCTTCACCGGCCTGCTGTCGGGCCTGTTCGGGCGTAGCTTCAGCGACATCTTCTCAGGCTATCGGGTCTTCTCCCGCCGCTTCGTGAAGAGTTTCCCGGTGCTTTCCTCGGGCTTTGAGATCGAGACCGAGATCAGCGTTCACGCGCTCGAGCTTCGGATGCCGGTTGGCGAGGTCGAGACGGCTTACGCGGCGCGGCCCGAAGGCTCGCAGTCGAAGCTTTCGACCTATTCGGACGGCTGGCGGATCCTGAAGACCATCGTCACCCTCTATCGCGTCGAGCGCCCGACGCTCTTTTACGGCGGCATCGGTGCCTTGCTTCTGGCGCTGGCCCTGGTTCTCTCGGTCCCCTTGGTGCTGACCTACCTCCAGACCGGCCTGGTGCCGCGCGTTCCCACAGCGATCCTGGTCACTGGAATGACGATTGTGGCGGTGCTCTGCTTCTTCACGGGGCTCATCCTCGACACCGTGACTCGTGGCCGGCGGGAGGTCAGGCGGCTACATTATTTGTCGCTCGCGGCCCCGGAGTAAAACCACTCTTCGCTGGAGACTGTGCCGGTGATCCGGCGCCAGGCGGCCCGCACGATCCGCGGTGCCCAGTGGCGAGCGATCTCAACGGCGTAACGCAGCGTCCCCATGCGGAGACGATTGACGAACAGCACGTCGATATGCCGCCGCGGGCCGCGATAGAAACAAAGAACGTGGAATCCGGCGTCGCGGACCTTGCGGATTGTATCGCGCACGACCGGCTCCGGCGTCATGTCGTAACAATCATGAAATTCGACCGTAATCTGGTCGAATCTGCGGAGCACGGCGGGATCAGCCGTCCCGAGCACATCGATCTCCGAGCCCTCGATGTCGAGCTTGAGCAGCGAGACTTGGTCTGCAGAGACGAGCTTAAGCGCATCGTCGAGCGTTACCGCCCGGACCCTGACGGAATCTGTGTAGTTGTGGCCCGGGACCTTCCCCAGCGAATTGCATTCGGAATTGGCTGTCAGATTTAAGACGACTTCGCCGGGTTGGCCGCACACCGCGAGGTTGTGCGCCTGGATTCTGGCGTTCGAAGGTATCTGTCTGAATTCGTTGGGAGCGGGCTCCACGGCTACGCAGCGGCAAGGGTAACGCTCAGTTATGAGTGTCGCGAATTTCCCGACATTCGCGCCGAGATCGAGAACGGTCCCGTGGGGGCCAATCAGCTCCTCGAAGAAACTGTGCGTGTAAACATTGACGAGCCTCAAGGGCGCATTCCTTCCATCGCGACAGCTTAGGCGTCACTGTCGATCAAGCCAGTATCACGGAACGCAGTTTCGCCAATTACCTGCCGGAGAATTCGATCCTATCTTTCGTTAGCGGCTCCCCAGTAACTGTCGTTCTTTTGCATCAGCAGTAGACAATTGTGTCGCATGCGTGACAGTTTCCGTTCCCCGGATTCCCCATCTCGGTTAGGTTTCCCCCATTACTGACTAGGGTTTCGCATCGACGATCCCTGTCCTCAGAAGGGGGAAATGCATGAAACGGCTTGAGACGATCCTTCGCGCTGGTGTTGCACTGACCGCGGTTGCGGCAGGTAGCAGCGCAGTCGCAGCGGCGCAGCCAGTCGTCCCGTCGCAGACGGTACCGGTCACGACCGTCAGCAGCCAGGAGATCGTTATCACCGGTTCGCGCATCCGGCGCGACCCCCTCAACAACAACGCGCCGATCGTGTTCGTCGACAAGACCGCGATCGACAAGACCGGCCTTTCGGCCGTCGGTGACGTGTTGCAGCGCATCCCCAGCGCGGCTGGCGGCCTCAACACCAAGGTCAACGCCAGCGGCAACCTCGGCAACCCGCCTGACGGCGGCGGCGTCGGCGCCGGTTCGGCGACGATCGACCTCCGCTACCTGGGTGCCAACCGCACGCTTGTGCTGGTCGACGGCCTGCGCTTCGTCAACGGCACCAGCGCCAGCGGTATCCCGGGCTCGGTCGACCTCAACACCATCCCGGTGAACATGATCGACCGCATCGAAGTGCTCCAGGCGGGCGCTTCGCCGCTCTACGGTTCGGACGCCATCGCGGGCGTGGTCAACGTCATCACTGTTCAGCAGCAGCGTGGGCTGCGGGCCTCTGCGCAATATGGCCAATATCGTCCGGGCGACGGCAAGACGCAGGACTATCAGGCGAGCTACGGCATCCAGGCGGACCGGACGAGCATCGTGTTCGGCGCTAGCTACGCCAAGCAGGAGCCCATTTACTCGCGGGACCGTTCGATCTCGCAATTCCCGAATCCGTACCAAACGACCTGCAACATCGGTGGCAGCGGCTGCAGCAGCGCCGCGATCAATGGCCGCTTTGACACGCGGACGGGCAACGGACCTCAGCCAGGTATCAACTTCGGCAACTTCACGATCTCCAATCCGCCAGACAGCACGCCTACGGCGGCCGAGCTTCGCCCGTTCACGAATGCCGACCGGTTCAACTTCGCGCCGTTCCAGTACATCCTGACGCCGTCGAAGCGCTGGGGCGTCTGGGTCAGCATGAAGAGCGCGCTTACCGACGCAGTGAACCTGCGCGTCAGGGGGCTCTACAATCACCGCGATTCCGAGAACAAGGCCGCATACGAGCCGCTGTTCATCGGTCCCGATGCGGGCAACGGCGCAGGTAGCCGGTTCGACACTTTGTCGATTGACGCCACGAACCCCTTTAATCCGTTCCAGACCACGCTCGAATCAGGCCTGAATCCCGACGGTACCCTCAACGGGCGAACTCAGACCTATTCGTTCATCGGCCGCCGCGTGGTCGAGGCTGGGCAGCGCGACTTCCACCAACATGTCGACACCTATTCTGTGACGGGAACCCTCGACGGCTCGTTCCATGTCGGTGCCCAGCAATGGTTCTGGGACGTCAACTCGACGTTTGGCATCAATACCGCCCGGCAGACCTTCACCGGCAATCTCCGTGCCGACCGTGTCGCGCAGGCCGTCGGTCCCGTTGCCGCCTGCGTCGCGCCTTGTGTCCCGCTGAACCTGTTCGGCGGCGCCGGTTCGATCACCCAGGCCATGCTCGACTGGATCACCTTCACCGAGCACGACAAGAGCGACCAGCATCTGTTTGACAACAGCGTCAACCTCACCGGTGACCTTGTCCAACTGCCCGCCGGCCCGTTGGCCGTCGCGGTGGGCTATGAGCATCGCTATCAGAGCGCCAGCTTCATTCCGGATCCGATCATCGATGCCGGCCTGGGTGCCGACATTCCCGCGCATCCGGCCCGCGGCCACTACAACGTCAACGAAGTCTATGGCGAAATGCGGGTTCCGATCCTGAAGGACGTACCCGGCGCTTACTCGCTCGAATTGAACGGCGCCGCCCGCTACTCGCATTATTCGACCAGCGGCGGCAGCACGACCTACACGGTCAACGGCCTTTGGAAGCCGGTCCACGACCTGCTCCTGCGCGCTGCCTATTCGACAGGTTTCCGCGCTCCGACCATCGGCGAGCTATTCGGCGCCCGTTCGCGCTATGACCTGCCGGTCACCGATCCCTGCACCAGCGACGTCAGCGGCCTGTTCCAGACCAACCCGACGGTCAAAGCGAACTGCATCGCGGACGGAGTTCCGGCGGATGGCAGCTATGCCGAGCAGCCCGGTCAGTTGCCGGTGATCACCCAGGGCAACCGCAACCTGAAGCCCGAAACCTCGAAGAGCATCAACCTCGGCGCGGTCTACTCGACCACCTTCGGCGGTCACGCGTTCAGCATCGAGGGCGACTATCACGACATCAAGGTCAAGGACGCGATCAGCGCTCTCGATCCCAACGTGACGCTCCTGAATTGTGCGTTGCACGCAGTTAACTGCAACCTCACCGTCCGGACCGTCAACGGCTTCGTCAACGAGATTGACGCGACCCTGCAGAACCTGGCCAGCATCCACACGCGGCAGATCGACGGCAACATCACCTACCGCACGCCGCTGACCGGGATCGGCCGGTTTGGCCTGACGGCGAACGGTTCGTGGCTCCTGAAATATGTGGTGACCCAGACAAACGGCGGCCTCGGCCAGGTCGTGATCGATCGCCGCGGAACGGAGCGGGGTGCTCCCGACCAGGCCTATCCCAACTTCAAGGGCAATGCGACGCTCGACTGGACCTACGGCGATTTCAATGCCTCGGTCACCGGTCGGTATGTCGGCAAGGTGACGGAACACAGCCTGACGCCTCCGTTGGGGCAGACTACGCTGGATCACGTCCTCAACAGCCGCGTCTATGTCGACGCGCAGGCCAACTACACCTTGCCGATGATGGATCATCGGATCACGCTGACGGTCGGCGGCAACAACCTCACCGACAAGGATCCGCCGGGCTGCTTCACCTGCTCGGTCAACAATTACGATCCGACGACCTACGACGTGCCGGGACCGTTCTATTACGGACGTATCTCGTACAAGATGGGCGCGGCGAGAGCGGTTACCCCGGCCTATGTGCCGCCGCCGCCTCCGCCGCCTCCGCCGGCAGTGGTTGAGCAGCCCGCGCCGCCGCCTCCGCCGCCTCCGCCGCCTCCGGCCCCAACCCAAAAGGGCCAGCGCGGCTAAGCGTCGAAACAATTACGCGAGTGAAGGGCGGTCCGCTTGTCGGGCCGCCCTTTGCGTATCCCCCGCTTGAACCTTTCGGCTATCGCGCCGATGTAGTCCGCAGCACCACAACACCAGGAACCTCTCATCCGTGACTGATCATCAAGACATCCTCTCTCAGCTCGTCCCCATCGTCATCGAGCAGTCCAGCCGGGGCGAGCGCAGCTTCGACATCTATTCGCGGCTGCTGCGCGAGCGGATCATCTTCGTCACGGGCGCGATCGAGGACCACATGGCCTCGCTCATCACCGCCCAGCTCCTCTTCCTCGAGGCCGAGAACCCGAAGAAGGACATCTCGATGTACATCAACTCGCCGGGCGGCGTGGTGACCGCCGGCCTCGCGATCCACGACACCATGCAATACATCCGCCCCAAGGTCGGCACCGTGTGCATCGGCCAGGCCGCGTCGATGGGCAGCTTCCTTCTGGCCGCCGGCGAGCCCGGGATGCGCGTCGCCTTGCGCAACAGCCGGATCATGATCCACCAGCCCTCGGGCGGCGCCCAGGGCATGGCCGCGGACATCGAGATCCAGGCGCGCGAGATCCTGCGCATGCGCCAGCGCCTCAACGAGCTTTACGCCAAGTACACCGGCCAGCCGATCGAGGAGATCGAGAAGGCGATGGACCGTGACAAGTTCCTCGAGACCGACGAGGCCAAGGCTTTCGGCCTCATCGACGAAGTGTTCGAAAATCGCCCTGATGCCGGCGACGATGCCGGCACGGGCGCGGGCGAGACTTCGAACGCATAAGCCCTGATCGCTTTCGTCATTTCCGCGGGGCGCGCCCGCGTTTGTGAGGCAGTGGCGCCGGGAGCGTCTCCTCCTAGCGCTGGCGAATAGGCGGCATATCGTGCCGCGGCGCGTCCTGCACAGGCGGTCGCTCGCCTTGCTGTCTCAGTTGGCGGTCGGCTTCATCGATAGCCTGCAGCAAGCCGCTGAAACACGGCGTCTCTTCCACAGGCCAAAGTCGATCGAATGACGGGCCCAACAGCCGCACGTCATTCTGGGTGAGCAAGCCGACGGCCACGATCCGGTCGTAAGCCATCGAAAATCTTCTTCGCCTTCTTTTGAGGGTCAACGCGGCACGGCTGTTGTGGTGCCGAGGGTTACGCGGGCGGAACTGAGCGCCGATCAAGGGAGAATGTCCTTATGCCTTTTGATCGTTGGTTCATCCTCGATTCCGCGGCACGTTCGCCACGTCTCGGAGGAACGGCAGTCACACGGAAACGTTGGCGCTTGGGATGGTGACGCCCAATCAGGCGGCGCGCCTGAACAGCATGCGGGAGGTCGCCAATGCACATGTCGAATGAAGGCCTGTTGGTCATCCTGCTCGTCGGTCTCGTTGCAGGCTGGCTGGCCGGAAAGGTCGTCCGCGGGGCCGGCTTCGGGATCGTCGCCGATATACTGATCGGGATAATCGGCGCCTTCATCGGCAGCTGGGTGCTGCCCAAGCTCGGCATTCACCTCGGCACCGGCATCGTCAGCGCGATCGTCAACGCGACGCTCGGCGCGATCCTGCTGCTGCTGGTCGTGAGGCTGCTTGGAGGAGGTGGCGGCTGGGGTTGGCGCCGTCGCTGGTGAGGCTCCTCGCGCAGACACTGTCCTACAGCTAGGGAAATGAGATAGCTGAAGCGCCTCCTTTGTCCTGGAGGCATGAGGACGGACCATCCCAGATTTCGCCCACTGCGTCCGCGGCCTTAAGGTCACGAAAAATCGCCACGCACTGCGAGACTTTAGTGAACTCAAGCAGCGGCCGGCGATCGCCGCGGCGTTCGACAAGCTCGGCCGAGACATGCCCGAAGCCCTCCTCCCTCCGAAGCCGGATCTCGGCAAGTAAGTGTCCTCTATTGTTCTCCTATTGTTCTCATTGAACAAATAGGATACGGACACTTCTCCACAGGCGGGGCTCGGCCGCCATCAGTTGATGCTTGAATGGAGGCAGGGGAGTATGGCAGCGCAGCTCAAAGTCATCGGCAACATATCGGAAGCACCCACTATGGACCGGCAGAAGGCGCTCGAAGCAGCGCTTGCCCAGATTGATCGCGCGTTCGGCAAGGGCTCGGCAATGAAGCTGGGCAGCCGCGAGAAGATGGAGGTCGAGACCATCTCGACCGGAAGCCTCGGGCTCGACATCGCGCTCGGCGTCGGCGGCCTGCCGCGCGGCCGGGTGATCGAGATTTACGGGCCGGAGAGCTCGGGCAAGACGACTCTAGCGCTTCACGCGATTGCCGAGGCGCAGAAGAATGGTGGCGCGGCCGCCTTCGTCGATGCCGAGCATGCGCTGGACCCGGTCTACGCCAAGAAGCTCGGGGTCGACATCGATGAGCTGATCGTCTCGCAGCCCGACACCGGTGAGCAGGCGCTCGAAATCGTCGATACTTTGGTCCGGTCGAACGCGATCGACGTGCTGGTGGTCGACTCCGTCGCCGCCTTGGTCCCGCGCGCCGAGATTGAGGGCGAGATGGGTGACAGCCACGTCGGCCTCCAGGCGCGCCTGATGAGCCAGGCGCTGCGCAAGCTCACCGGCTCGATCAGCCGCTCGCGCACGATGGTCATCTTCATCAACCAGGTCCGCATGAAGATCGGTGTGATGTACGGCAATCCGGAGACGACGACCGGCGGCAATGCGCTGAAGTTCTACGCGTCGGTCCGCCTCGACATCCGCCGCACCGGCCAGATCAAGGACCGGGACGATATCGTCGGCAACACCACCCGCGTGAAGGTGGTCAAGAACAAGGTCGCTCCGCCGTTCAAGCAGGTCGAGTTCGACATCATGTACGGCGAGGGCGTCAGCAAGGTCGGCGAGATCCTCGACCTCGGCGTCAAGGCCGGCCTGGTCGAGAAGTCGGGCGCCTGGTTCAGCTACGACAGCGTCCGCATCGGTCAGGGCCGCGAGAATGCCAAGGTCTACCTCAAGGAAAATCCCGACGTCGCCCGCCGCATCGAGAATGCGATCCGCGGGAAGACCGAGGAAGTGGCCGAGGCGCTAATGGTCGGCGGCGGGCCCGAGGACGAAAGCGAACTCGCGGAATAATCGAGCTCCCCAGCGGCGGGCGGGTTCCGCGTTCCCCGCCCGCTGCACCCCTCAAGCGAGGTCTTCGGGGATCGCGGTCGACTCCCTGGCCGCTTCCTGTTCCGCGGGATCGGCCTGCATCGGCGCGAACATTCGCCTGGGCTCGGTGAGCACGATCAGGACGAACCCGCCGGCTGCGCACAGGGCCGTGCCGACCACGAAGGGAACCACGGTCCCGTCGAACTGCTGGCCAATAGCAAAGCCGATCAGCGCCGCACCGACGGTGCCGACCACGCCCTGAACCGACGAGGCCGTTCCCGCGATATGCGCCATATGCTCCATCGCCAGCGTGCCCAGGTTCGATGACGTGAATGCGAAGCAGCACATCGTCAGCGCCTGAAGGACGATGAAGACGGGCAGGCTTTCGAATCCCGCCAACGCAATCGCCGCGTGGATTGCCGTCACCAGGGCGAAGGCGAGCGCTGCGCTGTGGCCGACCCGCCTTAGGCCGAACCGGCCAACCACGCGCGAGTTCAGCCAGGAGGCGAGGGCCATCGGCGCTGCAATCGATGCGAAGACCAGGCCGATGAACCGGCCCTCGTGAAACGCATCGAACACGATCTGCTGGATCGAACTGATGTAGGCGATCAGTCCGGAAAAGCTGATCGTCGTCGCCAAAGTGTAACCGAGCGACTGGCGCTCCCGCAGCGTCTCGGCAATGGCGCCGAACGTTCCGCGCCATTCGAGCGAACGCCGGAATTCCGGGTGCAGCGTTTCGGGCAAGCGCGTCCATGACCAGGCCAGCATGATCGCCGCGTAGATGGTGATCGCGATGAAGATTCCGCGCCAGGGGAAGAACAGCAGGATCAGTTGCCCGATGTTCGGTGCCAGCACCGGCACCAGCATGAATGTCATGAACACCAGGCTCATCACGCGCGCCATCGCTTCCGCTTCGAAGAGGTCGCGGACCATCGCCACGACCAGCACCCGGGTTACGGCCGCCGACGCACCCATTGCCGCGCGCCCGGCGATGAGCAGCGGAAAGCTGGTTGCAACCGCGCACAGCAACGCGAAGGCGGCGTACAGGATGATCCCGACACCCAGGATCGGCTTTCGCCCAAAGCGATCCGCGAGCGGTCCCCAGACCAGCTGGGTTGACGCGAATCCCAGGAAATAGGCGATGACGACCAGCTGCTGGTCGTTCTCATGCGCGACATGCAGCGACCGGCCGATGTCCGCGAGCGCC
>Ga0070690_100001192_pt1 | contig 13417 bp, 5 predicted proteins | sample KBSS33HmetaG_FD_64671 | JGI IMG/M metagenome (GOLD analysis project Ga0070690, IMG submission 64671) | Switchgrass rhizosphere microbial communities from Kellogg Biological Station, Michigan, USA - KBS S3-3H metaG | ecosystem: Host-associated > Plants > Roots > Rhizosphere ... | reverse complement strand
TCGAAGCGAACAGGTTAGCAATTACCTTTCCGGAGATTACGACGTCGTCAGTTAGCGGTGCGGTTACAAACGTCAGCACGTCTGGTCGATGATCGACAAAGCGCTGGTCTTCGACTAACCATGTCGTCCAACCAGACCGAAGCTTAATGGGGCGTGGACGATATGGAACCGGATTAGCAGGATCCGACGTGTAGCTATCGAACGCCTCGGCGCCTGTCGCCGGCGGTGCGTCAAACGAAAGTCCTCCATCCTTTTGCAAGTAGAGCTTGCGATCCACCACATCCCGTTTGGGCGGCCAAGTATCGTGACGAATCCATTCGTTATTACCAGTTCTGAAGGTTAACGCTTCAGGAATGTCGCCGCTTCCCTTCCCTTTTAGATAATAGGCAAGGAACGGAGTCAGAATATTTTTCCGATAGTGTTCCGCTGTGGCGCTACCAAAATCGATCCGGCCGAGCTTACGTCCCTCTCCTCTGGACCATCCGCCGTGGTTCCATGGTCCAACTACAAGAAAGTTCTGTTTCGCGGTGTCGTGTCGCTCAAGCAGCTCGTAAATCTTTATTGGGCCATAGAAGTCTTCCTGATCCCACCAGCCCGCAACATTCAACGTCGGCACTGTCACCCGATTTAGCCATGGCGCAAAGGCCTGTCGTTTCCAAAAATCGTCGTAGTCTGGACGATTAACGAAATCTCGCCAGCTCGGAATCTTCCCGTTAAAATACTTCGCGTCGACATTAGCGAGTGAACCAAGTTTCAGATACCAGTCATAAACGTCAAAGGTGTCGACAACTTTCGAAACGTCGGCTATCTCTTTCCCCGACTCCATCATGTATCCGTACTCAAGACCGTAACTCAAACGGAAGGCACCGTTGTGATGAAAATCGTCACCAATCCACATGTCCGCCGGTGATGCCTGTTCCACAACCGCCTTCAGTGCTGGATGGGGATCGAGCATTGCCATCACCGACAGCCACGCGCCATAACTCGTGCCGGCTATACCGACGTTCCCGTTATTGTTGGGTACGTTCTTTAGAAGCCAGTCGATCGTGTCGTAGGTGTCGGAGCTTTCGTCAATCGCATTCTTGTCTTTTGGATCGCGCGGCTGCCGCAACATGACAAACTGACCTTCAGAACTAAATCTGCCGCGAATGTCTTGCTGCACGACGATAAAGCCTTCAGCCGTCAATTCTGGGAGGGAGGCTGCAATTTGCGCGGGAGTTGCATTACCAATTCCGTAAGGCGTGCGGAGCAGAAGGATTGGAAATTTTTCGTTGGCGCGAGTCGGTGCGTAGATATGCGTGTTGAGCTTCACGGCATCACGCATCGCGATCATCGCGTCGGTTCGGGAATAAGGGTCTTGCGCATTGACCGTGGTAAAGACCGCGCAAGAAATTAAAATAAATGCGAGTGGTAAGACACGCAGTGATCGCTTGTACATAAGTCCTCTCATTCTTCCCGAGTTTTAGCTCGGGGTTAGCCATGCCTCAAATTTTCGCCGAGCTTTAGCTCGGGGCGGGCGCTGAAACGGTTAGCAGGATTGAATCGCTCCTCGATCCCCGCTCCCCAACCTAAACCTTGGGCCGAATGAGAAGCGCGTGGTGTCTATTTATTCTTCGACACTCGGGTTGTATTCGATACCCGGTTCGCGGGTGCCGGTCGCGGCACTCGTCTTACAGGGTTCTGCTCCAACAACCGCAACGCTTCCTGCACCGCGCGTTCAAGCTGTGGATCATGCCCCTTGTTGACTTCCGCCGGGCTATAGTCGACCTCGATATCAGGTGCAACACCTTCGTTCTCAACTGCCCATTCACCTTTCAGATTGTAGAAGGCTAGATTAGGAGCAGTGATTCCACCGCCATCGATCATCGCTGGGAAACCAGTGGTACCGACCAGGGCGCCCCACGTACGCTTGCCGACTAACGTTCCAATCTTCCGCTGGTGGAACATGTACGGCAAGGCATCACCACCTGAGCCCGCCGACTCGTTGATCAGCATTACTTTCGGCCCATAGATTCCAGCTGTTGGAGACGTCGAAGGCTCACCATCACGCTGCGCGAAGTAACCCATCAGTTTGCGTTCAAGTTCGTTGACGATGTAGTCAGCCACTTGCCCGCCCTGGTTATATCGCTCGTCGATGATTGCGCCTTCCTTGTCCTGTTGCGAATAGTAGTAACGCGTGAAGTAGGTGTATCCAGGCCCTCCTGTATTCGGCAACCAGACATAAGCGAGTTTGCCGCCCGAAAGCTTGTCGACCGTTCGTCGATTGTCTTCAACCCACGCCCGCGTGCGTAATCCGTCTTCGCTCGCGATCGGGATCACCGTCAATACTTTCGAACCTTCAAGTGAAGGAGTTTTGCCGACGCGAATCAAAGTCTGACGACCAGCGGTACCTTCGAACAGACTGTACACATTTGTTGGAGCGGCGAGCGGACGCCCATTCACTTCAAGCAAATAGTCGCCGACTGACACTTGAACACCCGGTGCGCTCAACGGCGCACGTAACTCCGGATTCCAGTTCTCACCGGTGTAGATCTTAGTGATCCGATAGCGCCCGTTCTCGACTGCGTAATCTGCGCCGAGTAAGCCAACTGAAACAGGATCTTCAGCAGGGATATCACCAAGACCTTGAAGATAGGAATGGCCAACTGACAGTTCCCCGCCGACGGTTGCGATCAGGTAAGCGAGATCGGCACGATGACCGACGTAAGGCACGAGCGGCTTATATTTCTCCAACACTGCATTCCAATCCGCTCCGTGCATCTTCTCGTCGTAGAAATACTCGCGTTGCACGCGCCAGTTCTCTTTAAAGATTTGCTCCCACTCGGCGCGTGGATCAAGCTGCATCTCCAACTGCGCAACGCCAATTGGACCATCGCCCGTCTTGACACCAGGCCGATCAGTAGCGACGATGCCCCAATTCGTACCGCCGCCCGCTGCCGCCTGATACAGAACCTTCTTCTTATCTCCGGAGACGATGTAAGAGCGAATTCCTTCGAGGAACGGTGCTGCAGCCCTCGCGGCTAATTGATATCGCTGTAGCCGTAGACCCGCGGCGGCCGGAACCATCGGCTCGGTGTAGTAGAACGAGCCTGCGGAACCCGCAGATAGATTCGCGTACTCTCCCGGTGGAACGCTCACTGGGAGCACGCGTTGTCCAATCCCGTCAAAATCAATGCGAACGGTTACCGCTCGTGGTGGTGGTGGCGTTGCCGGCGCGGCTGGGGGCGTGTCGGGACGAGGCGGCGCAGGTGGTGGTTCATCGCCAGTCTCAGGTAACAGCGGGGATGGATCACTCGCACTCAACACCGTTAGATACACGGCGCGTCGCACTGGTCGATCTATCGAACTCATCTCTAACCAGCCAGTACTTGGTCCATAGTTCGTGCTCGCGAGGAAATACAAGTACTTGCCACCAGCATCAAATGCCGGCGAGATCGAGTCAGCCAATCCATCGGTAACCTGGTGAACTGTTTTGTCTGCAATTGAGTAGACGAAGATGGCTCGCATGTGAGTTGGCAAATTCTTAGAGTATGCGATCCACTTTGAATCAGGTGACCACGTCGCATCGTATTGGCGGAAAGGATCTGGGTGATTATCCGTGTCGACCTTTGTAGCGGCTCCAGTGGCAACTGCAATCGTCCACAAAACCTTGTGACTGTCTTGAAGAAGGATCTGCGTACCATCCGGCGACCAGGCGGCTCCTGAGTAAAAAGCGGAGTTTGGTAAAGCTATTGCCCGAGGCGCGTTAAGTCCGAGCGGATCTCCAATCATCAGCTGATACTCACCACTCGCATCTGACAACCAGGCGAGCTGTGAACCATCAGGCGACCAAACAGGATTGCGATCGTGTGCACCAGAACTTTGCGTTAGGTTGCGATAGTCTCCCTTCTCAGCAGGTACCGTGAAGATTTCTCCGCGTGCTTCAAAAGCTGCGCGAACACCAGTGGGCGAAAGCGATGCATTGCGGATCATGCTGGCAACTTTTTTGAATTGCGGCCGAGCCCATGGAAGATCGCCGCTTACTTCAATCGTCAACCTTTGGGATTTGCCGGAACGCGGATCTAAGAGATGGATGTAGCCTGCCTGTTCGTAGACCACCGCATCTGGTCCGGCAGAAGCATTCATGATGTCGTAGTCATCATGCTGGGTTAACTGCACTGGTGGTTTGCCGTCGCCGCGGTAAGAAAACAAGTTGACCGTGTAATTGCGATCAGAAAGAAAGTAGATCGTATTGCCGACCCACATTGGCCATGAGTCATTACTGTTGTTCCATGGAATCTTTTCGACTGAAAGGTCGGAGAGATTAATTAAAGAGACCGGATGCGTGCGACCCCCGCGGTAATGGCGCCACATGCTGCTCTCGTACCACTCTGGAATAAACGCTTGTGAGATCTCTTCGTACGCGATTCGCTTTCCATCGGGCGAATAGGTTCCGCTAAAGGCTCTCGGCATTGGCAAAGGCGTTGGTAAGCCTTCATCCAACCCGATGGTCCAAAGTCGAAAGTACGCTTGCTGCGGCGCGCTGGTCCTGAACGAAGCGAAAACAACTCGTTTACCATCTGGTGTCCAGCCGCGAACTCGATCAGGTCCGGGGTGATACGTCAAACGTCGCGGCTGACCGCCGGCACTCGGAATAACGTAGACATCTGTGTTGCCCGCAACAGTTGCCGAGTAGGCGATCTGAGATCCATCCGGGGAAAAGCTCGGAAAACTTTCTGCACCTTGTGTAGCGGTCAGACGCCGTGCCTGTCCGCCACTGCGAGCGACGATCCACAAGTCGCCCGCGTACTCAAATGCTATTGAGTCGCGGCTCACCGTTGGCTGACGTAGCAATCGCGTACCCTGACTAAACGCGATAACGGGAACAATAAGACAGAGTGCGAATGACAGAATAAAGAGACGTATCTTCACGAAAGACCTCCTCGGATTTGCAACAGTGAAAAGCTCACGACACTACGCGTTCTCTTCAACTTCGACTGATTTGTATTTAGACCTCTTTGAATTCCAGATGATGTATGCCGGCGCACCTAACATAACCATGCCCAACCCAATCGCCGCACGCGTCGGTTGAGTAAAAATAGTATTCAAGACAAGAGCCGCGGCTGCGATGATGAAGAGTAATGGAGTCACTGGATAACCAGGGACACGATAAGGTCGAACCGCTTTAGGATCACGCTTTCGATAGACAAGAACGCTCGCGGCGGCTAGTGAATAGAAAATCCAGCCAACGAAAACGACGTAGGTCAACAGTTGGTCGAACGTTCCTGTGACCGCGAGTATGGCTGACCAAACAGCCCCCGCGATGATTGCGAACATCGGCGTCTGAAGTCTTGGATGGACTTGGGCCAACTTCTCAAAGAAGAGTCCGTCGCGCGCCATTGCGTAGTACACACGAGGCGCGGTGAGCATGATCCCGTTTGCGGCACTAAAAATTGAGATCAAAATGACTAGAGCCACTAGTTTGGCTGCTGCAGGAGCGATAGTTGAAGCAACAGCGATCGAAGCGACCCGATTGGAGTTTGCCATGTCAGTTGCACCGAGCGCCGCGATGTAGCCAAGATTTGCCGTCAGATAAATAACAACAAGCGCTGCCGTTCCAATCACTAATCCGAGCGGCAAGTTGCGTTTCGGATTGACGACTTCACCTGCGCTATACGTGACAAATTGCCAACCCTCGTAGGCCCAAAGCACGCCGATCATCGAGAGTCCAAATCCAGACAAGAGAGACGTCTTGAAATGATCAGGCATAAGCGCGGCTCCCGATCCCTGAAAGCCACGCCCAAGCCACAGCAAAGCGCCGCTCATCAAGAGAATTCCAATGATCTTGGTAGCTGTAGTCACGTTTTGAAGATTCGCACTCTTGCGCGTGCCCAACACGTTCACCGTCGTAACAATGGCGATCATCAGAACTGCAATCAGCTTGGCCACAAGCGGTGTAATGGGAGCGATCTCGCCGAGGTAGGTAGCAAACGCAACTGCAAGCGTGGCGACTGAACCGCTACTAATCACAAAGAAGAGTGTCCAGCCAAACAGGAACGCCGGAAACGCACCGAAGCATTCCCGAATGTAAACGTAGATGCCGCCGGCTGCCGGTTTCATCGCGCCGAGTTCGCTGTAAGTCAGCGCTCCCAGCAACGAGAGCACACCGCCGACTAACCAGACTGCGAGTGCTGGTCCAATGAATCCGTCCACTTGTCGAACGACCGAGCCGGGCACCAGAAAGATGCCTGAACCGATCACGGACCCGATCGTCAAAAAGATGACGTCTCGCAAACCAAGAGTACGCGGTAAGGTATTCATCAGTAGTGGGAAGTGTACCGCAGTAAATTCCCGGCAAGGGCAAACCAGAGAAAGCCGAGGCACGCAAGAACAAAAATTGTTGCTTGAAGTTTCATCCAGATCCGTGTGCGCTTACTCGTCCAAGTCTGTATCGCGTTCAAGAGCACTACCAGCGTGCCCACGGCTCCGACGATGCCGATTATCTGGGTAATGAGAAAGTACTTGTTGCCAGCATCACTAAAAACCCAAAGGTGTTCAAGCCCGTACGTTACGAGCCCGATGATGGATATGGCGAAGACCACAATCAACAAGAAATCGATTCGCACTAACACCCGGAGCAACCATTCCATCCCCGTCAAATCGAGTCGATGACCGTAGTGTCTTCTCACAAACCATGTAATAGGCCACAGCAGCAGCGTTAAGAGCATGATTCCAAGTGAAAACAAAATCACAGGCACAATTAACTTGCTATTCTCCAACACGCCAACTCGTTGACCTATGAAAAATGGATAAGGAAGGATGAGTTGCATTCGACCATTCGCGTCTGGCTTGAAGACAAGTTTGTCCCACCCTCCCTCTTCGAGAAATGTCATTGGCGCTACCTCTCGCCAACGTTTGGGTTGACCATTCGCGCCAGTGAGCTCGGCAACTTCAATCGATCCGTTTTCAGCCGGGGCTACCGTCATCTGACTAACTAATGACGCCGTTTTCAGAAACGATGCTTCGCCTCGCCGACTAAGCATGTATTTGCCGCTGACAGTTTTCGCATCCTGGCTGGCGCTTGCCAGTGTTTGTTCTGAGGGTAGTGTGGCTGGAAAGTAACGATCAAGAAATGATTCCCACAAAACAGTTCGTGGAGACGCGCCACCTTTACCTGCACTGTTGTAAGAGACGAAGAACCCAACCCCCGCATCAAGGACCAGATGCGAATCGCTATGGAAGTACTGAGTGTCTCCTGCGTGACCAATGATCCGGCGCCCGTTTCGTGATTCCTCATAAAAACCATAAGCCATCGCGTTCGCTGCATCAGCTAGTGCAAACAATCGGCTGTGCATGAGCCGCGCAGTTTCGGGTTTGAGTATGTGGACATCGCCAAACTGTCCGTCCTGAAGATGCGCAGTGATGAAACGAGCGAGATCGGTGGCGGTACTGCTCAAACTGCCCGCAGGCGGAACATTGACGACCTCAAACTCCTTCGAACCGTCGGAGGCCGCGTTGTACCCGCTCGACATGAGGCCGCTCAGTGCCGGCGGTAGTGGCTGAGCAAATGTCGACCGAGTCATACCCAAGGGTTTGAAAATATTCTCGTCAACATAATCATTGAACGGTTTACCCGACACGCGTTCGACGATGTATCCGGCGAGTGCGGCCCCATAATTTGAGTAAGCCGGCACTGTGCCCGGCGGATAGATTCTTCGCGGTATATGCGTTTTCAGATATTGGCCGAGCGGCGGCGGAGTACCGGAATCTGAAAACAAATCTTTCACTTGCTCTTCAAATCCTGGACTGTGAGTCAAAAGGTTTTTGAGTGTGATCGGTTTGCCGAACGCATCTGGAATCTTGAAATCGATGTATTCGTTGACATCACGATCGAGATCCAGCTTGCCTTGTTCAAACAGCTGCATCACCGCGGTCCAGGTGAACAACTTGGAGACGGAACCCGGTCTAAACAAAGTCTCTTCTGCCGATACGGGCCGTTTCTGTTTGATATCCGCATAGCCGTAGCCGCGCGCGAAAAGTATTTGGCCATCCTTAACGACCGCTACGGTCGCGCCAGCTATATCGTTCGCCTTGAGTTGAAGCGGCACTAGTCCATCGAGAAATGCCTCAACATCCGGTGCTGTTAACTCGTGTGCACCGGAAGACGGCTTCTCTGGAGTCGCTTCCTTTGTAGCCTCTGCCGGCTTTGGCGCGGTTGGAGCCTGACACCAAACGGATGTAGCAAAGAAAAGCGCGATAAAAGAAAAACTAATTAACTTTTTCATACGTGTAGCGGTGGCCCTGGGTGGCCGCCTTCCGACGCGATGGGACAACGGGCGGCCACGGAGGTCCGCCCTGCAATCAGGACACTGTCCAAATCTGTGCGAGTACTCTCTTGAAGTTCCCACCGAGAATCAACTCAATGTTTTGATCGCTATATTTTCGACGGATCAGGCCCTCAGTCAGATCAAACACTCGCTTCGGATGATCTAAGCCTTCGATATCGATCTTGTCGCGGAAGCCGTAGCTATCCTTGTAGCTGGCGCGCAACCGCTTGTTCTCTTCAGGGGGCATATCGTCATAGCCATCTAGATCCATATCGCTGCCGAGGCCAAGGTGTTCGACACCTACAAGCTTTGCGACGTGATCGAAATGATCCAACACATGTTCGATCGTCGTTGGCTCTTCAGCCTTCACGAACATTCGGACGCCCGTGATTCCCATCACACCGCCGCTTGCGGCCATTTTCTTAATCGCTTCGTCGGTTTTTAGACGAGGATGTCCGGGCACAAGGGCACGACAATTCGAGTGAGTGATGAGAACGGGCTTTTTAGATACTTCGAAAGCATCGAGCGTGGTGCGATCCCCACAATGTGAAACATCGACGGCCATGCCAACTTTGTTCATGCGCGCAACGATCGCAACGCCGAAGTCACTTAACCCCTCGTCACGGCGCTCAGTGGAACCGTTACCGATCAGATTACGTGTGTTGTAAGTTAGCTGAGATACTCGCTGGCCCAGCCCGCGAAAGAAATCTACATCATCGACAGTTTGAAAGTGCTCCGAATTCTGCACGCCCAGGAGCACACCAACTTTACCCGAGGTATTGACACGCTCAAGATCGGCCACGCTATCGACGCGCATCAGACCTTCATCGTTGTTCGCAATCAACCCGTTCCATAAAGAGATAAAGCGAAGGGTACTGAGGTATGCATCGCGTCCACCTGTACCCACTGCGATATGGAATACATTGATGCCTGAGTCTTTATACTTTTGCAGATCGGTTGTCGTGAAAGTGTCGGGATTCAAAAACCACTTATTTCCGTTTGACCCAATTACAAACGGACTGAGCATATCGATCACCGTGGCTTGCTTTATTAGATCGACTGAGCGCACCGAGTATTCCGTGAACGAATTCGCGAACAATCGAAAGCGCCCACGACTGATCATCGGCGCTGCTATCACTGCTGCACCGGCCGTCAACCCGCGCTTGAGTAAATCGCGCCTACTAATCTTGATGTTGTTGTGCCTCATGTTTTGCGGCTTCATAAGAGACTAACTCGAAGTTACTGCTCCGCCGTCGGATGTGAGGCGACGGCTCTGCCTCGCCGTAACTTGTCGCCACTCCAGATTCCCAACAAACTCAACTTCAGAACGGGAGCGAAGCGACCGATCTGCACGTGGGTTGTGACTGTTCTGATTGAAATCGGTCGCTTCGCTCCCGTTCTGAAGTTGGTTTCACTTTTCAGGAAACCGTACTACTTCGAGTTCGAGAGGCATTTCGTTTTGACGCTTTTCTGTCGCTGCAGCAGGCGTCGTAGGCTTCCATCCCCACCCTTTTCCCTGGACCTCGAACGACGTAAACGCATAGGGCAAACCTTCAGAGGCCAGTGGGGAGTTCGCGTTGCTGATATGAAAGTGCAGATGTGGTTCAGTCGAGTTTCCGGAGTTACCAACCAAACCGAGCACCTGACCGCGCCGCACCTTATCACCGACCTTCACGCGCAAACTCCCGGGCTGAAGATGCGCATAAAAAGCAAACTTACCGTTACCCAAGTCCAGAATGATGTGATTGCCGCCAACAGTTTCCAGCGTGATCGGAACTGCGCGCGACGTTGCTCCGGGAATGTTCTCAGGGATGCCGTCTTTAGTTGCTACAACGACACCATCGGCCACCGCTAGAGCTTCCGAACCGTAGCATCGATAAGATTTGTTGTCTTTCTGATCTCCTGAGAAGCTCCTGCCGTCGGGATTGAGTTGAAGGAAGTCGATTGCGAACCGTTGTGCGATGTGCGCTCCGCCGCCAACTGGAATCAACGCTCGTCTATGCCCTGATGTGTTAGCCGGACCGTTGCCCGCGAGCCATTCACTGCCGCGCAAAGGTGGACTAATAACCAGCGAAGGAGTCGTGACATTTGCCTGAGCAGACGTGACCGAAAGTTCTTCCGGATAATCGCCAACTTTGAAACTGAGACGATGCTGGATTGATTTGGGAGCAGCTGCGGCACTATCAAATGTCAACCACATGTGCGTAACAACCCGAAGACCTGGACCAACCTTCAACTTCTCTTCAGTGGTAGTAGTCGCGACACCTGGACGAACAACTCGGCCTGCAAGTTCATCACCAGCGTAAGAAGCGAGCGAGGTTTTGTCGGGTGTGAGAACTTCGAGACGCGTAAACACCGCGGAACTACGACTGAAGTTCGTGACGTGTAGCTCGTAAACTAAATGAGTTTTTCCGCCACCCCTGAAAATGACAGGCGCAGTTGGAATCTCAACATCGACCGGAACATCGATTGGTCTTTGCGGCGGCGTGGGTGTCTGGGGAGACGCTGCGGGAGCGGCCGTTGGAGACGCTGTAGGAGTAGCCGGAGAACTGCGTCTGAAAGTTAGTGGAAGAGTGTCACCTTGAGTGAATTGACCGGTTAATTCAGAGCCGTCAGCATTGAGCTTGCCGACAAAGCGAGCGCTTATTGACGTCAACTCCAGGTGAACCGAATCTCCGTCGACTTTGACTACTTCGATCGCGATGGTTGCACCTTGATCGAGGCTATCTAGAGTCCCTGAATAAGTTCCATCAGGATTCCTGGAAAGCGTCAACGCCAATCTTAGCTTTCTCTCGCCTGCCTCGAGCGTACCCTGCCATTGACCTTGAGGACCTTGAGTGCGCGTCTGCCCGGGTAATTGAGCAGTAAAGATCAAAAGAACAGACAGTGCAACGAGCTTCTTAATCATAGTCTGGCGTAGCAAGTGCGCTCTTATTAACGTGAGCCTTCGGCTTCACTTTCAACCGGGCTCACGTTAATAACGGGCGATCCTTTTAAAACGAGATTCGAAATCCTACCTGTCCTTCTCTCCCAGGCAATACCTGGCTTGCCTCTCCGAACGGTTCAAGTGGTCGGTTCACACGATTAAACACAGAGGCTGGGTTTTGACGGTTCAACAGGTTGAAGAACTCAAAGAGCAATTCGAGGCGAACTTGTTCCGTTATGTCGAACCGCTTCGAGAATCTCATATCCAGGTTGATAAAGGGTGGTGCCGAAAAGGCATTCCGTCCAGCAGTAAAATCGATGCCATTGAAATTGCCATTGCCATCCGGATCGCGTGACGCCTCATCGAAGCGGCTGAAATGGAATCCGGTCTGTGTTCGAAAGATGCCTGTGATCTGAAACTGCCACGGAAGATTTACCAAGCCGTGTGCCTCGAAAATATGATCAAGCGCCAGACTAGATGGTCCTTTGTCAAGATCGGGCCCGTTGAGAAATGTTCCCGCCTGCTGAACGAGGTTTCCGTTCCTGCTTGTGAACGGTCCGTTTTCATTAGTCTGGCGTGTGCAAGTCGGGTTTGAGGCTGGGCACGGTTCCGTTACGACAGGCACGAATCCGATGAAATTGTCCGTGGGGGGCGTGTCAACGCCGAGTGAGTTGTCGGTGGCGCTGGCCCATGTATAACTCCCACCGAACTGGTAGCGCCTGCTCAAGCGTTTATTGAAACTAACCACCAAACCGTCGTAATGGCCTTCATAGAAGGGACCGAACGTCGGCAACTCGGGAGAGCCTGGAGGGTCAAAGCTTCGGCCAATCCCGGCTACTCGGGCCCTAAAGGCAAGATTGCTGAGCCGTAAGCCGAGCAGATTTACCATGTGACGGTGAAAGTAGTCTGCCTCAATCACGATATCGTTTGTTATCTCTCGCTGGACGCCAATATTAAAGCTGTTCGTATGCGGTGTCTTGAACGTTGCGTCAGCAGCAACTGGCGAGGGTGCCGGCGGAATTATCGGATTCTGCAGCACACCGAACTGGCCCCAGACGAAATAACCTGCTGGCCGGCCAATCGCCGCGGCAGCAGCGGCCAAATATTGATCAGGTGTCAGTCCAGAAAGAGATTGAATATTACTGATGTTGATCGGAACGTTTGCTGGAATAAGAGCGTGGCCCGGTGCAACCACTCTATTCAGTCGGTCTACACCGACGATTGGTCCACCAAACGGACATCCGACCCCCATAGCCGCAATTTGTGCATCCGTCAGATGGTTTGAGATACAGGGCCCTGGAAGTCCGACGGCGAATGCCAGACTCGACACCAAGCTCGGCGAACCATAAAACCCGCGGGGGAAATAGAGCGGCTGTTGCGTTCTGCGGTCAGCGCCACCAAAGGCCGGAACACGACTAACGAGTCCCAGCCGGAACTGATCATAAAAGACGCCGTAGTTAGCCCGGATAATTGTTTTGGGAGTCAGTGCCCAAGCGAAGCCAACACGCGGTGCAAAGTTTCGCTTCGATTTGAATTCGGAATCGTAGTCCCACCGGAGTCCGAGATTAAGCGTCAGGTCTTTTGTAAATTTCCAATCGTCCTGCGCATACACAGCGTTGTAATTGTTCCGCAGATGAATCTCATTGGCTTGAGGCGTTGGACCTCCCGCCTCAAGCAAAAGAAAAATGCCACTATTTACGGGACCAAAGTTCAAGTAGTCATCGACCGTAGCAAAGATTTGGTTTGTCAAAGTCTGAGAATCAAGTCCGTCGACTTTTGTCTTGAGAAACTGCCATCCAAATTTTAGGTCGTGATCAGTGACAAGTTTGTTCACGTTTGCCGAAAGGGAGGTGTACTTCTGATCCAGATTTGACGCGGTTGCTGCGCTGCCGAATTGCACCGCCGGAGGATCGCTAGGTCCGGCAAAAAAGCCGCACGTCGGCGGACAAATTTGTTGAGCGCTGAACGAGTTTAGTGTGGTAAGTCCCTGAATCTGAGGCGAAGCGGGCACATTTTGTGAGGGCTCTCCGCGATAAGCACCGCGTAATGTGAGTATCCAGGGATTACCCTGCTCGCCGAGCAAAACAGTGTCGCCGGCGCCAAAAAGGAGGTGGCGCGCCCCAGTATTTCTTCGAGATGATGGAATGCCGCTACCTGCACCGGTGATATTTCCGTTTGTATAGTT